>JAABUW010000660.1_pt1 | contig 65107 bp, 73 predicted proteins | sample 5560081 | NCBI WGS metagenome assembly JAABUW01 (sample SAMN10711882, study PRJNA513363) | rock metagenome | isolation source: Antarctica rocks | place: Antarctica: Victoria Land, Knobhead sud | reverse complement strand
TGCCCCTATTGTCTTGAGAGTATGTGTACGCAATGCCGAGAATAAGGGCTAGCGAAAGTTTAGCACAATGTTCATAGGATTTGGAAATAGATGGTAGACCTTGCGTGAAGATGGCTCCTCCCAGAATTCCACCTGCAGTAACCTTTATATGTTAGCATTGGTACCATGCAGATCGAATAAGATTGCCAAATGCCGAACGTTTGGAGAAGGTATGTAGGAAGCAAAAACCACCTGGCGCACATGTCCGAAGATTACGTAGGCTACTCTCAATGTCACTTCCACCACGCTCACACCGCACGAAGGCCCTTAAGGATTGATTGCGAATGACGGGCCAACGCGAGATGCAAGGGTAATCTTCCTCATCTCCAGGAACCGCTGCAGCTAGAATTTGGCTGGGCGGGCAGATATGTGAGGTTCGTATACAAGAATAAATTTCGGAAAATGGAAGAAGTCTTGATACAAACGCGAGAGGGCCGAAGCTATGATATACTGCCTTCACATACCAGTATGACGACGCCAAGGAAGACAATGTAAGTGAAAAAGTCTCCCGGTTGAGAGAACCTTCCAGACTCCTTTTCGAGACCATTCGAATAAGTCCATACTAGAACGTGTGTGAGTATCAGAAGAAGCAAATGCATGTATGGTAGCTTACAGAAGTATGTGTCAAAAAGTATGCTCAGACCTGGACCCGTAACCCAGAAAGACGTTGCAAGTCGCCAGACTTCGGGCAGTGGAAACTTGAAGATCCATGGTAAATGAAATACGACCCTGGCTCCGCTAAGTAGGCCACCATATACTAGGAGAGATGTTCCGAATGTCAAAGCTGTCAAAGTCCTGCCCCATCAGCATCAGAACACGAGCCTTCGCTTTGCATAACAAGACTCCTGGTAAGGAGAGGCTTACTCACCTGGAAACGGGTGGGGCAGCCCAGTACGCATCCATGTTTGCGACTTCCGGAGACGAATGCACCTTTCAGAATGTTCTGTACGAAAACAAATTCCTTTGAGAACGAATATCGAACGTGGCATCAAGCGGAACGTGCCCGCCTAGGTACGCTAGTCTCAAAAAGAGCGCATGTCGCGGATCTTTGCCGCCAATACAACTTGTAACTCTTCATCTCACTAAGCAAGTCTTTGACTTATTGGGTGATATATGCAAAGTCGAGCAGCTACACTCTCAAGCTAAACTCTGAGCAAGTCAAAGACCGTTGCTGTCAGCATTGAACCGTGGTAATCCACGCACATATCGCCTATAGCTTCACTCCACCATCCTCATCCTCATCCTCGTCTTCAATAATTCGCTCGGGTCCCTGCGCGGCTCCCGTGATCCAATCCCACCCCCAGCCCTCATTAACTCCAAATTTCATCTCTTTGACAAAACAACTAACATTATTCCATTGCCTTGCATATTCGAGATAGCCGACGACCTGTTCAAGAACGGACTTCTCACCTCTTTTGGTCTCTATAGTGCCTTCCACAAACTCTGGAACCTCGACGTGATTGTATGGCTGAGCGCTGGCCTTCATTGTGCTGTCATCTATTAGTAACGTGTTGTGTTGCCCCCACCTTTCTCCATTTTCAAACCCAGGGTGTGCATATTGAAACGCTTTGTTAGCCCAAACACGATCGAGGCGTTTGTAAACTTGAACACGCTCTTTGTACTGATTAGGCGTCAGCTCCAATGTATCTCTTCCCCATTGGCCGAGTAGAAGTTGGCGCTGGGTGGGATTGAATAAATTCTGGCACATGCCCTTCACATTCTTTGGGGTAGCGGAGGACCAGATCAGGACTGAATGATTTGCCAAGGCATAGGTCAGGAATTTCTTCAGACACGGCCGTGGTATGTATTGGATATGGCCAGACCGATAAAGAAGAGTTCCATTGAGATCGAGGATCAACAGCAGTCGCTGTGGTGAGGGTAAGAGGCTTGGTGTCGCATGGGCAAGTCTCGAGTAGTTTGGTGTAGGTAGCGGCGCGGGAAGGTGAATGAGACCATCTTTGGTAACAGGTGGGGGATTGTGGGTGACGGGCGGCGTAGACTTAGCTGTCTTGGGTTGGGAAGGCTGGGCTAATTTAGGAACGCTTTGCTGAATATTCCTGGGTGGCGAAGCTGTCCGTAGACCCAAGGGAGCGGCTGTAGACTCTGAAGGGAGGCGAGCCTTCGAGTACCTGTACTGCTTGTCAATGCGTAGCGAGGGAGTCCATGGTAAGACACAACTGACAGTGGAGATTGTTGTAATGTGGGGCCTACGCCAGGTTTCTTCTGGAAGACGCTCGCAGCACCCACAGGCTCTGCGATTGCGTTCACATTTTGGATAATCTGAGTCGTAGGTGGACAGGCAACCAGCGATGATCGATTGACAGGGGTGAAGCCTTGACCAGGTTGGTACCCCGCCGAGCCTTGGGTACCATTGAATACGTAATCTTGTGGATAGGGATAGCTGGCGAAGTTCAGCGCAGATCGATAAGCAGTGGAATGGAAGCTAGATGCAGGCTGATTCGTCCAATGGCTGGTGGGCCTCCCCAGCGGAGGGATAGGCAAAGCGTGATAGAGGGGGACTGTGGGCGGACGCCAGGCTTCCTTAGTCGTATCTCGCCGATTCAGGGTGCCTGCGGATTGACCTAGGACAACAGGTTCTTGATCGTCAGGCTTGGCCTTCGCTTTTGCCTTACGTCTAGCGTACTTCGGAGGGGGCTTTTCAATGCTCAAGCTCTCTAAGCCTAGAGTTTCCGGTTCATTCATATTGCGCGTCAAGGCGAGTTTGATATTGTGTCGCAAGTGTGCGATCCGAGCAGATCGAGCATCTCGGATCTGGGCCATTTCAGAAATTCAGTGAGACTCTCAACGCTTGCGAACGCCTAGGTTTACCTGACCAGACCGGTAGACATAACAGTGTAGGTAAATGAAAGGTTGGATCAGCGGAAGGCTGAACGATCTCGAGGCCAGATGCTGCCGCGTTATGTGAGCCGGCACCCTGACCATGCAGTGAGAAGGATGGAAGCTGGTAAACTATGATTCCGCGTACTCTGTCCGACGCTAGTGAATAAGGCCCCGGCAAATGCGCGTCATCCCGAAAGTCTATGCAGCCGAAGATCTAGAAGAGCGTCGACCAATGGCTATTGTCAGGCCAAATTTGCAGGCTCTATGGAGTGTTCCTACAAAATCCCTTCAACGATCGGGGTGCAATCATCGATATCTGAGAGTGAGAGCTCCAATGGATTCCCAATTTTCTCGGAAGCGAGTTCAAGCGCGGAAAGATGCCAGCGATAGTGGTACTCCCACAGATTTCGAGTCCACATCAAGCGATTCAGACAACGCATCTTTAGGTAGCCAAGGCGAAGCGACTTCCGATGTGGACTCTAGAGAGGTGCATTGAAAATCTTCCCTAATATTCACCATAGGAATAAAGACATGCTGACGAGCCCTCCAGTCTAGCTCAGAGAAATCCGACCAACCCTCAATCAATGAAGCTGCCTCCATCTCTTTTGGCGCCTTAGCAAAAGTACAAGACGTTCTTGGCAAGCGAAAGCGAGGAGATACCAAAAACGAGAGTAGCTCGCTGGACTCAGGCCAGAACGCGAAGGCGAACGCTGGTTATGTCGACTTCGAGGCTCTTGAACGGAAAGCCGGCAAGAAAGACGCTCGAACGTTCTCACGTACCTCCAAGCACGCGCCTACTGAGCTCTCTTACAAGAAGGCCGTCACCCGCAAGCGAGAAGTAGTCCCGACTCAGAAAATTAACTATCGGGATCCCCGTTTTGAACCGCTCAGTGGCCCGCTTGACGAACAGAAGGCCAAGAAGAAGTACGCATTCCTGGACATATACCGCGATAGCGAAATGAGCGACCTCAAGTCCGCCATTCGTAAGACGAAAGATCCTGAGGCGAAAGAGAAACTCCAACGTGCATTATTGAGTATGGAGTCGCGCAAGAAGTCCCAACAGGCCAAAGACCAACAACAAGAAGTTCTAAGGAAACATAGAAAAGAAGAAAAGGCAAAAGTTGAGCAAGGGAAAAGGCCTTTCTATCTAAAGAAGGCGGATCAGAAGCAGTTGGCGTTAGTGGAAAGGTTTGAGGGTATGAAGGGAAAGCAGGTTGATAAAGTGATTGAGAGAAGGAGGAAGAAGCAAGCTGGCAAAGAGAGGAAGGCAATGCCAGATACAAGGAGAGGGTGAAGATACCTGAATCGTTCTGCGTGATCGCTTTTGGTTATTCTGTGCTTATCAGGAAACTGGTATAGGTCAACCCTCAGTTGTCACATTGGCTCTTACACCCTTGTCCAATCATCTAGCAGGATCCCGCTTGGGTGGCTGAAGACACTACCAACGAAGAGAGTGCCGGGATGACATGATCTCAGCTCAAGATTCGAAGCACAGGGTGGAGAATGAGCGTCAGTCATTTATGATGTGTGTGAAGAAGAAAAGATCCTTTACAAGATTTATGACATCCACCCTATCGTACATTCACTGGACCCTCCTTTATATTTCCGTCCCACTAGTCGTCCAACTCAAGACATACCACACGCACTTCGAGACAGCTCAATCTTTGCCTCATTTGCGACTTCACCTTCCTCCTGCACTACAACCAACTGTTTTAAGAATTGCCCTCGACAATCTGCAATCTGCTAAGCCTGCGAATCTTGGACTTTCGCCCCGTGGCATAGTATTCCACATGTTGTGGCTCCCTTCCCTCTCCATGCCGCCCTCCATCCCCCACGCCTCTTCCATCTCTTGCCTCTCTTCGTCTTACTTTCCCCTTCTCTGATCCTCAATATCACAAAACAAACATGCGCAGCATCTAAAGCGCAGGTGTTCGCTCCATCCCTGACTCTTTTCCCCCAGAAGTATCATTCCAGCCGGCGGCCGTCGAAGCTTGTCTGAGTGCCGGGCGGCACCATGGGAGATATCGCGGGCAAAGGAGGCCTGAGAGACTTCGAGGACGTTGCGCAAATGATCGTTGACGTTCTTGCGGACTACAAGGATTGATGTCAGCGCTTTCATGTGAAGGCGATATTCAATCATTGGACCACGTAAAAGTTCAACAGAGGTCGGTGCTGTTGAGATCTGTCTTGTAACTCAGGAACGACAGGGGAGAACGACGTGCAGAGGCCGCTAACCATCCTCACATGTATCAAACATTGGCACATTGCCACAGTCTTCGCGTTCACGGCGGATATCGAACAGGTAGGAAGTCGACCGTGCATCCTTGGGCGATTTCATCTTCGAGACGTTCGGCTTCCGCACCTGCCCTGGGAGACCACTTTTGCTTCTTTGCACTTCAGACATATTCATTGGTACTCTTGCGTATGGTGCTCTGCTGTTTGCTCCCTAGTATGATCTGCTCAGCCGATAAATTGTAGAGTAGTTGTCGCAATCCTGGCTTACCATCTTTCCCTCATTGTCGACTGCAGCGCCGATATTGGTATTTATCTACTGCAGTAGCCGAAGGGGGCCCGGGAAATGAACGAGGCCAAAATTTCGACAATCGATTTTTGTGACCGTTGTAAAACGGCACATTGTGCTGATGGGAGATAAAGCGATTGGAGAGAAGCGTGTGAGGGTCCGTCCGCGAATGGCAGTGTGGATTTGAGACAATGGAAACAGGGACGATGTTATTCTTTGACAAAGAAAGAGATAATATATCAGTATTGACATGCATGCTGTGGACGAAAATGGAACCATTTCGGTTCGCCTATTCGTGACTACCTAGACATTAATCACATCGCACAATGATTGTTCCCTAATCTTAGTTCTCCTAAGTATCTTGCATGACCGTTGCAGAAAAAGGCCGCAGGTTGCTCCAGACGCCAGCACCTCGGACACCATGTAAGCTCACTGCCGAACCCGTAAGCATGCAAGCAAATCGATCCCCGTAACTCCATGCACATTACGAACGGCCTATCCCAATATCTATCAGCCATAGCCACCCTCTGATGTACGCCACTGTTGCCCTCATCCCATATACACAATTTCGTCACGAATGGAACAAATCCCACGCCCTAGCACACAACCCCAAGAATTCATCTTTCTTCTTCCTTTGAATTTCGGGACTGTCTATACCCAGACCGAACGGTCCGCGCCTGGGTTCGGGACCACTTCCAAGGGGCGGTGTGCCCATGTCCCTTTCATATTCTGCGCGGCCACGTCTTCTGCCGCCACCGCTTCGGCTAGGTTCTCCATTGACTTGAGACGAGTAGTGTTTGATCGGCGTTACACCGGTGTGTGACGGTGGTGAAGGAGGTGTAGGTGGGTGGTGCCCGGAGTAGTGAACAATTTTGGGAAGCTGATCCTCTCGACCAGCGGCCATCTCTGCGATTGCCTCTTCTGCAGACCGATAGTCGCGAGCTCGACTTGACGGCGGGGGATGTGATGATGGGGGAGGAAAGCCAGGCGACGGGAAAGGGGGCCTGTGATTAGAGTGGGAAGAGTTTGAATCCGAATTGGACTGATAATGGCCGTCTCCTCGCTTGTGTATGCCGAGGCCATCTCCGGCGAAGACATCGGAGATTGGTGGTAGCCTGTTGCTGGTCTGGGTTGCGGGAATCTGGTGGATATGGGATGTGTTCGAAAGGTTCGATGGCTGGTTGGCGATGTGTCGAGTCAGCGGAGGTTGATGTCTACCAGTGAAGCTTTGATGTAGAGGTGCAGATTGTATAACTCTTTCATTGGCGAATTGTTCATGTGAGGGCGGCACTATCGACAATCCATTTGGCGGCCTCTTCTTTGACGTTGAGGGTGTCTTCATCCCTGCACCGAAAGGATTGTCCATTGTACTCCTCGCATCTGGATCAGTAGGTTTCGCCGTCTTCTGTAACCTTGACTCGATGATATGCCGTTGCTGGTCCCGGACGGATATACTCCTCTGCAACTGCTGTTGCATTGTAGGGTCCTGTGTCTGGAAGCCAGGTGACAGACAAGCCAGCCCAACATCAACCATAGAACCTAGACCTGCACTTTCTCTTGCCGTCAGAGACCCAGAAGGTCTTGAAGGCATCTGAGCCAGGCTCTGGGAAGTGCTCGAAGATAGATCAAGCTTCCGTGGTCTATGCCTCGAAGTGACGGTCACCTCGGGCGAGGAGGGCGGCTCCTTTTTCACTATGATCTTGGGCGGTCCATGCCGTGACCTATACATCGTGTGAGTATGAGGTGGCTGACGGTATGGAGATAGCAGCAACATCGTGGAGGTCGATGATGAGAGATTACGGACACAGGAAGGAAAGAGGGAGGAGAGGATGTGCGAGTGGAAGAGAGTTGTGAAGGTGTGAAACAACTTACGAATTGGGAGACCGTTTTCCATCTGGAGTAACCTTCTGCTTTGCCGCGCTTTCGCTAAGCACGACAGGAGCATTGGGCGATGTCGTCCGGGATGTGGCTGATGCGGACCTACGTTCGATTTGCGCAGGAGCGTGTGTGGAAGGAGCGAGCGTTGGATAGGTGGATTGTGGACTCGAACCATGCTCGGCAGGAGGCGGAGCCAGCGGCGCTGCGACAGATGCGACTGCTGTAGACATTGTGAACGTGCTGGAATTTCGTTGCAGCGATTACAGTTATGGTTTTGAGTCCCAGGATATCTTCAGTAGCAGCGTGAAGCGCAAGAGACGACACTCGCGCTTCCAGGATCGCTTGAGGTCTCTCACTGGTCGGGTAAGGGTACAAGTCGAGTGAGATGGCAGAGGCCTCTGGAAGGTGGGCGTGATGGGGAGGATGAGTTGTTGCAGGCAGTGCGCCTTGGACGATGGATGACAAAATGTCCTCCAAGCCAACGGGAAGGAGGGAGGAGTGGAGAGTTGGAGGATGCTGTCGCTGATGCAAGCTTTTTGAAACGGGGGCTCAAATAGTATGTGGAGTTTCGAATTGGCCTTCAGGGATGTTGGACAGGGAGGAGGGGATGGGGCGGTTAGAACTATGGCTCGTTCCACTCGCGTATAAGCGGGATCAGGGTTTTAAGGGCTTTTCTCAAACACTCAGTCAAGGTCTGAGGAGAGTAGACTCCACTATGAATCAACACATGCGTCGTCTGATTGGGCACTGGAGGGTTCACAGATATTGGGAACAGGGCATTCAAAGATGAGAGTAAAAACAGACAGGCACACAGGCAATCCTTCTTGCTGGGCTGAGTGCTGAGTACTTGAGGAGCGAAGACTGCAGGGACACGGCTGAGGCCTGCTAGCTACATGTGTGCCGCCACAAGCACTATTGGGCGACCATTCGCTGTTCCATTATGTTCTCATCAGCTTTGTATGCTCGCTGTCGCTGTATGCGGCGCATTTGCAGACTCGGCCAGGACTTCACCGAAACACCGCGTCCGAAAAGGGCCACACACATTGGCGAGAGGCGAGAGCCGACTGCACGATAGGCTGTCGCTCAATTCCTATGAGGCGGAGGTCGAAGGCTTAGGTTGAGGAACAGCAGATACGATAATTTGTAGACGATTTCGACCATGTCTCTCCTGCATTATGGATTCGCGTCCAATCATACAAGGGCAAACCAAGCCATCATTGTCTTAGGCCAAGGATGCGATATACCCACCCCTCCCAAAGCTGCAACGCTTCAGCCCGCTCTGAAACATCAGGCTGTCCGCTTTGCCCCCTGACCGAGTCACTTACTTTGCCACCTGCGCCTACTCCACCATTGGTTCCTGTTTGTTGATGCCAGCCCTCGTAATACAGGCAATGCACATTTCGCCAGAGCATACGATCGATGAGTGCGACATGTGGCATGAAATAACGCGACGGATTGTGCTTCATGCGACTGCTGGATATAGAAACATCTCGGACGCCAAGCAATCGATAATCGGGTGCATGATGACCTCAGTGGGGATTCTAGAAGGTGCGGAAACGACGAAAGGGGACATTGTTTGTCGCAGGGATGGCTTACCGCGCGCTTGTACCACGAGGTATCCGCTGGGCAATAAGTAAAGTACTTGATACATGACACTTGACTTTACTTCTAGAGACACTATCATGAAGTATGCTTGTTTGTTGAACCCTTGAGAAGTACATGACACACGAGTCCCGAAAGAAAGAATGCGGTTTTGCCGGAACAGGTCTCGAGATACTGTAGCGTCGTCTTCGTCGTAGCCAGGAACATAGGTCTAGGCGGAAACACAAGTTTCATGAAGGCTTTGGGTGCGGCGATGATCTCCAACGGCCGCTAGCGAATTCCTCCGTCAAACAAACTGAAACTTATACCTGAGTCCTGACACAGATAACATTATCACGCCGTTCCTGTGAAACATTTTACAATGTCATCAGTCCTGGCCAACGAGGATTTTCCCATGGGCAATGCTACAGAAGGGGATGAATCTATAGAGACTGAGCCGCAAGAAAGTTTCCTTGATCTGAACGAGCAACGAATCCGAATTGTCGGTCTCCTGCCACAGTCAATAATTGCCACTTGCTGAGACCCTCTACAGCTGCCCGGTGCAAGTGATACGGCAGCGTCGTTCCAATTTGAGGCTGAAGGCCACACTCTAGGCAATGCCTTGAGACATATGATCATGAAGAAGTATGCCGAGTCTGTCGTCGCGGATCAGGTCCTCGCTAAATCTAGCTTGTAGTCCGGAAGTGGAGTTTTGTGGATATTCGATACCACATCCTTCAGAAGCAAAGATGAATATACGGATACAGACTTACGGTATGTGAACAAGCGACTAGCACCAAGCTAGAGGATATGTTCTGAGAATGCCTCTCTGCAGAAGGCACTACGGTTTACAACGCGCTTGAGAAAGGCTTGGATGACTTGATGGACCTTTGTGATGTTGTGATCGAAAAATTTACGGTCGCTCGGGACGATTTCAACGCGGAGCAGCAGGCCGTAATAGAGTCTCCGTGAGACGAAGTTCTGGATGGCAGCCATTTCGGATTAGAGCATGGGCTGAAATTGGTAGAGGGATCTATGTACAATATCCAATTCCACCATCAATTGCGCCCCTAACGACAGATGATCAGACAAATTCTCTGTTGTATGCACGGAGTCTAAGCCTACCTCTAGGAAGCCCTGCATAAAATTTTGAGGCAATCTCGCCGTTGGATTTTCCGTCTCCCGAAAGTACTTCATGACATGTGGTATCTGCTTCCAGTAATTCAAAGTTTCCTGCGTTCTGTCAGTCATTTGGCCCTTCACATGCTTTCCCAAGACCCCAATAGCCACGACGCTCTCTTCCGAAACGTCTACTCATCCGTTCCCTGAAGTGCTCTACTCTCCATGAAACAGTAACTTACCTGAAATTCTGCATGGCACTGAAACAGCAGCATATCCACGACCGGTAGCCTATTCACGTATCTGTGCCGCTCGAACTCTTGCCGGACTTTCGTTCGCAATTGGGATACGGGTATGTTCAAGGAGTACATCTGTTGGATCTCGGGAGCCTGACGCAGAGATGAGATGAGCAAAGCATTCCCGGAGTCTCGGGAGCGCCCCGTGGGCATACTGACGGATCTCAGCCATTGTCGATAGGCCATGATAACCCTCCTCTGTGCATCTTGCCAATTTGCAGCTGTAGACAGTTAGCCTTGATTGCTGGTTGGCCATTGCGGCCTGAGGTCATACAAGTGCGCGTCTTCTGCGCGAGGTAGGTTGGATTGATCACCATGTTGCCCGCAACTTAAGATTTTTGGTGGGAGCTGCTGGTGAAGACGATGTTGCGGACGGCAGAGTTTAGGGAAAATGCCGCTAGTTCTAGCTGCGGAAGAGCATCATTTCGAAGAGCCTCCAAGTTGGGTTCCGTGCTACGATAAATTTACGACACCACTTTAAATACAATAGAACTTGGGACAAATAAATTCTTGACAGGTTTCATCGACCCACGTTCAGGGATCGCAAGTTTTTCACTGGGCCAAAGTACCTTACGATGCCTCCAGTACGCTCGGCACGCAGTCGCAAGCCACCTCCAGATGGCTTTGATGATATCGAAGATACCCTGCTCGAGTTCAGCAACAAGATGAACGATGCAGAGAACGCTTCGCATGAGGGTAAGAAGCGGCATGAGGTCTTGTGGCCGATATTCCAAATCACCCACCAACGTATGCCGACGTTTCTCGCTGCCCATAATCTATGCCTGCTAATCTTTACTTCATAGGCTCGAGGTACATTTACGACTTATATTACGACAAAGAGGCGATATCGAAGCAATTATACGAATGGCTGATCAAGAACGGCTATGCAGACGGTAACCTGATCGCTAAATGGAAGAAGCAAGGCTACGAGAAGGTATGTCTCGGAATGATGGGTGTGATCGGTCTGGACTAATGCTAATTTGCACTGCGAACACAGTTGTGCTGCCTGAGATGCATCCAGACCAAGGAGACGAACTTCAACGCAACCTGTATATGTCGAGTACCACAAGCACAGCTGAAGGAAGATCAAACCATTGAATGTGTTAATTGTGGATGCCGGGGTTGCTCTTCTGCTGATTGAATAGCGTCGGTTATGATACCCTGAACGTGGAATGTTAATAGCATGGTGTTGGAAGGTTTGGTCTATGAGGCTTGCTGCGGCTGGGACGATCCGCAGAGGAGAGCTATTCACGGTACACTCAATCCCTCAAGAAGGGCTGGAAGACGAGAAAATTCAAAGGTACCTTCACCAATCGAAGTTTGAGCGTTTAGAAGCCATCTTCTGTGCTGTCTTCTTCCTCAAGTATCGTGTTGGGTATCAGTCCATTTTTGTGCCTTCCACGATCCTTGTTCAACCCTTTCCAGCTCACGTATTCATCTATTAGGTTGCCGTCAGCTATCGGCAGTGTCCCTCTCTGCTTAGCCATCGGCAATGAGTCCCCCTCCGACCGTCCTTGCTTTTCTGCACGATAAGAGGAAAGGCTTCTTCCTCTTAGCTCCTCATGCGTGCTCTCCAGGTTGAAAATTGAAGTAAGGAAGGCAGAGGCGTAGTGGAGACTGGTCCCAGTCAACACACCGACCAGAACGGCAACACCGAAAAAGATATACAGAGTCTACAGCGCCCACTTAGCGATTGAACCACATTTTCGTCTGGAATCCTACCTCGAATTTGGCAAGGATGTGTATTGGGTATAAACAGCCGGACAGGACATAGTGACCTAAGTGGACCAAAGGTGCGGTGATTATCGATAGAACGTTGAGGATCAGGAAGAGGATGTAGAATATCGGGTAGACGATGTAGGATACGCCAGTCCAAGCAGTGGACAGATAGTCCATGGCAACGCTGTCAGGAACAATACCGTCGTCGACATTGGCAAATGATCGACGGGAAAGTCAAAACGACGGCCGGCAGGGTTGAGTGTGGCGCCACCTAAACCTTCTTGGCTAGCGCCCTGGCTGGGGAAGCTACTTTGTGGCTCTCAAATAGTGGGGAGAGTAATATGTTGAAGCAATGTCAACTTAACGGTTATATAGATATCGGCTTCGCATATATGTACATTTGGTTATCACAGAATATGCGAATTTATTCTAACAAGTAATTGCTTATGATCGATAGGGGCAATGGGGAATCAATCATCGAAACCAGCGGGATCACAAGGTCCGGCGTCACCTGTTGCAAATCATTCAATCAGCTCATCGACCACAAACTCACTTCGGAAAGACATTAAACCTCAACCCGCTCACAGGTCACGCAATGTAAATACCTCCGTCCAAGAAAAAGCTTCATATCTCGACAGTCACTCGGCCAACCCCTCACCATCACAACCACAACGATCAGACGACACAATGGGCAATGAACAATCGAGGCAACAGGCCCAGGAAAGCCACAAGAAAGAGAGAGAGAAGGAGAAAGAGAGGTCCAAGCATGGCAAAGCAACACCCATGAAAGTTCCACGAGGGTCTGATCCCAGAAGGCAAAGAGGCCCCGATTCGCAGTTTGAACCATGTGGTCCACCCCGCGATCCCAACTATATACCTCACTCAAACCTGAACTTCCCACCCCGACTGCCTCTCCCTATCGAAGAGGAAATCCATGCCCCTGGGTCTCCGGTTATCGCACCTCAAGGTTTCTCCTCGTCTCTGGACGAGAACGATATCGATGGTACAATACCCCGTCCATCTTCGGTCGTAAGTAGCACAACCATAGAAGACGATGCAGCTGGCGACGAGCTCCAACCATATCCATATGAGCAGCGGCCTGGAGGAACAGTGCCAACATTGTTACAATGGAAGAAAGGCGGCGACAGAGTTTATGTCACCGGAACATTTGCAGGATGGAGTAGGAAGTTCCGCATGACTCGAGAGTAAGTAATGTATTTTTTGTCTTTCGGCTTGTCAACGTTTCACAACTTGCGAGTACCGTCAGATGAACCTGGGCCTCTGCGAGAACCACATTTCGTCTCTCAGAATGTCCTGCGGGGTCCCAGACATTCACCCGATGTCGACTGATTTGAGCGCAGCAAACATGCAATTGTTGACACAGCAGGAGTGCTAACCTAATGCATCTGGCAGTCCTATTACAGGTTACCTTCAGACGACCCTTCAACTCCCACCAGGAACCCATCATGTTAAATTTATCATTGACGGTGAGATGCTACTTTCAGACGATCTGCCTACCGCAGTCGATTATACCAACATCCTCGTCAATTACGTCGAGGTAAGTGCCGATGACATTCCCAAGGCCCCAACAGAGCAACAAAAAGTCCCCGAGGGTGTCTATCCTCCTCAAGTACTGCACGAAAACACAGAAGTAAGAGATCATGCACGCGACTCTGTGACCAAGACACAGGTTGTTGAAGGAGAGCCAAAAGCCGAGCCAGTCTTTTGGGGCAAAGAGGTACCCAAATACCTCCACGACGTTGACCTATCAGAGCGATCCCAGCGTTATCAGCGCGCTGCTAAAGGCGTAAATGAATTCTCCACACCTCCGGGGCTTCCACTCTTCCTTGGCAAGTCCATACTGAACGGAACAACGCCCATGAAAGATGACAGCAGCGTCTTGAACATGCCAAATTACACAGTTTTAAATCATCTGGCCACTAGTAGCATAAAGAACGATGTCCTCGCCACAAGTATCACAACTCGTTATAAGCGGAAAGTAAGAGATCTAGCAAACCCTCCGAGACCATTGTGCTGACCTCTGCTTAGTATGTCACAACAATTGTATACAAGCCCGCTGAGGTATCCGATTGAGATCTAAGGAAGGCTAAAGCAAAGACCATCTTATCACTTTGGTGCACAACAAAGCGGTGAAGCATCGGTCCGGTGTACGCGAGTAGCGCTAGAAGCTGCAGGTCTCACAACCCTGCATATACACGCGCTCCAGCCATGCCTGTACAGGCGAGTCAACCGTTTGCGCCCAGGAACGGTATCCAACGCTTGGGCCCCACGCTCTTGTTTGTGGGTTACGTGGGGTATATGGCTAGCCTAAATAACGCTGCTCCAGAAGAATGATCAATCTCTCCATTTGACGAAGACTTCGTCTGTCCTAAACCTTTGCGTACAAGTGCTGTCCGCCAAGCTCGTCGTTGACCCAGTCCGATACGCCAAGAGCCCTGCATGTGCGATCATGATTCCATTATCTATACAGAACCTCTCGTCGGTAGCAAAAACACTTCCCATTCTGTCCCTAGCCATCGTGCCCATCATCTGCTGCAAGCGTTCATTGCTCCCTACACCTCCCACAATCAACACCTGGCTCGAGCCCACATGCGCCATAGCCCTTTCCGTAATTTCCACTAGCATTGCAAAGACCGTTTCTTGCAGGCTGAAACATAAGTCATCTCTCGTAATGAGCTCGCCAGTCTCTTCGTCTTTCCACTCGCCTGGACTGCCTTCCAGCTTCTCAGCCAGGATATCGATACTGGCCAATATGCCGGAGAAACTGCAGTCCATACCCTTCACAGCATATGGAAGGTCTACCAGATGTCTTCCCTCTTTCGCCGTCTGCTCAATATTGTATCCGGGTGCCGGATCATTTGAGATCTGCAGCGTTCTAGCAAATCGATCTAAACAATTTCCCACGGCGATATCGAGAGCCTCACCAAAGATGCGGTACCGTTGCGAGGCATATGCAATGACTTGCGTGTTACCCCCAGAAACATAGAGAACGACAGGATTTTTGGCGCCTGTTATTTCGCGGCCCATTTCAATATGACCCACGCAATGATTCACGCCTACCAGCTCTTTTCCCCAAAGTAATCCCAGCATGCGTGCGGCAACGGCGACACTCTGTAACGGTGCACCCATACCGGGTCCCTTTGTGTAGCATATGCAATCAATATCCTTCACTGTGACTCCAGTTTCTGTCATCGCCTGTTTGACAAGTTTGGTGACCCATGACCGATGATGTTTAGCCGTATCTTTAGGAAGAAAGCCTTCGCCTGGTGGGGAGACGAACGTATGGCGGATGTTCGAGAGGATTTGAGCGGGGCCGCCTTTAGGCGGATGTAGGATTAGACCTACACCCAATTTATTGGCCGACCCTTCAAGACCGAGTGCGATCATATTAGCAATGGTTGAAGACCGAAGGGTGGAATGACAATTTTATATTTACTCCTAGAATGAAACTAGGCCCAAGTGGGGTCACTAGGGTCCAGCTGCCAGAACGCACAACTTCTTACTCCCACCTCCACGTAAATTGCCATTATTCATGTTTACTGTAATATGGCAGTATGTCTCCGTATCCCAGCAATGATGAGTTTCACTCGAAGACCGCCGCATTTATGACATGGCTGCTACAACTGCCAGGCACAAAGGTATCCCCCAAGATACGAATTGCCGACTTCAGAGATGGCAATGCTGGCAGAGGCATTGGTAAGGTCCTTGGTCCACATCGAGAGATATGATCTGATTATGCACTAGTTGCTGCAGCGGACATCATAGAGGACGAAGAACTGTTCAGCATCTCCCAATCTGATGTCCTCACGGTCCAGAATTCAGACATCCAGCAAGCCAATCCTGGGATCCTGGACCACCTTGATGCGTGGAATTCGCTTATCCTCGTCATGGTATACGAGGATGGTCAAGGGCAACAGTCCAAATGGTGGCCTTATTTACAACTACTGCCTACTCAATTTAACACCTTGATCTATTGGTCGCCATCTGAGCTCGCCGAGTTGGAGGGCAGTGCCGTGCTGAATAAGATAGGCAAGGATGGTGCCGATAGCTCATTCAAGAAGATATTGCTACCAATAGTGCAGCAAAATCCAGAGCTTTTCGGCCATCACAGCCAGGCCTTCCATGGCCCCAATGCTGAGACTATTTTGCTTGACCTTGCACACAGAATGGCGACTTTGATAATGGCATATGGGTTCGACTTGGAAGCTAGAGGTTCATCTTCAGATGACGAAGACGAGATGGATGGCTCTTCGCAAGCGGCTTATGAACTCAATAAGGGAATGGTTCCACTCGCCGATATGTTCAATGCCGATGGGATTCTGAACAATGTAAGCTTGTATAGATCGGCCCAGCGACGGGAACCTGACAGCGCTAACAACTTTAGGCACATCTGCTGCAAAATGAGGTATCGATGACAATGATCGCTCTCAAGGACATTGCTTTAGGACAGCAGATTTACAACGATTTTGGGCAGCTGCCGAGATCTGACCTGCTCCGCAGGTACGGCTACGTTACGGACAACTACAAGAGATGGGATGTTGTGGAAGTGGACATTGAGACAATCACCCAAGCCGCTGATGAAATTAATAAGATTGGAGAGGAGAGAGAAAAAAGGGTACCATCTTGTCATCAAGCTATCGAATAGCAGAGCTGGCTGACACACTGATAGCTCGAATTAGCATTAGCATGGGACGTATTACAGGATGGTTACGACCTCAGTCGTCCACCAGAGGGCGAAGCCTTCCAATTCGATCAGGCCCTAACACTAACTATTACGGCGTTGCTTCTTGATACTGAACAGTTTGAGAGAATGATGGAGGAACCGCCAGAGCACCCGCCACCATCAATGCAACGCGCTTTGGGCTTGGTCCTCAAGAAGATTGTCTCCTCAAGGCAAAGCTCTTACAAAACCACGATAGCAGAGGATTACGCCTTCTTAGACGACTCTACTGTACAAGGACGGCGGAGGATGGCCATCGAAGTTCGCGGTGAGTTTCACCAAAGTCCCTAAAAAGATTGTCTAAAGCTTATAGTGTAGTGGGCGAGAAAGAGATACTGGCTATGGCAGCAGATGAACTGGACAAAGACTTCGCAAAATATGATCAACGAATGAATGGAGAAGACAGTGCCAATCTACCCAAGAGGAGAAAGGTTGATGCCTTAGGCTAGTGATCGACTCTGGTCTCAGCAACGCTTGATGCTGGCAGAGGGCATCTCTAGGTCCGCCACAACCCGTCCATTCTACCATGGAGCTTCTAATGATACACCCATGCAGGTCATTCCACGTTGTGACCCTAAAATCCTCTGCAAGGCCATTCCTCCCATGACATCTTCAGGCTCTGTCGGAATCCGGCTAGGGCCAGTTTCCGATAGCTAGGTCCAACATCACGGATGTTACACTCCCGGATTCTTTCAAAAGGCTTGTTATACAGGCGTAATGCCAGTATGCACTATCTACTACTAGTAGACTGCCTCTGAAAGGATGACAGCATTGTCATCGCGCTCTGCAAAGTCTGCTGATATATTCAATCCGGTACAGGCTGCCGAGATGACCTTGTGTTATTGGCTGCTTGTGCTTCCATTTGCGCACGTCTCGCAAGAATTTGTGCTTGGGTTGGTTGTATTGGAAATATCCTTGACCGAAACTGCATACTCCCTGCGTCGAATGGATCGTGGATATAAATCTGCACCTCGTCGTCGTCATCGTCATCGTCAAGCTTGAAACCATCGGAGACGGGCGAGATCATCGCCTGCGTCGATGGTAGGCGCATAACTCTACGATCAATCCAGAGGCGACCCCCTCTACCATATCTACGCCGAAAAGATGTCTGAGTATGGCGGGGTCCATCATGGGATGGAGAAGCATAGCGAACCGCCACCGAGTCTGACTTGTCAAAGTTCACAGCCCTCACCTCAGATGCAGCGTCACCGGAATGTTCTGAAGCAACTGATGCAGGGGGTGTAGGCAAGTACTCCGTTGTTGCGGTACGAAATGTCGATCCTGTACCCGCCTCTAATGGCGGTGTTAAGGGCGCTTTGGTCATGTCAACGTAGCCATGGTTCCAATGCTGATGTTGTGCGATTTTTAAGTCAATTTGCTCGGAAATCAATCTCTCTTGATCGGCTAGGAGATCTGATAACGATACTAGATCGGCTTCTGCGGGTCTCCCGTCTGCTCTCGGAGGTATCCTAAGCTGACCACCAGGTGCACGTTGAATGTCCAAAGGCTTCTTCTTCTGCTGCTCTGACTGTCAGCATTGCAGCACGTTTCAGGATCCGAGACGCTATTCTGACCTTTTGGTTGATTAGGATGTCTTCATCTCCTTCCTTGTATGGATTGGGAAGGTTCAGCTTGACTTGTCTGAGATTGGTCCGTTGCTCGAATAGTTGCTTGTCAACCGCGAGTTGTTCTCGTTTTGTGAGTTCCCTTTGTCTAATCATAGCCAGTATTTCTCGAGCCTCTTCAAGCTCTTTTCTGAGCTTCTTGAGTTTCTCGGCACTATGAGCATCCCTCCCACGAGTTTTCCGGATTTGCCGAACTTCTCGCCTTCGAAAGCAAACGTAAGGATCAGCATCGTCGGTATCAGCACCTGTTTCGAACTTCAAAATGTCAGCGTTCATCAACAGCAGGCTAGGTAAGCGAATTACCTTGAGCCCTTCTACTAGCAGCTTGTTACCATTCTCAAGTCTGCGGGTTTTCCAGTGTTCATAAATGTCCTTGGTAAAAGGCTTGACATGATCGTCGAGGTAATCGTCCATTGAAGTCTCAATTTCCTCATATGGAAGCACGGGTGGACTGTCTATCGCTGCGTATGGCTGCTTCACTTGCGCCGTTTCCTCAAAGCAGTTCATGACCTCCTCGAGTTGGTCTTCGGAACATTGCGTTGACGCATTTCTTTTCTTGTTCATTGATTTGAGGAAAGCGTCATCCTCTTCGTCCAAGTCATATGGACAGCCAGCGCAATCCTCTACGGTGGAAGAAAAGCGAATGTACGTTGACGGCTGCTGATAAGTGTGGGAGTAAAGGTTATCATATTGGATTGAACTCTGGACTGCATCCGGAGTGGGGATGTATATTTGAGCGACCTTACCGCCGAGCCCAGCTGCTTGCGATGCTGAAAGGGCAGCTTGCAGATGGTGTTCCTATGTTGGAATATTAGGTCACGTGCCTGGGTTGGGAAGGCAAGGCAACGAGCAACAAGCGACCAAACCGAAACCACGGGCTGCAGCATGACAACATGGGGAAATAAGAGCAGCAAGACGTACATTTTGCTCGGCTTGCTCAACACCAGTATCGATTTTGGGCACGTTTCGTTGGAATTCATCGTCGAGGCCCTCGAGCTGGTCCTCGGAAATGACAGCAAGACCTGTTTTGGTGTTAAGTTTCCTCTGCCTAATGGCGGTTGAGCGTGTCATTGGAAGGGAGATGGATGGAGAGAAAAGGGCGGTTCCGATGACTTTATGCTGGAATGATCTTGCGAGATGATCATTTTGTAAGATCAAGCCATGACTTGATGATTATGATTGATGGAAAGTGGTGTTGTCGATGGATTTAGCCGGTTTCTTCGTCAATATCTGGCTTTGAAGCGTGCGACGATGGCACAAAATCGGGGTGATCTCTAGGGGTTGTTGTTAGGGCAGGCCCAGCAATGACGGTTAGCTCGGGAGGGCTAACTCCTTCCAATTAGAATATTGCCCCTCATCGACCGCCATCAAAACTTACTACTACCTTACTTCCACACTCTCATTCGTATACTGTTTATTGTTTACTATATGGTCGAGTGTTGAACTCAGTCAATACACGCTCTTACACCGACCTGTTACACATTGCATTCTCCTGGATATCTATAAGAGCACATGAGAGCGCGATGCGCTGAGAGGCTGCCACAATGTCCAACGAAATGGCGGAACCCAACAACGCCGCCCTTCTCGATGCTCGACGAAGAGCAACAGGGGAGAGTAGCAAGCTTCTGGATAGTATCATACAGGGAACCAACTGTGAGGAAACAGCGCATGAAATGTCAGGAGCAAGCACAGTGCTTACAATGCCCACCAACAGTTGATCGCGATGAAGTCGACAGACTGCGAAAAAGGTTCATGAAATTGGACAAGGTGCGCTCAGCTGCCCCATCATTCAATCAACTCTCATGAATCACGCTCATAATGGCGAAAGGATAATTCAGGGACCATAGAACGCGACGAATTCCTCTCTCTTCCCCAGGTCTCCTCCAATCCTCTCGCGACTCGGTATTTCCTTCCAATCCAATCATCCCCACCCGTCTTTGTCCCGGAGGCCCGAAGCTAATGGAGCCTTCTTCCTGACAGCATGATTGCTATATTCGACGAAGATGGTGGTGGTGACGTTGACTTCCAAGAGTTCGTGTCAGGTCTCAGCGCCTTCAGCTCCAAGGGCAATCAGGAAGAAAAGCTGCGGTTTGCATTCAAGGTGTATGATATTGATCGGGATGGATATATAAGCAATGGGGAGCTGTTCATTGTGCTGAAGATGATGGTCGGGAGCAATCTGAAAGATATGCAATTACAGCAGGTGCGTCCTTTCCTTGCTTAGATTGAACGAGGCAGGTGAAATCGGCGGGGAGGACAGCGCATTATTGAGCCTGGTGTGGAGGATAGAAGAGAAGCCAGACTGACCGGCGATTCGTGGTTGACAGATCGTGGATAAGACAATCATGGAGGCGGATCAAGATCGCGACGGGAAGATCAGCTTTGAGGAGTTTACAAAGATGGTTGAAAATACGGATGTTTCTATGAGTATGACTTTAGGTATGTCTTCTCCTTCCCATGACTACCATATACTCCTCACAATTTCCCACCATTGCATGTACTTGACCCGGCGCGATGATATGGTAGCGATACGGCAGGCTCTCGTACTGACTGTGCAACAGACCAATTCTAATTAATACCCCTTAGCGCACATATGGGCATTGGCATCTGGAATGCCTCGTTTAGGTATGGGAAATGATCAGAGCCGAGCGTACTTCGTATGTGACTATGACCCGCGGGTCTTATGATGGACGTTTTGACTTCCCACTCAGAGCGTTTTATAATTTGAGGGTTCTTGTACTCAAAATGTACCTTGAAGTCTCTAAACTGCTCAAATGCCGGTAGTGAGCACCACCAAGTCACCTCTTGGCGTTCCTCCAGAATTGTCCATCTAACGCACTTCTACCACAGCCACAGGACTACAAGCACTTCCAGTGTCTGATTTTGCGCCTTGACTAAGCTCGCTGTAACTCGGCAAAAACTGCGGAAAACTGCAAGACCACTGCTTAAAATTGCAGGTATTGCGAAACAGGCGTCTTGCATCTGTCCCGGTTATATGCGCATCAATATCTTGCCATACCGCCCCATGCGGGTCTCATGCAGGTGCCTCACGCTTTTCTGACATGGTTCCACTTTCTACGCGTTTCGTGCTCACTGCAAGTCTCTGTCCGATCGGAATCCGATGTCGAAGAAGCAGCATCGGCCATACAGTACACACGCCACGCATCCATCGCCAATCAAGCTGACGACAGCCCTATGGTGGAAATAGGTGATGCGAAGACCCGCGTCGGCACCATCTGCAGTGTGTCGATCTCATGCGATGTCGATCCTGTTCGTGTTTGAGACTACCTCCTCGAGGTGAGGTGAGGCACGGGAAGCGAGGCTCGCAAAGGGGAAGGGTGTAGGACGACATCAAGCATGTTAGGGCTCTGGTGATGATTGCACCGTCAAAAATATTGCAAATCTGTCTGGGTTGCACAGTGAGGCTGAGTCAAGCTTGGGCTTCATATCATATGCTACCGATGTGTATTGACGCGTGGATGCTATTCCTTTTGGCCCTGCTTTCAGGCCTCGGGCCTCAGCCTTCGCTCCCGCCGACGCCACAGCTGAAGATCTTGTATGGAGATACGTATGTATGACCGACCACCAATCCGAAAGTGGTGTTGTCGTATTATCAGCCCCACTCTTGCTTTGCTTTTGGCCCCTTGTCTGCTCTCGTTAATCGATACCCATGTTTCCAAGCCAGTCATCCATCCCAGCATCCTTGTGCCGGCTCGGGGACTCCCACATTTTAGGCTCTGCAGAGCCAGCTCTGCTGACCACAACCCTGTCCTCCTTCTCGCGCCCTTCACCCTGCCCTTCCACACTTCCTCCAGTGAGACGGTGTATACCTTTTGGACTCCATGGATCCTATAATAATTTACAGTGTACTAACAATGCAAGCGGAAAAATGACGATTGCCTCCCAGGGTATTCTTTCCCAGCCAACAAATGAAATTCAGCGCCTAGTATTCGGTTGCCCGTAAGTCTATGCCGTAACGCATGCGTAAATATGTCGTGATGAAGTAGATTGTACAAATGATATGGAAGTTCAAGAGCCAGGTCCTCTCGCTCCATGTGCGCGTCCCGAGTGGTGATTTGGTGCCTGCATGCAAAGCGGCCCTGTCGATATATGAAGAGAGTTTCACCAACATACTTTTGTGTATCATATATGTTGGCGGTAGGTGCGGATTAGTGTACGAATGGGGGAGGTTTAAGAGTGAACGAGCGTAGATGTAACAAAGCTTTACCGTGATATCTGGAAAGAATGTTAGGGTGGCTGCTCATCGATTGCCTCTCCGCTGGACTGGCAGATTGGCGGTTGAGCCACCTTCAGCCCTATCCCCTTCTTCTTCATCGGTCCGGAGTAGATCAAGGCATTGGTTGAGCACTGCCAGAACATCAGCATATCCAAAGAATGCCATGGTTACTTTAGCGGGAATTGGCATACTATCAATGATCTCTTCTTCTGAGACGCCCATTTGATAATCAACCAGTCCAATTTTTTCCAAACTGTCACAGTGTACCACAAGCTCGTCTCCCATGCTCTCCAGAGTTGCAGCTGGCAAGAGGCTTTGTGGGGGTACTGGAGAGCGTCCTGTGTCTCGCTTCTTACGTGTTTCGGCTAATTGGCGTTGAAGGAGTGCAAGCCAGCAATTGTTGAAACTGTCCCAGAGAGTGAGTCGTTGTGCATGCATTGTTTGCTCATCTTGTGTGAAACCTGTATGAAGTCAGCGGTTGGAGAAAGTCTGGCAACGCGTAGTCAGCCTACCATGGCGAACAGCATCTATCAAGAGCCGATTTGATATATGCATCAGAGAATTTCCAGCCTCGACCAGCAAGCCTCTGGAAGTGTTATGATTCGTTTCGCCGATCACTCTGTAGTAGCGATCATTGTTCTCGGCAGCTACATCTAGTTCAATGTTGGGGTGCTCCTCCGCGCTACCAGCCTGATTGAAGTCCAAAGGCATCGCAGAATATGAAGAAGCAAGAGTAGAGCGTCCAAGAGCATTTGAGGCATTGTATTGCAGGGGTGGCTGAAAGGTTGCTGTCTGATAGCCGTGAGACATGGCAACAGGGGCTGATGCATTGGGAGCCTCGCCGGCACTGTAATAGTGTGAAGGCGCCCCAAATTGATTAGACAAGACCTCGATTGCAGCTATCTGTCGCGGCTGGAATTCTCCCGGTGGGTCGTACGGTGATTGTGGATGAGGTTGCTGTGGGACGTTATACGGTGATTGTGTAGGAGGCTGCTGTGGGCCATTATACATCATCTGCGAAGTATATGGCGAAAATCGCTGCCTTGGTGGATCTTGCAAGTATTCGGGCGGGTAGTGGAAAGGGGGTGCCTGCATCTGGGGCATTTGGTACTGCTGTCCTTGGCTATAGGGGAACGTTCCCAGATCCTGGAGACCCCCTGCACCTGCAAGCAATGGTGTAGACACCGGGGCTCGTGTACCCAATAGCTGCCCTTGCCGAAATCGATCGGCGTTGTCATCCCCCTGGCCCCCCCTAAGTTGTTGCAAATTTGACAAATTTGACCCTTGGGATCCATAGTCAGTGGCATATCCTCGAGGATAATTCAGTCGCTCATGTTGCCTCCGCCGATGTTCATCGTCTTCCATGCCACCCAGCCAGCCAGATTTGAGCTGGACCAATGGAGGCTCGAAGGCCTGAAGTGGTTGCGCCGCCGGCGAAGCAGGTGGTGTCTCGTAGACAGCCAGGTTGCCGACGGCACTGCAATTGCCTCAGGGGATCAAATCGTATCTGACAACGAAATCGACGCTGCTGTGTAAAATTCTGGGTCCTGCCGGCCCAGATAGTACTGAGGGACTTTGATGACTGAGCCAATGGTCAGAGACAATGAAGCTTGTGCAAAAGTCTCCTAATTTGGGTGGAAAGCTCACCGATTGGTGGTGCAAGGTGACAGAGCAGTTGTAATGATGCGGTGAATTCATATGCTCATTGGGGCTGACGGCACCCCAATTGAAGAGGTTGAAGGAAGAATAAGTGAAGTTGGACTGGCTAACCGAACGCAAGGATGTTCCCCCACTAGATGCGAGTAAAGAAAGCTCGGAATTTTTCTAAGAGAAAGATTGACCAGATCACAGAACATGAATAGCGAACTACTGAAAGGATGGCGAGGTAATGCGACCTGAAAGAGCTCGTACGGGCAATTCGAGATTGGTAGGATTGTCGTCAGACCGTCCGGTTGGACCCTTAAAGGGAGCGGCCGATGGATGTGATGTGCGCCGGGATATGATGTCCAAGCTGCAGCGAGGCGGTCTTCGCCTCACGCAGCTGCTCTCCTGCTGCACAGCTGGAGCGAAGGATCGTCGTGTGCAAGGAGCAACACCGTTGCTGAAGTGAGACCCAATGACGACGCCTCAGCAGCACCCGAGCTGGAGTTTCTTCCAACAATTCTCGTCTAAGATAGACATCCGTCCAGTACAAGTAGGACCTGGGCAGCCCACAGGAGTTCACGTGCGAGCTTCCTGGGTTGTTTGATGAGACACGATCAGGGCATCCAATTGGGTAGCATATGATATGAAGTAGGTAAGCATGCGCAAGCTGATCTTCCGCAATCCCTCTAGCTTGATTGTGATGTGTAACTTCGGGGTTGCAAGGGCTGTGAGAGGCCTGTCAGGAAATCTGTAACCAAAACTAAAACAGGAGCTACTGTAGGAACGAAAGCAAGCTGCAGTCTGTCCTTCAGTCGCGCCTGTGATATATCATATGCAGGCGCGCAGAGGAAGCGCCTCGTGTTAAGAGGAGTGACTAGCGCGAGGGATCAGATGGAGACGGAGTGATTAAAGGTCGAAGATCGAGCCAGTGCGAAGGATGGCCTCGAGTGTCAGTGCTGGAATGCAGGGAGAGAGTGGAAGTTTGAAGAAGAGAGCGCATGGTCCGACGTTGAAGCTTTGGCCATGACTTGAGGAAAATAATACGCGGAGTGTCGCGGAGCCAGTGAACTCAGTCTTTTAGCGTCTTTCGCCAATTGAAGCCTCTCTCTTCTGTCAGTCATGTACCAAACACCCAATGTTGGAGAATCCAACGGAGATTCCAGGCCTCAACAAGCGAGAATGAGGAGAGAGAGTGGGAGGCAAGGGAAGACGGTTGATTGCTCCCTTTCATTGGTGCCCAACCTGTTTGATCCGGATCTACTCTTCGTTTCAAGACATGGCTCCTTCGATCCGCCTAATCTCTGACACTTACACTGCCTCACTGCCTTCCTGAGTCAGTCTCCTCGGTCCCAAACGTGGCAGCAATCGCCCGCCACGCGATGGGTCCCCAATCCATGTCAAAGGACCGTTCGACCCTTTTGTTGGTCGCTCCTCAATACCAACGCTCAACATGAACGACAGGCCCGTAGAACGTCTACTTGATTCAAGTAACATCCCGTTCAGCTTCACCCTGATGAGCGGGCAAAAGCCGAGGCTGACGAAAGCATGTCAACTCTGGTAGAGACTATCGGAGGTCCTTCATCTCCTTTTGGACTCGCCACTCGCTCGGACCCCTGACAATGACCAGTCCAGTCGAGATGGTCCACGGCGTGGAAGACGAAGACATCAAGCGCGCCTTCCCTTGCCACACTGAGCCCACGAGTTGGATAGATGCGACGTCGGGCAGCATCTGGGTATGTCAGATTAGTGTTTTGCCGACCATGCAGGAAAGCACAGATCAACAAGGCGAAAGATCAACGTGGAAGGCTATTTTTGTGCGCCCGACGGTTCGATTAAGACTGATATCGACCTGGTCATTGGTTACCCACAGCGGTAGAACCGTCGATCTCCTTCCGCCTCGAAGTCCCAGGCAAGTTAGTCCAGCAAGCCTCGCCAACCGGTATCTTGGCTCCAATCACAAAAGGCATCCAATCAAATCGTCAGCTCATATTGACTGATTTCTCCCATGTTCATGGCTCGGCTTCGCCCAATCTCGACTTCCAAAGGATTTTGATATGCCGATGCACTACTGCAGGTGCCGGGAACTTCCCTTCGTTCCTTCCGAGAGTCTCAAACTCTATATTGATCTAGCGAATTACTTGACTTGACAGCTGTGGAGTGCGAAGACCGTCCTGATACATCATCTGCCCCCTTTCCTCTTCTTTTCGCCATTTCCATTGCGTATGATGGTGAAGTATCGGGCCCCGCGATGTGTTGTGAATGATGGAATCTAAGTCTTCTGACTTGACTGAGCAACCAAGTTCCGCAGTACCACATCTCTGGGGCATCCCACGGCAGGCAGCTTCGTGACTTCGGCGGACCAGTCTATGGCGTCAGTAACATCTGTCCATAGAGACAAGACGGATCTAGAGCTTGAGACATACACGAATGTTGGGCAACTGCGTCTTGCCCATCTCACTTTCTGTGTCTCCTCTCTTTATCTATCATGCAAATGTAATATGCGGATCTAAAACTAACATTCAATGTTCGTCCCTTTTGTTGGATCAGGCCACCTGCTTTTGCGGTAAATTGTTGTTTCGCAGCGCATCAAAGTTCCAAACTGTTTCTGACCATGCACGAGCTGTGGCGCACGTCTCTTGCAAGCGGATCTCTTACCAAGGCCTTATACTCAGGTGCGCATTCACTGCGAGCAAGGCCATTCGGGTCAATATAAGCGTGACGTAGCTGTGTCTGGAAGCTGGGTCAACAACATGTTGTCCGCTTTCCAGAAGTGCATTTACGATTGGAGGGAAAGGAATCCTTCCCAGCCTTCCGCGTAAGGCATGGTCTAGACGGTCACGGACGAAGTTTTATCATTTCGAAAGATGGCAGCAGAGACGAAAGGTTAGGTCGAGAATGGCCGAGGTTTGCATCTACGGCAAGATAAATTTGCTGCTGCCGTCACTGGTCATGGGCGGGTCAGTCCTTGATGCCTGATCAAAGTGTGAAGGAGCTGATGGCAGCCTCGAAGCCACTCAGCGGCAAGACCTTCAGATAATACACATTCCTATCACTTGGCGCTAGATCTCCAGAACCGCGCACTTATGAAGGAAAAAGCTGACGACACTTTGGATAACATCTAGATGCTGGACTTTGAGCATTTTCATGTGATCTAAAGTAAGTGATGCGTTGTCCCAGCCAACGGCTTAGCCGGTAATAACTAGACCGCTAGATGAAGGACCTGCAAATAGGATGTCTCCAGATCGGCCGCTTACGATAGGGGCGGGCACTTATGCACGCTGCACGCCTTTTCCTTCCCGTATGTACTCTTTTGCTAGAGTCCATTGGACTTTTCGCTGTAAGCTTACGTCATGTCCCTGATGCAACTGGTAACATATCTCGTGTCGTCGAGACATGTGGGAAAGATGAAGTGTCTGTTCCCCAAGAGTATTGAAAACACATATTACACGCATGTGGAAGAAACCAAATGAAGAAACTTACATTCTTGGCTCTCAGGGGAGCTTTAGAGGCTGCAAGCAGCCTTCCGATACCCCCAAACAGCAATCTCGATTGTCGTCGTCAACATGTGACACCCTAGCATATTCATCTCACCTCAAGCTCGACTTAGCTCACTATCATATACTAGCATGTATCGGAACGCCACGGTTAGGAATTGTGATTTCTGGGCTTGGATAAAGTCGTCTATACGCGAAAGCCTTGACGTCAACCCAAGCAATTGGAAATATCGAGATACGAAAACTGTATCCCCAATCAATATCCAATTATCGTCCTTCTGGGAAATACTGGTATGTAATATACTCTAAATGACTGTGCAGCAGATGGTGGGCCCCATTCTGTCTACCGACTTCCATGTTAGGTTTATTTGGCACTTATCGTTGAATGATAATTTTGTGACCTTCTGTATTTACAAAACCGCAATGAAAATCGTTACAATTAAGACGATGGAGGAATCACTGGCACTTCCCGCTTTACTCTACTGTTTTCGCTTACACCTCATGATCTGATTCCAGTCTGCACTATGAAGCGACACAAGCCCCGTTCAATCTTGCCTCATTGTCTTACTAGGCTAATAGTATCGCTGTTCATCTCATCGTATCATCCCACCATGTCTCCGTAATTGAAATTGAGAATGGCGGAGCTGAAACAGATGCTAAGAATTCACCACCTTCCTCATAGAGGCACAACAGCTCAGATGGCTTCACGCTTACTCGCTGATGACATTGCGCGGTAAGCCCTTCCGAAGCCTGGCATACTACAAGGAGTTTCCTGATCTAGTGAAGACTTGCTGCCAATTCCGTGACGGACCGAGACCATAGAAGCACCGAAGTCCGAATTGGGTGTTGCTTTATGATATTCCGCCCAGGATTGTCATGGTTTGTCGACTCTCGAAGTGGTTTGGGATTGAAAATAAAAAGCTGCAAGCGGACCACAGACGCAACCAAGGTAGCCAGCTCTCGATGCTCACCTCCGCCGATCACAGGCGGTGCCAAGTTCATTACTCTGAGCACGTTTTGATTCAATCTTTTCGTTGTTGGCTACCACCGCATTCGCTAATACGCTCCTTGGTCACGAGCCTAGAAGTGGATACGTGCTAGTCACGATTATCTGCTTGAGCATCCAGATATGCCTGAAAATCCGAATACTCGTCTTGGTAGCCCATACGACCCTGATCTTCTGGTCGCCTGCTGTCGTTGGATCAAGCCCTTCGGCTCTCGTCGCTGCACCTGTGCTGCTTCTCTCAACTTGTCACCAGCCTTTTACCCCTCCACGCCCTCTAGCACCAAGGACACTGAGCTTGCCGGCAAGATATATGCAATGATAGACAATGCGCGTTTTCCTTTTCACGGCTTGCTTGGGTGATCATTGCAACCCTAGTAAGTTCCTCCACAAGCTGAACGCCACAATCGAGACACTGGGAAAAAATGGTCGACTGGCCATGGCTGACGGACTTAGACGTAGAAAACTGTTTTCTTTTGAAACGCAATTGCACTACTACAACTCACGATATTTTTTATATGTTGCAGTTGACCTAATCTTGTGACGACAATGTCTGCCGTAATGGTAACACGCAATCATCTCTTTACCCAGGCGGGCATCTTTCTTGCCTTCACGTGGCCAGGCTTCTTCCTCTCCACTCTTCTCGGATCTCTAGTGACGCAACCGGCTGACAGCGACTTCATTAATATCCTGACAAATAAGCGTAGATCAAGTGACTCACCCCTTCTCAATGCCGGCTTCAATGCCGGCTCAAAAACCATTAACGCCTTCGCTGCTCCCAGCGTAATAGCCTCGGCTTGCCCTGTACTCCCACCTCCACTGACCAGCGCCCATACATTATACTTGTCCATCCTCCCGGTCGCTTTGAGAGCCCACAGCGCACTCTCCCTGTCGTGAATCCTCCCAAATGCGCTATTGATGCTTTTCCCGTTCACCAAGACCTGTCCCTCTCCTTGCACAAGATAGACCTTCGCTGAGCTCGATTTCCTCCGTCCTACACCATAAGCACGCCCATCCGCATCAATTATCAATGGTTTCTTGGTCACAGCATAAGGATCAATGTCTCTTTTGTAGAATTCCATCGCTTGTTTTAGCTCTCCCGGCATGATCGAGGGATGTATTTTATTCAGCCGCTGTAGAACTTGGACAACCTTATTGTACTTTGCTGCTCGCACGTCCTCGCCAACGAGTAGCCGGTATTGTGTGGTGGTTCGCCAAGCCACTCGTGGAGCTTGCCCCGGGCCTACTGTGGGAAGGGTTTGGTAGCGGCGTAGAAGGGTGAGGAGGTTAAGGTAATTGTCTGTTGAGTTGGGTCGGCTGGTGAAGTAGGAAGGGGAGGCTGGGACGACGCGCGCGTTCTGGGGGTTTGGCGGAGCAAGTCTATCATAATGTATGGGAGGAGCGGCGATGGGTTGGGACGCTTCCGTGGTTGAGAGCTGCCGTTGAGAATTGTGTTGAAGCACTCGGCCATGACATTTGGAACAGTGGGTGGATACTCGCGTACAGAGCCTCCAATGCAGCTTCGAAGACATGTTGCAACTACTGAAGCGTAGCTCTGGGGATGATATCAATCTAAATGCGAGGATGAACTATGGCTAAACCTCGGAGCGGGACAACGTAGAACTAGCGCCAGACAAGGGCCACAAATTCCACTTCGCAGAGCTCTTTCTTTATACACAAGCCTAACGACTTATTTCTTTCAATCAGTCAGTAGGCACAGCCACGCAATCATGGCATTTGGGAAACTGTACACTCGCGAGGTCAGTAGCTCCTTGCAGTTTTCAATATCGCCAATGGCTTCGCTAAGATAAAACCCACAGGGTAACCCACGTTCCACAGCCATACTAGCTGTGGCCAAGGTAAACAAGCTTGATCTCGAGATTGTCGATACAGACGCTAGGAAGGGTCCCCTTAGCACCGAATATCTGAAGCTCAACAAGCTCGGGACAGTCCCTTCGTTCGTGGGTGCAGACGGATATGAGTTGACTGAATGCATTGCCATTGCCATATACAGTACGTTGTGCAATTTTCTGCCACTTTGCCTTCAACCGCACATGTATGATGAGAAACATTACCATTTACAGTTATCCCTGTCTGAAGACTACTGTTGAGAATCATTCACACTCTGAAACACTACCGATTTTACCTTACTGTCCCTAACTTTTCGCACTCATGACGAAAGCCCCAAGCTGATATTACAAAGTAACCTCACAGAATGAGAAGACTAGTCTCCTCGGTAAGACTAAGCAAGACTACGCGTCCATTGTCCGATGGATGTCATACGCCAACCACGAGGTTCTCCCCAGCCTTGCGAGCTGGTTCCGTCCCCTCCTTGGCATTGACCCATACAACAAGAAGAACGTCGAAGAAGCGAAGGCCAAGGCTCTCAAAGCTGTCAGCGTACTCGACGAGCATCTCCTCGTGCACACCTTCCTCGTAGGCGAACGTATCACCCTAGCCGACCTCTTCGCGGTTGGCATGCTGTCGCGCGGCTTCCAGTATGTCTTCGACAAGCAATGGCGCGAGGAGCACCCCAATGTCACCCGCTGGTACGAGACCGTTTATAACCAGCCAATCTACTCTGCCGTCGTCGACAAGCTTGAATTCATAGAGACAGCCATACCTAACCAGCCACCCAAGACCGACAAGCAAGAGAAGCCAAAGAAGCAGCAGAAGCCAAAGGAGGCAGCTAAGCCTAAGGAGGTTGAGGACGACGATGGAGAGGAAGAGGAGGATAAGCCTGCGCCTAAGCCTAAGCATCCCCTGGAAACCCTACCAAAGCCGACCTTCGCTCTCGATGAATTGAAGCGCAAGTACTCGAACGAGGAGACGCGCGAAGTGGCACTGCCCTGGTTTTGGGAAAACTTCAACGCGGAAGAGTACTCGCTATGGAAGTGCGATTACAAGTACAACGATGAGCTTACGCAAACGTTCATGACCGCCAATCTCATTGGTAAGCTACGCTCTTCTACTCTAATCTAGACACATCTGGAGCAGAATTGACGCTTTATATTAGGCGGCTTCTTCACCCGTCTCGAGGCCTCCCGTAAATACATCTTTGGGGCTGCTTCCGTTTACGGCGTAAAGAATGATTCTATCGTTCAAGGCGCCTTCGTGATCCGTGGCCAAGAGGCTGAGCCTGCTTTCGACGTTGCTCCCGACTATGAGAGTTATGTCTTCACTAAGCTAGACCCGAGCAAGGCCGAAGATAAGGAGTTTGTGGACGACCAATGGAGCTGGGACAAGCCAATTGAGGTTGATGGCAAGAAGTATGAGTGGGCCGATGGGAAAGTTTTCAAGTGAGGACGCTGCTCTGTACTTACGGGAGCTTGCAAGCCTAATGGTCAGATGATGGAATGAGGGTATGCATGCTAGAAGCAGCTTGTTCTATCGCAGATGTTTGATGGATAGTCATGACCATTCAGCTTCCGACAGCTGTGGATAGAAATTGTATCAGACGTTAGCGACCATAGATATGGCGGTAAGAAAAAGCATCAAGTCGAACAAAAAGACGTTCACATGCATGGGATCGACGATTGTGAACATGCGATTGAGCTTCTATCATTTGATACAGACGATATCGAGATCTGCCGCCAATCAAGAGAGACATGCTGAGCTACCTGATCATGCTCAATGACCATTCACTGGTGCCTCTTTGAGGATGAGATGCTCTGCTCCCTTCCAGTTCGGACTAAAATCTTAGAACATTGATGAGAGGGTTGAAGGCCAGGTACTGGCTCCTTGTGCTATATTGATTGTCGAATTCGATCAAAGGTATTGCTGGCTTGGCTATTGAGGTGATCGAAAAGTATTGGTATGATAAACGGTAGGTTTCTAGTAGCAGCAACGGGAGTCTAAGATCCAGGATGGTGGGACGAAGAAGGCTCCACACTGGGTGACACATATTGGTGGTGGCCAAAGCTTCGTGGTGAATTGAGGCTCTTAATCAGAACGGCTGGCTGGTCTAAACAATGAGAGCTCCAGCGACTGGCGCAGAGATCATTGGGTCTATGAGTGGCTCTTCCAATGGGGGAAAGATCGGATGAAGCGCATAGATTGGCCCCTTGGACTCCTCACCGTCGAAGAGCAAGAAGTTCTGAATCGGTTGTTCCCGTTGCCCCAAGACGTTGATTACATCTTGCGCTAGCTGACCGCCGAGGAAAGCTGTGACTGGTGCAATTTCGCTTCCGATGTTTTGGAGGAAGCTCCGCAAGAACTCCGCCTGCAACGTCTCCGTCGGCAGCTGCAGCTCTTTGTGTTTCTCCGTTGCAAGCTTAGTGAAAAGTTCAAGATCCGCTTTTGAATGTGAGGGCATCGTGCCGGACATGCTTTGAAATTCCCATAACGCTCTGAGGCAAGTCAGAAGGGGGGGTACTTGCAGCTTGCGTCGTCGAGAAATTACTTGATCCGCAGGTAAAGGTGATGTGTTCGCAAGAAGCATTGGCGAGTAAATTTCTCGCTTGGTGACCATCTCAATCACTTTGCCGTTCTCTTTCTTCGTGCTTGTTCCAATGTTTGATCTTGTGAGAGTTTCCGCGATGAGAGCTGTTGGACGGTTCGACTTTTCACGCTCTATGACATAGTCATGAGAAATTAGATCCGCGAAGATGTAACCATACATGCCGTGAGTGGCTGATGCGTAGAATGGCCGATTGCATAGGCGACACGACGCGTTTATAGTAGACAGAGTGGCTAAATCAAGGTCCGTTGCAATGACCATGTCGAAGGGCGCATAAAAATCGGGCATCTTGAGCCGTATGTCTTCCGTATCGGCGTGAAGCGAGACTCTTGGGTTGAGTTTTCGTATCTCGGGTGCCGCTGCGTCTGCACGCTGCAATACTATTAATCAATGTGTTTTCAATCTACTAGCGATGCCACATTTCCTACGTTTCTGCCAATTTCGTGTTCGGGGATGAAGAATTGTGCTCCAAGATCGTCGTCGGTTACTACTTGGCTGTCCTGAATGGTCAAAGAACCAATGCCAGCGAGCACGAGGTTTTTGGCAATTTCATTCGCGAGAGCTCTCATAGAGATTAACAAGACATTGGCAGTCCGAAGTCTATCTCACGATCAGCGATGAGTGGGAGGGTCAAAAGACAATCTTGCCATACTTTTCTTGAGCTTTGACGCCCCAAAGCCGTATCTGCCTATCATACAGTGCAATCTCCTCTGCACCAACATAAAACTTGTCAGTATGTCAGCCATCAAGGCGTGAGTTGAAGATTACCTGCGCTGATCAACTGAGCCCCATTTCGAGGGTCAAGGAGAGACTGATTCTGGTCTTGCGATCCAGCCTGAGCTGGGAGCTGTGCCGATGAGGAATGCGTATATCCGTTGCTCATGGACGCAGCTTCGTTCGTCGCTGGAGGGGGCATCAGCGGCTTTGGATCATTCATGGTGCCGAAAGTGGGATTGTGAAAGAGAATTAAAGATGATGTCGCAGTGCCAATCAGAGGAATCAACCGAATGATTCAAAGAAGACTGAAGAGAGCAAGTCGACAAGTAAGGTAAATAGCACGTACGGCACTAAGGGTTAAGAGTACAGTAGCACTAGCACTAGCAAATGCGAGACTACTGGACACTGGTGTAGTTCTAGCGGGATGACGGCATAAGCCGAGTTTCGCGCCCGTTGTATCGTGGCACCGTGGCTATCCTTGTCAATCAAATTGTTGTACTCAAACTGACACGTACGTTCCACCGAGGCAGGGAGCAGAACGTTGATGATCATTCGCTCTTTCATTCGTGCCTTACCTTTAGCGCCGTACTAGCGGAAATACTTGACATCGGCTTCGTAGCCTTGATTACACACAACCGTTCGACAGGACCTCCAATGACAAGGCCATTCTCTTCGTCTACGATGGTACGTTGGACTAGCATATGACTGCACTCTCCAGTTTTCAGAGAAGGTAGCATACAGAGAAGCTCTTCTTAATGACAACTTCTAGTCCGACGATTTCGATCATCCTCCAGCAGAGACAGGCCACGATCCCCCACACCCCACTTTAGAGGAAGCAACCACCGTTCTCAGTCAGGCACGCTCCCACCGCAGTGCTTTACGACACAGACTTGACGAGGTCCGACGGCTCAGAGACCATATGGATGACTCCGATGAACGTCGAAGACTGCGAATGCAGCAGACAGCAGTGCGAGAAGAGATAAGGCGTCGACATTCCGCGGAGCAACTACACCCGCCCAATGCCTTTCCAAATGAGACCGTCCCACTTCCAAGCTCTACACTGAGATCAAGAATGGAAAATATCCGCAACAGGGCCCGGCTTCGCCCGCAAGGTCATCCTATTCCTACCGGGGCTACAGCAAGCATACAGCAGGCAGTAGAGGGCCTCAATGCAGCAAGCTCGAACCTTAGCACGATACTCGACCAGCCTATTCCCATGATTCGTTCTCCAGAGATGAACGCACGAGAATACTCTGGCGAAGCGGATGTCAACAGGAGGAGGAAGCGCCGGAAGCTGGATTCGGATGTGTCTACTGGTCATATGAATGGCTTTAGCTATGGCTACCGTGGTCAGGTCGTGTCTGGACCTTTGAAGATGGAGTTTGTGAGCTGCGACGGAGGTATTCACAACGAGGCAGCAAGGCATGGGAAAGAATATTGGCCAGATAATGTACTCCGCAATGACAAGAGCGTCTATTGCACAAACGATAGCAAATGCAACATAATCTTACGTCACCTAGGGGAGACTTCGTTTTGTCTCAGGAAGATTGTCATAAAGGCTCCGGAACGAGGCTTTACCGCACCGTAAGCCATTCGAAAGTACTTTCGACTAATGCTAGGCTAACACTGTCCTAGCATTCAGGAAGGCATGATATTTGTATCGATGACATCTCATGATTTGCTCTCCAGGACTGCTCAATACCAGATGCGAGATCCTTCTGCATCGCGACAAAGCGACGACGTAGACTTGCTCTCATCACACGATATGGCGGACGATGATCGGCCACTATCCCGTCGACGAGATTCAAATTCCAATCGTACTGTTCCTCCAGCAATCTCAAATTCCGTACCTCGTGACATCCGACACAACGGTGACACCCTCAGCACCGCTATTGAAAATCAGACCTTCCCACTTGTCGACATCGGCGTAAATTCTACACCGCATCCACGACTTTCCGACCCCCCAGAAAATCTTGGATTTAACGTTAGCACAACCTGCGATGACCCCTCGTCAGACGAAGAGGAGCCATCCAGCCCGGCGACGCTTGCAGATCTCTATCGCCGAGATCGTCTCCCTCCTCCATACGACTCCTCTGCCGATGACGATGATGACGACGGTCTCGAGCGCGCCATGCGAAGGGCGGGACGCATCGGCGCTCCCTCTAGTCATCGCAGAAGCAGGCGTAAAGCAGAGCCTAGCAGGATAGAGGTGGCGTGGCCGAGTACAGATGTTGCCAAAGCTACAGATAATTTGGCGCCGCATGCCAAATTCTTCATTGAGAGCGAGAGGAGTGTCGTAAGCATCAAATTCGATCCACCCGTGTAAGTCAACAGTCACCAATTATGTTGCAATTCGTGGTAGCAGCTTCACTGAGACAGAAACCAGGTCTGGCAACTTCATCCTCTTGAAGCTCTGGAGCCCTGCCAAAGACCAGAATATCGATATCCAGAGCATTGTATGCCATGGCTTTGCCGGGCCAAGGTTCTTTCCTGCAGTGCAGATGATTTAGAGTCAGCTTACAGGTCTTATGTAGAGATCTTTGGAGACATAGACACTGAGATAGAAAATGGTATAGATTATGCGAATATACCATTCACTGAGCACACTAGCGTGGTCAATAACATGATCCTGCGCGTCTTGGTTTTGCTTCACGTTGAGCGTGGTCATTGATGCATACTTGATGATTTTGTTTTCACAATACTACAGGCGGGTAACCGCCCATAGGCCTGGACATCCAGCGTTCCTGAAGCATTTGCAATCTTCTGATGTATCAGCGTAACCTGGGCGACTGAGTAAATCCGCAGATTGGGTGTGAGAGGAAATTCCTCTCCGATATGGTGACTGCATGACGGCGGCTTCTGGTTGTTCATGGAAGCCGCACATTGACTGCTAAACAAAAGCTTGTTCACCGAGCAGTTGACCAATTGTAGTTGATGAGTATTGCAAGCTGCACTGCATAGAAAACATTGCGTCTCGCTTGGTATCATGCGAAAAAAAGCAAAGAAGTTAGACATCCAACATCTGCAAACGATATATGAGAAGAAATCTGCCGAGTGAGTGGAACATGACCACAAGAGGCCGCGCTAACGATGGCTATGGGTCACGCAAATGAACACAAAGGTTCCACCCAATGTTTCCTCCCGTTCCCGTCTTCTCCCTTTGGGCCCCTCTGCCATGGCCCTTACGCCTTCGTCTCAATCGTTTCATATCATAGAATCAAGGATCCCTTCATATGCCCCACAGACCGGCCGTCTGAAATCCATCAGCAGAGAAATCCAATTCCGCGCGGCCAACGAATAGCCGTTGAATATGCTGTCTTAACAAACAACAACGTCCGCTGGGTCTGAGCCTCCATTCACACTACCGGCAACGAATCCTCCGTAGTCCGCCAGCCGGATTGGTGTGTTATGAGGGAGCTCTAAATCCATGCCGATGCCGCTATCATCGTGGCTCTGCCCATGGTCCACCTCTATGTCTTTGGCTATCAGTTGATGTGACTCGCCGTGTACTGGTCGATCGTCCTCTCCGTCCACTAGTGAATGTGCGATTATAAGCGTGGCCGGATTCTGGCTATCTGTGTCTGTTTGATGATGCGAGCGCATATGACTATCCTGGAGTTGGAAACCATCTCTCATACCATTGCTTCCCTGGTAATCTGGCCCATCGTTAGCCTCGCTGACACCAGTTCTTGGTCTCGACCCTCCGTGAACTTTGGCATCGTCATCATTGTCAAGATCCGCGGAAGCCGCGGTCCTCTTCTTTGGCCTCATATTCGTACTGCTAGGCCCAGATTCCAAGAAACCCCCTTTCTCGGCGATCCATCGGAGCATCTCGTCAACCCAGACCTTAGTGACCCACCACGAACCGAAACTCAGTGCCTGAGCCATGGTAATGTCGCGTATACAAGCGGAGCTGACTTCTCCAACGATCCAAATCAGCTGGCGGGCGTCTACCTCAGGAAAGCGGGACGGAAGATCGTGTAAGAAAGCCGTCCAGCGGTCGAGTACACCGGAGGTGGAGCTGTCATCCAACGCGTTATACACGAGAGGTTTGTAATTTTGGCCAGGGTCAGCCTGCGCGTTCGCAAATATTTGCTGCATTCCTTGGTACGTGATAGACCTAAGTGGGCCAAGAAGTTCGCCGACCTCAAGTAGCAGGATCCGGAGAGTACGTGAGTAGCCGCAACACGGCAGGGTACTCTCAACTACGCCGGTAGGCTTGACAAAGCAGACCCAGTCATGCCACATCTGATCCCGATTTGCGTCGTTGGTGAGCATGTTGGCTGCTGCATGAGCCGTAGCATTAACGCGTAGGAGGCGGTCGATTAGTCCCGCAAATATTGACGCGGGCCCCACCTTTGCGTCGCGGACGTGATGAGGGTGATTCTGAAAAGTGTTGGAGATGTGATGGACGAGCTTAACAGATATGCTTCTAAAGGTGTCAATGACTTTGATAGGCATGACTTGAAGGGCGAGCGGCGAGACGAAGCGGATCATCTTTTGATACATGAGCCAGTCACACTCTCGTATCCAAGCCGCAAATTTTGGATGAGCAAGTAATTTTTGGACCGGAACTGTCAACGTTCCGTGGAATGAGGTGAAGTGATGCCAAAACATGCGTTCTTTGCAAAACCGAAAGCAGTCGATGACTGAGATACAATGAGTCCGGTACAGAGCTAGAAGTGCACCAGAGGCATCTGGGTCAGTCCCGTCGGGAAGGTAACCTATAAGGCTTGGTAGCTCGATAGGCTCATTGTGAGCGTAAGGAGGTTCATGCTGTGTTGGAAACTTGAGTTGTCTCCGGACCATGTTAGGGCCTGAATAGTCCTGATGGATTTTGTGCAGTGTAGGATCCAGGAATATATGCGAAGCTGCTTTCGGCTCTTTTGTGCGATCAGTAGGAGGTTTCGACTCCAAAGGTGTGTTTGGAGAAGGGAAGACAGCAGTGTCGGCAGGGAGTTGAGACCTAGGCCTGCAGTGCCAGCTTCAGTTAGAAAATTGTGAGAATACAACAGATACCCGGAAGAGCCGAGGTGGCAAGTCGACCAAAGCGACGTGTCAGGGAGCTCTTACCTTCTAGTAGCCAAGAGCTCATTCGGTTCAACAAAAGGTCCTGCGCCCTGCAGCTGCTCCCCTTCTTGAGCCCCTGCTGGTTCGTCTATCAAAGCAAGATCAACGTAATGGTACTTGGACTCTCCACGCTGCCCGAGTCTCCGAGTATGAATTCCAGGGAAGATGATCCGAACTAGCTTGCCAAAGCTGGCTGGATTTAGGGGTGGCACTCTTTCAGTACCGCACCTTGTTGCATAGTGTGAAAACACACGATTACGAGGCACGGAGCTGTTGCTCTTCATGCAGACGGTGTTCAACCTACCTTGATAGTTAGTCATCGCTACAAGCACTTGCTGCTCCTTGTCACCTTACCAATTCATTGCGAATATCTGTTTGGTCTTTTCCGATCTAGGCCCTCTCTCGTGTACGAGTACTTCGGACGCAACATCTTTCAAATCCCGATGACCGTTCTCTCGAAACAATTTCCGCAGTTCTTGGTCATTGGCAATGCTTGAGGCGGAACCTTTCTTTTTCCTGGTTTCGCCTGGCCCTGCGTCGTCCTGGGTTTGCTCATCATTGAGATTTATAGGGTATTGGCCCTCCTTAGCTTCGAAAGAATATTCGCCGTTCGTCAAAGGTCTCGTGTCATCATGGCTTGCATTGTATGCATTGTCTATACTCATTGCTCGTCCGCCAATTGTCGGGTTTTGTAGAGATGGATCAATCGCATATCGGTCGGGATTGGTTAATGGCTGCTCGGATTGTGTGACTATCTCTTCCGGAGTGTAGCGCGACAACTGGGGGTGAAGTTGGTGGGAAGGCCGCATGTGGGAAGACTCGGACGCATGACGATGCGGTTGAACAGGCTGAGCTGTTAGAGTGTTCACGCTGGTAGTCGAAGCACGGGATATTGGTCTCGGACGGCTATTTGTAGTGGAAGCAGAGGTGCTGGAGCGTGCTCGGGCAGGTGGCGGAGCCATGGAGAACGCTTTTGCCTTGCTTTACGACACTGGTCAGCTTTGCGACTCGCAATAATCACCTGGTCAACAAACATGAAGAGGGAAGGCTTACAGGGATGCTAAACCGACGCAGACTGATCTAGGAGCTCTGAGGATTTTCAAGATCCTCAACAGGGTGCAAAACGTTTCCCGGAGGTCGATGCACAAAGTTTGAATGACAGAGACCGGGTTGTTTATGGGAATGGGAGGGTTGTGCAGGTCGACCACCACACTTGACTCTCAAACACCAACGATGCACAGCGCCGTGTGATACAATACAATGGTCGGTTTCCCGCACGTCCACCGCTTCGGAAGGCTTCAAGCCCTTCGATAGCTGGGAGGAATTTGGGTCGAGGTGAATGTTTACGCAAATTGGCGAGGTTGGTAGTCGGAGTAACTAGAATTGCCAAGAGTCTTTGACTAGCCGCCCTCCTAACGTCATTTCTCCTGCAAAAATCAAACAAGTCCCCGTCACGGTCCATCGGTAGAAAGACAACCATCACAGCACTTACGCAACCAAGCTTCTTCTCTGCTCCAGACCTTATTACAACGCTGGAAGGTTAAGATCCACGCACCGCAACCATGTCGTTCCAAGACCGAACAACCCATCAAATCAACCAGATTGATAAGGAGGTACGTTCATCAGTAGCTTGCGATGTTTACCTTATATACATGCAGCTGCTTGACTGCACATCATATTTGCAGCCCAAAGCCATGCTGACTTTCCCACACATTAGCTATCTAGGTATCCTATGCTCAATAACCTCGAGAAGCAGACTTCTATTCCTAAGGTCTATGCCTTTCTCGGCCTCGTTGGGATCTACTTCTTCTTGATCTTCTTCAACATTGCTGGCGAATTCCTAGTGAACTTTGCAGGATTCCTGATTCCAGGGTACTTTTCTTTGGAGGCTCTATTCAGTGCCAGCAAGGTTGATGACACTCAGGTACGATGCGGCTCAATATCTGCGCTCTCTGAAACGAAGCTGACTTCCTTCGCAGTGGTTGACTGTAAGCCGCTTGAAATGATGAGATACAAGCGTAGGTCTAGTACTGACATCTCGAAGTACTGGGTCGTCTACGCCTTCCTGAACGTTTTTGAGAGTGTCGTGAACGCAGTGTACTGGTTCCGTAAGCTGAGCCGATCACATGTTGCATATTATTGATGTTAACGTCAGCAGCTTTCTACTACACCTTCAAATTCGTCCTTGTCTTGTGGATGGCTCTCCCTCAGACCGGGTATGTCTTTCGCGCATTTCTCGCTGGCACCCTAACATGTTGCTAAATGTATGGAATAGTGGCGCTCAAATCGTCTTCCGCTCCTTCATCCAACCAGTGTTCTCCCGTTTCTTCTCTCAGAGCGGGTCTACTGCCGCCAACCTCCGATCCCAAGCTGATCAAGCAACAAAATCTCACGCTATGTAAAGCGTCACTATCCACTCGCTGCCGGAATGTGTGCCCGAAACGTATAGGGAGGAACAATGAACAACTACTTTTTCTAGTCAAGGCATAAATACCGAAATCATGGGGACGGGAGATCTAGCGATGGCTTTGACGGGCAATGATTGATGTTACAGCGCCATACGCTACCAGCGAGTTCTTGTGGTTACATCAAGTATCGGACCTCGCTTTCTTATCTACGATCCAGCTGTAATTGATATTGACAATGCCATCATTTTATCTATCTGCAGAAGGAATGTGACATTGTTTGCCTATGAGAGGTCGCCGTCGACTAATAGTTAAGATGGCCCACTTTAACGCCACAAGCAAAGCCAATAATGCGACCATCTAGGCTCTCTCTCCTCACGCGTATAACAATGTCACCCATATGACCGAGCGACCATGACACCAACTCGAAACACAAGTCTTCTTACTTCCACAGACCCAGCAGATCTAAAAGATCCCAATACTCTTGCCCCAACCCTCCACCCTTGGATTGAGATCAATGTGATAAGGAAAAGGGTTCGTCTCGCTCGTCGTTATCGGTGGTATGTGATCCTTATCCCGGTTCACGATTGTTATGATCTTTATTGCAGTCTTCTGCAACGTTGACCCAATAGCTTTGATCACTTTGGTTCGCTCTGGGAGAGGGTCAGATACTTGTTGTCATTTGAAAGAATTCCGGTGATCAGGAATACCTATCTCTGTCTTCGGCGTTGCAAGGGTTACCTCTAAGCACCAGGACTCCCAGCAGACCTCCTCGTCACCCTTCGCTCCGCTGGTGAACCAGCCCAATCCTGCAGCTTTCCTCCTCTTTTTCTCGAAGAATTCTACTACAAGAGAACCTCTTACGCTGCTCTTCGGCGATGAAGTAGAGGACAATTGTCGTATCAGCTGACCAACACGTGTATCTATCAAGGTCTCGAGCTCAGGGTCTGCGACAAGTGGGAGGGTAAAGTCCAGCACTTCGAGGTAGGATGGCTTTATCGAGGCAAAATAGCGGTGGAAGAAAATGGTATGCAGGATGCCTAGCAATGTCATTATCCTGGTCTTCTATTCGTAGAGAACGTGCGCACCTCGAACGATGTCTTTGACGCAAGTGGGGTCCGCAAATACCTCCAATATGTACTGCGGCGGCTTTCGTTGATCCATAGCAACGGACTACGGCGAAAGTTCTTTATGCACCATGCGCATGGTCAGGGTCACTACCGGGTACTTGCAATGGCAGCGATCATCTTATCGCAACGAAGTTGTTGGATTCTCACGGGGCCGTACCTTTTCCAGATCACTCTACAGCCCCAAAGCCCCACCAATTCGGCTCCCCGCGTCACCTTGCATTCTGGTAGGGCTGCATACTGCACTGGACGTGTTTAAACCAGCCACCATTCTTCATGCTTGACGGTTTACCACAAGCTTTGAACCCATCCTCTCGTGACGACCCGAGCCTGGTGCTTAAATCACATACGCGCCAAAGAACATGATCGAGGGCGCAAGGAGATGGCTTCGGCGGAATCGCACAGGCTTGACGATTGGCTTCGGGGTCGTTGGCATAGGTTATGTAGCCGGCCAATACGCCATTTCTAAGATTACTGAGGCAAGGGAGCGAATGGCCGGTGACCGTATTGCTAAAGAAAAGTAGGCCTTCCTCATTCATTTGCGACTTAAGCAGCAATTGATCTTCATTAGCCTACGCCGACGATTTCAACAGAATCAGGAGGACTGTACCATCACCGTCCTAGAGCTCCTACCTACGGTAACTGAAAACATACTCGAGGCCCTGCCATCAGAGATGATCGCAGAGGAGATACGGCAGAAGAAGGGTCAAAGACTAGGCAGGAGTACAGGTGCATCCGACATAACTCCCTCAGACATCTCTTCAATCACCCCAGGTATCGCAGCAGACGAGGATAGCAAGAGCCTTTCGAGCTTTCAGAGCGAAACCTATGCTCATGCCAGTCAGATGGGAGCATCAAGCTCTGCCAGCGGCGAAATGAGACCTCCAAGAAACAAAACGCAACTATGGGGCGAGCTTAAGATCAGCTGTGCGTACCAAGTCACCCGTCTTGGCCATAGAGACTAACAAATTGCAGCTGTAACGAGGTCGTTTACTCTGCTGTACACGGTCTCCCTCCTCAGTTTATTGACTCGCATTCAGCTCAATCTGCTTGGTCGGAAGAGTTACCTATCGAGCGTTGTATCAATGGCTTCACATCGACCACAAGATCATTCTATCAATCTCGAAAATCGTGATGACGATAATGTTGAAAAAGCATATGGCAATGACTTCGATTTGAACCGCACATACCTGACGTTCAGCTGGTGGCTACTCCACCGAGGATGGAGAGAGATCATGAGAGACGTCGAGTCAGCAGTATGCGATGTTTTTGGGCCTCATAAACCAACAGAAGAGGTTTCTCTTGAAAGATTGTCGAGCCTAATATTGGACGTACGAAGAAAAGTCGAAGGCGCAACCCCTGATGAGCGGAGGTAAGTAGAAGCTCCTTCCTAAGACCTGTCTCTACTGATTGCTATTATCAGAGATCGTAAATGGCTTTCGTTTCTCCTCCCCCCTCAGGAGCAAGAACAGATTGGTCTCGAGGACGCTGGCATCTCTACTCCACCGCCTACTCAGCCGACTCCACGTCTGCAGGACCATTCTTCTTTGCCTTCTCCCCCAGCATCGCTGTCGTTTGCCGCCACACAATCTTCACCACTTCGTCGCCTTCTTGATGAGACGGCTGATCTTATCGATTCGCCCATGTTTACCCATGTTCTCACACTGCTACTTGATGCCACGTTCTCGCAGCTCGCAGATACGAAATTGCGCTCGGAAGCATACAAGCTTCCCTTGCTCACACCTGAGCCTGCACCTGCCGCGAGGATCAATGAGGTCATTGAAGCTGACCCCGCAAATGTATCTACGAAGCTAGCGAATATACTAGCTATCTTAACACGTGAAGCTCATAAAATCGGCAATGGAGTGCCGAATGAGTATGTGCAAGCTGCCGAAGGTGTGAGCGAACTTGAAGGGTTTACAGCAGTTATTTACAGTAGTAACTTCGGGTTTGAGGCCGGTGTCACTCCCGACAGCTCAAGATCTGGAAGCGGAGACGAAGCAGCCACAAGAGCACGACCCTTGGATAATCTTTCTGTCACTGAGGCCAAAGAGGCTGTGAAAGTGGTGCAAGGCCGAGGTATCGTAGACAAGGCGGCTGGAGCGGTTGATACGGCTTGGGGAGGATTTGAGAGAGTTTGGGGGATGGTAGTTGGTAGTGAATTATCGTAAAGGTAAGTCATTTAGAAATTGTCAGCAGTAAGATACCCAGCGTTCGAGAGTCTGATCCATACAAAAACCATTGTTGTTTGATGTGGTCATATTGAAGCGTGTGTGGTATGGAATTACTCAACTCTATGCGGCCAAGGTTGGAAACCAATATAGGCCAGGACACCCCGCTACGCTCCGTGTGCAACCACTGGGAAGGATTGTCTCCTTCTGGGATGTGTTCCCCTGGAATGCTGTGCGTCCGGGGTCCCAGGCGCCTCCCATCAGTTGGGCTAGCAGTCAGAAGAGGTGTCCGCTTTTAGAATAAGAGGCTCGAAATATTGAAGGCTTTTGGGGCTGGTATTTTTCTTTATTCCGTCGGATCATCTGATACAGCCTAAGGAGAAGTGTCCACACAGATGTGGTTAGAGTACTCGGTGGGTTGATGTTCAGCTTCTAGAAGATGTGATAGCCATCCTTCTAGAGAACCTTGCTCCGCGAGGGGTTACAATCATTGGCAGCTAGCCTGCTTTTCGCTGTGAACCGCGCTTGAGCGAAGAGTCATTGCACGTCTCCGTCTTCCGTCAAACGCTTGCAGCGACACGCTAGCTGTTCTCCCGATACATTTGTGGTATCGTTCTTACGGTACATGTCTTGAAATGCGCATTGTGCGCACTCCCCACGGGCTTCGATTTAGTCACCCATTCATCTTTCATTAGAATAATAAAGACGGCCTCTTTGGCAGGCCTGCTAGTCACGGAGCCAAAGCCGCCAACAGGGTTGGGGTACTACGATTCCCCTGCACAACCGGACGAAATGAGGCGCGCAGTACAAAGAATATTCCTTTAGTGTCAAGCCAAAACAAGGTCGCTCCCCTTTCTCAAAACGGCTTCATTTGAGGCTAGTCAGTTGACAGTCGACTATGGCGATCTTGGAACCCATATCGGCTGCCTACTCGAATAAAGTGTCGAAACCCTGAGCTTAGAGGGCTTGACAAGCCAGAGGCTTTTGGCGACGAGCCGACCCGGCTCTGGAAGCTCCTGAGAATTGTCCTCTCCCACCTCCCAAGGGCATTCGTGTCGCCTTCATCTGAGGAGACAGTCAGCCCTTGGCAACACATTGCCCATCACCAAAGCGGCGGATCTAGTCCACAAGACTACTATTCAGGCTGAATTGAAGCCTTATCCATCTAGGACGAAAAAGGAATGGCTAATTTCTCCATGTGTCTAGGGCGGTAGCAAGGCAATGGGAAAATTCACCTTGAAGAAATTCGCTCCAGCTAACATAGGAAAGCCAAGTGTAGCTTTGTGGGACAGGACCAATACATTCTGTGACACGCTGTAACCAAATTTGAATGCATCTATGTCAGATCTGGAAACGCTTGATTATACGATAAGTGCTTTGACCTTACTGGAAAGCCCTAACACGACGTTGTGGTTGTTGAATACAGGAAGGCAGGGCAGTGAGCTAAACACCCTTGGCATCTCTTGTGTATGGAGAGTGCACTATAAGTTATACTAAGAAGAAATTATTTTCCGGCTTTTGGAAGACTATCTCTACACCCAGGTAGCAAGATGAGGCGATTGGTATTATGGGTATGAATTGGAAATTTTGATCTCTCGATGGTGTGGACCACAACAGCATTTGGACTCTAAGGATATCGAAACAGTTTTGGTACGATTATTATCAGCCCGATGTTTTCTGCGGGTGCCTGCCTGGTCAGAGTCCATCTCCTCCTAAGCCTCTGCCTTTTTTCGCAGTCTTGTGCCTTGGCTTTCTCTCTTCGATTGGGCACCCAGCAGGGTCGACAACAGAGAGGTGATGCATTCGCTATCGGGATGAAGTCCCGCGCTCTAACGAAGTCAAGTCTGCGTGAATCTATCGGCTGAAGCCTGCTAAGTGGACAGCCAAAGATCGCCTTCAAAGTAGGCGGGAGTTCTGGGCTTGAGATGAAGACCATTCTACGAGAAAGCATCGGCTTCGAGCCGTAAACGGGGATATAGAGTCAAAGTCTAGGAACGGCTCTCCTTGTCTGCTTGATCCTCATCAGCCGCTACCATCATTTCTGCTAGCTTACGGGTGTGAATGGAAGGGAGGGGTTGCCGGCTGGTGCGACATTGAAGCATAATAACTTCTTTTCATTGTTGTGGGTTCGACGCATTGACACGAAGGTTCTGTTTCACACAACAACGAAACGCACACGACAAACTTTGTTCACGACAAGAAGATCCTCGGCTCATCCGTCGACAAGCTTTCAACCGCCCAACCATTCTCGTTCTTCCATCTTTCCCCAAAGATGTAGTGTTCATAATCGCGGCTTTTCGTCCGATGGAGTAAAGCCATCCCCAACGTCGGAGTAGCGGAGAATGGCTAGCACCACCTGGTACTTCTTGCAAGGCTGTAATGAGAACGAAGCACGCTGATACCATCCTTAATCTTACTCATTATTTGGGGTCGAATGGTGACTATATTCTTGGTCAGGACCCGCCCGCCTCTATAGTAGCTTTAATCATGACACGTCATCAGATACATAATGAATGCAGTACACTCTTTTATCGACAAGCGCAATTCCACAAGTCAACTCGGGTTCGACTGCCTATGCTACCCAAGTCACTGGATCTCCATCTCCGAAGATGCGGCAGCTTTCCGTCCAACTTTGGTAGCTCCGCTTCGGCTTCGAGGGTCGTCGAGACCACTACTAGATGAGAGAAGAGAGCGTGGGCATTGGAATTTTCGAAACCATAAAGAACGTCTTGGAGACTTGCCTGGCCCTCCGTTCAATCATTCTGCATTTTCTCTCTGACAATTTAGCTGTGATGTTTGCAGACGATACATATAGAAGAAGCTTTGAGAAAGCTAAAGGTTCGTGATACGATCTCTATCGTTGCGGTGGCACCAAGTTACGGCTATCGACGTCTTCGCAATGCCATCGCTCCACCAACCAATAGAGACGCTTAGGCTCGGCAGATGGCTTGGTCAGCATTCGTAAGGAACAGATGGAGGGTGTTCATAATCTGCTCGAAAGAAACGATCATCGGGCAATCCGGGTATGGTACTACCAACCCAACCAATTGATGTCTCGTGGGACTCCCCATCACGAGTTTGTCACGAACGATAAGGGATGCCAGTTCGTGAGTGATAAGATGGTAATGTTGGACTCCTGGTACAAGTGTAATTCTAAATGGACGTACGATGAAGAAGCGGCGATCGACTGGACTAATGAGGAGATGGACTTGCACGGTGCCTAAGATACTTTGTAAGGACCAAATCGTATTCAAATTCTGCTGTCCTGAACACTGATGTTAGCATAGAGTAACAGAGTTCATGTAACTACAAACGCAAACCTTTGCCAGATTTCTTCTGTACCTAAGTCCACCTCCCTTTGCGTTCAGTTTGCTTACCATCATTCCTGGGAAAAGGGCTTCAAGCCATCCAAGTTCCTACAACCTGTCTACTTATTCCTTGTATCATTGCGCTGAATACATACCCATCTCATCCTTGCCCCGTCCATCTTCCAATACCTCTATCACCAATCGCCTTACGTCTTTGGGTGCCACTGAAGTAATATGGTGCTGTCGCGTGGGGACTCAGCCACTGTATGCTCGCTTCCCAAGAAATGGGACGATTCTCAATAGTTGATTTGCTCCAAACCCTTGGTGGCAACGATGTCAAGTTATTCCATTCATCAGAAAGCCATACAAAGATGATGACATTGGACCGGAGCCATGGTCGAACAAAGAGAATGAGCCACATGAGCAATGTGTTAGGGGTCTCCATGTTGACGCATACAACACGTACAATGCTCATCACAGCTGTTGGCCATATATTAATCTCCTTCGTGTCTTGTATCCTCTCTATCATTATAGCCTTCCTACCTTTATGCTGGTACAGGACTACACGAAAATCAATGCCGCTTCAGCTTGAAAAGCCATACGACTCTACCGCTAACGACATATTCATTGCAGTGGCCAACCCATCTATGCCGAATTTCCTGGAGCTTCCTTCAGAGATAAGAGTAAAGATATATCGCGAGCTAGCCCAACCGGCCGATCATATGCGACTAAGGGAGCAAACGCTGCGGTCGGATGTTGTCCGCTACTATAACGACCCTGATACCGATTGGCAAGCCGTACAGTTGGGTGTTGCCACTGAGACTCACGATATCATGCTCGATGCCACGAAGCTATTGCGCTCCCAAGGTACCGAGTGTGACTATGCAGGCTTCGACATGGTCTCCACCAACAGAGGGGCGCCGATCCTGCAGGCCTCCCGTCAACTCAGGCCAGAAGCGGAGTGGGAGTTCTCAAGCATCGCAACCATCCACCTCTCGATTTCACCTCGGCTGCCTCTGGATTTAAGGACCCTCCCCTGGCTCAGACAGGTCAGATATCTGAGCGTCGATTACTCTTGCTTAAGTTCGAATCGTATGCCCAGTGATCGCAACCACAATTGGCGTCAGGTGGACCAGGACATCGCTGCGTTCATTGGGACCGTCTGCAAGATATGTGAGTCCCTCCGCACCTTCACACTTCATATTCTCGGTGATCGCTGCTGCGATTGTTGTAGGAGAGACTTTATGCATGATGCCCTCCAAACCTTTGGATCACCGGGAGCGACAGCGGATGCTTTGAGTAAGCTGGTTCCGATGGTCCGCGATTTATTCACCATCGTGGCCTTCGGCAGTTGCTACTCGTATTATGAATTGCGCAATGCAATTTCGGCTGCGCAGCCTCGGGGCTTTGCTTGTGGGAGACTGGACAAGTGGCCGGCAATGAAGCTCAACCTTGAACAACGTGCGGCCAACGACTTAGTATGGCAAGTCTCCTCCCACGTGGGAAAGGCTGCAATCCATGCTTGGTTCTTCAAGATGTCAACATCGAACATGGCCGATCGTGACTTGGTCCCGTCATGGCATTTCTTGGGGCGCCATGAACTCTACGTTCGCGATCGGGAAGTGAACGAAGGGAATGCTATGTTGTGGCAGGAGGACAATCTAGAACAAACCTTGTTACTTCGCTCTCAGAATGCGGAATCCGAGGACGACAGCGATAACAAGGTAGATGAAGGAAACGATAAGTTGAAAGACGAAGACTTTAAAATAGTTCAAGATGAAGACAATGATAGAGGCGATGAGTGTGATGGGGAGGACCCCATGAGCCAATCAGCGATAGCATATATGGACTCCTTCTAAATGGCAGATGAGCTTCCATGTGGTGGCACCAAGCTTCGGCAAGATCAGACCCATTTATATACCATGTGATCTCGAGCTTGCCATACAGTAGTTGATCAATGATGAGATTTCATTATAATATGCCTCAAATTGCTCTATCCGAGCACCTGTAATATGTCATGGCGTATCAATCGGTCCTGATACGTTGTCAGGATATTAAGGAACGGCTGTGTTTGGGCACTTAAGGAATTGGCCGATTAAACAGCGGAGTAACTCGTTGCCGCAAGCTCGAGCAGATGATCAAAAGGTGGCTCCTCTTAGCAAGCCTTTGAATGCTTTTGGAATTCGTGATGATGCTGTTGGCCGAATAGATCTGAAAACGAACTTCTTTATGCTTGGCTAAACCTGAATTCGTTGGCGACCATGGATGGCGGCGGCAGAGCCCTACTACCAATCGTAAATTGTTCCTGAATGTCAATCCTTCTTCTTCCGCATCGTCGATCTTGACCGATGTAGGTCTTTCGTCATCACGCCGACCAAAATTCCACATATCCACAAGAAACCCCAACATACGACGGTCACAGTCCCACTTTCCACCCATCCTGCCCCTTTCGCCTCCAGGACAGGGGCATTTAGTGCCTCTGTCAGCTGCCTCCCATGGCTTGAGGGCTGCAAATGATAGAACGACGTCCTGGGCCCAAATAGACCTTCGTAGCCGAGGTTGATCCGATCGAACGGGTTAGTATTCATTTTTATACCTTCGTCTGTCGAACACGCCCAGAACACGATCGGCCACGGGACTTGCAGAGTGCGTAGTCCGCCTGTAACAGGCGGGATAGCAGAGGCTTTAGGAATAGAACTGCAATTTCCCAAGCAATGTCCACTCAAGGGGAATAAGTAGCGGAGGTGAAGGGGAATGTCTGCATTCCACCCTTCTCCGGCGGCGGAGCTTCGAGGAGGAGCCAGCTCAAGCAATAGAGTGGAGCCCCACTTCCCTATTGCCCAGTCTGGGGCTTCAAGGTCGGCTTCACCAGAGAGTGAGCGGATTAAATGAAGGTTGTTCGAAGCAAGTAGATTAGGTGAAGAAAGCTGATACTTGTCCACAAAAAGGTAAGAGGGAAGGGTAACATAAGTATGAAGGGCACATTCTGGCGAGGGCGATTTCATCGAGGAGGGCAGCGTCAGGCGAAGAGTTGGGTGTAGGCCAGTCGGCTGTCTGAAACCAGTCGAATAAGTGGCACCGAATGCTGACGAGGCGAGGTGGTGACGAGATGGGAAAGAGAAGAGTGTTGGGCCTGAAGGAATTAGTGGATGTCTAGGACGTAGTTTGCGATCGCGTTACTTACTCAGTTTCTCGTCTTTTCCAAGTACTACCAAAAAGCCCCGGAGCGAGAGCTCTCCAGGATTGGTAGGTCTTTGGTTTGCGAGGATGCCAACCTCTGTCCTCACCGAACCATCTCGATTGTCGATATAGTCATCCCATTTTTCGGACGATGTACCAGCATGCCAGAACGCGCTTACTACTACAGATTGCGAAATCGTGTCATAATCGAAATCGAAATAATCTGCAGATTCAAGAGCGATTGCCTTGATGATGCATGAATGGTCATTAGCACATATCGTCTGCTGTATATATACGACCAGATCTCTCAAGGAAAATAGGCCTTCGTAGTATTGATAAGCCGAGGAGGATGCAAATCGCTCCGAGAGTATCGATATGCCAGTGAAAGTACGCTCCGGTAATGTACATTTTATGTCGCTTCCGAAAGACTTGGCGAGAAGCGGACACAGCAGGTCACTGGCAGCAATTAGTCCCACTTGATAGAAAGATACGTTGAAGCCGAAGTCTTGCTTACATACGCAGGACGGTCCGTTTGTGGGGTATAAAAGACGTGTAGTCCAGGGGAGACGGTGGAGACGAAGGGAGCCACACGGGAATATGAATTGCCAGAAGCCCATCGTATGTGCAGCTCGTGGCATTGCTTCAATACCCGCCATAGCTGACATAGTCAGTGATAGTTGGCCTCGCAAGAATACCAGCCATCAATACCTCCTGAGGGAGCTCATACAAGCTGAAAGTCAACCGGTCTTCCCGAGCTGCCTTGAGTGACTTTACATGTATGGCATTGATTTCAGCGCGGAACTGCTTAGGATCAAAATCATCATGGGGTCCGTGCACGAATGTTGTCCTCTGCCTCATTGTCAACGCTTTGGTGTTGCAATGTAGCATGCATTGCGTTGAGAGGTGATTGCGGCTGCAGGATACTTTAGTCTAGATGGTGTCCAAGCTGCGGGATTTCACTAGTGGCCGTCGAGCCTCACACTAGTCCACCCAAGCAGCCACCTGTCACGCGAGTCAGGCATCGAATCCCCATCGTTCAATAGAATCTACTTCTCTACAGTAGCTCAAAGTGGATGCCAATGAATGCCTCTTCGCCTTCCTTCGAGGCTGTGAGTTTTGTAAGCGTCCACGAGATACAACTTCAGCGTTGACAATATGTACATTCCCACCTACATCTCTCTTCTCATCCTCGCCCTCACCAACGCATCCCACGCCCGCAAATCTCCGGAGTCCGTGCTACTCTCCTCCGTTAGGACCCTCACTCTTCGCAAAGATCTCAAGACATCCCACAATCGTGTCTCCGCTGTCCCTCAACTGAAATGTGTAGGTGGCAATGCAAAAGGCTTCTACGAAATTGACGTGCTACGGTGCAAGAACTCGGGCTCTGCTTATGGTGATGAGGACATACAATGGACATGCTCAGCGTCGCTGCCAAACGAGTTCAAGCTGGGCAGCACCGATGTGACCTGTGAGGGGTTCAAGTCGACTGACGATCCATATGTGCTGAAGGGGAGTTGCGGGGTGGAATATCGGCTGATGTTGACGGATACAGGGGAAGAGAAGTTTGGGAAGAAGGGCAAGGGTCTGTTTGACGATTCTGAGGGTAAAGCGGGAGGTGGAATGGTGGCGGTGCTGTTCTGGGTTATCTTCATTTCCGTGGTATGCTGGATGATATACGCGGCCTTTCTAAGAGATGACGGTCCTAGACCACCTCGAGGTAACGATCGGCCTGGCCCCTTCGGTGGTGGGTGGGGTGGGGGCGGTGGGAATGACGATCCACCACCTCCATACGACTACCATCCACCACCACCAAAGCCGAAGACAAGTTCATCCCAACGAGCGGCACCCGCCCAGACACAAGGTGGTTGGAGACCAGGCTTCTGGTCTGGGGCGTTAGGTGGAGCCGCTGCGGGCTACATGGCTGGAAACCGAGGTCAACAACCAAGGGCTCAAGAGCCAGCTTTCAATTATGGGGGCAATGGTGAGGGAAGCTCGCGGTGGGGTGGGGGAGGGAGCACTAGGCCTAGTAGCGATTCTGGCTCGAGCTCAACTTATGGCTCGAGTAGGCATGAAAGTACTGGGTTTGGTGCTACCAGTAGGCGATGACTTTGCTCAACCACTCCAGTCTGAGGGGAGAAGTGTGCAATTGCTGGGGAAATTATTATGGGAAGTTGTTGGGTTTGAGGTGTATCATTCCCAGGTGGTATGGTGCATGGTCGAGGCTCAAGAATGCGTCCGGTCTGCCTCCGGTAGCTCATCTCGTAAAGCGACCCTCTATCAAGAAATATATGGCCTTCAGAGGCTTCCTCACTGCATATTAGCTTGCCCACATTCAACGATAACATCGTTATCGTTAAGAGGGCAGTCATGAACCTTGCCTGCCCCTTGGGAGCCTCGAGCGTAGTCATTCGAACCCTAGCGCCTCACGAATTTCACCAAGCACATTTGCCCCACCTGATGAGGCCTCTCTGTTAAGATGGTTCTCGGTTTTTCTGGAACCTCCTTTCTTCCCCCTGTGCTTCTCCCCTTTCCTCCTCTTGTTTTTCCCCCTCTGATTCTCTTTCGCAGAAGACTCCTCCCCAGCTACCGCACGCTCAGCCGCGATCTGCTCGTCCCTCTCCTTCCTAGCGTTGTCCATTTCCTCCTTCTCTTCAAGGGTCTCTTCTTCCAGTCGCTTTCGATCCTCCTCCATGTCCCGTTCCAGTTCCTCCGGATCATCGAATTCAACACCTGTCATCTTCTCAAATTCTGGTAAATCGACCGGTATCTTTTTCCCCAGTAGCGTGGCCTTGATCTTGTCGTGGTTGAGCTTCTCCTCCTTCACAAATTTGAGCTTGATTTTGTGCCTTGTCCGGCCAGGAAACATATTGCTGATCATTTGGAAATCTGTGCCAAACATGCGAAGACCTTCATAGAATCTCTCGGTCAAAAGTTCGTTCCAACCACCGCTTTTGTCACGCTTAAGCCAGCTGGCAGAGTTCACTTTTCGTGTGAGGGCATTCTCATCAATAGATTCAGTTGCCTCGTCAGCCCGAGCCGCTGCGGCCGCTGCGTGGCGGTCAATTTGTAACGAGTCTTCGTCGATCTGGATTTGGCCATTCACGATGATGGTATTAGGTACATTCTGGGCGACACCCTCATCTCGCTCTCTTTGACGGGCAAGTCGCTCTGATTCGCCCAATCGATCATCGGCTGATTCTAATGGACCGCGTTCGCTATGAGGTTCAACTTGTCCCATCACTTCTTGCAGCTGCTTTTGCTTCTTACGAAGGTGTTCTGCTCTCTCAAACTCTACGATTTCTTTTTCTCGTTCCGATCTCCGGCCAGTACCGTTATCTTTGCAGAGATCTGACATCTTTACCATTGATGGTGCTATCACCATGGTGTCTGCGCCTTCTGGGGTCGCAACCCGCTGCCGACTTCTTCGCCCCCGCTTCTTGGGATTTCTAGTCAAGCCCTGTACCGCTTCCTCGACCACCGCAGCCGCGGCATCCTGAATAATTTGAGTGGTCTTCTTCTTCCTCTTCGACTTTGCAGAGGCAGCATCTTGCTCTACTTGGGCGTCTGCGTCTGGCGCAGCGCCTTGAGCAGCTCCGGAAGCTTCATCACCATCTCTCTGGATGCCCTTCCCTTTCGGATTCTGCTTTGGTCTCTTGGCTTTTGCAGATGTGCTTCGAGTGGCGTCTGTGACACTCGCGGCCTCTTCGTTCTCAATTCGCTGCATGCGCTTTGCCTGTGTAGATACACTTTGCTTTCTATCATTCGCTGGTCGTGGTATTGTAGAGCCTCGCCCAGCGTCAGTGGACTTTCCGGTCACGACTTCATTAGATTCCGTTATCGGCAATGGAATATTGGCGTCAGCACCAGACGCAGAAGACTGAACTACATGATTCGTTGGCCCGGGTTTCTCTACTCTACGCCGTTTGGCAGCGGGTGCTGGGGTGTCCTCCTGTAGTGCATGGACACTTGAGGGGGTAATTGTAGAAAGTAGTCCTGGAGCATTTGAGATAGTGTCTTTCCCAAATCCAGACCCATGTTTTCCAGTACAGCTGAAGTCAGAATATAGAAGGTTGGGTTCACCTGGAGCCGTAGATCGGCGTGCGGGTCCTGCAAGATGGCTGGGCTGTGCGGTCTGCCCAGTAGCTTCAAGGTGATGGCTTTGGTTTGGTCCGGAGGGCTGTTTCTGAGAGACCACAGATGCAGGTGAAGTACGGTGGTGCGCCAAAGTACTTTGGTCAGGAGTCGGTAGCGGTGTAGCCCTATCATGTGGAGCGCTTGACGATGAAGCTGGCAATATATGGGGAGGAGCTGGTATTGCTGTAGTTTCGCCATCTCTTGCAGTCGCTGCGGGTGTAGCTGCGGCTAATTGTTGGGCTGATACGGGCGGACGTAATGGCTCAGAAGGAGTAGGGGAAGCTACAGCCCGATGTGGTGCTTGCTGAGGCTGTGGAGTCTGCGATTGTATCTGCCTATAAACGCTGGGCCGAGCAGAGGCTTCAGTGGAGGCCGGGGCAGCTGGACGTCGAGCTGGTGCTTTTGGAGCGAATTTTTTCCCCGACTTGTCTGTTCTTAGGTCAGTACCAATTTCGAGGTGTACGTTTTCCTCGGAGACATACTGATGACCGAGCTCCCCAGTGCAGACATTATTTGTGACTGAGGAGCCAACCTCTGCTCTAATTAGGTTGATGTCGTGAACCTGAAAGTGTGGGACGAACACCCTGGAGATGAGCCTATATCGGCGGGAGCCGGGAGCCGGGAGCCAGGCGGCTAGCGCCAAGGGCGCAACGGCATTTTTTATCTGTTCTCCTTACCCTCACCCCTTGGTCAAGATTACTTGTTCCTCGAGACGGCAGCAAACCCTTCTGTCTATGTTACTTCCATGGTCCTCTTTCCATTTCAACCATAAGGCAGTTATTTTTGACCTCCGGGTCCGCGGCACTGATGACCCTCGTTCAAGGCAAAGCGTTTTACTCTTGTCAGATGGAAGAAAGGAAGAGGCCAGCCTCCCATGATCCTGATGGCTCCGAGCCTCCTCTCAAGCGCCAAGCGACTGCCATCAATGGCGCCTCAAAGACTCACATTGACGCTGATATGCCCTGGAAAGATGACCTTGAGGTACTCGAGCCTTGCCCTCTGCAACAACACCTTGCCCTACCAAAGAAACACCAACCTCCCTGCTTCTGTGAAAAATGCAACGTGTCATTATACTGACCTTGTATGGGTGTTTTAGCGCTTTCAGAAAGAAGCCTTAGTCCGACAGTTACAGGAGTACAAAAGGGAGCGGAACAACCTAGAAGTTCAGCTAAATACCATGACCAAGAGCGCCCTGCATCACGATGAACACCTTATGATCATAGATGCCTGGTTCAGTGAGGTAAGCCGGCATCTCTCATCGATCCTCCGTTACGCTAGTGTACTGACATCGCTGGACCCAGCTCATCGATGAAGTGAGGGTCATGGTAGGAGATCTCAACCGCCATCAAAGCTTCGCGACTTTCCCATCCGCTCTATTGGAATCCGACTCGGCTGCTTTTAAGAAGCACCTGAAGTCAAGATCTGCTGAGATATCTTCTGTGATTTCTCAATTGTTCAGACAGGAACCAACATCGGCACCGGATGTCTCGAAACTGCAAGGTCGTGTGGCCGAACTCCTCGCTACCGAAAAAAGTCATATCATCGAGCTTGAAAGAAGCCGTACTGAGAAAGAAAAGCTGCTAGAACGTCTAGAGGACGCATCCTTGAGGTACATGCTCGCGGAAAAGAAACTGGACAGGTCAAAGAGTGCAACCGTGGCAAAGCTCGAGAAACAGGCTATCGCTGGTGGTCGTAACGAAGTAGGCAGTGGCCTTAGTGGCAGCAATCAAGAAACCAGCAATGGTCAGACTGATCCTAGGGCTGACTCTGGTGAAGAGCTCTTCGAGGCAGAGGAGGCTCGGAAGGAGGCTGCCGCTGAGTCTGCGAAACGAAAGGAACAGCTTGAGAGTCTGGATGCAGAAAATGGGAAGCTTACTGCTCAAATAACGACGCTCAACAGTCGACTCTCCCATCTCTCCGACGACGACTATAGTCGGACAGACCTCTTTAAGCATCTAAGAACTCAGCACGAGGACGTGATCAAGAGAATCAACGATCTGGAACTTACTAATATTCAATTACAAGAAGAGGCTCAAAAGTTGCAGGCTGAGCGCACAGCGTACCGCGTTCAGCTGGAAAGGGAATCTCAGAAGGCCGTAGCAGAAAGAGAGAACCAGATGGCTCAAATGGAAGCTGATCTTGCAAGGATAAGGAGCAACCGTGATGAGCTCATTGCAGATCAGTCGATGAGAAAAGCTGCCCAGTCCCAGGAACATTCCGCGATTGACCAGGTGAAGGAGATGGCCAGTGCCAAAGAGGATCGCATCAAAGCATTAGAAGCTGAGATCGCGCGCTTGAGATTACAAAGTGGCGGTTCCGCAGGACCTCTAGGTCCACCCTCTAGCTTAGACGGACTGTCTATGAAGGAGGTACAAAGCTCATATTCAAAGCTTGAGAGTCAATTTTCGTTATTAAGCAATGAACTCCAGTCCATGGAGTCTGCACTGAAGAAAACCTCAGCGGTTGCATCATCTAAAGTCGCCAACATGTCGTCTTTGGAGGAGAAGTCTATACGATTAAGTGCCGAGAAATCGAGGGCAGATCAGAAATACTTTGCAGCCATGAAGGCCAAGGAAGCGAGAGAACTTGAAGTCAGGACCCTCCGCGCTCAAAATTCGAAGAGCTCTGAAATGGTGTCGGCTCTCAAAGATTCGGAAGCCGCAAACCGTGCATTGCAGGTCAACCTCGAGAAACAGGTCGCGGAATTCAAAGAGTCACTTACTAGTTTGGAGACCAAGCATCGTGCGTCGCAGCAGCTGACGGTAGAGAAGAACATCCTACTAGAAGGGTTAAAAGCGCAAGTTGCGGAGCTCAAAAAGAACCTGGAGGCCAAGGATACGTCTGCGAGTGCAGCTTCTATCGCACATCGTAAAGCCGAGGTCGAAATCGAGAGGCTCAAAGTTGGACTGGAGGAAACCAAGAAGAGCTTGGAGTCTAAGAAGACGAAGGGACTGGGCAATCAGAGTGGCGAATACGAAATGCTACGAGTAAGTTCAACAGTCCAGATTCGGAAAGGTACATCATTAACGCGAGGCATCTTCTTCCAGATGCTTGCCATCTGCACAGTCTGCCACAAGAACTTCAAGAATACAGCTATCAAAACCTGCGGCCACGTCTTGTGCAACGAGTGCGTTGAGGAAAGGACGACCTCCCGATCTAGGAAATGTCCTAATTGTAACAAAGCCTTTGGTTTGAACGATGTGATGCGTGTGACGCTATAATGCATTGCTTAAATCTTTGAGAACCAGTCTAGCTTGTATCACTACTTTCAGCCTCTGCATGGGCATTGGCTTGGGCTGTTTAGGTAGGATATTGCATGAAGGTGGGCTAGTAAGTGAGATAGCCTGTGGTCCCTGAGCGCTTCTCATTGTAAATATCGTTCAGGTGAACTCTACAAATGCCGCTTCAGCTCTGAGATCAGCATTGTCATGGATAATCCAGCGTCGAAACTTCCTGCGCCCAACCTTTCGGTAAACCTGGGTCATGGTACTCATTCCGAGACGTCTGCATTGCAGAGCATTCTTCATGACAATCCGAAGCCGGTTGAGCTCGTGTGTAATGCTTACACGACTTCTTCTCGTGCATCAATTCCATACCATGCCATACCAGCTATAGCCCACGCTTGGGGTGACACATACGCTGACTGCCCTGCAACGATCCTGGATGCCAAACTCAGACCGTCCCAGCGATACTCAATTCCCTGATTTCCCCCAACACCTGCTCAACTCTGCTGTCCAAATGCCCTTGCGCGTACTGCTCTCTGGTGTCCGCATCCAGAAATTGTTGCACCTGTGCCATCCTCGAATACGCTTCCGCACAAAATCTCAACTGGATCTTCACAAGCGCCTCAAAGCTCGGATCGAGATATGGTACGCGCAGGTCAATTAATTGAGGCAGTTCGGAAAAAAGTTGCTCGTTCAGAGCTTCGTAAGCAGTCTTCGCCAATTCGGATTCTCTTTCTGCGCGGGGGAGCTTGGTCGGATCTTTGTCGGGCTTCTCGACGAGCTTTTTGACCTTGGCACGGGTGGCATCGTAGTCGAGGAGTTTGTGATTACGCTTTTTGATGCCTGAGCATGGGGAATGTTAGAGGAAATGCGGAAGCTGGCGAATACAGATGAGGGGATGCCGTAGCGAGCACGTACAATCATTGATATCGGGAAAGTAGGCGACGAATCGTGATATCGGTTCGAGGACTGTTTGTCTGCAAAGAACTCAACATTCAGCTTCTTACTTGGGTATTTGTGGCCCTCCAATAATAGCCCACCTGAAGGGACCGTCAAGGGCTTTGATTGTTTCGGCATCTAGATCTTCCACTGCCTGTTTATAGCTCCTGCTGACTCCGTCATTGGCACCTGCGTCTCCATAAAAAGCATCTATGGTTTCTGCTATTCGCATTTGTGAGGCCGTCATCGCTAAGCCCTTAGGTCAAATCCGCGCTCTCCCTTTCAAGTCAGACCCGTCGCTGGGAGCTAACCTCGTAGGGAATCCAAATATCCCTTTGCTTCCTTTTGTAGTCTAGTCGCCGCGGATTCCATAGTTCGATATCGCCTGATCAAAGCAGCAATGTTTAAGCAAGATTGCCCATGCCACCCAAGACTTCTAACCTGACGACGCTTTCAAGGGATAGTACCTCTCTTCCACCCCGTAGTCTCTATCGTTGGTCTTTTCGACATGTCCTGTATTGGTTTCATGAGCCCCGCTACCTAATGCTTGCTGTCCTTAGAATCTGCAGTATACCCGTCTTCATCATCACCTGGGTGGTCGCCCGGTTGGCAACCTTCTTTAACCCTACATGATATGTCAGCCATCAGAGGATAATTGGCGTAGCTGACTTGAGGTGATGCGGAGAGCGCCCGTACCCGCCCATGACATATCGCCGGATTTGGTACTCCTAAAAATTGAGGTATCGATAAAATGATGGCAGGTAGTTAGACCAATCTGTGTTCGTGGATTGAAAGATCACAATATGTCCGGACGTAAGAGTTGTGAATTCAGAAAGGGAAAAGGTTCGTTATGAATCTTTCTGCGCCTGCAGTGGCACAGTGGTTTGTTCCCATGTCTTGGCGTGGCCAGACTTTTGAAACCCGCGCTAGGGCCCGAACCTCCGCGCACCCATTAATTGGTGGCGTGGAGGCGTGTCGGTTGACCGTGGAACCCTCCATCCATTGCCTGTCCATCTTGCTAAGTCGACGGACGAAAAGGGCTTCGTAATCCTCAGCTGGTGCAGCTCACCGTGTCGGCTGTCTCTGGAGGGTTGTACATACTGACAGTCAGAAAATTGGACGATGCGAAAAGTGATGTGAAATCTGGAGTCGATCTTGGTATGCTAACATTCTCAGAAATTACATGACTGTGCAGACTATGAGAAAATCCGGCCGCTGCAACGATTGTAATATGCTGATCGCATTCAAAATGCCGTCCTACGCCTGATATCTCCCAGCCCATTCACTGTAACCTTTACCCGTAACGCCCTTTTGTCGCCAGTATGTGCAACCAAACGTGCCGAAGCGACCGATGGAGTGGGCAAAGAAACTGTCGAACAATATTGGAATCTGGTCTTGAATGCAGAGGTAGGAAATTCCACCAATTCGAGGCACATAAGCACGTTCATCGTTGCCGTAGAGCGCGTAATACAACGTCCTTGCCTTTACCAAAGCCGTGGTGACTAAAACCCTTCCAGAGCAGCTTTACAGACTTGGATCTCACGAACCCATTCTGACTTGAGAACTTTCGATGCCGTGAGACGACGTGTCGGACTCGGGTCGGGATCGAGTATCGAGTAAATGACATTCCGACAGCGACGCTGGCAACGACATTAGCCTGGGTTCTTGAGTCTTCCAGCAAGCGATAGACTTACCCTGTGCAAAGTCTCGATTGGACCATAGCCATCGTCGCCTCTCCTCCCTTCAACGTAACGGTCGAAGAATTCATCCTCGTCTCTCTTTGCAACGCGCCACAGGTGCCTGCCAGTCCTCATAGCCATGTATATCACACCAGTAGCCCAGACATCGACAGCTCTGGGATCGAATTCCTTGTCAGTGTATTCCTCAGGAGCGATATAGGGAGCCGAGCCACAGAGGCCGGCAGTCATGTGTGCCTCCTTCTCCCAAGCCATCCTGAAGCATTCGCCATTACCAAAGTCCGTGATTTTCAGGGAACCATGTGTCGTGAGAAGAAGATTTTCGGGTTTGAGGTCACGATGAGCGACACCCATCTCGTGCAAATATTCAACACCGCACATGAGCTGTTTGAAATAGCAGTCCGCCTCCTGGACTTCTAGCTTTCCAGCTGCTAGCACAAGAGTGTAGAGGTCTCCACCAGCACAGAATTCCATGACCTCGCAGTAGTCTCCTTTGGCGTCTTGCAAGAGATCTAGTGTGTGTATAACATTTGGGTGACGCAGTGAAGATGAGATGCAAAATTCAGAAGTAAGACGCTTCTGGTACTTCTTGGGCGATTCCTGGGGTCTCCTGCGAAATTCCTTGACCGCGTACAGTTGCTCCCGATTATTATCCTTGGGATCGGTCTTGTGAGATATCCTAACGATTCCGAAGGCGCCGCGGCCAACAATCTCCTGACATTTGCCATACTTCTGTACCAGAGTTGCGGTCGCATTGGGCCCTCCCTTCTTGTCAGAAGCGAGCCTCTCGCGTTCGTTCCGAAGCTGGTCCACCCATGTAGACATCAACGACAATTGTTGATGCTCATCCTGGTTGTGTTCCTCTTTTTTCTTGCCGCCCAGCATGTCGCGGAGCATGTCGGACAGCTTTTCTTGCCTCTTGGCACTTTTGAGAGTGTGCTGATGGGTACCGTCTGGGAGTGTCTCGAACCTCTTATGTTGCTGTGCATGGTCGGCGTCTTTGGTCTCTTTCTTGACAACGATTGTGCTACCTCTTCGGTCCGAATCTGCAACAGAGTGTGGCCGTCTGTCGGAATAGGACGGCTTTCTCGACGGCGGATTGGGTGTCCAATTATTGGTTCCCTTGGTACTGCTGTCTGTGTCGGAGGCCCCACTTTCGCGACCTTCTTTAACGTCCGACTCCTTCGGGACTTTTGCTTGCGAGAACATGCGAGTGAGGCGATTCGTTATTGTGGACTTTTTGGCGGTCTGTACCGCATCGGTGGCAGCAGCACCGTGGCCATTCGGTAACACCACAGGCTCCTCGAGGATGGCGGGTGGGGGGAGATGAGGCTTCCCATCTTGCGAGTGTAGGGTTGAAGTGGATTCCGTGGGAGATGGCGTTGGTGGTGTACGATGAGCTAACGTGCTTGTCATACCTATTCTTAGGTAAATGAAGGTGCTGGTATAGTGGAGTGACTTGGACGTGGGTGGACCTCAGTCCGGGCGGGCAAAAGCCCTCTCCGCGGCGTCCGAGACGCTCAAAATGACAATGTATATGATTTCGCTTTTGTTGGGGACGAAACGTCAGAGACGGGGGCGAAGGCCTTTTTATATGCACAGTCGTATTGTCGTAGAGGGGTTCTTTCGAGAATGTTGATGACCAATGAAGGAGCGATGTGTGATTCGCAGTGCCGACGGGACCCTTCTCGGACAAAGGTCTCGAATCGGGTCAGAAAATAAATCGGCTGCCTCGTGCTGCTACGCTCGTCTCGTGATGCAGAGGTGTCCTCGGAGGAGGCGGGGCAGTATGAGTTTTGGTATAGGAAGACGGAGGCAAGTGGGGAGTCCAGGAGGGTTTGAGTTTGTGTGGTACACCGTTCACTCTGATTTACCCCAGTGCTAGCTGATCGCAGCCGGTGGGGCAAGAGGTTATTGAGTCAGAGGAAGCAGAGACTCTGGCGCTTGGTGGAAGAGCATCTCCTTGGATGTGTTGTGAGAAGAGTGGAAAAATTGGTCGAAGAAGTGCGTGCTGGAGCTGATGGCAAAAGGCGTCTGGAAGTGGATTACTCTATTTGAAAGCTTGGTAGGACTACTTTGTCTGTTACTCTTGTTATAGAATACTGGAGACTGGCACGAGGGCGAAGGTCAAACAAAGGTCAAGTTAATAATAGTAGCCACAGGACAAGAAGCATTCAGTTGATGGGAGTTTATCACTCTCCCACTCTAACTTATCAGTACTACCTCCTTCCCCTTGTCCTCGGCTGCAGGAAAGGCGTTAGTTCTACTATTCCACCCACTGCCCACCCTTCGAGCTCATTGCTACTGATACTCCTCCCTTCCACCATCCGCTTTGAGGAGACCTTACATCACAAGTAGCAAGGGTATGGAAGCAGATCTGCAACCATGTCTGCACCTAACGTTGCGGGAGATGGACTGACAAATATCCTACCCATCTCTGAATTTAATCCCTCACCAGACAACACACCTCTCGACCTCTCTCCCCACCTCCCCTTGTTCGTTGTACCTGCTGCGTCGTCCTTGCAATACCCCGTCACCTCCGCTTCCCTCCTCATGCTTCACCATCCCGATAAGGTCAGGCTCCTGATCATTCTCGACCACGTTCCCATCTTACTGGACATCTTTTGCTTTCAATGTCGCCATTCTCATGCTTTCAGCCGGTAGTTCTAGAGGACGTCGTCTTGCCGCCGAGATGCTCGATTCCTCTATCGGCATATGCACCTACACCATGTATTGCTTGTCCCGCGGTCAAGCCTCTTCCCCGTTCATAGTCTCCGTGCCAGCGTGGCAGAAGCTTAAACCTTCCTCTGTGCATTTTGATAACGCCAAGCCCATGGTACAATGCAAGCTAAAGTAAGTACTTACTTTAAGTGTCTTCCAGTTCTGCGCGCTTATCTCTGTCGTCGCATGTGCATGATGGCGATGGATGCGCAGCCAGACCTGCCACCCTCTCGGTCATTTCTCCTTACGGCACAGAGTCCACCGAGATGGAGACATGCACGGCCGCATCCAAGGACGGCCGTCTACCAGGATTGCAATCAAGACCTCTGCTCAGTGGGCACATGGCCTTGGGGCAGCTTCTTACACGTTGGGCAAAGAGTTGTGGGGCATCGGGACGATAGATATTCATGAACATCTATTTACAAGCCAATTAATGCTTTCACCTCTGACCTTAACACCATGTTACTGGGTTACATCTGCAAGCAACCTCGTTTGAATGAAGCAATGGAGCATATTGCGAAAGACCTGCCATTCCATTTTAAATCCAAGTCTGGACATCCAACCACAGTCATGCCTCCCATTGCAATCATCTCCTATCATTGTAATACATTCATGCGGCGGTCTTGGCATTGCGGGAGAAAATCGCATTGACCGTCGGCATGTCGGTATGTCGGCTCGATTAGGCCTAGCGCCTCCTGGCATGCAGATCGCTAGCCCACCCTAGGCGACTTTAGCCTAGCAGCGGCCTTCTAAGGGGTCTTGTCCCTGGAGCTTGGGGCCCTTATCCGGGACCCTGGGGTCGGTAGCCGAGGGCCCCTAGCTAGCGGCCGTCTTGCCCGGGACCGACCCTAAGGTAACCGGGGGCTACTAGTACATGACTCGGGGCGGCGACAGCGGTAACGGTAGTAAGCGACAAGGCCTATAGATTAGAGGGTTACTATATACCTTCATTTAGTACTAAGTCTAGACTACTTAGACGTCTACTAGGCGCTTTGGAGACATGCGGGTATTTACAGTACTAATCATATGGAAGTTTTTTTATTTTCTCCTACGATGCCAAGACCGCCGCATGAAACTTATACAATGGTAATATACCAATCGGACTTCTCCTAACTTTGTTACGTAGAAGAGTTCACTACCTTCTAATCTAAACTTATTTCTAGTTCACGCTCTCCTATCTATACAAACTATATATTTTAATAGGACATTTTCGCGTA
>JAABUW010000658.1_pt1 | contig 65203 bp, 60 predicted proteins | sample 5560081 | NCBI WGS metagenome assembly JAABUW01 (sample SAMN10711882, study PRJNA513363) | rock metagenome | isolation source: Antarctica rocks | place: Antarctica: Victoria Land, Knobhead sud | reverse complement strand
GTAGTATTCTGCTGGATGCATTGATGGCGAGTATGATGAGGATATTGATGAGCGGTGGGAAGGCATATTGGTACTCGGAGGAGTCTGGCAGAAGACGAGACCGGGTGCTTCTGGAGAAGTACTGGCTATCATTCCAGTGTTTGCATTACTCGAATATCCGGAGAAAGGGTCAAAAGCAGCTGAGGAAATGTCTGGAGGTTGAGATGTTTGTGGGAAGTCTTGCTCCATCATAGAAGAGTATGACCAACTGCCTGATGGTTGCGGCGAAGGTGGTAGCTCCTGCACTGCGCTCTGTGGTGGTGGTGGTGGTGGTGGGTGTTGTCGATGTTGTGGTATAGGTAGCAGGTAGATTCCAAGGCCTCGATTAGATTGTTCCATCAACGTAGGCTCTGGCTGGGGCGTAGTAGGGTAGCAAGGTCGTGGCACTGAGAAAGAATGCTTGGACTGCTGGTCGTATGGTGATATGGGCGAGCGCATTGATTGAGGTGTGAGATTCATCATGATCGGAAGGGGGGGAACACAAGAGCCGATGGCCTGTGGCACAATAGCGGAGAGCGACAATCTTTGTATTTTTTTTCTCGGTAAGAAGTGCGGGAATCGAGATGTAGTATGAGAGTGATAGTGAGGAAGTTGGACGGTGTTGGTGAGGTGGGATGGCGGAAATAAGTATGATTGCAGCTTTCTGGTAGGCGGGCGGTGAATTGCTGGGGTTGTGGGGGTGAGAAGGATAGGATCGAGGGTCAAGGCAGAATCGCGATATCCCTCGAGTCAAAAGGGAAGATTGGTAGGGTCAGAGAAGTCTGTTCTCTTCGCAGGTAGACGCGGCACTGCCCATCATTTTATCTGCAACCAGGACGTTAGGAATCGCGGACTCGAGGAGTGCATGCCCTCAACGGAGCAATGGAGCTAGCAGCTCTCATCCCTGCCCCCATGCATCCACCGCCTCGAGCTACCCTTTGGACCTGAACCAGGGTCTGCATTAGCCTATTCCATAGCCAAGGTACCAGGCAGGGGTGGGCGCCGAACCATGTATTGTAACCTGGACCATCGGTGGCGTCGTTTCGGCGTGTCAGACCGACTCCAATTTCGCCTGGCCCAGGTACTTAGCCACCCTCCATCAGCGAAAAGTCTGTGCATGAGCATCGTCATAATTTCGGAATGTCCAGTCGCTCCCGACTGTGCGAATAGAACTTAGTTCGGTTGTTCGATTGTAACCCCTCCTCACCATGTCAGAAAATGGGTCGTTGGATTTGTGCAGTGGCCCGTGGCGATCGGGGATTCAGCTCGCGAGCGCGAGCGGAGATTCGGACATTCAAGCCCCGCCTCCGGTCCCATCCCACTTCTAGGAAAACAGCGCAATTTGACATCCAAAACCATGGGATTTTCCATGTCAGAAATGCGAAGAAGCCGTGGCGTTTGTCAAAGGGGAGGTTCGTCGCACACGGGTCCATTGGTCGATACATGTGCTTGGAAAACGTGTACCCTTTGATAAGCCTAGTGCCTTTGAGGGCTAGCGTGCATAACGTTCCTTTATGCAGGATATCTCATCTGAAACAGCGGCCATATTCCTTTGCTGGCACAACTCATCCTTCTCGACTTCACCGCGTGCTAATGATACTAACGTTTTAGGCCTCATGGCAGCTTCTCGACCTGCATACTTGTTAAGCTCTTCGACGTCGATCCTCTGGCATCAGCCGAGTTTGTGATCTTCTCACTTAAGGCTTGCACGTGTGTGCTTAGCTCTCTAGTGGCGTTGGCATTGGTGGCAGAATCCTTTCTCGATTGTTTGCTGTCGGCCTCGACTATGATCATGAATTGCTTGATCAAAGCTTGAAGCTGTTCAATCTCTGGGTTTCGTTCCGTGTGCCCTTCTCTAACCGGCGCCGCCAAATCTTGTTTTGTATTGCTAGTGCTGGGCATTCGCCCACCACTGACAGGCGCTCTAGTAGCTGGAGTCCCTGATCTACTTCCGACTACTGGTCTTCGTAGTCGGTCAGACGTAGTTCGCTTATGAGCTGCGGTCTCCTTGCGTTTATGCAATCGCGATGTGGATTGCCAGCGATTGCCCAAAGTTTTCAGCTCCTCGTAAACCCATATCCCTGCAATATACGGGAAGTGGGTGAACTTTAGGAGAACAATGCGTGCTGAACGAATCTGCTCTGACGGCAAGCAGAGCCTCAGTGGTCGAAACAGCAGAAGTGGTATCAGATTCTAGATAGACGGGCTGTCAGCTCCGTCTTCCGTCCATCATTGTGCAACTCAGCCCAGAGAAGCATACCAATGGAGGGAAATAATAGGTCAAGCGGCGAGAGGCTGATGCCTAGCACCCTGTCAGTGGGTGAAACACAATCCCACCAACATCGCCTACCTCAAGCACAAAGACTGAGTATCTGACGTTTCAGTTAGCGCTTGCTGAAGTTGAGTCCCTGCTTCCCCTGGATCGACCTACTGGTACAGGTATTCCTCTCGAGCGTGATCCATGACCTATCAAATCGCTCAGCCTGTATCCTTCATACCCTAAGTCTCCTTCCAACGATACAGCGGTTATGAAACCGCGCGCACCGCCTCGGACCCGGGCGTAGATGCAGCTCCAGGGCTATTTGACGCACCTTGGTGAAAACTTGACTAAGAATGGCAATGAGTGAAGTCAATAGCAATATGTTTGTCATCACCACGAAGCACAGCATAAGCCTACTTCGATTAGCACCACATCAAAAAGCACTCACGTGCATCATATCCAATGCATAAGAGACGGGGACTAGCTCACGGCGGGCCAAGCGCAGGCGAGATCTAATCGTTGCGACCAATCAGCACTCTATCTGGCGATTTGCACAGGGATTTTTTCCTTGGCGGTCGGCCACTACTCACCTGGCTTGCAATGTCACTGCCCACCACACACATCGTTTCCGTCAGTCGTCCAAACTTGCGCAATGATGGCAATGCAGTTTCGCTACTTACAAGCCCAAGTAAGTGGAACTGCACGGGCTCTCCGTTAGCCATTGGATCAAGCTTTTCTCGTCTCAGCCTCACCCAAAAAAGACCTGTGGCAGACGTCAGCTTGGCGGACGAGTAAAATTGGTTGGTTGACGACTGACGTTTATCATGGTCCACAGCATCTGCCGAGCGCTAAACTCGCCACGGGCGAGCATGGTAAATGTAGTCAGAAAGCCACAGAACAAGATAATAACAATTCCGAGAAATTTGACGAAATCTTTGGTCTGTATTGGGACATACTCGTCAGCCTCGCTGCTTTTTGGAAATCCCACGTCGCCGGACGTACCATCTCTTTGAGACACGGTATCTATTGGGCAGTGTCAGCATATTAGCTTATGAGTCATGGGAAGGTTAGTTACGGACCAAAGTTCCAAAGAAAGGAATGAGCGAAAGCAGCGAACAGAGCCTCGGGAGCAAGAACAGCGCTTCACTGCACGAGGCCGCCTAGTCAGCGTTCGTCCCAGACTTATCATTCATAAGAGAGGGTCCTTGCATTAGGAAAGAGCGATTCCGATATGACATACATTGAGAGTATGTCAAATGACACGTCCGTGATATGGTTGCTGTTATTCGCTAAGCCAATCGTTCCTATGCCTCATGTTAGCGACATTCATACAGCATGTTAAATTGCACGAGTTCCTTGATTAGCGCGACCACACATGACTACGTCTGGGACTCGAGACTAGGACTGTTTGAAAGACACTTTCGACTCCACAGTGTGAGCAGTAGTTGAATGTCATAGTCGATTGCTGTTCGTAAGATGCATCTAGATCAGCAAATATGTGTAGCTCAGTCTTCCAATTCTAAGAATCATCCCAATACCCCACAGTATTGACTCAACAAGGAGCATGGGATGTTAGAAAGGCTGCCTAGTCTAAGACGGCGTGTCTCTGTCCTACTAACATGTGTGGTCCGCAAGACCTGTGTCAATGCATTGTTGGGGGCCCTGAGGCTCGTGTGTAGCAAACACCTCCTCACACAGGGTAAATCGCAGCCCCTGAACAGAACGCAAATCTAAAAGATCTCTTGACTCACTTAGGACAATGTATGCAATTCCAATCGCAATGATGCCGATGTCCCACAAACTCCAGAAATCCGTAGCATAGAATGAGCGTCCAGCGTCCTGGTATTCCCCAATTTCGTCGTATGCAAAAGCGGCGATCCAGATATACAGAAGAACCTCCACTGGACTAATCCACTCAGGGTTCCTTTCGGCAAGCACAGCATAGTACAGGATCAAGAACATGGCGAAGAACGCGGCTTCGAACCCTTTTTGATATTTTGGCACCCGGAGCCTGCAATATGGATCTGCTCGTCTCTTGTTGTAAATTTTGGCTTTCTTCTTGCTATGCAGACTGAGCGATTCCCAGAAGATGATCCGACCGTTCCAGACATCGTCCTTAGAATGATTCGTGAGTCAGCATTCATGTTGCACGTAGAGATTTGAGACTCGAGACAATGTGAGGAGCAGAAGCTTGGAAAGATCGTTTCAATGCTTAAGATCATTTTTTGACTGGATATCAACAGAGCGAAAAAGCTTACCACTACCTTCTGAACAACCCGTTGGCTAAGAAATTTCTTTGCGTCCGCAATTGCAGCAATTTCGAGAGCGTTAAGCCCGACGAACGCTGACATTGGCTCGTCTTCTGCGACAGGGCCGTTGGTAACCTTAGGCTGACCAGGAAAAAGCCGACCTTGTTCAGCATCACCTCCTTCTTGCGCCAGCAGGCTACTCTCGAAAATGTCGTTCCCGTTTAGCGGCTGTACGTCCCCAGGGCTTGATGATCCGAGGGGCGGAAGCTCGTGCAAGATATTCTCGATCAATTCCGTCTCCGTCAAATGCGCTAAGAATCTCTTGACGGTGGCGGAAGTCAGCGTACCTTTTTGGGCTTTTCGGGGTAGCAGCAAGAGTCCCGAGATATGTATAACAGGTAGAAAGCTCAAGGAATATGGCAAGATGAGGGTGATATTCAGGATGGGTGAGTAATTGAATGGAAAAGATGCTTACCCAGGCAACAATCTCGCAGGCATGCGCGCGCGACTCGCTGACGCCACGATCGTCAGGCTCGCTGGAGGAGAATTGCCACTTAGAGATGCTACAGTGTGCTCAACAGTATCAGTATATATCTCAAGAGACCTTGAGCAAGGCACGATTGATGTGGCATATGCAGGTACAGACATTGCCAGTATCGGGCGCTGGAGGGAATAAGCCCCCAGGAAATACCCAGTGAAAGGCAGATGATCGTTTTGCGACACAAGGATTGGAGACTTACAGCAAAGCTGATATGATGTCAGGATGGTGACATCGATCTGACAGCGACTGAGTGAGAGGCCCCAGTATGTGGCCAACGGATGCTGTCCTTAGTTGTTCGAAAGTATGAGGTGCTTCAATGAGGTGCCCAAAGTACCTGAAGCCTAGTCAGCTAACAGTCACCCATGCCAAAGTCAGGCCAAGTGTATTCCACGAATAGAGATGCGTAACTTAGCACGATATCTGGATCTCAAGAGCTATATGGCCTTGCAGCCTTGCAGAATTCGACTCGTGCTCTGCGGGACTTGAGATGCCCGAGACCTTAATGATCAATAAGAATTGACGTGATCAATCTCAAGTCTCATGATGCCGTCAAGAGGGGTTCAAGGCCTGCCAGAGTAGCCTCAAACAGTCACTGCCCTGAACACTGGCTCAAGAGCAGGGAAGCTCATGCTGCTTTGATAATGAAGTGAGAGCTAGAACTCACTCAGAGAGCTGATCGACAACTGTGATTAAAGATTCATCCTCTTCTATCTTTGGTATGGCGAGTTGCCGTTCACAGGGGCCAGTGCGAGAGCCTCCGGACAATGGAGTTTGTGGCACTACCATTGTACCTATTCGACATCTCTCAAGGCATCAAAGAGCATAAGCGAACCTAGCAACGGCAATGATAGATGAATAGAATCGGGAATGTATTGCGAGGATGGAAGATTTTGGGGGGTTATCAGGTAAAGTAGTTAAGGATGAAACATGAATTCTTTACGTGGATCTGCAACAAGGCTTCCCGCCGAAACATTGGTGGCGGGAAGCCGCAACCTATCCAAATATAGACCTATGCGAAGATTTCATGTGTGAATCAACAAGGACATCATCTCTTGGAAGGCATGATTCTTCATCTTCACATAATGACTATAGTTACATGTGATGACCCGTCGGCTAGTCGACATGCGCAACTCATAGGTCAGAATTGGAAAAGATACCGTCACAGTTGGGCCCGTGGCTCCGACTTCCCAATCGCTTTTGTTACAAACGCACCGAAGTAATCATTCAGAGCATCCACCGTGCCAGCACCTTCAACCAAACTCACAACGCAGCCAACGTGCCCGTCAGGCCTGACAACCACAACACCGCCCTCTTCTGCATCCAAGCCCATCTTGGCATGGGCTGCAGCTCTCGCTTTTGGTACCCTCTCATCCTTGACATCGTCAGCGTAGACATGATCGCTATACCGTGCAAGGATGGGTGGTAAGATCTTCGCAACCTCGAGTCCATCCCGAGAAGCCGCGAATGTGGTGCAGATCGAGAAGAAGTGGGAGTGAGGATTGTGACGCTCATGGTATGACACATTGGCTATATCTTCCCGTTCAAAGACGGAGTAGAAGCTCCTCTTCTTTTGCATATTCTTTGCGAAGTCGGCGACTGCACGTAGTGTATTCGAAGGCTTACCTGCAAAGAGGAAAATCCTAAAGGAACCATTGAGCGGTATTTCTTGCTCTAATTGGACCGCGTTGGCATCAACGACCCGGGTCACGTTTGCAGGGGGCATTACTCGACCCGTACGTAGAGTGGTGCCCTTCGGATTGAAAAGTCGTGACTGAGCAGAATGCTCTGGAGACCAATTGAATTCGTTCGACCCGTATGCGATTCCGTAGCCAGACGTGAACTCTTGGCTTGACTTGAATACTTCCACAAATTCGTTGACTTCGCCACCATCTTTAGTATCGGCTGCGGCACCCACTTCGCCAGCAAATCGTACTTGCTGGGAGAAAAGCTTAGCAAACCTTGCGTCAAAGTTGAGGAGATCTTCGGCGATACGTTTTCGCTCCGTTTCGTATGTCTGCAAGATAGAACGATTGGCAAATCCAGCTTCGACATGGTGGATCTTCCAAGCAAGGTTGAGCGCGTCATGAAAGGCAGTGTTCATACCCTGTCCCGCTTTTGGCTATCGTATGGTCAGCGGAATTCAAGACAACTAGGAAACGAGCTACGTACGCTATGGGTATGACAACAATCTCCGCCCATGAAAACCCGATGATCGATCGTGTACCTTTCGGCAATGCCTTGGCCAATTGGGTATACCGAGTACCATTCTACACGATCCCATTCAATGTAATAGGGTTGAAAAATCTTCTTCGCAGAAGCCTGTACTTCCTCTGGGCTTGCCTTTTTGCGCGGGTTGAAATCTTTGTCTGTTGAGGTCGCAATCTGTATGTACAGCCTGACCATGTTATTCTCTCTTGGGATAATCATTATTGAGCCATGATCGCTGTGTATGGTGCATTTCATCTTCTTGAATCAGCATCCTGTAGTCCAAGTATGAAAGTACAGCATGATACCTTGACGTCGGGGAAGTCCGTCCTCACAACCCCATCCATGACACCCCAAACATTCGAAATCGGATCTTTGTGGAGTATCTTGACGCCCAGTTGATCCCTTATCACACTCCTCGCACCTTCACCACTAAATAAGTACTTCGCTCGCAGTGTCTCCTTCTCCTCAGTTTTTACGTGCTTGAGGTTCACCTCAATCGGGTATATCTTATCCATAGCATCGTTCCTGAAGCCTGTAATAGTCCATGGCCTTTGCACATTGGCCCCATTTTTGTGCAGGTCGTCGATGAACACTCGCTCAATTAGGCCCTGGTGTAGCAGCGCGGTGAATGGGTATCTCGCATCAATGAATTTCGGACATGCAGCCGAATTGCCCGTCCTGTGTATGCCCTTGCCTCCGGGAAGAGGATCCCAGAAGGCGACTTCGTAAACCTTTGCTGGATGGTGAGCCATGATATGCCGTTTGAGGTCCATGTTCCGTAGCAAGTGGAGAGAGCGTGGTTGTATGCCATCAGCACGCCCAGTAAGTGTTGGAACATCCCTGTTGTCGATGTTCTTGATCTTGTAGCCCCATCTGGCCAAACATACTGCAAGTAACAGGCCTACAGGCCCCGCTCCAACTATCACAATGTCATATTTTTCTGGTGAATCCGCCATGCCTTTGACTCCCAAGTGTTGTTCTGTATGCCCTTAGGCTGGGAGTCGATGTCCTGCAGTTGCTGCAAGAAGCTCTGGGGAAGTCAGATCGAGATAAGACCAAACATGAAAGGCGTGACTGAAGGCATTTAGGACAGGGCGCTACATGCCGAGGATTAAAGTGACATTTATGGCGGTTTCATCCAGGTGCAGGATGGTGAAGGCAGAAGTGAATGCTGCCTCCACTTGACAGTGCCGGTCACATTATACGGAACGGCGAGTGTCATGGTGATGACAGGCTTGCTGCTTACCACCTTCCTAGGCTGCTGAGGCTCCTAGAATCCCTGCGGGGCACTGTACCTAGGTAATCTAGGATTTGTAACTATGAACGGGATGTTTCTCGGTAGATAATTCTAGTAGTCGTCCAGCCCTACGGGTCTTAGAATTTCGCGCCCGGAGTTTTCGATTTCCTCCAAGGGCCCGCTAGTGGCCAAAACGCTGTATTCTTGCGCCAAAACTTCTCCAGACTTATAAGCGCTATAAGTTTATACGCCAAGCCAATTGCAAAAGTCTATAGCTGTAGAGGTAAAGGGCGTGGACGGCTACTAGGTGTGGACTAGGTACACCCTTCTAGCGGCCGCGGGAAGCAGCCACGTAGAAATAGTTCTGCGTAGAGCTATTCGGGTGTGCAGGTTACCTTCATATTCGTGATACATATTGCTATCACAACAGTGTCACAGTGTATCAATGAGGGTTGGATAGAACTCTGTTACATGTCATCTCCACTAAACACTATTGGGGACACGTCTTCTTTACCTCTTCGGCCGTTGAAGTAGGTGGTCTTCATCTACCGACTTCCGGCTCCTATCTTTGCCATGTTCGGTTGCGGTTGGATACTCTCCAGCTTCGATGGATTTGTTGCGTTCGATCCGTGGACCTTTCAGCGCTCGTTTGTGCAGGATGTGGATGACCTAGCTCCAGGGAAAGGCAGCCCCGAACAATATCACGCACCAAAGACACGGTAAATTCGTGTGGACTGTGGCCAATGAGTTAGTCTGTCATCCAAAACCAATGGTCCTAGTACCATGTTGGCCTAGTCAGAGTGTCAACAGCAGTGACTTGTTCGCAGCATTTATCTTGACGCGTCTCTTCGAGGCCTCGAAACGCAGTGGATGATGCTGTCGTCCAATTAGTAGCGAAAATGAGGCCAAGACGAGAATTGAGGGTTCAATGATCATGATACCCTTCCTTCTTCGGATCCCTGACGTTCTGCTGTCTTATCATAGCGCGACATGGAGGGCACCGAGATCCTGCATTACAAGAGATTACAAGCCGAGAGGACCTCGATAGTGACCGGCAATCTAATCTCTACAAGCTATTCGGGGTGCAGAAAGCCAAGCTCCAGGAGATGGTTGATGTCAATGTACTGTTCACCGGTTTCGATACGACCGCCATCTCAACAAGATCAAATTTTGATCTTAATCCACGAGTCCCAAGTACAAAGAGAACCTGGTGAACGAATTGTCACTCAGAAAGGTCAGGGTAAGTTGATCGAGACGGTGACACTCATTCAAACGAAGCACACGCCTCGTCTGCAAGCTTTGTCTTTACGAGGGTTTCGCTGTCACCTGGCTGTCGGCATGAGCATTCACGCGTGAAAATATCTGATAGCATTCTTATCCAAGAGCAATCTACCCTTCCTCTGGCCTCTGATTGTGGGGGTCGTCCCTTGGGTCGTCCATTGAGACATTGAGACACTGCGTCTTTGGAGAAGACACGGCGAGCTTTTGATTGAGGTGGTGGCTGAAGCAAGGTGGCATTTGTGCTGTGAGTAAATGCTTCGTGTCTCCAGTCCACACTCAACTGAATACAAGACCGTCATACCGAGCCTTTTTCCTGCGCCTTTGGCTTGAAATCCGGATGTCCTGTGGCAAGAGTGTGTAACTACTCTAACTTGTGCCCTCCCTGTGATCCACATTCCTTGCACATGCGCTGCCCACTGTTCCAGAGCGCTTATACCACGCTCACAAGGTGGAAAGTATCTAAAGAAGTGCAGATCTGAGCCGGATGAAGATATCCAAATTGATCACAGCCGTATTCCTCCATTTGAAAATGTCGAAATGACAGACCTGGAGGAGGAGTGGAAATAATTTGCAGGTATGATGCTGTTCCCTACCACTCTGAATGACTATGCGGGATTGATGAAGTGTTATCAAGTGGTCCGTGAAGCAAGACGGTGTTCATGTGACTTTGCGGCCGAGGCTATCACAGATCCGATACACGAGGAACGGTATCACCAGAGTGAAGCCAAATCACTAGTGATTTCACTCGTCTATCAGTACGATCCCGAGTTCACGAGCTGAACACCGTCTAAGCTGTAATATCCTGCCCGTTGATCGCGCATAGGACCAAGAAAATTCTCTACCGCAAGACCACATCGACATTTACGCAGCACAGGAGGCTCCATAATTGATGGGCGATAGTTCTACGGCAGCGGAGTTCCCAGATGTAAGGCTCATGCTTGCGTTGTAAACCCCGGTCACCGAACGAGTTGCGCGAAAACACCCTCCTCTTGAGCCAAAGGTCGCTGATTGCTCTCTCTTGGTGGCTTCATGTTTCGTGCTGCCTAAAACTCACTAAAGCCCTTTTCAACCCACCGCTTAGTAGGGTGTGTAGGTGTGTGGGTGTCTAGGAGTGTCTAATCCTTTCAAGCTTTTTTTTACATAATACTTTGCGGAGCCCTTCATATGTCCCAAAATGATCCTTCTTTCTAGCCTATAGCTCTCTCTTAGCCTTTTCTGATTCTCCATTGCATGCTTCGGTGAGAGCGTACTGACTTCGAAACATGGACAGGTACAAGGGAACATACCGGCGGTTCGCTTCGAAGTGAACGAAGCTTACAAGTACATGGTCCAAGTTCTCGGAAGGAAGGAGCGGATCCCGCAACGATTCAGCGACATTAAAGAGGGAGCAAGAGAGATTCTCATGTGTCTGAAGCTTCGCTACGGAGAGGGTCACTGTGAAGATATCGCATCGGTTCTCGTATGGCAGTTAACAATATGCAAGGATGATCAAGAGATATGGGGTGACTGGCGAAAGCAGTTCGCGGCACGGAGCGTAAGGATGCATTCTCGCAGGCTATACTCGCTCTTCACAAAGCTCACATAAGCAGGATATTGTGCGCTCGGCCCACGATTCGAGGCTGGAGCAACGAATCCTGGCATGGAATGACGGGAATGGAGGTTGCAACGCCGGTGTAGAAGTCCCTCTGGGTGTTACCGCAGCCAGACGTACACCGATCTTTACCTCCGGTAACGAATTCGAAGCCCGTGTCGACAACCTGAATGGAAGCCAAGTGGCCAGAGATCTAGCCGAAGTGACCGAACGTAGGAATGGGCTACTGCGGCAGTTCTCATCGGGCACCGACATCGTTCCTTGGGAGGCGCAAGGGATCAGAGCATCACTGGGCAAGATGAAAGGGGCGGTAGGGAAAGTTTTTGACAAAGCAAGAGAAATAAGGGCTAGGCATGCATGAAACATGCAAGGAAAGCAGACTACAGTATGTACGATAATGAGATCATGATCTTGGACGCGAAATATTGGAAGGCTACTAGATCATTGGCAGCCACCAGATAAGAAATAGGAACGTTTCGTTTCTCGAGATTCAAGTCTGTTTCTCTGCGATGATCCGACACTATCGTTAGGGACATGTAATTTACAAATGCAGAGCACAGCGATGGCTTCTTATACCATGGTGTTTTCTGTAACGAAAGATATATTGTGCCTTGAAGCTACGGTAATCGCCCTTTTGCAAGATTGGAGCGGACTCTATATTCGGAGACATCCATCAAATTATAATCAAAGTAGAGCTAGATCACAGCAGTGCCTGATGGGTGGCCTTCTGGATCTCTGTCTATGTCGAAGCACAACCATGAAGTCATCGCTCCAGATGGCAACATCACTACAGTCTTCAAATCAAAGATGCTTAAAATCAGCATAGTGACCAAGCTAAAGCTTGCTGCTCCACCTTTGTGCATGGTCATTCTGGAATCACGAGCACTGCGAGGTCAGAGTGAGCTTCAATATAGTCACAAACACGCAGGTATGTGGCCAAGCTGGTTAGGCCTCTTAACAGGATCGCGCAAGAGCAAGCCAAGGAGCTGTCAGAGGACCGTCGAAACGCCGTTGCAGTTTTCCCATGTCTTTCGCACTTTACCGATGCACGTGATTGCGGAGGTTTGAGCTCCCTTCACGTTCTGTTGTCTTTTGAGTTAGCCCCGAATCAACACTTTTGACATTCGCGACCTCAAGAATTCACGTTGTCATTCAAGCCTATTGTCCCATGAAACAAGCCTATGGACCTTATTGAGCCGTCAAAAAGTGAAGTGTCACTCCCTCTTTCAGAACCTGATGATGTTGTTGTTAGTTATGTCATGAATTCTTCCGAGTCCTTACCTGAAGACCCAAGTAAACAAAGCCTGATTAACCTCACACGCGAATTACGACTACCTTCCACTCCCGCCAGAAAAACATCAGAGTTCTTCGACAGAATCAACAATCTTGATCCAGTGAAATACAGTCCGCCAGATCCCAAACCTCTTCAAAAGATGTCCGAAATGTCGGAAAAGTGAGTTGATCTTTGTTAACCTCTCTCCTTGCTCGACAGTGAACAGCGTTCTGATTTCTGTAGACACGCCGCGTACAGTAGTTCTTTCAAATCAAATCCATTCTACGACGAGCGCTACACTCAGATCGAAGACTTTCGCGATCCTCAAGCCTTCGAACCCGTCAAAATGGTCTACGGTAGGCCGCCAGTACCCAAAAAGCCTGGACACAAGTCGCCTCGGATGCCTCACTCTCAATCTGAGAACAACATCAACTTTCGAGCGCCTCCGACCAATGTACACAACCTTCGAGTGGGCAAGATGTTCGTAGTGCGAGGCGACAACACCGCGAGGTCGAGCGAGGAATCCGGCGAATCATCATTCTCTCGCGGTCGAAGTGTTAGTCGCACACCGTCTCCTGTCAAGCTCTTAGAGGACATCAAGGAAGACCAATCTCCTGAGTCAGCGTTGCCACCTCCAAAGCGGGCTCGTTCCCCTATAAAGCAGCTGTTTGGTGAAGGTGGGTGGCTTGGAAAGAGTACGAGCATGAAAGAATCGCCGGACGAGGAGTATCGTAAGAAGGGTATTAAACATTGGGGAGGAAAGCTCAAGCAGCGTGTTGAAGATTTGGTTTGTTCTAGATCTTCTGTTTATGGACTATGAATCTGATGGAGAAGCAGACAGAAGAAGTGTCGAAATTTGTCCCTACTACAGTGTATCATCACAGATCACCATCCAAGTCATCACCTACCAAGTCCAAGTTCCACGTATCCTTGAACCCTCCTGAACAAAGCAAGTTGTACAGCGAGGTCGAGCTCATGATCTGTGCGACAGCGAATCACTACCTCAACGTCCAACAAGCGGAAGGTCGTATGTCCGTCGAGAGCCTGACAAAGGTCACACAATGGTGGGCCAGCAAAAACCGTCCCCAAGTCATCGAATTCATGTTCGACCAGGCTACGCAACGGGATATCGTCCTCTACAATCTCAAGACTTTTCGATTTTACGGACCTAATGCTGACAACATCATGTCCATGAGCACGATGATGCAGTCCTGGAAGTCGTTGGCCAGAGAGATGAGCATCCGTACGTTTTGTGCTCCAGACGCCGCCATCAAGAAGCAGATGCACGATACATACAAGATCCTAGAAATGCTGGGGGCGCCGCTGGTGACGTTCCTGGCATTCCAGAGCATTCAGGTCAAAGCGCTGGCCCTAATGAAAGAGCAGCAGAAGAAGAGAAACGAGTACGAGGCTATCAAATTTGGAGTCGAGAAGAGATGGGAGCCACCCGCAAGGAGTAGCAAGGAGGTTGAAGAAATGGAAAGCCACAACCCTTTTGCTTGACTTGGGGGAAACGAGCAATTGAAAGGGAGGCGACGCTGGATGTCATGAAGTTTACCTTCTCCTTTCATCATTATTGATGGTCACATTCGGTGGACTTGGTTAGACATACGGCGTTCCTGGCGTATATTGCAATCTCGCGTTTGATGGTCATGAAACTCTCCTGTCCTGAAGTGGTTTGTGAGTTGCCTGATCGAGTGGAGCACCATCTATGAGTGGGTCTTTCTCCATTAATAGGAAGACATTGTCACCTCTTCCAGGCTTAAGCACAGCATTTTGAGTGGGATTCGGCCGTTTCCTCTTTTAGCGTCCTCGTACCTTAGATCAGCTAATAAAACGATGCTGAGCCAGATATTGTTTCAGTCGGCGAAGCCGTACCTTTCTTGAAGATACTAAGGATGTTCGGAGTGGTCGTTGGCAGATGATGTCCCCCGCGCCTGGGGGCGCCTGCCCCGCGGTTGCTGCATCTGTTGACCATTCCACGTCACCTTCCTCTGGCAGGAACTCATGATCAGGGTAGCTTCACGACGTTCACGACTTTAGTTCTGTACTTGCATAGACTGCATAGGGCATCAGTGACGTCCTTTTCATAATCCTCTTTGATTCCATAATTCCGCCTTCTCTAGGCTACACTTTATTACACATTGCTAATCCACCTGCTGGCAGGACATCGTACTTCTAATGTCTAAGAACTTACCCCACAGCATTCCTGCCGTTACTCTGCCTTGAGTCGGTGTGACACAGTATCATGGCTTCACATCACACCTTCGGCGATTCATGCATGCTGAAGGAGGAGAGTAACACGTTTACCAGGCGAGCCTCCTCAGTAGCGATCGATCCACCAAAGATCCACGCTCAATTCTTCTATCGATCGGTCCAAGTCATCGATGATCCTCTTGCAGTTGTCCCAACGCCTTCCAGCGGCTCCGCTGCCAAACCCTCAAAGATCCCTCCACGACCCTTTTCAGTTCATGACAATATAGCTCTCGATCAAGCGTGGCTCGAGCTCCCTAAGCTGGGACAGGCTCAGGCTCAGAAAAACAATCACCCCGGGAAGGATGCATTGCAAAGAAAATCAATGGAGTCGGAGCTCTATGCCGCCAGTATACCTCCGGAGGCGGAAGCTGGGGAAGGAAATGCCAGTAAGCCTACGCAAGATACCCAGAAGGGGACAATATCCGAAAAAGGAAAGAAGACCGAGGGCAGGGGCGTCAATGATGTACGGAAAGCACAGACTGAGTACGATCTTGGAGTACAGCCTCGAGGAGCAGACCTGACTCTCTGTGATGATTCCGACCACCCGCCCTTGCAGGAGACCATCCCGGTCACTGCCGACGAGATAGTCCAGGATGAGGTTGAGAGCGGTATTCGAAAGTCACATAGAACCCGAAGCTTCTTCAGGCGAAAAGAAAAAGAGGAGGGATCGGAAGAAGATATAGTGTCGTCCAGAAGCTCAAACAAAAGATTGTCTCGAGGCAGGCAAGAACTCGATGAAAGCGCTTTTGGGTTGGGCAGAAGCCCTGACACAACAGGGACGCCTTTCCTACGAGTTTCTTCTCGCTTGCGACGGTCGTCAAAGTCCCCAGATCGTGGCACTGCCCGCAAAGCCCAGGTTGACGGTGTTGACTCGCCTGGGAAGGACTATCGCCCAAAGCAATCTTCACCGTTGGGAGTGAGGCCTAGATTTCCAAGTCCCCATTCTAGTGAAGATTCGCAGGATGAAGACCACGCGGGCTCAGAGCCAGATTCAGGCAGTCACTCACTCTTTCGTCGAGAAACTCAGACTGTTCGGGTCACTGTGGGAATCTCTCGCCTACATGTGGTCGAGATGCCCAGTCTAAAGGTAAGCCCATCACAAGCCTGGAAGATAAGATCGGATCTGTCCCGAATGCTGATTTTCCTTCTACAGATGGGACCGATATATTGGGATCCCGTCCATGACGAATCAGCCATTGTTCGAGGAACGTGGTTTTACAAGGATACTATGTGGCCCGTTGAGTCTGACCTTGCAAACCAGATCGAGGAAGGCTACGAGTACATGAAACCCTGGACCCCTGCTTACGTTGATGAACTCAATAGCTGCATGGACATTGGCCCTGAAGCTGAGCTCAAAGTCTGTCATCGGATCTGGCCATCAGACGTGCTCACGGGCCAACAAAACAGACCAGGCACTGGTAAAGGCAAACGATTGCAGCCCGAAGTGAAGCAACTGCAGGAAGCCAAGGTGGTTGCAGGATTGGCCGAGAATAGAGCTGAAGGCATTCTTGGTGGGTCTGAGCGCACTGGCAGGCTTTTCGCCAGATCAAGCATAATCTATGCCAATGCTCGAGTCGCCCGAATCCTAAGCACTAGCCAACTACCTTCAACTAAGACAGGAAGAAGAGTTTTGTCAAACATCCGCAAGGGCAGAGCTGTGGGTATACCTGTGGTCCGTGGTTTTGACACGAAGGCCTGGGAGAAGCTTTACCCACTACCGACTCGGCCAGTGACCATCGCTCCAACAATAGAAGCTGGGACTATCAAGTCACTCAAAAGGCAAAAATCCTGCCTTGCTTGTGAAGAGGGCGCAGGGGACAAATCAATGCCCACAGATCTCATCTTAGTGGTCCATGGCATTGGACAAAAGCTGTCCGAACGCGTCGAGAGCTTCCATTTCACTCATGCTATCAATGCATTCCGTAGGCAGATCAACCTCGAGCTCAACGCTGATGCGGTTAAGCCGTGGCTTCGTCCCGACCTAGGAGGCGTCATGGTCCTACCTATCAATTGGCGTTCCACCCTAAAACTCGAAGACGGTGGCCCGCAGCCGGACCCAAACCGCAGACTAGTGGAACCCGACCCTTTAAAAAACGAGTTTACCCTGAAGGATATCACTGCAGAGTCTCTTCCAGCGGTCCGTAACCTGATCAGCGATGTCATGCTGGATATTCCATACTATCTTTCCCATCACAAACCCAAAATGATCGAAGCTGTTATCCGCGAGGCCAACCGAGTCTATAGATTATGGTGCCTCAACAACCCACAATTTCACGAGTCCGGCAGGGTACATCTACTCGCTCACTCATTAGGTAGCGTGATGGCGCTTGACATATTGAGCAACCAACCTACACAATTGCCAAAGGAAATCGACTATCCCCATAACAGTGGTAACACTCGCACCAACATCTTCGAATTTGATACCAAAAGTCTCTTCCTCTGTGGCAGCCCTGCTGGCTTTTTCTTACTGCTCAACCGCGCACCTTTGGTCCCTCGCAGAGGTAGAGACAAGCCGGATGCCGAAATCAAGGGGACTGGTTCTGGTGTGGCGGGCGAGACCGGTACCTTTGGATGCCTGGCTGTCGACAATCTGTACAACATCATGCACTATAACGATCCTGTCGCGTATCGCCTCAACGCATGTGTGGATGTTGACTATGCTGCGTCTCTGCAGCCGGCTTCTGTGCCAAGTGCTGCTCCATCCTGGGGGCAATTCTTCGGCGGCTTTGTCCGAGGAAAGACAGTTGCTCCTACCAAGAGCATGACCGGCTTGAACGAGCTGCCCCGACTTCCTACGACCGCCAGGCTACCAACTACTGTGGAGATGGAGACTCACGACTTTACAAAAGAGGAGATCGCTGAAAAGCGAATGTTCCTCCTGAATGACAATGGGCAAATTGACTACACCCTCCATTCCGGAGGCGGGCCGCTGGAGATCCAGTATTTGAACATGCTGAGTGCACACAGCAGCTACTGGACTCTGCAAGACTTTGTGCGATTCTTGGTAGTGGAGGTAGGGAGGAAGCCGGGCAGAATGGAGACGATGGGTTGCGTTAGAGCTGTGAAGAAGGGGTTTGGCAAGAAGTGAGGGACCAGGTGTCTTTGAGTGATGATTGTTTGAAGTCTTTAACCCTGCATTATACCCTAGAAGCGCTGCTGTTGCGAGCATTTAGACTGTTTATAGACTACCCTACTATCAAATGCCATTGGCCTTTCTCTATTCGTTGATACGACCGATTTGATCATTACTGTTCTTGATGACTCTGAGATCTCAGCCGGTGATTACGACCATTTAGGGTTCCTCTACTCTCGCTCAGTGTCCCATTAAGTCGGAACATTCTGGACCCATATGTTGTAGCACTGTCATTGGCACATCGCAACCGATTGCCTAAATCGCAAGTGACCAATGCATCCTGAGAAAGACTGTCTATGCTCCAGAGGTCGGATCTTCGCGCATCACAAATGCTCTCCCATTCCCAACACGCAGTCAACGCACTTTGATACCCCAATTCTTCTTCTTTCGAACCGAGCACGAGATCATGAACACGATATGAGGCTCTGAATGGGGTCGGAAGTTATTGTAGTAGAATAAATTTACGAACTTGTTGCAAAGGAGTATTATAGAGCTGCGAGAGTTAATTGAGTATTATATTTACCTACCACGTCTAATATTTTGAATAATGTCCCGATTTAAAAGTCATCACCGGGTGAATTTTCCTTATGTCCAACGGCTTATATCATATATGTCATTTAAATTCCCAATATCCAAAAATGCATATGGCGGCTGCACTAGCACATTCACAGCGGAGAGAAAAAGAAAATAAGTCATCAAGCCAATAAGAGGATGCCAAAAGTAAATGACAGACCCACCCACCCACATAGCCATGCCAAACTTGGTACCCCAAGTTTCATCTGGCCTCCCACGAATGCCATAGCACTAGGCGTAACGGTGGCCGTACTCAGCATCTCGGTACTGCTGCCAATCACCACGTCTGTGGCCCCTGCAGCCTCAGAAATCGGTGTGCCAGAAACCGTTATCATTCCGCCTGGCGTCAACGTTTGTCCATCAATGACAAAACCGGAGGCTGCGTTCGCAGTAAATGTGTGGCCCGCAAAAGTCATCACAGCCGCCTCAGTCACGCCGACAGGAGCATGACCTAGTACTTGAGTGCTACTGCCCACGATGACCAAGCCGCTCCCCAAGGCTGCTTCGGAGATCGGAGTGCCAGAGACCGTAATTATCCCACCAGGCTTCAATGTCTGGCCATTGATAACGAATTCGGACGCGCCGTTCGCAGTATACGTCTGCCCGTCAAACATCATTATGGCCGGATTCGTGATCATTGCAGCAGGATGCCCAAGTACTTGGGTGCTACTTCCAATAGCAACAAGACCACTTCCGGAGGCTGCTTCGGAGATGGGCGTGCCAGAGACCGTGATTATACCGCCAGGAGTAAGCGTTTGGCCTGCAATGACAAACTCCGAAGCGGTATTAGCGGTGTAAGTTTGGCCGTTGAAAGTCATGAGAGCGGGTGCTGCGATCAGGCCTGGTGTCTGGATAGCTTGAGTGCTGGTGCCAATAACCGCGAATGAGCCTCCTAAGCCTTCTGAAATAGGCGTCCCAAAGACTGTCATCGAGCCTCCTGGTGTCAACGTTTTCCCCGCGATGACAAATTGAGAGGCTGAGTTGGGTGTGTAAGTGGAACCATCGAAGGTCAGAAGAGCTGGTGCTTGAGCTGGTGCGGTTGCTGCGCTCTGAAGTGACTGGGTGTGGCCGCTAATGATGGCGAAGTTGTTGGACAACCCGGAGGAAGCAAGAGATATCGGTATTCCTGAGACCGTGATCTGTTGCCCTGGATTCAAGGTCTGGCCAGCTACCACAAATTGTGAAGCCGAGTTAGCTGTGTATGTGGAGCCATCGAAGGTGAGTAGCGCCGGCGCTTGAGCTGGGGCTGGGGTGATCATAGATAATGCTTGAGTGCTAGTGCCAATGATGGCGACGTTGGAAGAGCCCGGAGCTAGGGATATTGGTGTCCCAGAAACCGTTATCTTCGCACCTGGATTCAGCGTTTCGCCTGCTATCACGAATTGTGACGCAGAATCGGCGGTGTAGGCGGAGCCAGCGAAAGTGAGTACTGGGGCTGGGGTAGCTCCAGGTGCCAACGTGCCTCCCACTAGATTCCCAGAAGGCCCAACGGAATAGAAGTTACCGTTGGAGGTGAAAGCAGGACCTCCAGCAGATAAGGTTTTACCAGCGATGGCGACTGCTGATGGATTGATTGCCGAGAGTGTTTGGCCTAGCACTGTGACGGCGTGTGGTGTAAATACTGGTGCGCTTGGCTGTGAATTGCCACCTTGGCTTCCACTTTGACCGCCTCCTTGACCACTTCCAGAGCTTTCTCCTGCGCTTTCACCTGGGCTTCCGGCCGAGCTCCCTCCCAGAGTTCCTCCCGTGCCTCCCGACGTGCCTCCTGACGTGCCTCCAGAACTTCCTCCCGGACTGCCTTTAGAGAGGCCCCCAGGAGCACCTCCCGAAGTGCCACTTGCAATGCCCCCAGAACCCCCTCCAGAGCTTGCCCCTGAGCTTCCGCCTTGAGACCCACTTGAACTACCCCCCGTTCCGCCACCTGAACTGCTGCCTCCCTGAGGACTCGCTGGCTGGGCAGGCCCCCCATTTATACCACTGTAAATGATTCCGCCAAGAGCTGGACTTGGCTGCGTTCCACTGATACTGATAGTTGTCTGCGGAATCGGCTGAGGAGCAGGAGCTGCTTCCTGGAAACCAGTGGCTATGGGTGCAGCTTGCGATCCCGCTGGTCGTTTATTAGAACCCTGACCAGAGTCATTCGAGGCTGGGGCTTGGTTTGGGTCTGCTGATGGAGCTTTATTAGAATTTACCTGACCTTTGGATGCGGCTTGTGATGAACCTGCTTGAGGATCATTGTTCAGATTGCCCGGATCTGCAGGCGGGTTGCTGGCTGGTGACTGGACCGGTTGGGGCACCTGTGCTTTGACTGTCTGAGGAGCTTGTATAGGGGTCGTCGTTGGTTGCGCCAAGTTGGGTGAAGCAGTAAACTCCGGCTTAGCGCTCGGCAAGGTCGTGGCAGGCGGGTCGGAAGCTGGAGTGACGATTGGAACCATTTGGCTTGCCGTATGCAATGCCTTTGGTGGATCGTAGAGCCCACAGGGCAAAATGAATGGTCCATTGATTGGAACTTTAGTACAAATGTCCCAAGCTGGGTCGTAAGCTAGGAACTGGGTAGGCACTAAGATAACCGGGTTGTAGGGTGCTCCTTCGGTCGCTGTGAGATATACATCTCCATCACAGGTCGTATAAAATGGATCGGAAAGACCCCACGTCGGACAGGCGATATCTGCAGCATCCAAAGTATTGATCACAGCGTCAACATAGTTGCCTTGAGGTCTACATTCAGAGGGCCAGGTGGCGTAGGAAGCTGTAGTGATGGCCTGTACTGCCACCGGTGTTGGGTTGGTATAAGTCGTTCCAAGGACTCCGCACGAATTTGAGACTGAGATTCTCCCAACTACAGAAACGTACATAGATGGAAATGTACTAGATCCATGGTCAGTGACTCTCTTTCACAGAGAGACAGTGCACAGGCGCCAGCTTACTAGGTGAACCCATCGATAACATCTATTGAGCCATCGCCGCCAAGTGCATTGAGAGACTTTGTTGCATTTGTAGTAGCATTTGCCGCATACGTCGGAGCGCTGGCAAACGGGGTGATGGACGAGGCTCGCGCGCAATCGCTTTTGATCGATGCTGTGGGCCAATAAAACACCTGAACTTGCTGCGCCATGACCGAACATTGGCCGCATGCTGTTGATATAGTGCTGTTAGTGCTCGAGGAATTGAGATTAGCGCCCTTGGTGGTCGATGGGAGTATCATCCCTGAAGGGGCAGTGAAGGTCGGCAACGCCATTTGGGTTGTGGTCCCTCCAGAGACCCCAGCACTGGACGGATACCTAGCACTGGAAGGTCCACTGGAGGCCACATATTTGGGAGAGGTATTGGATGATCTGTTGGAGGTTGCAACCTTTGGGGGGGTGTTGGTGGGTGCACTGGAGGATGATGAAGGTATGAACACAGAAGAAAACGTGGAAGATGGACTCGACGGCGTCACGGACGGTGTGTTGATGAGGGTAGTGGACAAAGTGCTGGAGGACGTTACAGACGGTGTGCTGGATGGCGTTGGCGACAGTATAACGGAGGGCGTTACGGACGGTGTGCTGGAGGGCGTGGTCAAAGATTCACTGGAGGGAGCACTTGACGGTGTGCTAAACGACGTCGTCGACGATGTGATAGTGGGCGTTATGGAGGGCGTTATGGAGGGCGTTATGGAGGGCGTTATAGATAAAGTGCTGGATGGCGTAGTCGAAAAAGTACTAGAGGAAGTACTTGACGGTGCGCTAGACGACGTGCTGGACGACTTCATGGTGCTGCTGTGCCCCGGGATTGGCCCAACTGAGTAGATAGCCATGGATTGTGTACATGGAAATGTGGTGCAGATCTGAGCTTCAGCTAGGGCATGTTGAGCAACGAGAGCGGCGAGAAAGCAGAAGCCCAGCCTTGCCATATGGATTGGTGAGCGAGTTGGGCCGCTCAACGGCCTCGAGCCAGCCATGAGGACGACCTGATAGAAAATGTTGGAATGCGAGGAACCGTTGTTGGAAGTGTGGGCTTCTGGGTTGGTTAAACAACAGCAAAAGATTAGGCCATGCTACGCCTCGTGCGTAGCATCTCGAACGGTTGCGCTAGGATCAGTAAATCACTCAGCAACAGGCGTGCTGAGGCTGAGGCTGAGCTCTACACGTTCCTGAAGAAAGAGTTCCACGCATCTTATAGGCTGCTTAAGATAGACTTTCATAGGCAAGATACTAAAATGGCACTAGAACATACGATCGACCATTCAGAGACAGAGAAAAGATGAGAACAGCCCCCAATGCTCAGGACCCGCAATGCTGAGATTTTAGCCAAACCTCGCACCACGAAGGATTGTGGAAAAGTGCATGCTGGTAATTTCCACGAGATGCGCACGACTCAGGAGACATTGAATATCTTGGCCTAGAAAAAACTCTGGTCTGTACGGTTCTGAAGGGAACACTCATGTTGATGAATATGAAGCGCAATGAGCTACTTGGTGATCCGCTCGACCCGTTTTGGAAGATGGGCAAATTTGATGATACTTGTTGTGAAATGCGCAACTGTAAAAGACGCGAGAACCGTGGCGGGCCTCCCGACTGTGGCTGGCCTAATCTTCTAGGTTGTCCGTTACCCGAACTGTAGCTGGGCGAAAACGAGCTATTGTTCGGTAATTGCCCAGTCCTTGATGTCGGATTGTTGACCATTGAGGGAGCCTAGAGGTACCGTAACCCGTAAAGTTGGCATCGTAAACATCCTTTGTCCATGAGGGAACCGTATATTCCTATCTTTATAGGACTACCCTGGGATCCGCCGATCTGGTGGCCGTCCGATACAACACTCCATTTAGACATCGCCCGCAGGACCTTACAGTACAGTATTGAGATCACGGTCGGGATGGATAAATATGTACCATGGTATGCAATCGGAGGCTTGTCGTAGATCTGCCAATGGTACAAATAAAACTCCATAATGGTAGACTGGTCTGAAGGATCGGTGGCAATGTGAACTGGGCCCAATATTTAGCCACGGATTAATCTCCTCGGTTGGTGCTTCGGGCATGATAGGCGAGAAGGATTCTAGAGGAAAACGAATGGGGTTAGATTGGAATGAGTCGGTAGATGCAGAGGTTTTCGACTGTCATTGAGATGCGCCGGATGGCGGGCTTGGAGTCCATATAGACGGAGCAGACATCAATGCGCCGTTGTGTGGCAGGGCCAGTGAATGGGCAATACTTGCTTGAGATCATTCTGGGCGCCCACTTTTGTTGGAAATCTAGGGGCTAATTTCCCTTTTTCTGAATGCTCAACGTGCGTAACGTTGCACCTTTTGGTGTGCTGCGTCCAGTCCACAACATTTCCTAGCCACCGATGATATGCTTCATTACGTTGAAGGCTGTGCGACTTCAGAAAGCAGCCTCGTTGGTCGACGAGGAGATGATCTGTGTAAAAAGTTGTGACAATAATCTGATGACGGAAAGCGGGGTTCAAGTGGAGGACCCAGTCTTCGTCGTTGCATTTTCAGACGTATGGAGATTCTATGTAGCATGCTGTGCTGAGTTTGAACGTCTGTATCGATAAGTAGAGAAAATGAAGAAGAGAACAGCATTCCTGGGTTAATTAGTACTTTAAAGTAAAGTACTTTACCTTATCCTCTCGATCTAGCGCCCCGCGTGTTTGCGCGTGTCACTCCGCCGACGTAGCCGACGCTTAGCGCCAACGTAATATCAGAAGCCAGAAACCAATCCACAGCTCCTAAACAAAGCTCCCAAAGCCTCGTACCCCAGTAATCGATCCTGCATACACACGCCAATATGCCTCCGACGCGCCGTAAAGCCCCCAACCCTAGTACCCGCGCACAACAAACCCTCGCCTTCGGTCCCAATTCAAACAAAGTCACCAAACCGTCCATCCCTTCCCAGTCCAAGAAACTCGCGAAAGCCTCTCAAGATGACCTAGCGAAAGCCGTAACAGCAGAGCTCTCAACACCAGAACCTGATACCAAAGAGATAGAACCAGAAGCACAGATTTCAAGCCCAAGAAGCCTTGCGATCAGAAAGCAAGCCCCCGCTCCTCAGGCCGAGGGCAGCGAGATAGAGCAGAAGGGTGCGAAGATACCCGATACTCAGTTACGGAAGTATTGGATCGGGAAAGAGGAGGAGAGGATTGCGCCGAGGGTGCATCAGCAGGGGTTGTCTGTGAATGAGAAGATCCTAAGACATTTCGATCTGAGCAGTCAGTACGGAGTATGTGTTACTATTTAAGGATCTTTTCAATTCTTCAAGGAAGATGTTGGCTGACGTATGGTGTGTCATAGCCGTGTATAGGTATCTCACGCATGAAGCGATGGAAGCGAGCGGATGGGCTCAAATTGAAGCCGCCGATCGAGGTGCTTGCGGTATTGTTGAAGGAGGAGAAGAACAAAAATACGAAGGCGGAGAGGGCATTTATGAATGGGTTGCTTACCAGTAGGCTCGCTCTTAATGAGTAAGGCTGAAATTTGGCATGGAGGACAGGGGATTCTTGCATTACTGGGCGTCAGAGTTCTTGATCATCGTACACAGGGGTCAAAGGGAAAGTCATTTGGCTAGCATGGCCTCCGGAGGCCCATCATTGATCTTGCATAGGAATTGACTGGTGTCATGAATTGGTTCGAAGCTTCGGAGACGTTACTGATGCTAATTACTGGCCGCCCAATCCTACAAGTAAGTAACCAATGGCATGAGACGCAAAGAGGGGCCGTTCTCAAGATATGAAAGTGGCTTCCATGAACAACTCTCCTTCCTCCGTTGTCTCCACTCCACCAATGCTAATAGTGATGTTGAGTTTTTGCTGAGGCGAATACTATAAAAATCTGTCAGCCAAGATTCGCTCTAAAGTAAAATCGCCGGCACCTACTTGATAGATGTAGGGTTTCGTTCCCGCCACTCCACCAACAATGGTTTTGATGAAGCCTGGAACCTTCTCCATCACGTCTACCTTGTCGAGCCTCTCTCCTAAATTGCCTTCGACCAAGGCCGACACGTTCCTCCCATCTTTTGAGAGGCCACTCCAGCTAAATTTGACATCCGTTGGTTCGGTCCAATCATTATGAGAATCCTTCTTGGTCTGCAGATGTTTTACAGAATTGCCTCCGGAGCCGGCATACAGAATCTCTCCGTCCCTGGCAATGCCACCAACATTGACGACAGTAGAACCGTAGGATGGTGGGGTTGTGTATTCCATCATGATCGCGGAGTATGTCGGGGACTGATAATTGATAAAATTCCATTTCGCAGCTGTCAATAACAATCAGCAAGGATCTTTTGCTGATCTAGGCAACACTGTTACCGGCATGATGAGGTTTCATCCCCTGTAGGGCATGGGTAAAGAAGCCCCGTCCCTTGAAATCCAAATCTCCTGCCTTAGTGATGATACTTCCCTCCACTTGACATCGCGGCCAAAAGGCATGTCTCATCGAGCCCCACGGCTTCTTTGGGTTGGTACCAAAGTAACTCTTGCCATCCTTGCCTACGTGGAACCCTGGAGCCGTTCGTGTGACGGTCAGGTTGACGATACTCGCTTCGTTTGTTGCAGACTTGATTGTGTATGCGGTCGCATCCTCGTTCAAAGTAATAGCGCAGCTGTCTGCGTAGAAGGAAAGCTTCTCATCGTCGAAGTCAGGGTTGTTGAGGGGATCGGAGGACCAGAGATTTGGAGTCTTGCCATCGGGATAGAATATCTTCGTGTTGAATTGGCATGTAGTATGGATGCCACTAATGATCATGGCATCAGCGTGCCCTCCCAAGAAACCATATTTAGATGTCTGACGCAACATTACTGTAGATGACCTGCGCCATACCAATATGCCCGCTATCTGACATAAGGTAGAACGTCTGTGTTTCTACGCAGGTCGAAGTCATAGCGGCCCATTTCAGGTCTCTCTTTTCGAGCTCTGTGTAAGGAGTCTCCGTTGCCTGTTCGCCTACGGATTGAATTGCGGACGGTCCATAGATAGGCTCTTGGGTCCCTGCAATGTTTGCTGCTCTGATTCGTTAACGTTCAATCAGAAGAAAAGTACCGGAATCGAGCAATACAACATACTGCTGCTTGATCCAATTCATATTGGCTCTCGAGGTTCGATATTGATATTCTAGGTGTTTAAAGTAGGAAACCTGCGCGAACATCAACTGCAAGATCAACAGCGGGCCGGGCCGGTGGAAGTCGTTACGAATTCTAGGACCTCTACGACCTCTAACATCCACACGAACCTGACTCGGTCAACGATGGATCTTGATCACTGGGTGATGAAGAAACCCTGACTGAGAGAATTGTCACTGTCGCATCACCACTCTAGACTGCGCTACCAGTATCATAACGCCTGTTCGCCATTCACATCTACGTCAAAGATGGCCCGGAAGGCCATACAGAAAGACCAAATCGTGAAGCTTATAGTCGGCGCTGGCCAAGCAAGCCCCAGTCCTCCAGTCGGTCCAGCGTTAGGGAGCAAAGGTGTAAAAAGTATCGATTTCTGCAAGGTACGCCGACCGCACTCACCTCTGCGTGGTAGCTCTCCTGACCTGGGACAGGAGTTCAATGCCCGAACAGCTCACATGACACCCGGCGTACCTATCCCTGCCCGAGTCACTGTCCGTCCAGATCGCTCGTTCCATTTCGAGATACGGACGCCAGCCACTTCATACCTTCTACTACAGGCTGCTGGTGTAAAGGAGCGCAAGGGAAAGATACGAGGCGCTATGCTACCAGGAAAGGAGATTGTAGGGGAAGTGTCGCTCAAACACGTTTATGACATTGCGAAGATAAAGCAGTCGGAGTTGAGGCTATCAGGACTGCCGTTGGAAGGACTTTGTAAGAGCGTGATTGGACAGGCAAAGTCAATTGGGGTTGCGGTCGTCCCATAAACATATCGTCTCGGTGGACTTTGCATAGCGCAGGTGTCAGCTTGTATATCCAAAATCTTTGTATGAGTCCTACTCATTAATCAACATTATATGGTATGTATGACTATAGAGATATCCACCGCAGTCCAGCTCGTCGTCATGTCATAAGCAAGCTTTGATAACCTGCAATCATTCATTGACCACCCGAAAGGTTCCTCCTTCCTTCACCAGACCTATTTTGAATTGCTCTTGGGTAGGTCCGTGCTTTACGCCCTTCAATACTAATTCCTGCAAGCCCCCCGATTCCCCAAGCTTCTTGACAAACGGTTTCACCTACACCTAAGGTTAATCACTCCTGATTGAATTGAGAATCTCGGACCTACTAGCAAACCCTCTGAATCTGTCAGCTGCCATTCCGAAAAGTCCAGAGTAAGCTTTTCCAGCGCAGGAAATCCAAGTCTTTATAAGTGGGGAGTCAGCCTTTTCTCACCAAAGCATGGATTTGAGCTACAAGATATACAGATAGAGCAAGTAGCCTTGAATCGTTTTCTCGCCTCGATGACGCAATGGAAGAGTGACATAATAAGTGAAAATATAACGTACCCATTCCTACCACCCCATGGACATAGGTCGTCATTTTCACTGAACAGCGTCGTGGACCAGTCGCGCCAGATCTACCGGGGCGTGGAAGTTAGTGTTGCTGTATCTCTGCACAATGTAAAGTGGTGATAGGGGTGCCTTGTCGAATACTGAGTGTGGAACTCTCAAGACATGTCTCACGACTTGAAGAACGATACCGGTTACGGGACAGGAAATACATAATGAAGCCTCATACGTGGTCGCGGTTAGGTGCCCCTCGTTGTCCGTTCATCCCCAATGGTGAATGCCATCGGTATTCCTTTACGTGGTTTTGGAGTCAGCATTGTCGCTCATAACTTTGCTATGAGTAGATGCCCCCATGCCATGTCTCCCGATCAGGATCTGGGCATAGATCTTCAAGTAGGGATTTTGAGTTACGTACTGCGTTCATGTTGAGCACCACAGATCGGAGCAAAGTCAACCGGCCCATGGGCGCCAATTTGAAGTTGAAGGCTTGAGGAAAGTCAGCATGCCTATGCTGAAGACGACGCCGAAGGTCCCGCAATCGAGATCCAAGGGCGGGCAATCGAAATTCAAGCTCGTCCAGCCTACCTAGAGGATACCCAATCAGACTCTTACTCTGGAAAGAGCGAATCGAATTGGCAGAAGAGAATTCGAAGGTATTTTGGCCATATAGTATGGGCAGAGCCTCCGAGTACACAAGTCGACAAGTTCTCAAGATTGCGGCGTCAATGTGAGGGATAGGGTTGTAATTGTCCAGCAGGGCCGTGTCTTTACTGCCAAGATGCTTGTGAGCTTTCTCGATGGGATCCGGGATGGTCAATAGTTGACGATATGCCATGTGTCGAATCTCGGCTGGAATCTCTGTGAAGAGTGGACAATCTGATTGATCTTCAGGCGTGACAGGAGTGTCGGTAGAATCGATCTTGACCCCACTCTTCTGAGGATCTATCAACTTCCATCATCAATAGGAGAATGCTCTCTTACTTTTGCCATGTCCAAGTCTGTAATTGCAGATCTATGGTCGAATCTGACAGGGGAAGATTTTCTTCCATAATCGAATTTGAAGCGAAAGTAATCCCCAACACCAAATGAGAATGAAAAGTGGGTAGGCATACTCTTTGATAATGTTGCCAAAAGATGTAGAGTGAAGAGCAAAGGAGAGCAGGAGCGTGGCACAAGCTGGTCAAGATCCTGGCCACTCGAGACTATGATCGACTGGGTGATGTCCCATGTGTCAGATGTGCTTGAAACATTGGGCTTAGGGAATGGATGGAATTTGGCAGTAGAATAGCGCTCGTGTCTCTGGTACTTTAGCTTTCTTCCGGATTTTGCTTCAGTTTGATGGAGCTAGAGCAGTATCTTTACCTTACTTACCATGAGGCGCTCTGGTAGAGCAAACAGCAAGCACAGCGCCTGAGACCGCCGTAAACCGCGGTTAGCGATAAGCTTTGTTAGGCTGAATCATCATCCATCCCACCCTGCAGAGATCAACGTCCCTCTCAAACGTCTCAATCACTGTCATTACTCGTGAGCATACATAACTTTGATACATCATCTAGGGCATTGAAGAGTTCCACCATTCCATTTAGGACTTCTTAACTACTAGAAGTACGTGATCCCGCCGAATGCGTCAAAAAATATATTCCACCCTGTTGTTCCTCGCGGTTTCGCTCGGTCCATAAATGTCGATGTGACCAATTGGTACATGAAAATTTCTTTGGGTCGCGCCCAATTCCACTCAAAATTCTACCCATTCAGGAACTTGGGCCATCAACTCCGAGTAAGATGCTGGAGTCTCAAGGTTTGCCGATTGCCTCCATTCATGGCAAAGTCAACTTACTCAACTACCAATTCTAGATGGCGTCCATCATGCCCCACATGTCGACCAGCTATCAGCGCAGCCAGCTGAAGGCGCGCTCCCCCAGACAGTCAGATTCGCCTCTGTCAATCAGGAAATAGAACCGGCCCGTAGTCTACAATCTACGAGCCAAGCTTCCGATACCTCGACTGCGAACCCCCCTCTTAGCCCAGGAGCCGAGCAAGAATTACGCAGCCTAGCTCTGGGGCTCCACAGTTCTCATATACAAGATTTACATAATCAACAGAGACGGATGAGTAATTTTGCCTTCGAACCTGTTTCCTTACCGGTATCCAGAGCTCCATCAAATGAGTCCAGTCCATATCAGACATCGAGAGAGGCAACACGGTCCGGTGCGCCTTCACCATCAACCTCTACAATACCTACACCTCCTCTTACTCCTTTTGGTTCGAATCAACGTGACAGCCAGCCAGAGGCATCAGGGGCAAGTTTGGCCAAAGTCCATCCCGACCCTGTTCAGATGGGCCCGCAGTTGTCAGGTCCCAAAGTAGCTCCGTCAGCAGCAAGTACCGCCACATCACGCCCATCAACACCCTCAGATCCGTCAACTGGCCCAACTTCTAGATCTCAAGGCTCGAGTGTGGTAGAACTACAGGGCAAGCAACAGCCAGTGTTCTCTGTGGGGCCTAGCGAAGGCTCGACAACGCCCAGACACACCGAGAGCTCGCAATCCCGACCAAGTGAGAGCTCTACAGATGCCTCTCGGGAGATTAGTCCTGCGCATATCCCAGACGGTGGCTCTGGAGCTGTCACGCCGCCTTACCAGAGACCATTCACACCTACTGGCGATCGTGACGATCCATACGCCAGGAGTAAACGACCTCCCCAGTCAAGAAACCTCGATTCCATTGATAAAAGATTCGTCTTTGGAGATGCGCGGCGCCGATCTGGTATTAATCTAGGGAGCGCAGGCGGTTCCACAGGATCCTTGCCGCGATCGAGCAGCGGGAGCGATCTCAAATCTGAGCATAGAAAATCAACGTTTTCACTCCATGCTCAAAAAGACCATTTAAGCCATTTGGAAGATAAACCGCACGGTTCAATGTCGGAGCTGAAGCGATTTTTTGGGATAGGAGGACACCACAAGTCGAAGCGAACACAGTCGCCTGCCAAGTCTACAAAGGCGTCGATCTTAAGCTCCTCCGGCACCAGGACACCTCCCAATCCCAACGCAAGCGTTCCATTCGCCGATGACCACGGTCTCCAGACTAAATGGGGAAAATTCGGGAAAGTTTTGGGCTCTGGAGCTGGTGGTTCTGTCAAGCTGATGAAGAGGAGTAGTGATGGGCTTACTTTCGCGGTCAAGCAGTTTCGAGATCGACATGCTTACGAGACTGAACGAGAATACAACAAGAAGGTCACAGCTGAGTTCTGCATTGGGTCAACGTTGCATCATGGCAACATAATAGAAACACTTGACATCATACAAGAAAGAGGCCACTGGTACGAAGTCATGGAGTACGCGCCCTTTGATTTATTTGCAATCGTGATGACTGGAAAAATGTCAAAAGAAGAGGTAGCCTGCTCTTTTCTGCAGATCGTGAACGGAGTATCATATTTACATAGCATGGGGCTCGCGCACAGAGATCTCAAGCTGGACAACGTGGTTGTGAATGATAGAGGAATCATGAAAATCATCGATTTCGGCAGCGCGAGTGTCTTTAGGTACCCTTTCGAAAGTGATGTTATTCTTGCAAGTGGTATGTTCTTCATACGGCTTTTAGAGGCGCAAAGAGCTGAGACTTTACAGGTGTCGTCGGCTCAGATCCTTACTTGGCACCTGAGGTGTATGATCATCCCAAGTACGATCCCCAGCCCACCGACATCTGGTCTCTTGCGATTATCTTCGCTTGCATGTCACTGCGGCGTTTCCCCTGGAAGGCTCCTCGACTCACTGACAATTCTTTCAAACTCTTCATGTCACCGCCTTCTCCAGGAACACCAGCTGCCGACGGGACCATTAAGGAAAGACCGAAGTCTGCCGCCGATATCACGTCTGCTGGGGCGGAGGAGCGGCGAAGTTCAGCACCGAACACTCACCACCACAACCACGCTGAACAACCAGAGGATGTTGATGGTAGGCCACACGACCCTGGCCCACGACTTGATCAGCCGAAAGCAGAAGTAATAAGAGGCCCATGGCGCTTGCTGCGGCTTTTGCCTAGAGAGACTAGGATTATCATGGGAAAGATGCTTCAGATCAACCCCAAGCAACGGGCTACATTGGAGGACATGCACGCTGATCCATGGATGTCGGGTACACCATTCTGCCAGCAGCTCGAGGGAGGGAAATTAATTCGAGCCGAAGGCCATGAACACACACTGGAGCCTGGCTCCGTCGACGTTGGCGGCAAGTAAGTAGTGGCCTTTCTAGTGTCTCGTCCGTAAGGCTGGAGACCAATTACCACTGAATAAACGTGAAACGTGGATACGAACGGTGGCGTTGATACGAGGATGAAAGGATGTCTGGTTCGAGAGGTGCAGGCGTCCGATACTATGAACACTTGTCTGTAGGCATCAACGTCGGGTTGGTCGTCCTATCTTTGCTATTCCGAATCCAAGCGTTGTTCTGCAGTCCTGTATAGCAAATTCATCATATACTTTGTGAACCGAGAATCCCTCGGTGTATAGTTACACAAATGCTAGCGCTTGCTGACTCCGAGACCTTCGCTGGGCCAACAAGCAGTTTCCCAACAGGCATAGGTATACTGAGGCTTTTCATGAATCTCCGTAACATTTTACACGTACAGACGAAGATGGATTGGCAAAGAACGATCTAGAATACGGCTTCGCGTCACCTTGAAAGTCCTACTTTTCAACCCACTGTTCCCGTCAACTCGATGTTTAAGATATAAGATGTATGGCTAGATACTACCCTAATGCAGCGTAAAGAATAACACTCCCGGGCATAAGGAACCTTGATTCAGGTAGGGTTATACGGACTTCTCTTCTCTCTCCAATGCATTGATACTGCTGCTGCCTTCCCATGCGTAAGAGATAAATTACAAGTCATCCCGGATTATAGCGATCTGCCTTTTGCACTGCACGCAATGATGTTATTACTCTAAGGTACAACGAAGCCAGAAACTTGTAATATGTACCTTGAAAGAGAAGGGGCAGGTTCTCACGCATGATAAAATACAACAGATAATACCTTGGCGTTTTGTAAAGTATTCTAACGATAAGTTAATCGGATTTGCCAATGATCGACTGCACAGAACAAGATGGTTGAGAACTGGATATCGTTAAGCCGGTTTGAATGTACTACCAAATAGTATAGCTTCTGATTGGAAGAATCCTGGTTCTACATGCAGGTAACATTTCTCGATGACGCGCAAAGCACGCCAGCGGATCAGCTATGGTTAGGGTTCTCTCAAGCGACTAATAACTTCAATGCTCACATTGTTTCGCAGTCCTACCTCTCGCCAATTCGCCTGGAGGACACCGCCTAGGGGTCAACGGCCTAGCAGTTGATAGAGGTCGATCTATATTGTGCGAATTTGGGCCATACTTCATATTGTCTCTTGAAGAACGCTAACAAGTCGAAAGATACTCCGGCGGACGAGACGGCTTGATTTGCGCCTGGGATCTTGATCTTGACCTCACAGCAAACAAATCGAATGACGAGGATGCTCTTCTTGATCCTGAAAATGTCTTTCAGTCCAAGTTCAACCCATATGAGCCAACGGCCTTTCGGCAACAAGTACAAGCCCATACGCACTGGGTGAACGACCTCCTACTCATCCAAAATAATTCTGCATTAGTCTCAGCATCTTCGGACATTACTGTAAAGGTATGGAGACCACATTCAGAGGAGAGACAAATACCAACGACTGTTGGGCTACATAGCGACTACGTGAAATGCCTCGCATCCCCTGGTACACACTCAGACTGGGTCGCATCGGGCGGTTTAGACCACAAGATCAAGTTATGGGATCTGAATGGGGGGGGCGAAAAACTCTACATAGATGTTGGAGAAGATGAGAGAAGCGCCAAATGCTCTGTCTATGCGCTAAGCGTTCGAGGCTCGATTATGGCGAGCGGAGGCCCAGAGAGTATTGTTCGTCTATGGGACCCGAAGTCTGGCAAGCGGATCACCAATTTTGTTGGACATACCGATAATATACGGGATATCTTGGTCAATGAAGATGGTGACACAGTGATGACTGCGTCTTCTGATCAGACTGTCAAAGTCTGGTCGATCACTGCGGGGAGATGCATGTATACATTGACTATGCACAACGACAGCGTATGGTCGCTGTACTCTGATCATCCTCGGTTGTCCCTCTTCTACTCCAGTGACCGATCGGGATTGGTCGCGAAGACAGACGTTCGTGGCTGCGTCGATATGGACGAGGGTTTGTCATTAGCCGTTGCTCAAGAACAGGGAGGCGTCAATAAGATTGTCGTTGCAGGAGACTACCTCTGGACCGCGACATCTAGTTCAAGCATCAACCGGTGGCGGGATATCAGCACTAGGGGTGAGCTACAGGCGCCGGAACCACCTCGAGCCCAACGGGGCTCCAGTATAGTCTCGCGGTCGAAGATTCCATCACCTCCGTCTAAATCAGTTCCTGCGACAAATGGCACTGCGAAATTTAAGATACCGCTTTCTTGTATATTACGAATTACTAATAATGCGCCATTTCCGGGCCAGAGGGCCAGAGACCCAGAAGCGTCTACTATAAATTCTGGCGTAACTGCGAGGAAAATGTCTGAAGCGGTGGTGGAGCAAGAATCATGGTTGCCGTTCCATGATCTCCCTGACGAAACCATCGAGGGACAGAACGGCTTGATCAAGCACGTGATGCTGAGTGATCGGAGAAGAGTCTTGACATTAGATACCGCAGGCGAAGTAACAATGTGGGATCTCCTGAAGGTAGGTCGGCTACAAAGCTCTTGGATGCATAGACTAATAAAATGGATAGTGCGGGCCCGTCCAATCTTTCGGCAAGCGACATCTTGAAGACGTTTTGCCCGAAGTGAACACAATCGAGAGCGTTGCCAACTGGTGTGGCGTAGACACGAGAACTGGAAGGCTCGCTTGCATTCTTGAAGAGAATTATTGCTTCGATGCAGAGATCTATGCAGACGAGCTTGTACTTGATAATGCCAGCAGTTTCAGGGATGACCAACGGAGTACGTTGACTTTGCGAAGCACTCCCGATGATCATTGCGCAGATAGGCCACGCGCAAGGATATCTTTCACTGACTCGCATACAGTAAATCTGGGGAAGTGGATCCTACGCTTCCTATTCGACAAACTCATACAAGTGGAAGTGAAGCGCGACGCCGCCTACCGCGAGGTAAAGCACTTTCTGAGTTATCTCTCCAAATGCACGGCGTGTTTCTGCAGTATGCCACTTTTTTGAACAATAGTGCATACTATTTCTTGTTTATGATTTTCGATTTAGGGAGCAGTCCCTTCTTTCTTGGCTCTTTTCAACGTTCCGACTAGGTAATGCTGACTGCAAATTGTGTGCAGGAACTCGTAGCCAATACATCGAAACCTAGCAGTCTGCGAAGGGAGAATGCACCAAAATATATCAACCTACCATTAATACAACCTCAAGTATTTCGAGAACTTACGAGTGAGGACGACTCTATGATCACTCCACGGCCCACCGCGAACGGGATGAAACATCCTGCTTTGACACCCGGACTGTCCATTGATGCTGCAACCCCCCATGCTAACGGTGGCAGTCTCACCACTCAGCTTGATCGGCCAAGTACCGCTGAAGAGGGCAGCGGCCTCGAGAAAAGAGCCTCGCAACACAAACAGTCCAGAACTTCAACTGACAGAAAGAGCGATTATTTCTCCTCTGATCCACAAGCGAAAAACCCGGTAGATGGACTGACAAGAGGCCCTGTCACTCCTGGAGACAATTCGCTCGAGGGTATGACGCTTGCTTTGACGCAGTCACCCGTTGATGGAGACAGAGATGAGAAGACAAAGGAGGGCGGCTTATTCGGGAAAAGCTTTCGCATGAAATTTCCGAAGAAGTTGGGAAGGCCTTCTACGGAAGTCAAGTCTGCCATCGTTGACGAAAAGTTGGAGGGATCAGACAAATCAGAAGGGAAAGAGGACAGGACCATACAAGGCAACTTCTATGGAACGATACAGAAAATCAGATACGAATATGAGGAGCAAATTCAGAACGGATCCTTTCAACAATTGGTGACAGGTATTAGTTCAAGTTCACTGATGGAGACCCCTAAGCTTCAGCTTCCCCTTTACACAACTGTCATAATCCAAGACGAGCAACCGGACTCAGGAGGCGTCGCGGACCTGTATCGAGGCACCATCAGCTCCTTGAATTATGATGCTGATATAATTGAGAAAGTGGCCCCCATGTGGCTTGGCGAGCTACTGTTGAAAGTGCGTGACGCGATACACTCATTACCTTTTCTTGCAGGTACTAAATTACCTTAGAACCAAATGCCTCTTAAGGACATTCCTAAGGTTTCTTTTATTTTGCTCCCCTATCAAGATCTTCTACCAAGCATTGCGAGTCCTGACGGGTATGAGCCCAGTATCGCTAGCTTCGCAACGGTGAGTTGATCAAATGCCAGGAACTCACGACTGAATGCGAACCGTATGCTACGGGCAAAGAAGATCATTGCATATGTTGCCGAGCGAATCGAGCCTTTGTCCGAGCAACCTGATCCCGAAACACTTAAGCCCGAGGAATTTTTGGAGTTGTATTGTCAAAACCAGGTAACTCGATTCGGTTGTGTTTGCTGTCGTCAATGCTGACATCATTCCCCTAGCTTGTGGCACACAATACCACTCTTGCGACTCTTCGTGTACACATTTGGAAGACCGGTGGAGACGTGGTTTTGTACTATAAATCTAATGATAGAAGGCCTGAGCTCGAGCAGAAACATCAGGAAAGATTGGCAGCTTTGGCTGCCGAAGAGCCTACAGCAAAGACTGGGCCAGTCATGACCGGCGGCCATTGATCCGTAACACCTGCTTGGATACGCAGTTGCTTGCGCAAGTAGTATATCCTGTTGCTAGAGCATCATGTATTGGATGTAACCAGCCACAGTCAATCTACGGCGCCTGTTTGGGACGGAAACATTACCAGTTATACGCTCAACTGCAAATGCACGTTTTCATCTTGGCTCAGCCATTGCATTATAAGCCCATTGATAGCTACCCAGAAACACAGCACCTCCAGCACTGATCCACAAAATCCTTGGCGTCATCCCAGCAAAGAAAGCTCTCGGCCCACTCTCCCTTGATATCCTTATTAACATTATCCCTATAGGAATCTTCTCCCTCGACAACATCATGCGCGTCTTTAGCACATCCAGCGGCGTCGTCACCCCCGCCGCAACCGCCCCGCTCACACTCCCAAAAATTCCACTTTCCGTCGCCGTAATACCTTCTTTCCCCGTCTTCCTCCGCCTCCACTCTTTCAAGCCCTCCCAAAGCGGGAATTGAATAACTGTAAATGGCACCTCCCGCATGACCGTGATACTCCAACCTCTGTACAGCTCACTCCACACCCCGACAATCCCAATCTGCGCTCTTTGCGCGAGTATATACCTCAACACGCCCATCGAGCTCCCTGCCTGCAGCGCCTGCGCCCTTTGCTTGACGACCTCTGTAGGCACACGCACGGCACACGCTGCCACTTCCCCCACGCTAGCAGCTGCCATATGCTCGATCGGCTCGCTCCAGTCACCCAGGACGTATCTTCCTCCGGGAGCTTCTCGGGTTCGCTTGAGCAGCGATTTGACGGCCTCGTAGCTTACGAAGAAGAGCGCTGCGCCAGGAGCGGAGCCGACGAGAGCGGAGCCGACGCCTGCATAGATGCCGCGGAAGCCGCCGGAGGCATTGAAGCCTGCGGAGGATTGGAGGCGGGTTTTTAGGGTGTCGATTGGATAGAGGGAGAGGTCGACTGTTGTACCTGCAAGGGCTCCGGCCTAAAAAGTCAGACTGGAAGAATGGGGAAGTATTGAATGAGAGGGGTTGGCTTACGAAGAGCGCGCGCGCGAAGGGGCTTTCAACTTTCGAGGGGCGTGATGGGGCTTGCATCTTGGAAATGCAAGAGGCTTTCTTCCTTCCCGGCTACTCAAGGTCTATGGTGTGGCCTTGCGGTTCCAAGCCTTGGTAGGCGACTACATGCGCCGGGAGTTACGGCAGATTTTGTTGGTGACATCGTGAGTGTACAAATCCCAGCGCATGTTGTGGAATGATAGTGAGGTAGTGGGCAGTAGTACGGGGGATGCAGCCTAGGCCGAAATCTAGCCCTAACCCTGATAAGGTAACCGTCAATAGCAAAACCGCATCATAATGGAGTATTTTTCACTTATCACCGATTGAAGAGCATCATTCCGTTATGGTTTTGACTGGTATGGCCGTGATCGCTGCTGTATGATGCCCAGATTGGGCACTCACCTCAGACAGCGAGCTGGCATCTCCGTCACCAATTTTTACGACGCCCTCAATGGGCTTTGGCTTCGTCAGGATGGTCCACGCCAAGGTAAAAATAAGGATAGGCTTGGTATAGATTCCTATGCTTGTGGAGAGAGAAACCATAGCTCACATTGGTAGCGATTGCGGTTAGTGGGGGCGTCGATTCGATGGCGTTGGCACAGTTGTGTGCAATGCTTCAACGGAATCAACTCGCCTTTCCCGAATATCAATATATTCGAGCGTTCGTTGTCGATCACAAGGCTCGAGAAGGAAGTCAGCTGGAGGCAAACATGGTAAAATCGCGCCTACTTCGCCTGAGTAAAATCCCTTCACCATTGCTGACGTCTGCAGCTGACTTTGAAGAGATATATCTTCAACGATTCTATCTTTGGAATGGCCACCCAATGTGCGACCTTTAGAACTTCCAGACTTTGAGACCCAAGCTCGACGTCTGCGTTACCAAGCGTTGGGTGCTGCCTGTCGCGCCGAAAACATAATCAACCTCCTATTAGCTCACCATGCTGATGACCAGGCCGAGACAGTATTGATGAGGCTATCTTCAGGCCACAAGAATGTTGGCGTGCAGGGCATGCATCCAGTTGTAAATATTCCCGAGTGCTGGGGTATTCACGGTGTGCACCAGAGTGGCGAATATGAAGCCGCATTGGACTTTCACTCTAAAAAGTCGTTCGGAACGATGATTAGACTGCCTTTGGATTCGTCCGAACAAAAAAATCAGAAGTTGCTCTCCTCGCCCGGTCTATTCGAAAATGGCGGTGTTCAAGTTTTGAGGCCACTTTTGAACTTTCTTAAACAAGATCTTATTGATACTTGTCAGGCTCATGGTGTGGCATGGTCGGAGGATGCCACCAACAAAGATACGTGGAGGACAACTCGAAACGCGACTCGAAGTCTCTTAGGCAGCTCCCGTCTACCTATGGCCCTTGAGACACCTTCACTCGTCCAACTCTCTCTACGAATGAAGGGCAGAGAGGTACGACACAACAACTGTACAGCCCGATTAGATGAGCTCTGCGAGATACTACTCTTCGATTTGCGATCTGGACGTCTTGTTGTGCGACTGCCTAGACGACAAATCACAGAGACTATTTCAATGGATGCAACTCCACCGAGACTATCAATGTCTAGACCGTTGATCGCTTCGATACTAATCCGGAGACTTTCAAGACTAGTTACACCATACGAAGACGTGCCTCTGCACTCTTTGAAATGTGCGGTGACATCCATGTTTCCATCTCTTGCCCGCCCGGAAGGCGCCAAGATCGAGAAGCAAATCGAGCCTTCAAAGTTCACTACGGCTGGTGTTCTGTTTGAACGTATCCATTCGCCTATGTCAGACATAGACGTCAGCTCAAACTCAGACCCTAACTTAGGAGGTCGAGAGCTGCGGAATGAAGACCTAGATACCAATAATATTTGGAGTTTGACTCGTCAGCCTTTTGCGAACGCCTCTGGAATGCAAGACGCACCCACTACGATACTGTTTGATTCATTTCTCTGGTCTATGTGGCGACTCTGGGATGGCCGCTATTGGATCCGTATCAAGAATCTAACCGATCAGGCGCTCATGGTGAGACCCTTCTATGAGTCTGATCTCCGAGCTATCCGTATAAGTATTCCCAAGTCTATGAGAAAGCCATTCGAAAAAGTACTCGCATCGGCAGCTCCAAACAAAGTCAGATGGACCTTACCTGTAATCGCCCACGCAGTCGAAGAGGAAGGGAAGGTTGGAAAAGTCATTGCACTACCGACTCTGGGCAAGACTGGCATAATAGACCTAGAGGATGAAAAGGGACAGTGGAAAGTGGAATGGGAGATCAGATATAAGATGATTGACCTTGACACTCGTGATGACACGAGGAGAAGCACTAACATGGTCAAGTCGTGGGAGGACTCTTAAGAGCTAAGCCGTCTCGTAAAGATTCTGCGTTCGAAACCATTCAACGATTCACAGCGAGCATTGTTCCAAAATGCATAAGATATCCAAAGTAGTTTATATAACGTCTGCAAAACATAATTTCACCTCTCTAGAGACCTAAATCACCTCCATCTACTCCATTCATTGCAGGTCTTCCTCAGAGCTACCAAAACACCCATACCATCATCCAGCCTCCAAGTATTGCAAACAGAGAGCACACCTTCCGCAGCACGCTCCCCATCTCTCTCAACCCACCATTCCCCAGCGCTCCCACAACCCAAGTAGCCTCCCCCTTCGCAACCTCAGCACCCAAATACGGCTCCGTCACCGTCCTCGTCGGCGCCACTCCCACCCCAACGCTACCACCACCACCACTCGTACTCTTACCCCCATGCACACTATTAAAACTCGCAATCACCCCATTCCCACACGCCTGTGCCCCCTCACCAACAGCCGTCGAACACGCACCCAGATCCAGCGTCGGCGTCGGACTGCCCGCCGGTATGGAAGGCTCGACGGGGAACACGAGCGATGTCGCGATTGCTGAAGTGGTGGTGGGGGTGGGGAGTGCGGAGAGGTTGAGCTCGGTGCTGGCGGTGAAGGGGATGGCGACGGTGCCGGAGATGAGGTCGGTGTAGGTTGTGAATACGGTGATGCCGGAGATGACGTGGAAGGCTGTTGCGGTTTCGTAGAAGAGTGTGGGGTGGGTGGGGATGAGGGGGTCGGTGAAGCCGCCTGTGCGGGCTGCTAGGTCGAGGGAGGAGGGTGTGGGCGATGGAGGTGATGTGGTGGATGCGACGGCGGGTGCATTGACGTCGCCTGCGTTACTTCTTCTCTGTTGGCTCTCGCTTCTGTGATTGGTGCAGGGAAAACTGGCGATGATGAAGCCGAGCCTTGGGAAGAGACCGCTGAGTCTCATTGCTATAGTCTGATTGCTGGGGTGGAAATAGAGGATAAGGGAGGGAGAAAACCCAACTTCTTTCCTGCTGTTTCGAAAAGCGCGAGAGCATTCACTTCCATTTGCTGAGAGTACTCTGTGCTCACTTCAGCCTTGGCCAAGAGTCACATTGGAGATGACGTTTGGCACTTACGGCCGTATCTTTTCAGCAGCAGAAGACCAATTGGAAAGAGAGCAGGCGAATTGATAAGCCTTTCGGCTAGACCAGCATATGAGAGAGGTAACGCATTTCTAACATACATCGCCCAGTGTGTAAAAGGGTACAAAAGCAAACGCCTTGAATTGCCTCCTCGTTTCAAAAGTGGCCTCTTAAAGCCAGGTTAGCAGTAGGAAAAGATCCAGCAGTATACCAACCGTCTACGCTGCAAAACCCATTTAATGAACAAACTCCTTAACATGCGAGGTTTTACCAGGGACCAGGGCCAAAGGCACAATACCACTGACGTGCATATCTGGACCATAAACGTGCATGTTCAACTTGAGCTCCTCACCAACGGCCTTGATGTTCTTTAATCCTTCCTGATAGTTGGGACCTGCGCGACGAACCCAGATGGCGGTCTTGTGCTCAACCAATGTGGGTGCATATTCTCGCAAGGCGCGAATGACACCCTTGAAAGTGGAGGCGACCTATGGAGTAATTAGCGCCATCCTGTAACGCCAGATGTAGGTTATTTACGTTTGTGAAGTTAGCAATACCGCCGCCAATGAATAAGACCTTCCCTTCCGGGTGCAAGGGTGCGCGTAGCATGAGATCCAAGACGGTACGAGCATAGTGATATGTCTGAGTTTCGGTCGGAGCACCGGAGTATTCGCCGTAATTAGCAAGCTCCTCCGAGAAACCCGACGAAGCGATGGCATCTGCATAAACGACTGAGGCGCCGCCACCAGCGACCAATGTCCAGATACGGCCTTGCGAATTCAGCACGGTAAGCTTGAGCGAGGCACCAGTCTTGGCGTCCAGTTCAGCAATGTACGATTCCTCTTTACTCATCTCGCGCCCGAAAGGTGCAGGGAAGCTGATTGGTGGTCCTGCGTCAATGCTGACTTTGCCATCGCCCTTTAGCACAGGCATACCCAGCGCTGCTGGTCCTCGTGCAACGGCCCATTTCACACCGCACTCGAACTCAGCAGTCTGATCGAGCTTGGCTGCAAGATCGAGAAAGTGTACTTCGGCAGAGGTACCCTCAGCATTGGGAATCACGACGAGGGGGTTTATCTCGAGATATGTAAATTGGGAGTCGACGTAGACGGCGTAGAGTCTGGAGATGAAGTCAATCAATACCCGGTGGACGCCCTTGGGCACCTTCTTCAGCAAAGTGGATGCAATTTCTTCGTTTGATGGATATTCGGAAAGATCGACGGGAATCAAGATTTTCTCCGCTTTAGCATCGACGTCTCCAACATCGACACCGCCCTCGTGCGTAAAAAGTATCTCATCTCCCTGTACTTGCAACGTTAGCTACATTCATCGAACAATCTTTTTGCTGACGATACGGCGAATTTGGTGGGCGAAGGGGGATACGATTGAGGGAGAGAAGGTGGGGAACTTACATCTCGTCCAGAATTGATACAGATGTAGTATTCGGTGCCCTCAGGATGCGGTACGAAAGGCTCGACAAGAAATTGCCGTAGTACGCCCTGCACATGCTCTACTTGCTGGGTTTTGCCTGCGCGAGCTGCGATCCAATCTCGAGCTTCCGGCCAAGTCTTATTTAATGCCAAAAGGCCGCTCTTGCCTCGTCTCTTGATCAATTGATCAGGCTTAGCTACAAATCTCGCATCTTTAGCTAGAAGGAATGGATAGGCAGCCTCTGCTTGATCGAGAATTCCGGCCACATCAGCATGTTCGGGGAAGCTCAGGGCGGCAAGTCGAGCTGGAGGGTTGTGGGTAGCTGATGGAGGTAACGGTGTTGGCTTGATAACAGGGGCTCTTGTTAGATGATAGTTGAGAATCGCTTTGCCGTCTGCTTCGAAAATCGATTTGGCGGCCATTGTGAGGGAGGGTGTTGGAGATGTACTGAGCAGAGTTAGCGGTGGTCATATTCTATTGCTGAGTGACGACAAGATGGCCAGCTGACATACTTTCAGTGTTAGGGCGCTGGTCGAATCTCTAGGCTGCAAGTGCTTCCCAAATATCGTACAGAGATGTTTCGTGGTGGATTAAGAGCCGAATCTATATTCAAAGAAAACTGGCCGGTCGATGGAGGAAACTTTGTTGAAAGTTGCTAAGCTCAGAGCTCCTCTGGCTTGAGAAACTTTTAGTTCCTGGTGTAGCTCGGGCCTTTGAAATCCCGCTGTTGGGTGGAGCTAATCGTCGATCAGCAACCTTGAATTCCCCGAACCGTCGTTGACCGAAGCTTCGATATCGACGTACAAGATGCAATTGATGAAATACGAGCTTCTCGCCGAGCTGTAGACTAGACGTCGAAGACGAAGGACCTTTCAAGCATTGTTCTACACCAAGTACTCAGGCGTTGGGACTCAATGAGACTTACAGGGCTGAGTTCCGAATTGGCTTTTTGGGCCTAGTGTCTCCCCAGATTCAACCAACGGGACATCCTGGAGCTCAAAAAAGTTTGTCGGCCACTTTTATGCTGTGAAGACTCGAGGCAGATCTACTGTTCGATATTACTTCTCTCCAAGTCACCAAGCAGAGAGAAGAACAGCAACTACAGTACTGTAAGCTGGTAGCCGTTTGGTAGCCCATTCCAAGGCGATTGCACCCCGAGTAACCCCAGTCTGGTAAGCCGATCAAGCTCCTGCATGACCGTGGTCAATTTTATAGGATCAAGCTCTGACTTTGGATCTCAGAGATATTTCCTCCGCCCTCTATTCTCCCACCTCTATCTTCAATCACAATGCCAGTCCCTGTTACCAACGGCGCGCCAATGATGAGCACCTCCGCGCAGCAAACCAATGGCACTGGCCCTGCTGCTACTGGTGCATCTGCCAACGACAACATTCGGCGATTCGTGGCACCTAGCAGGCCTTTGAGTCCAAGGGCGGAGCATTTACTTTTCAGTGACAAGACTCGATGCTTTGTCTAGTAGGCCTTTAGGCACGCCCGATAGAGGAGCGCAGTAGCTGACAGGTATCTACAGCGGTCTACAGCCCCGAGCAGTCCAGGGAATGCTCGATTTCGATTTCATCTGCAAGCGAAAGACTCCCTCAGTTGCTGGCATCATTTACACATTCGGAGGTCAATTCGTGAGCAAGATGTAAGCGATGAACCCTAAACTGAGTGATAGACCGTGGAGAGACATTGTGATTAACATTGGTTATGATAGGTATTGGGGAACCAGCGAGACTTTACTACCAGTCTATCAAGATGTGGACAAAGCAATGGCAAAGCATACCGATGTGGACACCGTTGTCAATTTCGCATCCTCTCGAAGTGTTTACAGCTCGACTATGGACTTGATGAAGTATCCTCAGATCAAGTCAATCGCCATCATTGCCGAGGGCGTGCCTGAGCGACGGGCTCGTGAGATTCTTCACGTGGCCAAGAAGAAAGGCATTACAATCATTGGTCCAGCTACGGTTGGAGGTATCAAGCCAGGATCGTTCAAGATCGGTAATACCGGCGGAATGATGGACAACATCGTGGCATCGAAGCTTTATCGCAAGGGTTCGGTTGGATACGTCTCAAAATCGGGCGGTATGTCGAACGAGTTGAACAACATCATCTGCAACACAACAGACGGTGTATACGAGGGTGTTGCCATTGGAGGTGATCGTTATCCTGGAACGACTTTCATCGATCATATCCTACGATATCAAGCTGACCCTGAGTGCAAACTTCTCCTTTTACTAGGCGAAGTCGGTGGTGTTGAGGAATATCGTGTGATTGAAGCTGTCAAGAATGGCACGATCACCAAACCTATTGTTGCATGGGCTATTGGTACTTGCGCGAGCATGTTTAAGACCGAAGTACAATTCGGTCACGCCGGATCTTCTGCCAACTCTCAACTCGAGACTGCCGTTTCGAAGAACCATGCCATGAAGGAGGCCGGCATCTACGTGCCTGATACATTTGAAGAAATGCCTGCACTTCTTGAGGAAGTCTACCAAGGTCTTGTCAAAAAGGGAACAATCAAGCCACAACCAGAGCCAGTCCCGCCTAAGATTCCTATCGACTATTCGTGGGCACAAGAGCTTGGTCTCATTCGAAAGCCAGCCGCCTTCATCTCAACTATATCCGACGATCGTGGCCAGGAGCTGCTCTACGCTGGAATGCCTATATCCGATGTCTTTAGAGAGGAGATTGGTATTGGAGGTGTCATGTCTTTGCTCTGGTTCCGTCGTCGTCTCCCAGACTATGCCAGCAGATTCTTGGAGATGGTGCTCATGCTAACAGCCGACCATGGTCCAGCCGTATCTGGCGCAATGAACACGATCATTACAACGAGAGCCGGCAAAGATCTCATTAGTGCCTTGGTGTCTGGTCTTCTCACAATCGGCTCAAGATTTGGTGGTGCTCTGGATGGTGCTGCTGAAGAATTCACCAAAGCCTTTGATAAGGGTCTCAGTCCCCGCGATTTTGTTGACACTATGAGGAAGGAGAACAAGCTGAGTATGGGTCCCTAGCCTATCTTTATCGCGTATAGTCGCTAACGTACCAGTCCCTGGTATTGGCCATAAAGTCAAGTCGCGCAACAACCCTGATCTCCGCGTCGAGCTTGTCAAGGAATTCGTCAAGAAGCGCTTCCCGAGCTGCAAGATGCTCGACTACGCCATTGCGGTTGAGACCGTTACCACGTCCAAGAAAGACAACTTGATTCTCAACGTCGATGGCTGTGTTGCCGTCTGCTTCGTTGATTTAATGCGCAATTGTGGCGCCTTTAGTCCTGAGGAAGCTGAAGACTATCTCAGCATGGGTGTTCTCAACGGGTTGTTCGTGCTGGGCCGAAGCATCGGTTTGATTGCTCATTACTTGGACCAGAAGCGTCTTCGGACCGGCCTGTATAGGCATCCTTGGGACGATATCACTTACTTGCTGCCAAGCTTAGGACAAGGAGCGCCTGGTAACGAGGGAAGAGTCGAGGTCTCTCTGTAGGATCTCAGGACTGTGTTGATTCGAATGCGAACATCGGTTCGCAAACATTCGCGGATTTGGCCGCTGCGAATTTGTTTAGAGGGCAGGTCGTGCTGTTCATTTCCATCACTTGTTCGAGAGATACATGACGACCTCAGTTGGCGCTAGCTGCATCCATCTTCATAATCAGGCTGTACTTTTAGCGAACAATAATGTGGTCTCCATGGCTGCTTACCATTGCAATGTAGAATTCTATGTTGACGAAAACTGCCGTATCGATCTCGAAACGTAGGAGGATAGTTGCGTGGGAGCGTGGTAAGTGCACCCGTGCAAATGCAGGGGTTGGAGCGGAAGCTAGTGACGTGTGGACGGGCTGCGCGTCTGTAGATTTCATTCAATCGTGGAGTGTCAATGAACACCCAAACAACGACCGCCGGGCTCTTATGGTCTCCCCTCAGCAAGCAACGGACTTGCGGTTGCTAGGTTTCTTCACAAACTAATGAAGACGTCCATATAATACACGCCCATCCATAATGGAGGTGGTGTCTCTAGGGCAAGGGGCCAATGGCCATGCCCCCTCTTCAGCTGCGGCCATCATCGATCCAGAGCTCGTGGTGGGTCACTTGGTAGACCTTTTGGAGATTACACTTGGGGCCCGAGCGGAAGAATTAAAAGGCAAAGGGAGCTTACTCTCTGAGGCGAAACGAAATGATACTGTACAGCGGTGTACACGCTTTGCCTCAGAGTCACAGGTCGCTCTCTATGTTCAAAAGACCGTTGCCACTGCGGAATTGCCAAAAGGCACCGCAAATGGTCATTCAGTATCAGGTAAATGGAGCCCCGTAATTATTGCAGACGGTCTGTTGACACTAGCACAGACCATTCCTTCCGCTACGTCTACTCGTTGTCAAACGAGATATCTTTCTCTCCAACCACTGTTGCCTCCGTAGCTCTCATAAAGCGACCACAGCCTATAGACCCACGGATACCTCTTCCCACACAGATACAAGTTATCAATCTGCCTGGTATAGCTACATTCAGCGACAGTACGACGGCACAAGTCAACCAAGTTTCTCCATACGAGGTTCTGCACTCGATAGTGCATCTGGCTCTAGCACCGTATTTTAATGCCTGCACCCAGGGTCAGAAGTCTTTAGCTGGGAGCAACGATCGGTCTGATGTAGAAGGAAAAACAGGTGTACCAGGCACAAAGAAAAAACTGGCAGAATTGGAACTAAGCTTGCTGCACTTGCAGCAAAATGTTGAAATCCCCGAGCTCGTTCTCTCCTTTCCTGATGTTATCCAGGAGGCTCTCAACTCAGCGGCGTCCAACGGTTCCAAGCCATCCATCGATCTGATACCAATTCAGCTTTTGTCCGACACCAGGTTCCTGAATGATTTACAAAATACGGTTAACCACTGGATAAAGTCTATACAAGCAGTCACAAAAATGTCTCGAGATCCTGACAGTGGATCTGCGACTCAGGAGATCAATTTTTGGATACATCTTGAGTCTGCCCTGAAGAATATCGATCTCCAGACAAGGAACGATGGGGTACAGCTTACGCTTGACATACTACAGCATGCTAAACGCTATCAAGTGAAGGTCAGCTTCTACGCAGACACTGGATTGAAAGAAGCATTAGACACTGTTCAGAAGTTCAATCAATTAATGCGAGAATTCCCCATGGACGATCTCCGGGCTGCGACCACGTTACAGAAAGTACAGGAGTCGCTGAATACAATATTCGGTCACCTCAACCGGAAGTTGCGCTTTACTACGTACCCAATCGCACGTGCTCTGCCTTTAGTCCATGCGATCTCCGGAGATCTAGACAGCCAGCTTCATTCACTCCTTCATGGCCGAACTCTGATGCATCTCGAATTTAGAGACTTCCAGGCGGTCATGGCTGTGGCAGAAGACATATGGGCCACTTGGGACGACCATGCTAAAGACTTCACCAACGTAGCTCGCGAACTTATGAGGAAACGGGCTGAAAAATTCATGCCCATCAAAGTTGTTGGCCGCCATGCAAGAACGCAGGACCGCATGACATACATCAAGACTTTTCGCGTAAATCATGAGCAACTGCAGCGAACGATAGTCACTGTCCTCGGCAACGGAAACTTGGACACTGCAGTCGACGGAGCCAATGATGATCAGGTTGTTCTCATAGAAGAGATTGGGGACGTCGATGCAGTACAAGAGGTGGCCCAGGCGTACACAGCGCTGAAAGACGTCGATGTACTTGATGTATCACCTGAAGGCACGGAGATCTGGGTACAGGCAGAGGCTACTTACAATGAGCGGACCTCACGAGTCGAAAATTCAATTATTGCTCGTCTCCGGGATCGTTTAGCCACGGCTCAAACAGCAAACGAGATGTTCCGCGTGTTCTCAAAATTCAATGCCCTCTTTGTCCGCCCAAAAATTCGTGGAGCAATTAGCGAATACCAGATCCAGCTAATTGGCAAAGTCAAGAACGATATCAATGCCTTACATGAGCGTTTCAAGCAACAGTATGGCAACTCTGAAGCGCACGCCATGGCACAGCTTCGAGATTTGCCTCCAGTGGCAGGTGCCATCATTTGGGCTCGACAAATCGAAAGACAACTCGATGGCTATATGAAGCAGGTCGAAAATGTCCTTGGTCAAGAGTGGGCCTTCCATTCGGAGGGGCAGAAGCTTGAGACCGATGGAAATATGTTTCGAAAAAAGCTCGACACAAGACCTATCTTTGACTCATGGCTGCAGGACGTCCAGCGGCGAAACATCTCAATCAGCGGCCGAATCTTTGGGATCGTACGAAATCGCGCGATGGGAAACACACTTGAGTTGATCATCAATTTCGACCCACAAGTCATCGTACTGTTCAAGGAGGTCAGGAACTTGATCTGGCTCAACTACCAAATACCCCACGCAGTAAGCAGTATCTCGAAGGAGGCGAAGCGGGTGTATCCATATGCTGTTAGCTTGATGGAAAGCGTGCGTTCTCTCGCCCAGACTAGCCGTGTGATTGACTCGATGCCAAAAGTCTCAATTCTCCTTGGTGGATACAGAAAGTCTATGCAAGACCTCATCTTGACTGGTGTGAATCTGAAATGGGAGTCGTTCGTGCACTCGTACGATCTTCATGTCAAACACGCCCCACTCCTTGCGGGTGGCTCGACTAGCCGGTCTGCCTCTGGCGGTAGGGGTGAGAGCAAACACGTGCAATTTGTACGTGATTTTGCTGCAACAGCATCGGTCTTGCAAACCAAGACTTCGGCCCTACAAGAAATTCATGACACAATACAAAAAGCTTTGAGTGATCTACAAGCGTGTGCATACAACCCATCAGCATTCAATACACGGTTAGAATCAATTCAGAAGGCAGTAGATCAACTCAATCTAGAGGGTTATGCCAATCTGGCATTCTGGGTGCATGACGTGAATCAAACGATCGAGTCCGTGTTGATCGGGCGGCTCCACAAAGCAATGCATATCTGGGTCGATACTTTTGGCAGACCTGCTACAGAGGACGTGACCGGGGATAGCGTACGAAGACGAGACATGGTAGACGACGGGGAAGGCGCAGATGCGCCCAATCTCCAGATATTGGTCCTCGAGGTGCTGATGCGAAATCAGACAGTCTACTTGGATCCTCCGGTCGAGTCTGCCCGTACGACCTGGTTCTCGCAATTCCACGAATGGCTTGGTGTTGTGTGCAATCTTCCCATTATTATGTCTTCTAGATATGAAATGAGGATCGACGGCGGCGAGGGCGCTTCGAAAGCCCGATTTACTCATTTGCCTGGTCTCTGTGTCGATGATCTATCAACAGTATACAGACTTATCGAGGATAGATTGAACAGCATTGTGGCTTATGTTGACAAATGGCTTCAATTCCAGTCCCTGTGGGATCTTGAGCCAGATCTCGTTCACGCTGTTCTGGGCGAGGATTTGGCAAAGTGGCTCCGGTTGCTTCAAGAGATTCGCAAGACTCGTGAAACCTTTGACACATCGGAAGCCAGCAAGAGCTTCGGAACGGTTACAATCGACTACGAGCAAGTGCAGACCAAAGTCACTGGCAGATACGACCAATGGCAACACGAACTACGTCTGAAATTCGCCGGACGACTAGGCAACCGGATGCGCGATGTTTATGCCGAGATCGAGAAGGCCCGCAGAGATCTTGAAGGACAATCATTAGAAGCCTCGTCGACTGCTCAAGCTGTGTCATTCATCACCGTCGTACAGCAATGCAAAAGGAAAATGGAAGTCTGGGGACCTGAGATTGAGACCTTTCGTCAGGGCCAAACGCTTCTCATCCGACAACGCCATCAATTTGGCTCTGATTGGCTTCCTGTGGATCAGGTCGTTGATGAGTGGACTGCTCTAAACGAGATCCTAGATCGCAAATTGAAAATTGTGGATGACCAGACTGATGCTCTTCGCGCAAAGATCTTGGCGGAGAACAAGGTGGTTAGCGGAAAGGTCGGCGACTTAGTAGCCAGCTGGAACGAGGAGAAGCCGATATCTGGTAACATTCCTCCAGATGTAGCATCATCTACACTCAGCTCGTTTGATACGCGCCTCACAGCGCTGCGGTCTGAATCTGACATGGTTTTCAAAGCTGAAGAGGCCTTGAATTTGCAAGGTAATTCGCACACAGCATTGGATGCAATCTTGGAAGAGGTCCACGACTTTCAGTCTGTATGGGCTGCCTTATCCACAATCTGGAAGAGCTTGAACGAACTTCGTGATACTCTCTGGACAAACGTTCAGCCCAGGAAACTAAGGCAATCGATTGATGGTTTAATCAAGATGACCAAAGAGATGCCGAGCCGTATGCGCCAGTACGCTGCCTTTGAGCATGTTCAGTCTGTACTACGACAATTAATAAAGGTGAATCCACTTCTCTCAGACATGAAATCGGAAGCCGTCCGCGAACGTCATTGGAACAAGATCTACAAAGCTTTGAAGCCAGGTAAGAGGTATTCACCGGTCTCCATGAGCCTCGGAGATGTCTGGGATCTCCAACTCGCCTCAAGCGAGGCGGTCATCCGGAACATTGTTACTCAAGCGCAGGGAGAAATGGCACTCGAAGAGTTTCTAAAACAAGTCCGTGATACGTGGCAAAACTATTCTTTGGATCTTGTCAATTATCAGAACAAATGCCGCTTGATACGGGGCTGGGATGATCTTTTCTCAAAGTGCAGCGAGAATCTCAGTTCTCTCCAAGCTATGAGGCACTCGCCATACTATAAGGAATTTGAGGAGGAAGCTTCGTCATGGGAAGACAAACTTAATCGGGTGCATGTCCTCTTTGATGTCTGGATTGACGTCCAGAGACAGTGGGTGTATCTGGAGGGTGTATTCACTGGCAATGCTGACATCAAGCATCTGCTCCCTGTGGAGTCCTCACGGTTTCAGAACATTAATTCGGAATTCTTTGCTGTTCTCAAAAAGGTCTACAAATCACCATTCGTGCTGGACGTGCTGAATATATCTGGAGTACAAAAGTCGCTTGAGCGCCTTGCTGAGCTCCTCAACAAAATTCAGAAGGCATTGGGAGAGTATCTCGAGCGTGAGCGTATTAGCTTTCCACGGTTCTATTTCGTCGGTGATGAGGATCTGCTGGAAATCATTGGTAACAGCAACGATACTATGAGAATTGCGAAGCACTTCCGAAAGATGTTTGCTGGTCTTTCTGGCCTCCTTATGGACGAGGAATCTACTATCACTGGGTTCACGTCAAAGGAAGGGGAGCAAGTGCAACTCAAGAAGTCGATATCCTTGGTGAAGACTCCGAAGATCAATGACTGGCTCGCCGCGCTGGAAAATAACATGAAGTCGTCGTTGTCTGGGCTCCTAGGAGAGGCTGTACAATCATTCCAATCACTCTTGAGCACGTCCGAGATCGACGTTGCATCATTCAATAACTACCTCACCGCTTTTCCTGCTCAAATCGTTGTGCTTGCCATCCAAGCTTCATGGACTGCCTCTGTCGACGCTGCCCTGAGGTCAGGTGGTGGTGGTCTGCAAGCCTTGCACGACGTTTCCGTTAGTTTGCTTGAGATCCTAGCGTCCACCGTCCTGGGAGATCTCGAATTCTTAATGAGGAAGAAATGTGAACATCTCATTACCGAGTTCGTTCACCAGCGAGACGTCATTGCGAAATTGATCAACGCGAATGCCTCTTCTCCGACCCACTACTTGTGGCTCTTACAGATGCGCTACGTGTATAAGCCAGATGGCGATATTGCGGATCGCCTACGTATTAAGATGGCGAATGCCGATCTTGCCTATGGCTTTGAGTACTTGGGTGTGCCCGACAGGCTTGTAAGGACTCCTTTAACGGACCGCTGCTTCCTGACGTGCACGCAAGCGATGGCGCAACGTCTCGGGGGGTCTCCCTATGGACCAGCCGGAACAGGCAAAACAGAATCAGTCAAGGCCTTGGGGGTGCAGCTTGGGCGTTTCACGTTGGTATTCAATTGCGACGACACTTTCGATTTCCAGGCCATGGGTCGCATTTTCCTTGGAATCTGTCAGGTCGGTGCGTGGGGATGCTTCGACGAGTTCAATCGTCTGGAAGAGCGTATACTTTCCGCTGTTTCCCAGCAAATCCAAAATATTCAACTCGGCCTAAAGACTGGCATCGAATCTGGCAATTCAAACATTGAATTGGCTGGGAGGCAATTTTCAGTGAATGCTAATACCGGAATATTTATCACAATGAATCCGGGCTACGCTGGGCGGTCAAATTTGCCAGATAACCTAAAGAAGCTGTTTCGAAGCGTAGCAATGTCGAAACCTGACAAGGAACTCATTGCTGAAGTCATGCTCTTTTCGCAAGGCTTCAAGCAAGCCAAACAACTATCCAAGCAGACTGTGCCATTCTTCGATGGTTGCGCAGCTAGATTCACAAAGCAGGCCCATTACGACTTTGGTCTACGAGCGCTTAAAAGTGTGCTGGTCACTTCGGGAGGTCTCAAGCGTACTAGGATGACTACAGCGACGAAATGCGACCATGCCGAGGAGGACCTGGAACCTCAGATCATCGTACAAAGCATTCGAGAGACAATCGCTCCGAAGCTGATCCGTGACGACGTGGAGACAATGAAGAGAGTCGAACAGGAAGCATTCCCAGGCGTGCATTACATTTCTGCGGACCTTGCGGCATTAGAAGGCGCCATTCGTACGGAAGCGGCCGAGAGGAATCTCGTCATCAACGAGACATGGATGACGAAGATAGTGCAGCTCTATCAAATTCAAGGCATCCATCACGGAGTCATGATGGTGGGCGACTCCGGATCCGGCAAGTCGGCTATCTGGAAGGTTCTCTTGAAAGCCCTACAACGAACGGAAAGCGTAGAAGGTGTTTGCCATGTGATTGATTCTAAAGTAATGTCGAAAGAATCTCTGTACGGGAGCCTGGATAGCACGACACGAGAATGGACGGATGGTCTATTCACGAGTATCCTGCGCAAGATAGTTGACAACCTTCGTGGGGAGGAATCAAAGAGACATTGGATCGTCTTTGATGGAGATGTGGATCCCGAATGGGTGGAGAATCTTAACAGTGTCCTGGACGACAATAAGCTGCTCACTCTGCCCAACGGAGAGCGACTAAATCTGCCGCCGAACGTGCGAATCCTGTTCGAGGTAGAAACTCTCAAGTACGCGACTCTTGCCACCGTCAGTCGTTGCGGTATGGTGTGGTTTAGCGACGATACCGTCACATCGGATATGCTTGTTGCGAATTATCTTCAGCGTCTTCGAAGTACAGCGTTTGAGGAGCTTGACGAAGACGCAGCCGGTCAGAACTCAGCAAAGGCCATTGTGCAACAAGAACAAGTCGCAGATCTGCTCAAGCACTACTTTGGGACCGAGCATCTCTTAGACAGCGCCCTGAGGGAAGCACAGAAGTATAGCCATATCATGCAATTCACCGAGATCAGAGCTCTCAATACTCTATTTTCCCTATTGAATAGGTCTTGCAGGACAATCATCGAGTACAACGCCCAACATGAGGATCTTCCATTGGAGCCCGAGCAATTCGAGTCATTCACCTCAAAAAAGATGCTCCTAGCGTTGGTCTGGGCGCTGGTTGGAGATTGTCCGATCAGAGAACGACGGACCTTTGGCGAGTACATTGCAGGCCTTACGACACTTGAGACGCCTCTGCTCGGCGAATCGTCGTCCTTGATCGATTATGATGTTTCACTTCCGAGGGCAGAATGGACGCCATGGCAGTCTCAAGTGCCCAGCGTTGAGGTCAATACTCATTCGGTCACTCAAAACGATATGGTCGTACCCACGCTTGACACAGTCCGTCACGAAGACGTTCTCTATTCTTGGCTTGCTGAACACAAGCCTCTCATCCTTTGCGGTCCACCAGGTTCTGGCAAAACAATGACCCTTTTCAGCGCCCTCCGCAAATTACCAACAATGGAAGTCGTTGGACTCAATTTCTCAAGTGCGACTACACCAGACTTACTAATTAAAACGTTCGACCAGTATTGCGAGTACCGTAAGACCTTAAACGGAGTGGTCATGTCTCCGACACAAATAGGCAAGTGGCTGGTATTCTTCTGCGATGAGATCAATCTTCCTGCTCCAGATAAGTACGGGACACAGCGAGCGATATCTTTCCTCCGCCAGCTAGTCGAACAGAATGGCTTTTGGAGGACGTCGGACAAAACTTGGGTTACACTTGAGCGTATACAATTCGTTGGAGCATGCAACCCTCCCACTGATGTTGGTCGAACACCAATGGGAGCAAGGTTCCTGCGGCATGCTCCCTTGGTGATGGTCGACTACCCGGGCGAACTATCTCTTCAACAGATCTATGGCACTTTCAACAGCGCCGTCTTGAAGGTCATTCCAAACCTGCGCGGCTATAGTGAACCACTCACCAAGGCTATGGTGCAATTCTACGCAGAGTCACAAGCGCGTTTTACGCCAACGATACAGCCTCATTATGTATACTCGCCTCGTGAGTTGACAAGATGGGTTCGTGGTTTATATGAGGCTATCAAACCGCTAGAGAATCTCTCAGTGGAAGGTCTCGTGAGGGTATGGGCCCACGAAGCCCTGCGACTGTTTCAGGACAGGCTTGTGGCCGGAGAGGAACGAAAATGGACTGAAGACGCGGTACGAAGGATCGCATTAGAACATTTCCCAACTATTGACGAGCAAGCTGCCTTAAAAGGACCAATTCTATTCTCGACCTGGCTTTCTAAGAATTACGTACCAGTAGAGCGGGAGCAGCTCCGAGACTTCGTCAAAGCAAGGCTGAAGACCTTCTGCGACGAAGAAGTTGATACGCCTATAATTCTATTCAATGATGTACTCGAGCATGTACTTCGTATCGACCGAGTCTTCCGTCAGCCTCAAGGGCATCTGATCCTTATTGGTGTCAGCGGAAGCGGCAAGACGACCCTCTCGCGATTTGTAGCCTGGATGAACGGTCTCAAGGTTTTCCAGATCAAGGTACACGGAAAGTATTCTCCAAGCGATTTCGATGATGATCTTCGAGATGTGCTTCGTCGCACTGGTTGCAAAGGAGAGAAAGTCTGCTTCATCATGGACGAATCCAATGTTCTGGACTCGGGCTTCCTGGAACGTATGAATACACTGCTAGCAAACGCTGAAGTCCCAGGTCTTTTCGAAGGCGACGACTTCGCAGCACTCATGACTGCCTGCAAAGAAGGTGCCCAGCGGCAGGGTCTGCTGCTAGGGTCACAGGAAGAGCTATACAAATGGTTCACTCAACAGATCATCAAGAATCTGCACATAGTGTTCACCATGAACCCACCAGAAGATGGGCTTTCGTCCAAGGCCGCAACGAGTCCGGCACTGTTCAATCGCTGTGTTCTAAATTGGTTTGGAGACTGGTCAGACCAGGCTCTGTTCCAAGTCGGATCGGAGTTGACTCATTCCGTTGATCTCGATCGTTCCGACTTCGTTGCGCCTGATAGTATTCCTGTGGCTTACCGAGGCCTAGTCTTGCCAGCTTCACATCGCGACACTGTGATCAACTCCATGGTCTATGTCCATCATTCACTGCACCGTTTCAATCAACGCTTGCTACAACAACAGGGTAGGAAAACTTTCATAACGCCTAGACATTTCTTGGATTTCGTCGATCAATGTGTCTGGCTTTTCAATGAGAAACGCGAGGAGCTTGAAGAGCAGCAACGTCATCTCAATGTCGGTCTGGAAAAGCTGAGGGACACTGTCGATAAAGTCCGGGACTTACGGGCAAGTCTAGCGCAGAAGAAGGCCCAATTAGAAAAGAAAGATGCTGAAGCCAACGAGAAATTGCAAAGAATGATCGCTGATCAACGCCAAGCTGAACAGCGCAAAGCCGCGTCCTTAGAAGTCCAAGCCAACCTCGACAAGCAAGAAGAAGAGGTGGCGAAACGGAAAGAAGTCGTCAACGCAGATCTGGCGAAGGCTGAGCCGGCCGTAATCAGTGCTCAAGAAGCCGTTGGCAATATTAAGCGTCAACATCTGACAGAAGTACGTTCAATGGCTAATCCCCCTGCTGGAGTCAAGCTCGCATTAGAAGCCGTGTGTACCTTGCTCGGCCACAAAATCGATGGGTGGAAAACAATTCAGGCCCTTGTTCGCCGAGACGACTTCATCGCTAGCATTGTAGGCTATGATAACGAGCGCCAGATGACGAAGACTCTGCGCACTAAGATGCAAATCGAATTTCTCTCGAAGGACGACTTCACCTATGAGCGAGTGAACCGCGCCAGTAAAGCTTGTGGTCCTCTCGTTCAGTGGGTGGAGGCTCAAGTCAACTTCTCTGCCATCCTGGATCGTATTGGCCCTCTCCGTGATGAGGCTGAGCAGCTTGAGGAAGACGCCTTGAACACCAAGGCGGAGGCCAAAGCTATCGAAAACCAGATTGCCGGACTCGAGAACAGTATAGCCACATACAAATCAGAATACGCGACTCTCATCAGCGAAACACAATCTATCAAGTCTGAAATGTCGCGCGTAGAGACCAAGGTCAATAGAAGTGTGAAGCTACTCGACAGCCTATCATCGGAACGAACACGATGGGAGTCTGGAAGTAAATCGTTCGAGACCCAGATCAGTACTATCGTTGGTGATGTTTTGGTAGCAGCGGCTTTCCTCGCATACAGCGGCCTGTATGATCAACAACTTCGTAAAGTTATGCTCGATGACTGGCTCGGTCAACTAGGACTCTCCGGCATCAACTATAAGATGCACAACCCAGTGACAGAGTACCTCTCCAACGCAGACGAACGCCTCAAGTGGCAAGATAACGGCTTACCTGTCGATGACCTCTGTACCGAAAATGCCATCATTCTGAAACGCTTCAACCGTTACCCGCTGATTATTGATCCATCAGGACGTGCAACAGAATTCTTACAGAACGAGAGTAAAGATCGCCGTCTCACTGTCACCAGCTTCCTAGACGACTCATTCATCAAGCAATTGGAGAGTTCACTCCGTTTTGGCAACCCCATCTTGATCCAAGACGCGGAGCATCTGGACCCAGTACTAAATCATGTGCTGAATAAGGAGTATCAGAAGACTGGAGGGCGTGTATTGATCCAACTTGGCAAACAAGTTATCGACTTTTCGCCAGCTTTCCAACTGTACCTGTCGACGCGAGATCCGTCCGCGATGTTCCCACCTGACATTTGCAGCCGCACTACTTTCGTAAATTTCACTGTGACACAGAGTAGTCTACAAACACAGACTCTCAATGACGTTCTCAAGTCTGAGCGGCCTGATATCGACAAGAGGCGTACAAATCTTGTCAAGATGCAGGGGGAGTTCAGTATCCATCTCAGGGGTCTCGAGAAGCGTTTGCTCCAGGCCCTCAATCAATCTCGGGGCAACATCCTCGATGATGATGTTGTGATTGAGACACTCGAGACACTGAAGAAAGAATCAGGGGAAATCTCCAAGAAGGTAGCAGAGACGGATGGCGTTATGGTCGAAGTGGAGGCGATTACACAGGAATACAACAGGATCGCTCGCGCTTGCAGCGCAGTCTTTGCGATCCTTGAGCAACTCTACCACCTTAATCATTTTTACCAGTTCTCGCTCCACTATTTTCTTGACATATTTGATGGGGTCTTACATAGCAATCCGAACCTGGGAGAAGTCAAGAACTACTCTGCAAGAGGAGACGTCATTCTCCGCGATCTCTTTATCAGCACCTTCCAAAGGACTTCACATAGCTTGCTTCAGAAGGATCGCATCACCTTTGCCATGCTGCTCGCCCAAGCCTCGCCATATCCAATGGACAAGGACCTTGTCGATAGCATCATCGATCCAATGATTGAAGGGTGCGATGCCTCCGTGAGCGAAGGTATGCGCAAGGATGCTCAAGTCAAAGCTTCTCGGGTGCCCGCACTAAAGGCCTTCATCTCCGACATCCCAGCCATTGATCTTGAACGATTCTGCGTCGAAGAACTCGCAGAAAACTTCGTTCCTAAGGTGTGGGATGAAGCCACCAATGACTTAGACAAGCACCTCCTGTCACTCTTGCTGGTCAAACTGTTTAGGCTCGATCGTTTTGTACCAGCAGCAGAGAAATTCGTTACGGCTGTATTCGGCACTTCTTTGTTCACTTCCACTAGTGATCTCCAAGAGGTGGCTAGTCAGATATCGCCAACGAGTCCAATTGCCTTGTGCTCTAGTCCCGGGTTCGACGCCAGCTACAAGGTCGAGAACCTCGTCGACAAGATGAAAGCTCAGTGTTCGTATATTGCCATGGGATCGAATGAAGGTGTTGCCAGTGCGGACAAAGCAATCAGTAATGCTGCTGCAACGGGATCATGGGTCCTCATCAAGAACGTACACCTTGCACCCATATGGCTGCAGAGCTTGGAGAAGCGACTTGGGTCCATAAAGCCTCATTCCGACTTTCGGGTCTTCCTTTCCATGGAGACCAGTCCCAAGATACCTGTCAATCTCCTCCGAGCTTCCAGGGTACTGATGTATGAACAGCCGGCTGGTGTGCGAGCCAACATGAAGGATTCCTTGTCTACCCTTTCTGTCCGAGCAATGCAGCAACCAAGGGAGAAGGCGCGGCTGTATCTATTACTGTCCTTCTTGCACGCCGTTATCCAAGAGCGACTACGCTATGCACCAATTCTCGGATGGAAGGGCTTCTGGGAATTCAATGACAGCGACGTAAGTCTCATGCATTTGGCAGATTCCAGATTGACAAGTACTGACGTCAAAATAGTACGAATGCGCGGCTCATATTATCGATACTTGGATGGATGCCAATGGCAGAACAAACGTTGCTCCTCTCAAAATCCCCTGGGACCTGATTCGAACCCTCATCACGGAGACGTACGGCGGCAAAATCGACAGCGAGAGCGACTTCAAGCAGCTGTCGGAGCTAGTCAACAGCATTATGGTACCAGAGGCATTTGAAGATGATCACAAGCTCGTCAAAGGAGTATCAAGAGACGAAGCGAAGCTCTACACGGAGGGAGATGGAAGCTTGACGGTCCCCGAAGGAAACGAGATGAAAGATTTCATGGACTGGGTGAGCCGCCTTCCAGAGCGTGAGCCACCGACATACCTGGGACTTCCAGCCGATGCCGAGAAGTTGCTTTTGGTGGGCCACGGGCGAAACACCATTGAAAATCTAGCGAAGATTACGGAGAACATGAGTGAGAGCGAGCAGCTCAAGGCAGAAGCTGAGATTGAAGACTGAGAGACCATCGACATACAATCTTCTCTTTATGTTCTTTTGATACGAAAGCTAGGCGAGCATTGCGACGGCGTTCTGTTTGCGAACAAGGGCTTAGAATCACAGATGCATTCGTACCGGCGCGTGGGATTTGGCGGAGATACCCCATGCTTTTCGCCTGCATATATCGCTTTCATAGTTCCTTTTCTAGCACATAGCTGATATGTAAATTACTCTTCGATCATGATTCAAGATCGTAGTGACTTTCACAGAACCCAGAGCTTCAAGCTATTATCCAACTTGTTGGACGGTACTGTTTGCGAGGTAGAATTATAAGACCTCGCCGAAGAGACGGAGGATGCTACGCTCTCTGCATGGCTCCCTAGGTCACCGCACACACCGTCCCCATCCGTAGGTGGACTCCAATGCCTCTGGCCCGAACACGTCGCCAACACCGATCCTGTAGGATGCAGCGTAGCAGACGACACCGCATCCCCATGAGCCTGGAACTGCCACGTAGGATCCAGAATTCCCTCCTTCATCCCCAACCCCTCCCATACCCTCACCACGCCATCGGTACCTCCAGCCCACACGTCCCCTCCCATCACCTCTACGCCAAGTCGCTGCTGCGTGTTCGCTTTCCTTCCTCTCAACCACGCTAGACGCTTACCTGTACCGCGAACATCCCATACACCAACACCATCACTACGTCGCTCGGCGACACATAGGTAGCGGGAGCAGGCGCTCCAGAGAACTTGAGTGATACCCTGGCCTTTCTCTGCTTCAGGCTCCGATGCAGCTGCCAGTGGGAACACGGCAATGGTGTCGCCGCTACCGCCGCCATCGTAGAGACCTATCCATCGATTGAATGTGCCTGCGGCTAGAACTCTATCGCTACTTATTGTCAAGGCGCTGATGATGCCTTTCATACCCTGGCCGGCAGTGTTGTGGTTTCTGCAAGAAGCCGTGGTGCGCATCGTACTAATGGGACCCTCGCCGTTCCTGTTGACGTCGAAGCGAGTTATGCAGCTATCTGATCCAGCGAAGAAACGACTGGTATCGTTTGGGTTGAACAGTAGGGAGTGTGGCGTTATATATGCTTCCGTCGTTGGCGAGATTAGAGGGTAGGATGACAGGATTCCTGGGGCGAATGGAGATAGGAGACGGATCGGGAGAGAACGTAGGGAGGCGATGAAGAGGCATGAGGAGGGTTCGGCGAGGGCGTAGGAGGGGTGGAATGTGCTGGCGCAAACGGGTTCGGGACAGGTGTGGGTGTTGTAGGGTTCGAGCTGCTTGGGGTGAGGTGGGGACAGGAGATCGGGAGGGAGGACGAATGAGCGGAGAGTATTCAAGGCGGAGGAGGTGAGGATGGTGGTGCCGTCTGGAGACCTGGAAGGTATTAGAAGGGGGAAAGAAAATGGTAGAGGACGAGGTCGATACCATTGAGCGCTTTTGAAGTAGTTTAAATTGGGGACTTGACTTGCCGAGATTGCTGTTGTTGCTCTTCCTACAACACTTGGACCTTGGTACAGGTCCGCTGTAGTGCCCACTAGCAGAGCTTCAGGTCGATTAGGTGATTCCATCTCCGCTATTGAATTGTCGAGCGACTGGACATGTCCGGCCAGCCTCAACCGTGACGTTCAATATCCGGCCAACGATGTACTATATGAGAGCGTCCCCGAACAAAGGCTGGCCTGTATAGCTAGAGAGACTGATCCCCGGGCTGAGCTTTCCTTCAGTACATACCTCCAGCAGCTCAACAGTCTATGCGGAGTACAATGTCTCAAGATCGACCGTTCAGGCTCCTGGATCTGCCCCTGGAAGTACGGGCTATGATTTTCTCGGAGTTGTTGGTTGAAGAGGAGTGGATCTACGACTGCAATATCAATGCAAAGGCGGTACCCCACACGTAAGTGCTCTGCTAATGATCACCTCCAGGGAGGATGGATGCTGACCTGATCCCAGTCGACGGAAGGATAACGTAGGTTGCATTACGATCGAGGCACTTGAGGCTGACGAGTACGACTCTCTCTCTATGAAACGAACTTCCTTCCTCGATAGCCGCTATAGCCACCAATTCACGACCTACACGCTCCTCACGGGTAAGGAGAACATCCATATCCTACAGACAAATAGATAAATCTACCAAGAGGCATCGGCCATATTCTATTCTCGGAATATGTTCTACTTCGAAGGTCCTCCTCCCGCCGTAGCCGTACCATTCATAAAGGACCGAGGAACGCGGAGCTTAGACTTCCTCAGAAGGCTATCAATCATGTGTCCGAGCACTTTGGTGAATCCGAATGCTGTCGGTAAAGGGAAGCATCATAGTGATAGTACTGTGGGCGATGAGCGTATGTGGGAAGAACTATGCTGTTACATCAGTCTCCATCTTCCTCGGTTAAGCCATCTAGGTAAGGCCTTTTATAGTTATCATGATTTTTCACCACCAGTTCCTGAGTTGTAAGCCATAGTGGAGCTTTCATCCCTACAATACTCCCTGACTGTGTCTCCCATACTTGAGAACATCCTTTCCCGGCAGAGGCTGACTGCAAATTCCACCCAGATTTACGTGTCGAAAGAGACCTCGGTATCTACCTCGACGTTAAAGTCTACCTCAAAGCCTATGACTATACGCTGGACGAATGGGAGAGCCTCCAGACCGTGGGCGACTTTCCGTCCAAGCGGACAGAGGAACTTGCCACACTCCGACCGGAAACCAAACTTACTGTGTCTATGGGCGGCGTTGGCTGGGCAGATCTAAAGGCTTTGGGGATCATGGACCATGACGGTTATGAATATGTCGTATTTACCCCGCTACATCCGTGGCTGGAAGAAAGTATTTCTCGGTTCAGAACACAAAACCTAACGTTCCTTGCGTCCAAGGAAGCCGGCCGAATCACCATCAGAGAATTCTGGGATGCCCGTCGAAGGGCAAGGACGCCTCAGATCTACAAGGTCGATACCTCCTCCTCCTCTGATGACGACCTTGATGATGACGATGAATTCTCTGAGTCGACAGATGGCTAGGGCGAGGATATGTGTGATGACTTTAAGATCGAACTCAATAACTCGTGCGACCAAAGTCGAACTTGACGAAGAGAAGCAGATAACGTAAGGGATGAAATCGAATCGACATGGTTTGACAATGCATGGGGTAACCTATGGCAATTTCTACTTCTTTTGGACCTCGATTGGACACTTTCGCGGCAGTTCTGAATATGGCCTTATAGGTATATGAACGTCAGCCTTTGAGGCTGCTTTAAATTGTGAATGGCTATATTCTGATGTATCATGAAAGCAGTCACGAGTCATTCAATCCGCGCTCACAGGCACCTGCCAAAGCAATAAGATACATGACGCATATTACGTTAGGTCTATATGACCTGATAGCGAAGGTATGCCTTGGAAGGGTGAATATTTGATATGTAACTAATCGATGCAAGTGAGGAGCACTTTCCCACGTTTCCGACGCTTATCTGGACACAATCAACGATGACTCGCTCTGTAACGCTAGATTAAGAAAGGCTATATAATCCCAATTTCTGGCGGGAAAACACGTGCATTCTAGAATTTATGCGTGATGTGTTTCCGGGCAAAACTGCGGCTCAGTCTGTCAAGCTCCGCGCCATACATCCAATCGTTGCACCGAACTTTGAAAGTCTTCAGTTGAGCGAGGCTTTACTCAACGCTACCTCTGTGACGACTGTGGTCGAGCTTCACACGAGTGATTAGGATAATGATGTGGATTTTTCGATCTGGACCATGGCTACTTCTAGTGTTCCGGTCCATAGACTTGTAATTGAAATGCCGAAGCCCCGGACCCAAGAGCAAGTGAAGCTGTGGTTTATCAGCCCACTCCTAACGTCGTTCTGATGGGGGGAAGTCCGATCCTATCTCTCGTCCGAACATGGCTGGTGTGGCAAGCGCGCGTGCTAGACGACGGCCAAAGTACCCATTTGCAACGTGCGCCATCTTCTGTGGCTTCGTCACGTCTTGGCCCTTGCAAAAGCGATTCTTGGCGATCTAAGCTAGGAGCTGGCAGGTGGCTGTTTTCCAGACTCACTTATCCAGTCCCCTGGCTTTCACGAACCTCGCGATTTGTTCTTTGCATGACTTCTCGCTGTACTGCTCCCAAACGTCGTAGAGAGATATCATTTCTTGTGAACACTCCACAGCAGCCTTGATATCAATCTCGCCTTCTGCGAGCCAGCTGACAAGATTCTGCACCTTCTGGTGCTGCGTGTTTGGTGTACCTTGAGTAGTACTAGACTGGTCCTTCGTCGCAGAGCTGACACCGCTCAGGGCAGAAGCTGTGCTAGCTGTAGCTTGTAGGCCTGCTTGGGTGGGTTTGAGCGTCATGGCCAGGAATATCGCTGTGACTGCAATCACGTGGGGCGGAAAGAGGAGTGGCAAATCGGTCATGTAGTGGTCATTGATGATAGACCAAGCCAATGAAATATCATCTTGCGCCATGCTTAATGTACCTTGAAGCTGATTCAGCGTACGATAAGGATGATGAATGATGAGTTGAGAGTCCATCTCGGAGATCATATAGAACTCGCATTCGCCGACTTTTGAGATATCTGAAACCATAAACTCTGCAGATACTGGTCAGAAACTGTTGACCACCCACGTAGGTGATGAAACAAACCTGGCCATTGATTACGAGCCTCACTGACAGTTGTTTTGATGTGCAGAGGACATTCCTCCATCTTGCAAGCCAGGTAGAGCGCCGTTGTTAAGATAAGATACGAGTTGGTGCGGCGAATTTCGACCTTGCTGTAGAATCTTCGTACATACACTTGTGAAGTGGCAAGAGCCTGTTGTTTTACACCCAAACGCTTTCCAAACTTTGCCAGCTCTGGTAGATTTCAGTAGGGAGACCAGATGGACAGATCACCAGGAACATACGCTCATTGAAAAACTTGCTGAGAAGTCGTCTATCCGGTAGAGGATACTGTTGCACCAAGCTTCGATCCTCATCTTCAAGCTGTTGTCTGATGTTTGTCAAGTTTTCTCGGGAAAACTGCCAGTGGCGACGCTGGGTAGAAGCCCAGTAATTCGCAGCCATTCCAGCAACCAGACACTTGGTCAATCTTGGCTCATATGGACCTTACATACACGTTCGACAAATCCAATCCGGATGCATGGACGCTAAGGTCGTCAGATTGCAAGCTTTACCAGAATGTATTTTGATTCTTCTATAATCAGACA
>JAABUW010000656.1_pt1 | contig 65479 bp, 104 predicted proteins | sample 5560081 | NCBI WGS metagenome assembly JAABUW01 (sample SAMN10711882, study PRJNA513363) | rock metagenome | isolation source: Antarctica rocks | place: Antarctica: Victoria Land, Knobhead sud | reverse complement strand
CAAACGACTCGGCGCACTCCGCCGCACTCTGTGGCGCTTCACTCTGGCCTCTTGAAGTGACTCCGACATGGCACGGAACGCCCGTGCACCGGACCCGTGCACCGTGAGGCGAGATCGACAAACTGCGGACTCAGCGCCCGCCCAGCGGACAACGGCAACCTCTATGAAAGCCGACGCGCGTCGCCGATTTTCGGCGCTTCGGAGGAACCACAGGCGACGCGGTACGCTTTCGCACAAAGGAGCATGCGTGTCGCATATACGGGGACCGCGCATGAACTATAGGCTTAAGTACTGGCTAAGTACTGGGAGACTCTCGGTTCGACCTTTTTTCGTGCGCAATGAAGTGTCCTGGGGGCAACGACTGCATCGAGCCATGCCTGATGCCGGCAGATAGCAGATCGCTGCCTACGTTTGCATCTCGTCGATCTGCTGGCATGGCAAAGATCAGGCCAGCCGCTCAGACGATCAGGCCCTGGATCTACCTTGTCCTTGCTCCGCTTGTGATCTTGACACTGACGGTGGCCTGGGAGGCCAAGTCAGGCCGCAGCATCGCCTCGTGGTTCGTCAAAGATGACGGCTCTGCCTGGCAAGCACACGACGACAGTCTGAAGCTGCACCCCGGCAGCCTGGGTGGCAACAGCTCGATGGCCGAGCCAGGCGAGGACGAGCAGAGTGCAGCTGAGCGCGAGCTAGCAGCGCTGAACTATGCGGAGGAGATGCAACATGAGGAGTATACGCGGATGGCTCGCGAGGCAGACGAGCTGCAGCTGTGGAAACTGCAGCAGTCGATGATGTACTGGACCCACAGCAATCCGGTGCCAAGTGAGTCTCGCATGCCTCGTGGCAAGTAGACAGCTCTTCTGTGAGACCATTGCTTGAGGCTTACGATACCCGAACCGCACCAACATGTTGTGCGGCTGGAGTGCCGCCGCCGCAGCCGTTCCTGCTGCATCGGCGCGGTAATCTGTGCATGGCTGATGCCCTGTCTGCCGCGGTGCAATCGCAGAGCCGTCGCACGGGCAGCTGTTCCCGGCCTACGACCGGCCGCAGTACATCACTTGGGAGCAGGACTTCGCGGGCATGAACAATGTCCGCTATCAGGTGAGCACAGATGCGGCGTCTGCCACACTCCCAGCGGCTGAGCTCAGCCGCTTTGGCACCACGGATACCTGCCATATTGCACTTCAGAGCCCCAAGACCGTCATGCAGTCAGTGATGTCCGTGACGCCACATGATGCTCGCGACTGCTGCCGCGCGGCAGGCGAGGTGCTGCTGGCCACGACGCCCTGTTCTGCCGCAGGCTGGCACGGCCGCACCATCCTGTTTGCGATCCCCAAGGCGCTAAATCTACCGCAGGTGGAGGTGCTGGCGGCGATGGCGCAGCTGTTCCGCCGCACGCTTGTGATGCCCGACCACCTAAAGGGATTTTGAATCCCAATTGAAACGTCCTTCACACTCAGGTAGAGGTGCTGGTGGTGATGGCGCACCTGTTCCGCCGCACGCTGGTGATGCCCGACCACCTGGCGCACTCGATGGACCATCTGGGGGACAAGGGCCGCCACACCATCGGCGACTTCTTCGACTTCCACGACCTGTCCACCTGGATCCCCGTCATCAGCATGCAGCAGTACCTGGACGCCAGGCAAGTGCTGGGAACAGAAGCGCACATGCTGGGCAGATGCAGAACCGGAAATGGGACTCTCCCTGGTCTCGCCAGGCAAGTGCAGTAGTGCACGACGCGTGCAGGCTTCATGTGTACTGTAGAGCGTTCAAGCCATAAAACCCTCAGAGAAGCACGTCTTGGCGCTATGTACTGAATGGGACCAATGCGGGGGCAGCGGCTGTGGTTCAGCATTCACGATGCCGCTGGCTGGCGATGCGCCCGTGCGAGGCTTCCGTTCCACAGTTCAGAATTTTGGTATGAGACTGAGAAGTGACCTTGCTTGCCGCAGGGGCATCGCGGCGGACCACGAGATGCGCCAGGACACCAACAAGCTGCGGGACTACCTGCGCGGCGAGGAGCACGATTCCACGGTGTTCCCCAAGTGGGACGCCAACAGCCAAATCATGCCGGTGAGCACTCTGCCATGGCAGACGACATGGTGAGAGGATTGCATTGCAAACGTGTACTGGCAGCAAGTTGAAATGCAGCACATGCTTCACCCGGTCCTTTGGTATTGTTTTGGTATTGTGGAGCAGCAGATCGGGTTGTGGTGGCGGGGTCACAGCAGCTCGAGGCATGTGCGGCAACCGCGGCCTTTCGCACCGCGGCTCATTGGTACTGGGCTGTCAGCGGCAGGGACACGCCATGACAGAAACCAAGGGCTCTGTCTCCTTCGCTAACCTCATCGTAACGACACCTGTTGGCAGGCGCGCCATCATGCGTCCGAACTGTCAAGCTGCTGCGGTGAAAGGGGCATCCACCTTGTTGATTGCAGATCTCGCGGGAGACGCATGGGGGCATGGTGCATAACCGGCATGATCCGGGCTGGGAGGCAGGGAACCCTGGCATGGCAACTGTGCATTGTGACAACCTCAGTGCCTTGACGCCTGATTGTCCTCCCATCCAGGTGCCGAACGAGGACGCGGTCAAGGGGCGCACCGACCCGGACTGGGAGGCGTTCAAGCAGCGCGGCACGGAGGTGGTGCTGTACACCGACGAGTACCGGGCGGTGAGTGCTTTCCGACAGTCATTGTGATGGAGTTGATGAGAGAAACTCGTGGACCTGGGCATCCAAGCAGCGCGGGACGGCGGCGGTGCTGTACACCGACGAGTACTGGGCAGTGGGGTGCTGTATGTTCTATCGAAGATCATCGAACATCCTGAAGCAACATATATGTGATCGCTTGAGCAGCATGGCATGGAGGTGGCTCCATACACCTACGAGCACTGGGAGGTGGGTGCTGCACTTGAGTTGCTAATAAGAATGGAGGGTCGCCAACCCACCTTCACAAGCAGCGCAGCATTGAGGTGGTGCTTCACATTGCAGATTGAAGCAAGGTCAGGGGCAGAAAGCGCCGCAGCAGCATGTGCAGAGCGCCCCTGTGCGGGCACTCCAGCAGCCCTGCCGGCACCAGCCTGGAAGGGGGATGGGCAGGTCGTCCAGCGGCATTTCAGTACGACAAACCCTGGCGTGTGACTGCGGCGCAGGCTCGCACGTTGCACTTCAAGATGGAGGGCGCAGAGTACCGCCTTTTCGGCAACTGCGCCGGCTTCTGGTGCGTGCCTCCAGCTAGCTTGTGCTGTAATCCTCGAAACCAAATGATTTTTTTCCACTTTCGGAAGCTGTGGGGGCCCTGGTGTCCAGGCGATGTACAGCGCTAGTCAAGGGGCACGGTTGCAGTCCATTGGCACATCCTCTTGAGGCGCACCGGACATGTAGGCGGCTGCGGCTGCGGCTGCGCAGGTACTGGCAGAGCACGGGGCGGCAGGGACTATCACATGGCAGGCATGCGCACTCCCATTCATCTTGCCTCCGATCAAAGTCAACAGAATTCGCAATGCAGGTACTGGCGCACTCGGGGGTGGCGGAATACTACATGTCGGGCATGCGGGACTACTCCCAGTCAAAGTCCCAACACATTCACCTAGGAACCCAGACGATTCACTGCTGCGGCGCAGGTACTGGCCCACCCTGGGGTGGCAGGATTACTACATGGCGGGCATGCGGGACCACTTCCACTTCCACCGCGACATCGTCGCCAACGCCTCCCGCATCGTGCACCACATCCGCCAGCGGTGCGACTCTACAAACGTTTTCTCTCATATCGTGGTGCTTTGCTCACTGTTTCCAAGTCCCTGCCGCACCACATTGCCCTTCTGCAGCAGGTGCGGGAACAATGCTGCTTCGGCTGTGCGCAAAGCACGTCGTTCTGTGCTTCATGCCTGTGTCCTCGGATGCATAGGTACGGCATGGGCGGGTTCAACGCGCTGCACGACCGCACCGATGACTTCAAGGACCAGTTCCCGCACTACTACGTGCGCTTCACTTTCCTTTGGTATTATTCGTGTGTCATTGATGTTGAGCGTGTTCGTGTTCTCGTTACTGTGTTTCCAGCGCTTGCCTGCTGACTTCATGCGCTGTCCGTTGGCGCGTCCCTGCTGATGGCATCCACATGAGCAGGACCACACCTGGTGCGGCTGCAACGAGTGAATTCGTGTCAGATGGCACAGTACTGGGCACTTTGACGGAGGGACGATGCGCTGCCGCAGGTGGATGAGCACGTGCTGGCGGACCACACGAAACTGGTGCGCAGCTGGGCCAGTCCCTTGCCTGCAGCTCTCTGGCCCCGGCCCCTCGGTGTGCCCTGCGCTGTTGATGTGCTTCACACGACCGGACGTCCACCATCAGCGGAACACCGTTTTGCTCGTGCTCCTCTCCGGCACCACACCATGTCCATTCCTCCAACCTTCCAGGTGATCGGCGACTCGGAGCTGCCGCTGTGGGTGGCGGCCGCGGAGGTCAACGAGACGCGGTACGGGCCGCTGCGGGAAAAGTTTCCGGAAATGGTGTTCCTGAACGACGTGCTGGAGGAGGTGCTCCCGGGCGTGCCGGCCATCTTCCTGGGCCCCATCGAGCAGGTGCGCTGTCACCTGCGGGAATGATGCCGGCAGTGTCGTCAGCCGACTGGCGTGCAATCTGCACAGGGCGCGTAATGCAGTTCATCTAGATCAAGCCACTGCCGCTGGATTCCCAACTGGCACTCCGGCATCGCATCGCACAATGAAGGTAGCGATGCCCACCTGGTGCGATTGCAACGCCCACCAGCCGTTGCAGCAAGCCTGTCATATTGAGTCCGGTGCTTCGTGTTCATGAGTCCGGCAGGTGATGTGCAGTAAGGTGGCGCGACCTGCGTTTGAGGAACCACCGATATGATTCAGCTTCGCACTCGGCGTCTGAAACCCTGCACGTTTTGCACGCAGCCGGTGTGCAGCGTTGCGGCACAATCTGTGGGCACCCTGGGCTGCACCTGAGCCTGGCTCAGCGTCGGTAGCCGCATCCGCTATGCTGAACATCTGCTGTTCCTCCTGTGCAGCTGGTGTGCAGCGTGGCGACGCGCTTTGTTGGCACCTTCGGTTCCACGTTCTCCGGCTACATTCACCGCCTGCGGGGGCACCACCAGCGGGCGCTCGTGCCCGACAAGGTGCGTGTCAAGCGTTTGACAGAAAGAAAATGAAGAGTTCCTCCCCATCCCTCCCTTGTGATCCTGCTGCGTTGCTCGCAAGGACATGCAGCGGCAGACGCGCCACCTGCCGGCGTCGGTTCCTGACAAGATGCCTTCAGAGCTTGTTGGATGCAATAATGCATTCAGCACTGTCATCTACATGTGGGTGAAAGTGAGGCAGGAAGCGTCATGCTTGTCGAATTCTGATGGCAATATCGGAAGTGGGACAATGGACCATTTCGAATATCGACCAGATGAAAATCCACTGTGTGCAGGGCGTATATTACACCAACTTCCCGTACCCGGACCCGGAGCAATATAAGCAGTCCATAGAAAACAACGAGCCGTGGGCCAACATCGTGTTCTGGCCGGCGGAGGGGCGGCCCCAGTTCTTCGACGCCATGTGGGCGCGCGAGTTCAGCCTCACCTGGAATTTCTCCAAGTGCGCTTCTCGCTTCACTTGTCATTCTGGCTGCTGCGTCGGCAGTTCTGTCTGCCTTCTTCACTACAGCCAGAACAAGGATCCTTGCTTTTTGGCTCCTCTTCTTGTAGTGGAAATGGTGTGCGAAGTACAGCCCCTTCCTGTCTGCACGCTGGAGGGCAGAGCTGGAAGCCAATGCCTCGAGCTTGCCGCTGACCCTGGCAGCAGGAGGCAACAACATGTTATCAATTGGAGACTGATCCCTGATGCCCAATTTCCCTTGCACCTGATGCCAAGTCTCCGTGCACTTGACAGGTCTGAGGTGCTGCGGGATCACAGCATCTTTGAACCTGCCAGGCGGCGACATAAGCGGCGGCGGAGGTGGCTCCTCAGCCTTTGGCGCCGCTGAGTAGCTTTGCGGCAAAAGACAGCCTGCAGCCTAGTGCTGGCAGCGGCCGCCAGACGTGACGCATGTGTAGCTCTAGATCTTGCGTCAGCGTAATCCTTTTGATGGCTGCCATGCCGGGCTGGCCACAGTGCAGGGGTTTGTCCAGCAATTCCGAATGGCTGGGTCTCAGGATGCCGCTGAAGCTTGGCAGCGGGTGAATCGAGACGAGGCCACCCGATCCATCTCTGCTGCTGTGTCAAAGCTCACATCCACGTCTGACCTTGGTCCTTTGCACTGCGCGCCCATTCTCAACACCAGAACCCTCTGGTGTACGACTCGTACGTCTACATCACATGCGAGAGAAAGGCATCCATGCCTGCTTATCCAGGTTCCGTTTCAAAGCACTTACGCCGAGCGCCTCTCTGAGTACCTTCACAGGAGCGCTGAGCTCGTCCCGCATCAGGGCGAATCACAAATCTACTGTCCACATGCGAGCAGGAACCAACGGCCAATGTCACAGTCCACACCCAGCCACACGCCGTCATTGCGGCCGACCTCACGGCATTCTTCAGCAGGAGCACAGCCACCCCCAAGTTCTGGCGACAAAGACGCGGCGAAGCGTGACCAGGACCTGCCGTCATCAGCTCGTTGCCACAGGTGCTGCGAACGGCGAATCTGGCATCTGCGCCGGGCCGCGCCGGCGGGATATGCTGCACCCGCTTTGTCAACTTTGCGGTGCGATGGCGGCGGGCACCGTCAGGTCGGGCGTACGGCTGCTGCGCACGCCAAATCGGCCCTCCAGCTCCAACCGCGCCGGGGCCGCTTTGGCGAGATGCGCTGAGCCCGCCTTGTCAGCCTGTCGCTGCGGCGGCGGCCGCCGGCATGGTCAAGTCGGGCGGCAGGCTGCCACGGACGTCGAAGCGGCCCTCCAGCTTTGGCGGCGGCCGGGCCGGCCGCGGCAGCAGCCGCCCCTTCTTCGGGAACCAGTCCGGCTGCAGAAGCGCCTTCAGGCCTGGATTCGCACAAGGGTCAAGGCTCTGGTCTGCCATTCGGCTGTGGCTCTTGTCAGGTGTTGCCACTCCCGACTGAGGCCGGTTCTGGATGTGAGGTGCCATCTATACAGAGGCACGATGTGGCTCCACAGGCCAACAAGTGGGCGAGGCAAATCTATCGATGCGGGCGCGCTCCACAAAGATGGTGCCTGTGATAGGGGGCTTCAGATGACAAGGGCTTCAGTTGACATGAAGTCGAGGCCCGCGCACCGAGTTTGTTGTAGTAGACGGTGGTGACGGAACCACCGGCGGCGGCGACGGCGGCGCGCGCTTTTTCTGACGCCTGGCTGACCTGTATGTGCAGCGGCACGTCAAATTGCTCCGCCCCCTGCAGCACACAAACAGAAGACGGTCAGAACCTCGTGCGAGTTGCTTATGTTCATGTTGTTCGTTGGTGTGTTGCTGAGCGCAGCCGCAGCAGAAGGTTGTAGTATATAGAGGTCCCAGAAGGGCTGCCTCCTCACCATGACCAGCAGCTGGATGCCACACTCGCCAGGTTTGTTGTTGCAGTGAGCACAGGCAGCCAGTCCAGATGTCAGGCCAGCAGCTTGACGCCAGCCCTGACGCTTTTTGTGATGCTGCTTAACCGTATTCGGGATTTGAAACGGTTTGCATGCGTCATCGTGACCAGCAGCCGTGTCGCCATTCTTTGACAGCTTCTGAGCACCTTGTCCTTTTGTTGACATCGCAGATTCATAGAGAGGATGTCCAATGTCAGCACATGCAACTTTTGCATTCCGGTTTGTGCTGCCCACCGTGGCCAGCAGCTTGACGCTGTGCTTGCTGGTCTTGTTTTGTGCACGCGCTGCTTTCTCCTGAGGTTCAATTTCGACTTTTTCGAGTTCAGGCGCCTGCAGGTGCTCACCGTGGCCAGCAGCTTGACACCGTCCTTGACGTTTTTGTGCACGGCGCCGCTGTCGCGCAGGTCCTTCATGGTGACCACCTGGCTGACATCGATGCGGCCATCGACGACCCACTTCTGCAGCCGGTCCAGGTTCAGCGGCTGCCACCAGCGCGAAAACCTGTGGCACAACGGATTGGGGCTCAGATGATGTTGCTTTGTTCCCAAGATCAATCTCTTGAGGCGGACACACGTCTGTAGCAGGTCCAGGTTCAGCGGCTGCCACCACCGCGAAAGCCTGCGGCGTCAAGGGTAAGGTCAAGATCAGCTGATTTGACATTGCTGTCTTGAGGCGACTGACTTCTGGCCCCCACCGCGAGAACCCGCAGAGGATCACACGGTTTGCTGCCTGGCGTTTTTACATCTCCACTCACGCCATCTCAGTGGCCATGCACGGCCGCCTCTGGGCAGAGTGGCAGGCCGCCGCATGCAGAGGCTGTGGCTGGGGAGTGCGCAGACAGCTGTCAGGCCGCAGTGGTGGGCCTGGGGCACTCCGCTGGTGCAACTGTTACTCACGCTTGCATAAAGACGCAGGCCAAGCCGCGTCGTGCCACTAGAGGCGAAACTGCCATGCAAGGTTGGTGACGTGTTCTCAGCAGGCGCCCACAACAGCTGAGAGACTCACGGGTTGTAGAAGCCCTTTTTGGCGACACGCAGCCGCAGCGGCGTCTGCCCGCCCTCGAAACCTGGCTTCGGATCGCGCCCTGCAGCAGGAATAGATTGTGGAATTCATGCCGGAACACTGGCTGGGTGCGGCAACGCCTGGATGCAGTGGTGCCTGCCAGATGCGCAGGTGCCAAAGATATATTTCATGCGTGCAGGACAGGGTCCATGCCCAATTGCACTAGCACATGCATCTGTCACAAGCTTGCTTCTAGACGCCACAGAACAGTCCAGCACCCACCTGAGCGGGCCTTCTGGCCCTTGTGCCCCCTGCCCGCTGTCTTTCCCTTGCTGGAGCCGATGCCGCGGCCGAGACGCCTCGCCTGCCAGATCAGCGGCGCCATGGTTTCTGCCCTTGCCAACCTGATCGTGCATCCATTCGAGCCACAAAGTACAGCAGATAACAGGTCATTATACGCTGCATGGAGAGCTTGCGCGAGGACGATCTCCCAGCTTGCCCGGCGGTGCTCTGCAGCCGCACCGTCTTTGTAGCGCCGGGGTTGTCGCTGATGTTGTTTAGGCTGATGAACTCCTGCTGCAACGGCGCGCTGGTCTGCAACTGCTGGGCGCTGCCGCTGGCGGCTGCCGCCAGGGCGGACAGCGTCTGCAGCTCTGCCGGCCAGCCAGCTGCGGCGGTGGCGCCCGGCAGACATGGCTGGCAGCTGGACTGCTGTGCGCCGAGGCGATGCAAGCAGAGCGCGCCCAGTCGCCGCAACATGATGCCCGATGCGTATGTGTATGTATGGCCGTGTGATCTGAGCAGCTATGTGCAGACGGAGAGGCTGCAGCAATGCAGCGGGATGCAGCGGCAAGTTCTGTTAATCAGGTCGACCGAGGTGGCGGCCGAGGACAGGAACACGACGTTGCGGTGCAGTTGCTGTCCAGTACGTGTGCAAGGACATGCGCGCGGTGCAATCGCCGGTGCAATATTTAGCCGTTAACCATACTAATTGCACCTAACAAGCTGGTGCGCCCATTCGCTGCACAGCCATTTCGTGGTCTGTAACTCGACTCTGCACCGTTCAGACTGCTCTTCAACACACGAGCTTTGCCCCGCCACTACTGGACGCTGCAAATTAAACACATTGCCTGTGTTGAAATCTGTGAAAATTGGAAGGCAGGTGCAGCAACCGTGAAGCACCTTGCGACTGCCGAATACCAGCCATCCAGCTCCAAGGTAGACTCGTAAAATCAGAAAGATGACGGACCTGCTGGACAGCATTGACTGGAGCGCGGTGGAGTGCCTCAACCAGAATCCTGCTCACGGCGTCGAAAATGCGCTCAAGCAGGGGTGAGCGTTGACTGGTCACACGTTGCTAATAGGAACAAGCATCGTCGTGCTGCTGACCTGGCGGCTTGTGCAAATGTCCGAGACACACGCGAGTGCTTGTGAATTTGCGCGGCATGTTCTTGCTGATTTTCGCGTTGAGGCACGGACCCTGTTGCTATCAAGGTACCGGGAAGATGCTGGCATCGTGCTGGCGTCGGACACAGACGAGCAGCTGCTCATACACATACCCTTCCAGCAAGGTGTACGGTGTCTGCGTACTGCGATCGACCATGCAGGCTTCCTGATGTGTGCTGTGCAGACGTCAGGACCATTACACTGTTGATGCCGAGCTGTGGATGATGCCATGCAGCGGTAAAGCTGCAGTCGATCACCATTGGCAGTAACGCCGGAGATGAGGCACCGCGCAGAGTCAAGCTGTTCATCAACAGGTGCCTGTTGCTCATCGCCCAACCAGCATCTTGACATCCTAAATGCATCACTGCTGAGCGCAATAGCCGCCATGCTGCCAATGGTTGCAGGGCTGAAGAGGCGCATCTACTGAACAGCATCGCGATTCTTAGATATTGGCTCTCGTTGTGCAGGGCGTCGCTCGGCTTTTCGGAGGCGGCCGACTTTGCGCCGACACAGGAGTTCGAACTTACAGAAAAGCAGCTGGAGGGCGAACCCGTGCCGCTCAAGTGAGTTGCCGCCGCCCTCGCTGAGGCTGTTTTTGCACGGTGTCCAGTTCGTCAATACGGAGTGTGCATGCACAGTCATGTGCAGTCATCAGCAGCCATGGCAGTGGCGGAGCACCAGCGGTCCTGGCATCTTAGATACAGCAGTTTTTTGCGAAAATCAGTCATGGGTGGGCAGCAGAAGCGAAGCTCCGTCTCGAGGTGCAAGCCGCTGACGCGGCTGCTGCATGCAAACGTAGGTACGTGAAGTTCCAGACGGTCACGCACCTGACCATCTTCATCGAGGACAACCAGGGGGATGAGGAGGTGACGCGCGTGGGGAAGATCCAGCTGCTGGGCACCGCAGGGCAGACCATGAACGTGGCGGAGATCAAAAAGGTGGAGGAGGGGCAGTGAAAGTACTGGGGCTGGACTGTGCTACCTACCTACCAGGCAACTTTGACTGCGGCGGCATGTAGCAAATTCACATTGGCACTTGGTCTGGAGGACTCTGAGGCCAAGGGGATGCCCTGGCTTGCAAACCACACTACCTAGACCACAAGGACCACAATCACAAGAGTGAAACACACCGCGTCAGCGCCATGCAAGTAGGCAACAGGCCCACTCCCCGCATTCAATGCGCACTGTCTCTAGCTCGTCCGCTCCGCCATCGCGTTCCCGGACGGAGGCGCTCCCTTCTTCACAAAGAGGCGGTCCAGGTCTTCCGTGACCACGTTGCTCCTGCACTGGCAGGTCCGCACAACATGGTGTGTCTGCACATCCAGCATGCTCAGCAAGCAAGCGTGGTGTCTGCAAATGAGAACCCTGAGACCTGACTCGCAGCAGCAAGCGCGTGATGCAGTGCCGAGGCAGTAGATGCATTCCGGGCGCTCACCTGCCGCGCAGCTGTGGCGGCACCAGTGCTCCGGAAGGGTTGCGCCCCGGGCGGCTGGCGGCGCCCGCGCGCGATGCCTTGGCGGGCTGCAGCTGCCCTGGCCGATGGCCGTACGGCTGCTGCCGCTTCTGCACGCTGCCGGCGGCTGGTCGCAGGCCCGGCTGCGTCTGCCTGCAGGCGTGCGGCACAGACCGTGTCAGCGATCGCCAGTCATGAACCAGAATGCGTGCATGTGCTTTGTGTAGCTCGCGCCAGAGGACATAACCCTGAGTAGGGACCAGTAGTGCTGGTGATGTGTGGATGCTCACCCGCCTGCGCCGCCGCCAAACAAATCCGCGGCGCTGGGAAGCTGGGTGCTGGGCGCCGCCTGCCGCGGTGGCGGTGCTGCCCGCTGCTGTTGCTGCTGCTGCGACGGCGCTGGTGTCTGCTGCGCGACGGGCGGTGCCGCTGTGCTCGGCTGAGTTTCCCCATCTGAATCTGACGAGCTACCGTAGCCCTGCAGCGCGTCCATGCGGTGCCAAGACTGGACAGAACCCGATGCTTCAAGCGTTCTATTTCAAGCTGCGAGTTGAGTGTGTTCCTTCAGTCCCAAACGATGGAAGCTCTCGCTCAGGTGACGATCAACAGAAGGAAGGTGGTGTAGATGCGGGTGGATGAAGGCGAGCCGAGGAGACCAAGTGCGCTGTATCAAACGGGGAGCAGTATTGAGAGTTCGGATAGCAGCTTCAGATGTGAGTAGGATCAGGCTGTGAAGTGCGCGGACTGCGCAAGCACACAGCGCTTTCAGTGGCGAATTTATTTTCCCGCCAATCCTGAGTCGTGCCTGGATTTCCCCGTTGTCCTCTTTCGTTTGGTTCTTTCGTTTGGTTCCCCTGTCGAACTTTTTGTTTTGGACAGTACCTCTGAGCACAGCGCGGCCGCGGGCCAAGCACCATCACAGCAGCAGGCAAAACTCAAAGGTGGTGCTGGCAGCTCGCAGGCCGCGGCTGCTGATAGGCTCAGTTCCCTGAGCTGAGGTGCGTCGGCAACAGAGGCAGCTGGTCAGTGTGACGCTGACAAGGGTGCCGGGCAGAGTGGCTTCCGGCTGTCGACAGGGTGCTGCTCCTGCCGCAGCAACGATGAACATCAACCGCAGCAGCTTTGGCGAGGGCCTGGCCGCAGACAACGCGGTGAGTGGGCCGGGGCCGTCTCCCCTCTCCCGTCTCCCCGATGCAATTGCGGCCTGCAGCCCGCCACGGCGTTGCATTCATCCTGCCAGGCACCTCATCAAAGCATGAAGACTCCGTTAGGGTCCTGGACAGCCGTTCAATCTTGCCTTTTGCACTCACCAAAGTCCGATTAGTACGGCCTCGGCAGCGTTTCCACCCACAGCCGGGCGGTGTGACCCTATGTCATCAGGATGTTACTGCTGCCATGGTGTTGGTGGTCAATTTTGCATTCTGTGCTGTCTGTGCGGCCGTCAAGCGGGAATGAATGGGTCCGGGTGCGAAGGGCAAAGCAAAGAAACCGCCAGGCCGCGTCCCCATAGCCGGGTGGCACTTTGTGCCATGCCTGCCTGAGTCTGCTGCACGTCAGGCTAAACATTGTGTATTTCGTGCTCGTAGCTCGCGGCCATCCTGCGATACAGGAGTCCCTTCGACGACATGGTCGCTAGCCTGGGTGTTCCGCGTCGGCCTCGCACAGGTGCTTGCGCCGTTGACCGCCTTTCCGCCGGAATCCTGCGATCTGCCTCACATCACATCACGGGCACTGCTTTCTGTGGTCCATGCGTGATTGGCGTTGCTGAGCTCCTATGGTCACCCAGGCACGAATTAATACACACAACGGGCGGCTTGCCCAGCGCACATTGGCCGGCTGAACGTGACGGCTGCTGCTTGCAGCTCTTCGCAAGCGGCCTGGCGATGCGTGGCACGAGGCCGCGAAACGCGCTGTCGCGGTGCGTTTTCTCCCAGCTTCTCCCTGCGCTTCTGCGTGTACCCTTCCACTGAGTCAGCAGCTAGCATCAGCCTGATCAGCGGCCTCAAAGCCGATCCGCTGCAGAGTGCACACCTCCCGCAACCCGCACGAGGCTGGTCTTGCGGTCCGACCGTCGCGCCCCGGCATCAACGCTATGTTCTTGGGGCACGTGCGATGTTTGCTTCGAGGGGCAATCGACAGTCCGCCTGCTGGGCGCAAGGCCCAGCGGGCGCTGCTGCTCCGATGGCAGTGCTGTCCAGCCTGTTGACCAGGCGCTTGTACGTGTGGCCGCATTGCGGCCTGTTCAACCAACTTTTGGGGGTCAGTCGGTGGGCTTTCGGGCTCTCTGACCAGACGCACCGCGATTAAAGTGTGCCCCCATTTGAGCAAGGCAGCACCCTGGCTCCTGAGAGTTCGTAACACACACTGCAGCTGTGCATGGGCCGACTGTCTGCTAGATAGCCGCCTTATCGCCTTCGAGGACGGTGACGTCACGTGGGCTGTTTTTTTGCACTGCGGCGTGCGCCGGCATGTCTGTCCAGCACCGGCCTGTTTGGAGGCCCAGCACCTGGTTTTGTCGCCTGATGCTCCCATATGCGAGCAGCTGGCCGGGGGCGGGCGCCCCCTGCAGCCTTGTGTGCTGGCTACAGATGTTGTGTCAGACGTTGTGTCAGACGGCGTCAGTCAGATAGTTTAGTAAGGTCAAAACAAAGATTTCTTTGTTAAACCGTTCTTGAACCAACAAACTTAGGTTGATAGGTAGGCGCGGCTGCAGCCTCGCACAGGCTCCTGCTGGTCCAGCATGTTGGGCAGCCAAGGTCAAGCTGCAGCATCAAATCATCACATCAAATAACATTTCCTGAACGCTTCCTTTTTGCTTCCACCCCTACAGGAGGAGACCAGCCAGGAGCATGAGGTGGCCGAAGCGCTGTTCGACCTGGCCAACATGTTTGCTGCCGCGGGGCCGGTGCTGGAGGCGGAGGAGGCCGCCACCTCCTCGCCGCCAGCGCCCCGCCACGACAGCGGTCATCGCGCCAAGCGCGCCCGCGGCGCCAAGGGTCGCGGCGGCGCCGCGGCCGCCGCCGTGCAGTCATACCAGCAGTCGACCCGCGCAGAGGGCCGCTTCGGCCGCGGCGGATCGGGCCACGCGGCGACCGCCGCCGCCCCGGGACCCAGCTTCCAGGAGGCTCTGGCGCGGCAGCCGCAGGCCGATGCCGCCATCGCGCACGACTACGGCATGGTCGCGGCGCAGCTGGCGGCGGGCCGCGGCGGCGAGTGGGACCGCCACGGCTCGGCCAACGGCCTCGTGGGCCTGGCCGGCAAGGGCAGCCTGGTCAACGGCGTCGGCGGCGGCTTTGCGGCGCCCAACGGCCTGCCGGCGGGCCTGGCCGGCTTTTATCAGCCGGGGGCGCTGCCTCAGGGCTTGGGCGCTGGCGGCGGCTGGCCGGGCGGCCCCGCCGACGAGCGCGGCGCGCCTGAGGGGCAGATGCCAAGCGGATTCGGCGGCGACCACCGCTTCCCGCGCTGCGCCAGCCACGTGTACATCGCGCACTTTATCGAGTACCAGTCCAAGCTCGAGCGGCAGCGGCAGGTGTGCTTTCTTCTGTGACTTATCTGAATGTTGCTGGATTGTGGGCTCTCCTCCGCTTGTGAATACTAATACCGACTCCCGGGCCTCCACCAGAGCCTGTCGAGTCCTGTTCAACATATCGACTTCCTGCTCTCCTGACGTTCGTTTTCACGCCTCGTTTTTGACCCGTGCGCAGGCAACGGGCATGCCGCCAATGAGCGCCAAGTACGAGGGCTTCTACCGGCCCGGCGCCGCACCGCCACCGGGCTTCCCGGGGCCGCAGCAGAACGGCAGCGCGCAGCAACAGCAGCAGCACGACGACCACGGCCAGGGCGGCGGCGCGAGCGTGAAGCTGGAGCAGGGCGAGCAGCAGTCGCAGCCGCAGCAGCAGGGCGGCGGCCTCGACACGAACGGCAGCCGCGGCAACCTGCAGCTGCCGATGTCCGCCGGGCTGCCCTTCGGCGCGCTGCAGGGCGCGGCCATGCCAATGGGATCCAGCGGCCCGATGCGCGGCGGCCACCTGGGCATGCCGCCAGCCGCGGCGCTGCAGCAGCAGCAGCAGCAGTATGCGGCGCAGCTCAGCCAGCTGGCGATGCTGAGTCAGCAGTCGGGCGGCGCCTTCCCGCCGTTCCTGCCGCCGCCCGGCGCGCCGCCGCCGCCGCAGATGAGCGCCGGCGGCTTTGCCGGCGGAGGTGGCATGACGCCGCAGCAGCAGGCGGCAGCGGCGGCCGCGGCGCCCTTCTTCAGCCAGCAGGGCTTCAGCCTCGCCAGCCTGCTGCCGCCAGCCGCCATCGCGCACCTCGCCACCAGCGCAGGTATGGGACCCACAATGCTCAATCCCTTTTTGCCATTGTGCTCCCCGTACTTTCCGCCTTCCGGCTAGCTTGAATCCAAGTTATCCTCCCGCAGGCATGCAGCCGGACCTGAAGGGGCTGCCCAGCGGCCTCGACGGCCTCGTGACGCGCTCCCCCTCAGCCGCCCGCCTCGACGAGCTGCAGGGTGACGATCTCGACTGTCGCATATTCATCTATGGCTTCTCTTGTGCTGCTGAAGGTGGCTCTGTCCGCCACCATGTTTTGAACAAGGAACTTTTTTTGGCCAGTCTGCGTTGGTTCGAGGTGCCTTGCATGCATGATGCACCTTGTTTTCGCAGAGCATCGCACGAGCTCATGCAGTGGACATGGCTTTAGGCGATGCCATCGAGTCATATCCTCACACGCTGTGCCCTCCGCTCGACAGGCGGCCTGCCGCAGAACGCGACGCGCGCGGAGATCGAGGCATGGGCCGCCAAAAACCTGGGCGGGCAGCAGCACGGCGGCGGCGGCGCCAACGGCGGCCAGCAGGGGCAGCTGCAGTCGCAGCACGGTAGCGGCGGTGGAAATGGCTACCAGCTCGCAGAGGCGCAGCTGAAGCAGTTCCAGGAGGCTTTTGCCAACGCTGAGCGCGAACGCAAACTCCGCACCGCAGGTGTGTACTTGATGCTGACATGATGCGTGATGATTCCACGTGTCCTTGGCACGCTGTCTTGGGCCCGGAGCTTTGCCCCTCTTGTGCGGATTGCTCAGCAGCCTGGAGCCTTCGAATCGCCAGATGGGCATTCGTGCAGAGAGCAAACCGCCGTCGCTTTCTGCATGAGTGCGGCTTGAAGGTTTCTCAAAGACTCCTGGCACGAGCGCTCAGCTGTGCGCAATGCTTGCAGGCCTGCTGGACGGGCAGAGCATGCCGCCCAATATCATCGATGCCCACGCGCCGGCCGGCGGCGGCACCCGCATCGTGCTGCACTGACGCAGCCGCTGCTGAGCTCGGCTGCCGGGAAACAAAAGAAAGCGTCGCTTCACACATTGTATGGCGAATCAGACGCCAGCGGGCACCTTGCTACCCGCCAGAGAATGCGCAGCCACACCCACACGCACCCGGGGGAAGGCGCAGCATGAGGCCGAGTTAGATACAGCCGGACCATTATCCAGGGCTCGGATTTGAGGTTCAGACGCGTGCCTGTGTCCGCAGGGGGCGGGCAACCGCGCGCGCATCAGACATTGGCTTGTGATGCCCCGCCCCAAAACTAGAGCTAGTGTCAAGTTGGTCGCGGGGGCGCCATGTGTGTGCGTGTGCGTGTGTGTGCTTATGCATACCATGGCCCCCGGCTAGGTTGACACCCATGCGACTGGTCGCGCTTTCCGCCTGCGGTGATCCTGCGTGTTTCTCAGCGTCCACGCCGCTTTTGTGTGTCACCAAACAGTCTAGTGAAAAAGTAGTCAGTCGTCAGGTCTACATGCCTGGCTCCAGAGCTTCCTGCTTTTGTAAGCTTCGCGCTTCGCGGCGGCACACACCACAGCCGGCTCTGCATGCACGAGCAGCGAAATGCCCTTCCTCTGACACATTGTCAGACATGCCGGCTTTGCATGCACGAGCAGCAGGTGCTATGTGCCCTGCTTGACACGTTCTTAGACGCTGGCTCTGCATGCACACGCAGCCAAATGCCAGTGCCCTGCCAAAACCATTCCAAGAATGAAGCCGCATCGGCAGCGGAATGTTGTGTGCCTGCGTCGAATCCCGTTCCGAAAGCGTTGCCATATCATCGTGACAGGATTCGAGTTTCGTCAGGGAGCTGATTCGGCAGCAGAAAGCCAACAACCATCACCCTGCACGACAACGGCAGACGGCACCCGTCAATTCAGCAAAATGCCATGGTAGACGTCGGAGGCTGGTTGATAGTGTCGTCAGACGTCAGCTCGGCTGAATCTGGCCTTTTTGTGGCCGGTTCCGACGCTGCAGCTGTTCCTCTGCGGAATCGGTGCGGATCCAGTCCCGGTGCCATTCGCGAGGAAGCCCTGTTCCATATGGCTTCTTACGCCCACGCGGGACCACTGCAATGCCATCGACGTGCTGTGCCCCCTCCGCGGCAGGTGGCGGCCTCGAACCCAGCCTTCGCCAGCAAGGTCGGCTACACTCTGACATACGACGTGGTCATCAACAGCGGCGGGCCGTCGGCGTCCATCACGAGCCCCAGCCACAATGATGTGCTGACCAGCAGGCGGAGGGCGGCGGCGCGACCCGCATCCAGTCCTGCAAGGAAGGTGTGCTTTGGTTTTGAAAACCCTTCAATCGGGTAGCACCACTTGGTACACTTGATTCGGTCCCGCAAGGGGACTTGCGTGTATTTGGCTGGCCAGGGACAGCCGGGTACTGGGGGACATCATGGAGCTCGCCACCGCCGCCTGCACACCACAGTGTCATGAGGTTGGAGCAGGCCGGAGCTCGGGATGAGGACGCTTGGATTCCAGGCAACAGAACTGGAGCACGGCCCCGGTGTGCCGGACAACAGCCGCACCTCTTCAGCGGACACTGCCGACGAGGGCGCAGGAACCAACAGCAGCGCCAGCAGAAGCGCGCATGCCGAGAAGGCCAAGCGACCCGTTGCGCCGACCGACTCGGTTGGCTGCCCGAGCGGCAGGGGTTAGTCGACCCGGGGGGCGACGGTTGGCAGATCCTGGCGGGCCGCGCGACACAGGATCAGTCCTGGTTCGAACGGAAGCGAGTCTGGCGAACATTGACAAAGGAAGTGGCGCCCGTGAGCGGCGTTCCATCTGGTCAGAGCGCCGCCAGGAGACTCTACCAGGCTGCTGGTATGGTTGCCCATCCGTCCTGATTGCAGCTCCAGACCCATGACTGGGCGCCGAAGATTTAGCATGTCTTCATATATACTGTAATGTTAAAAGGAAATCTTGCTGTGAGGAACGCTCCCGGGGCAAGTGCACTCGCTTCGCTCGCCACCCATCGTCAGATCGCGCCCTTTCAAAGTATCATAAAACAAAGGAGGCCAGGCCAGCTGCAAAAGCTTTCAAAACAGCGCCACGGGTCTCCTTTGTTCTTTCATTTTTCAAACAATGCTTAACAGTTTTCTTTTTGACACCAAAGAGCCGTCGCCGCCGCTCGCCGGCAACACAGCGGTGTTTGTGCTCGGCATCGGTCACGGCATCCACCGCGGCTTCCTGGACGGTGTGCCATTGACGCCGGCATCGTGATTCCGGCATTGCCCTGAGTCCCAACAGAGGGTGTCGCTGCACGCCGCTGTCGCCCCAATACCTGAGTGCCGCAGCAATGTTACGCATGAAGAAGACGCAACTTGTGCTGGAGCGAGCTTCCAGGGTGTCAGGGCGTCCAGTCCAGGGTACCTGACAGCAGCTGCATTTGTGCCGCCGCAGACGATGCCGGCCTGAGCAGGCAGCATGCTAAGTCAAGGTCCTGTGGTATCTTTCACGTTTCTGCCGCCGAAGATGTGGCAAGCCTGAGCGGCGGAGGCGTGGCACAGTATGTCGTCGACGGGGAGGACGTTGCGGTCAAGGCCGGCTTCCTCAAGAATTGCGCCCTCTGCGCCGGCGCCCTGAGCTGGTGCGAGTTGTCAATGCTTCTAGGGCTGATCTGGCAAGACAACTTAGCAAGTTGCTGGTAGACCCGACATCGAGCACCTATCTGCTTATATTTGCATATTGCGCAATTTTGTTGGCGCTGACTTGCCCACCATGTGCAGGTGCTGAAGCACGAGCCAGGTGTGTCTAAAGGCAACAAGGGCCGACGGCAGGGAGCTCGCCATGCCTCTGGATGCCGGCAGAGCGACGGAGGGAGACGCCTTTGCCGTCCTGCACGCCATGTGGTAAGTCTGTTTCTTGTTGAGATGCTAAATCAAGGAGGTCAGGAACATGTGGGCGTATCACTGCCGCAGCAGGAATGCCGCCCAGTAGCATCAGCTTATGTCTTTATCTGTTAGTACAAAGATGGTACGAGTATCGTGTGTGTGCAGCTCGTCAGCTCAGCAGACTTGGTGGACGAGAGAACAAATGTTGTCCAGCAGCGTCTCTGTGAACCCTGCCCAACACTCGGTGAAAATATGTCAGCGGTGTTACAGGTGTCGTGAAGTATCCTGAAGCGGAGCTGCCAGCAGTAAAGGGGGAGCCAGCTCGAAAGACAGCTGTAACCTCTCGATCTCATCCCAATCTGACCTCAAATCGCTCGTGCAGCTCCGTCGGCGCACTGCTGGACGGCCGCTCGTCGCTGCACCTCGAGTCAGACGGCGCGCCGAAAACCCGCCACCTACACACGATACCGTCAATGACCAGGTCGTGCGCATCGCCATTTAGGTGCGGTTCATTTCAATCGTATTCTTGCAGACAGCGACTGGCACTCATGTACCACTTCTGTTCACAAGCTCGAACCCTGGGTGAATCGTTCACCACGCTGCTGGCAGTCTGGCCTCTGGCATTTCTGAGGTGCAGCGTCGCCGCAACCCATCCACAGGGCACCACCAAACCCTCATATGCACAAAGGCCGGCGTGCAACAGTAGGGAGGTGCCGGCCGCCGCTCGCGTGCCTGGCGGAGGCAAGTGCCTGGCGGACACTCATTTTGCCTCTGCTGACGCCGTCACGACTGCAAGCGCCAGGGGCTCAACGGGAGGGTTTTGTGCCGTTTGGCAGGAGAACCTCATCACGCCGCACACTGCATCAGTGGGCGTACTGCTGCAGAAGGATCCGATGGATCCCGTCGCCACACAGCGGCACGAGGTCCCGCTCCAGGTGACACCTTCTCCCGCGTGCATTGGTCAGGTTTCACAAGGCGCTGCGGCACTCCCGTGTATCTCGAAAGGTGCACTCAGAGATTGCAGTAAGCTCAAGGCTGACTCTCTCCTGGCGCACCGCAGGTGCCGCACGGGCGCACGCTGTGGCAGCAGCCGCAGGCACGGTATGTCCTGTTTCGCAAATGTTCGGTGGCGCCGGCGGCGCCAAAGCCGGGCGGGTTCTCGCTCGGCGCATCGCTGCCTGAGGGCCGACTCGGAGGTGCGCCCTTCCTATATAAGAAACCTTAAATGCCCCACAAACCTGGGCCACAGTGCTGGCGCTGGCGGCGGTGCGCAGGCGTCTGCGGGGGGAGCAGGGCCTGTGGGCCGACTGGGAGGCACGGCGTCGTCACTGCAAGGCGCTAGCTGCCAAGGAATAGCCTGCTCTCGTGACATGATGCCGATACAGTAAAGTCTCCCCGGCTGCTGCAGCTCACTGTTGAGATGGATATAGGTTGCCATGGAGCAATGAGCGTGAGTGCACTGACAATGTCCACCTCTGCTGTGACCAGCTGAAGCAACCGATCACTTCTTTTGAATCGTGTGTGCGCAGACGCGGGCCACTTCATGGCTCAAGGCCAGCTGGCCGGCTGCGGCCGGCGGCGTCGGCGTGGCCATCATTGGCGCCATGAAGCTCGTCTGATCCGGGTCCAGGATCTAACACCGACTGCTGCGGCGGCGCCGGCCGCGCCAGCTTGCCGGCACCCGAGATAGACCGGGGCGGAAAGGGCTGACCACAGCAGCGACCTGGCTCCGGCAGGGCAGGCGAAACATCGTGGGGAGGCTTGACATGGGCTGAGGCCGCCAGTAGCAGAAATCTTGTTGCTGCGAGACGCATGTGCACCATCGAAGAGCATCAGAGAGAGCACCGACTGCTTGAGGTGCATGCAGACAATAGAATCGCACAGAAGGAGACTGCCTGCGGGCGCCGAATGTTGTCATTGTATTTTCATTGAGGGGTATCGAAGTGATTGTCAGCGGGCACAGCCCCAGAATTTTAACACGGATTGGAAGTGGTTGCTACAGAACCGTGTAATTTCAGCTGTCCTCGATATGAAAACTGACACTGACGCACGATGTAACGTCCGCAGAAGAATGGCCCCTTGTGTTCGTTGATGCCATGCACCATGTGCTGCAAGCTGTACAGTACGGCATTACATTCCTGCCCACCGTATCAAAGAATCAGGCTGACCTCCAATTTGCAGACTTGTGCGGAACACGTTTGAGACCTTCAGCGCATGCCCTGCCCGCCCCCACTGCATTGCAACATCTGGATGGCCTATCAAGTCTCACCCCATCAGCAATTTAGATTTCCCCACTGTGGCCCATCGCCCAGCACAGCTCGCCTGCTCGCTGCTGCCGGAAGCAGCGCCACACACGCAATCAATCCTGCATGCCGTCCGCCGCCTACTCGCGGTTGTTGCCGCCGGCGTCGCCGCCGCGGCCGCGTATGCGGCGCGCGCGGCTGCGCATGGACACCAGCTCCTCGGCGGCGCTCGGGTGCACGCCCACGGTGGAGTCGAATTGGGCCTTGGTGGCGCCCGCCTTGAGCGCAATTGCCACGCCCTGCATGATCTCCGGCGCGTCCGGCCCCACCATGTGCACGCCGATGACCTGGGCAAGGCAGAACAGGGGCTTCCATGTCAGTGCTAATGATTGGTAATAAGGCTCACAGCGCGGTTCCAACGCCCTGCATGATCTCCAACACGTCCGGGCCCACCATGTGCACGCCGATCACCTACATAGAGGACGCAGGTCAACGGCATCCAAAGTGCTGCTGCTTGGAGCGTCAGCGCTAGCTGTCTGGCCAGCTGCTAGGCCGGCTGCACAGTTTCACAGGCCAGCGCATCACCCATTGGAGCAGTCCCCAGTCCGTACCAGGTCATGATGGCAGGAGCGCCATGCCCTGGTCCCTGTTGAGAACGTTGCCCAATCAATGGCGTTGCCGCAGTTACGATGCGTCAAGCTTCAAGGCTCGCTTGTGCATGAATGGCAGCCAGCACGCCTTGTCGCTGGCGACCTCCACTAGGATCTTCATGAGCGTCTTCTCCTCGCGACCCGTGAAGCACATGATGGTGCTTTCTGTAAAGATTCTTGATGCGAACCTTTATCTGTCAAAAGCAGACGCACCTTGTCCGTCGCCACCTCGACGAGGACCTTGATCAGCGTCTTCTCCTTTCGCCCTGTGATGGTGTTCTTCATGGGCCGGAACTTGGACACGTACACGTCCACGTCGCCGGAGATTTGCTCGCGCGCATGCTCCTCTGTGAGCCCCACCGTTCCCATCGGCGGTTGGATGAAGACCGCCGACGGCACCTGCACAAGTACAGAAAGGAGGTGAGCAAGCCAAATTGAACATCTGTGCTATCACTGGGGGCTTGCTGCTCTGTGAGGCCCACTGTTCCCACCGACGGCTGGATAAACACCGCTGACAGCACCTGCATGTAGTTTATTGTATCAGATGAATTTTGGAGACGGCCGGGAATTCGTCACAAATCCGTGCGCAATTCGGGCCTGTCTGCTCCTCTGTCAGTCCAGCTGGATGCACCTGCACCTATGCAAAAAGGAGATGAGCAAGCCCAGTTGAGACATTCTTGCTATCACTGGAGGTCTGCTGCTCTGCCAGTCCCAACTTTCCCATAGGCGGCTGGATGAACACCGCGGACGGCGCAGGCATGTAGTCTATTGGATCTTATTAACCTCGCAGATGGTCGGCAATTGGTTAGGATTTGTGTGTATGCACGTGTGTCTGTGGGCTGTCTGCTCCCGCTGTAGGGCACACCGTCGCCATCGGCGGCTGAATGATCACCGCCGTCGATAAAACAACACCTGCGATGAAAGCAAGGCAGAAGTACGTAGTCGTGTGGACTGACGGGCAGACACTCTCAAAGGCTGTGCCGCCTGCCTGCCTGCCTGCCTGCCAGCCTGCATGGCCACCCATCAAAACAGACAGCCAGCACGCGGGACATGCCCAGCTGTGTGCTGAAGGCTCGCAGGGACATGCTTGCTTTCAAGCCAGTCCCCCGAAACCCTCCGAGTTCCATAACCCCAGAAACACAGCGCACGTCCTTGTGGTCCGCGGGCTTCTCCTTGTTGCCGGCGACAGTCGTTGTTAAGGCCGTGCCCTCCATGACAACGTATTGAACTTCAATCCTTGTGTATGATTTGGTTTCAATTTGAAAGTCTCACGTTCTCGTGGTCCGTGGGCTTCTCCTTGTCGCCAAACACGGTGGCGGCAAAGGCCATGCCCTCCATGAGCGCGACAGGCGTCAGGTTGAGCCGGTTCGTCACATCGCCCACCGCGTAGATGTGGGGCACGTTGGTGCGGCTGAACTTGTCCACCTTGACGGCGCCGCCCTTCGCCAGCTCCACCCCCGCTTTCTGTGCATTCATAGTTGGGGTTTGGCCTTGACATTCAGATGCAACGGCAAGGATCCGCGACACATTGGTGCGGCTGGACTTATCCGCCTTGACGATGCCGCCCTCCGCGAACTCCACGGCTGCTTTCTACGTCATTGAGGTGGACATAAAACTCCAAAAGGGTCACACACATGCCGCAAGTTGGTGCGGCTGGACTTGTCCGCATGAGCGACGCCGCCCTCTGCTAGCTCCACGCCCACTTTCTGCATTGGCCAGCGGTAACTACCAAGCGGAGTGCTGCTGGAGGTACTTAGAGCCTTGCCGGACGTCTGCATGCGAAATCGCAGCCCTGGGCGCAGTCTCCTGCACCTTAGCACGCTGCATCAGCTGTGACAAGGCTCCGCGCGGCAGCTAACACTTTCCAGCCAGTCGCGTCGTGAGGTTTGCTTCAGGTTCTGCGCTGCCTGTGCAGCACGTGACAGCGCTGCAGTTGGAACATGCGCCAGAATCGCTAGGTTGGAGAAGGCCGCACGTCGACGCCAAGGCGGTTGGTGTTGGGCTTGCGGCCGGTGCCGAACATGACGATGCCTGCCACCAGACTCTTCTCGACGCCGTCCTTCCCCATGTAGTGCACCGTCAGCGTGCCGTCCTCGTTCTTCTGGATCCTGCAGGAAAGAAAGCGTGTCGGAATCTGAGAGTGGACTCGGAAACTTGACCAGAGTTTGAGTGGGGTTGTCTGCAGTGCAACGTCAGCGTGCTGTGAAAAGTTTCTCAATCCTGTGCCGCCCTGTCAGCCATCCGTGCTCAGATGTGCAGCATGGTGCCACGAGCCAGCTACAAGTACACGAGAAGAGAGCGGAATGGTGGGCATGAGCCTCACTTTGTGGGGGACGTGTCAGGGTGCGTGTGCATGCCGCGCAGGTCCATGTTTTCCTGCACATGCGCAGTGCACTCCTCGTCGAACCTGCGCGCAGACATAGACACAACAACATTTGCCTCGGCTGGAAGCACCTGCGATTTGCCGGACGCTCAAGTAGAGCTCCCCACGTCGGAGCAGCAGTCGTGGGAGCAGACGAAGGTTGCAAGGGTACAAGGACAGCAAGGTGACCCCGGTCCCCTACTCCAGCATCGACCCCGGCAACATCCCTTCTGGCAGCTCGTCCCCACGTCCTGGTGACATAGACAGGCTACAACTGAGGAAACATGTGCAGGGATCAGGGTTTAGAGAGTGCAAGCGGCGCACCCGCGCAGCGGCCGTGGCTTGCGGTACATAATGTGCACATCGGCGCCCATGCCATGGAAGATGTGCGCAAACTCAAGGCTGATGTAGCCCGCGCCCACCTGTCCCCAAATGCAAGTTGACGTGGTTACCAGTGAGCTCGCTCACAAGTACAGCGCTTGCGGCGCCAGTCATTGCTGGATGCTTCCGCATGATTGACTAATGCAAGCGGGATGAGCAGTCCACATTGCTAGTCAATTTGGCATATTTGCTGACCGCCCCACCGCGACGATGGTGTTGTTGTTCTGGGGGAGGTCGTCCAACGCCAGCGCCTCGTCCGATGTGACCGCGTACTCCTGCGTTGCTATATGTGTTGTCAGTTCAGAAAAGTTTTGGACACAGTGCAGATCTGATCGCGTCCTCCTGTTGCGCCAATGCCCGTCCATCCACATGCCAGCCTCGCCTTGACAAGATACCCACGACTGTGCTGTGTAGTGCATTGCACTGCACCACCTGGACAGTCAAGAAGCAGCATACAGCTCGTGACTCCCTGCACGAGCAGGGAGTTGACCTACGGCGATCAAGAGGCTGGCACGCGAAAAATGCATGCCAGATTTTACTGGCGCGATGCCCTGCATCAAACCGTCCTGGGGGCCTCACCGCGCCTTCGATGGGCGCCTTGACAGCGCGCCCGCCGGTGGCGATGAGGATGGTGTTTGCACTGATCTTGCGCGTGCCGCCGGCCGCCAGGCTCACCTCGATCGTGTGCGGGTCTACGAACTCGCCCCAGCCCTCTGCAGCGGTGTGGCAAGCCGGACTGGCATCAGAGCTGTGGGTGGGTGTATGAAGTCGTGATCGGACGATCAGGCGCGACAGCCGCTGGCCATCAGAGCCTTGCCATCGCCGTTCACAGATCACATGAGTATATGATGCCAGCAGCGTGCGGGGATCCCACCGATCATCTCGACGCCGGCATCCTTCAGCAGTTTATTGTACACGCCGCTCAGGCGCGCAATCTCCTTTGCCTGCATTGTCGTGCCACAAATTGCTCAGCGGCAGCAGCCGGGAAACGAAGACACGCAGCAGCGCTCAGCATTTCTGAGCTGAAAACATGCACAGCATGATGAGCGGCAGCGCTTGCAGTCATGGGCATAGGTCGCCATGTCGAACCGTGTCAGGCTTGACGCATGCGCTGTCGATGCAGCTTTGTCTTGCACCAGCAAAGTGTGCCTGCATTTTCTGTACCTTCTCCTGTATGAGCGTCTTCCAGTTGGATTTTGGCTCGCCAGGGACGTCCCACCCGAAGCCGCGCGCATCCGCGAAGTGGTCTGAGAACTCTGACCTGCACATTCGACAGGCTCAACATATGCGACACTGACAATGAGCGTCTGGTGCCCAGGACCTAGCTTCAATCACAGCAGTGTCACGAGCAGCAATAGCGTCGGCATCAATGTGTCCTCCGATGGCAGACTCACCCATAGACCAGAAGCTTCTTGGGCACACAACCGCGAATCACACACCTGCACATCCGTGTTACAAATTGAGGCTGACTCTAAGCTCGGCTCTTTGGAGGCTCATTATGGTGCGTGTGACGTCTTCTTTCACGTGTTAAACTGGCGGCGACATGTGGCGTTGGCGCGCAGCAGCATGTGATGCATCTGCACGCAGATTCTGCCATCTGCTCACGTGCCGCCAGCGCCGCCGTGCTTGTCGTCCGGGATGAAGGCGAAGGGCAGCTCCACGATGGCAACCTTGGCGCCATAGGTTTGCGCCGAGAACCTGCAGGCCAAGCACATCGTGCGTGACCTTGGAATCCAAGGGCGCAAATATTGGGCAATGTAATTAAATACATCGAAAACATCGATGGAGATTTGTCTATCAGAGAGACCAATCTCTCCTGCAGTTGAATGCCTTCGACGTAGCGATGTAGCTGCGGCGGCTAGACGTTCACGATCTGTTCAACATGCATGCACACGCTGGAAGCCGTCTGCACCCGTCGTGATCGCATGCCTCAAGAAGGCGGCACACGGACACTAGATCCATGCTATCACTGCAAGTGCATACGCTACATAGACAAACCCAGCATCGGCGTGCAGCTGCAAGCCGTTATTTCGAGCACATTTACAAGGCAACTGAGGAATGCTTCAAGTCATCCTGTGACAGGCAAAAGTTGTGCATGCGCAAGCCGGGTCATTGCTACTCAATGATACCGTTCTGAAAACGTCAGCAAGGCCAGACATGCATGTGCAAAGTCACCTCGCAGCCCTGGTGCCTCCACTGCCAGCGCCTATGACGATGAGGTCAAACTCGTATTTCTCGCCGTTCTCTGTCATGCTGGGCAGTGTTCTATGCCCGGCACGACCTCTGAAAGTGCTATGGCGCAAGCTGCAAAGCCAATGGTCTCTGCTCTCGTGACTTACGAAAATTGCCAAACAGGACACTTCGGCACGTGCCGCTTTCAAGTTTACGGCGTACTTCTCGTAAATTGGTAAACCCTTAATCTGGCGTTGGCGCACGTGCAGGAGATTTTTGGCCATGTGCTGCACGGCTGCTGCTCGGCTGCAGTTGGCCGTTGCACGCGCGTTGAATTATTTGCTGGTCAGGCTGTGCAAAAGGCCGTGCATTGCACGCAGAGCAGCCGCTGTCGAACTTCCACGCGGCCACCGCAGCTCGCTGTCCGGCTGCAGCGCAGGATATGCTGCAAGTACGGCAAGCCAAGATGCCGACCCGCTGCCAGACACAGGACGTCTTCTCGTGGACCAGGGACAGGCAGCAGGTGCGAGTAATTATGCAAATCCTTTGCAAGGGTCTGCCTCGACAGCTTGCTGACGAGGCCGAGTTCGCATGTCGACCGAGCCTGAACACCGCCCATGTGGCCCCGGCAGTCAAAGAAGCATCTCCCAGTCATTTGTGCACCTTCCAGTCTCGCTGATACGTGCGGCATGTTCGTAGGCGCCCTAACCCAGCCCAACACCGGAGCAATATCTTCCGCGCTCACAGCCGGCAGCCCAGCGCTGCGGCGCTCTTGCGCACAATGTTGCAGCCGATACAGCACCTCACCAACAGCAAAGCACCTTGAACAGCAGCAGCAGCAGCAGTCGTGGATAGGTCACCAGGCAGCAACAGGGAGCGCTCAGATCACCCGATGTCCTTTTCAGATTTGGCACACAGCCTGGACGGCGGCAGCGTCTCGGGCTTCATGAAGAAGTCCTTCTCCATCGACAGCAGCCTGTCGGTGGTGTCGCACCACGCAGCACCAAGAACGCATGCGGACCGCCCGGCGGAACACGGCGGCCATGGTCTAGGGCTCTCTGGCCTAAAGACGCTGCACGAATCCACGTGAGATCTCTCCCTATTGCCGTTTTCTTTTGAGACAGAAGCTGGCTGTCCTCATTGGGTGGCTTGCCTGAGACCAGATCTGGCTGTACAAAAGTACAACTCTTGCCATGGCCAAGTTACCGAGCTCGCTGCGTGCGCCACTGCCGCAGGGGCCACAGCCCGCCGGGGGTGTCGCCGCGCGCAGTGCCGCCGCTGTCGCCGCTCACGCCCCACGAGCCACTCGGCGGCAGCCCCCGGGGTCCCGCGGCCGCGGCGCCGCCGCCGCCCCGGAGTACCGCCCTGCGCGACGCGCTGCTGGTCGCCTGCACGGCGCTGGCCGCACTCGCGGCTGCGGTGCTGCTGGCGCCGGCGGCGCTGTCCACCATGCTGGGCATGGCGCAGGGGGGCGGCGGCGCGGCACCAAGCGTGAACCATACGCAGATCGCTGCCGGCTGTGCCCACATTGATGCGCTGGCAAGCTTCAACATGACAAGGTGCAGGCCGGCTCGTGTCAAGTGGCATTTGTAGGTCAGGGAGGCTTGTCAGCTGTTGTGGCCTCCTTCCAGCAGATTCCGCACGATGTGGCGTGGTCCGCGATCCTCCTCCGTGTCAGCAGCACATCTGATGCTGGTACATCTGACAGACCAGACGGACCTCTGAAGAGCAGCTCTCTTGGTCCTGTTTTCCAAGCCCTTCCTGGCCCTTCCTCACAATCCGCCTGCGACCTCTGCAGGTTCGTGGGAGTCTGGCACCACCTGGTGTGGCTGCACTCTTCGTCGGAGGCATCCGCCTGGGGAAAGGTGGTGGGCCACAAGTGCACCACTGTGCAGTTTGCCAAGCGCGCGCCGCCGCCACCGCCGGCGCGGCGTGGCAAGCGGCAGCAGCCCGGCGGCAACGGCTGCGCCGCAAAGAGCGATAACCCTGCCAGCCGCGCCGGCGCTGCCGACAGCGGCGGCAACGGTTTTGATGTGACCTTCACGCACCAGCCGCAGCCGGAGCAGCATGGCGAGGCGGCGGGAAGCCAGCATGAGCAGCAGGAAGCGGCTTATGTGGTGGCGGGCGCCGGCACTGTGGCCGACAAGCGCGCGCCGGCGAGGCTGCAGGTGAGGAGCTTCCCTGCAAGCGCTGTCCGTGCCTTGAGCTGCAGTTGCTCTGAGCTTTTGTGCCTCCGCGGCCCCAGCACCGCTGCAGCTGCGCAACGGCGGCAGGAGGTCCGCAACCCTTCCGCAGCGGTGCATGGCCAACGCACAAGGGGTGGCTGCCGCAGAGCAACAGACCAGCCTGAGCGCTGTGTTGATGTGAGGGGTCTGCGGCCATGCACCGAGCATTCACCTGGCAACACTACATGTACTGGCCTGCCATTCGGTCCTTGCAGACTCACATTACCGGACTGCAATGTGGCTGCCGCAGGTGCAGCTGGACAGCGGACATGTGCTGCCGTACCATGTGGTGGCGACAGACTACGACTCCTGGGCCCTCATGTGCACGACGTCGGCCTCGCTCGGCGGCCAGAAGCCTGCCCAGGTGAGGCTTGCGCGCCCAGGTGATCAGCGGCAGTTTTGAAGGCAAGCCGACAGCTTGTGACTCTTATCCGGTCGGAGCGGAGCGATTGTCATGGCATTTTCGACACAGCGATTTGTGCAAGGGCAGACCCTGCATCGCAGGCGCTGGCGCAGCTGGGCAAACGATCACCTGGACATCAGGAACTCGCTCATGTTGTAACAATGTTGTAACAATGTAACATAATGTGCATCTGACTGACGTTCCCTGCGCCCGCAGGTGCTGGCGCTGCTGTCGCGCAGCTGGGCGCACGACCCCCTGGACATCGGGGACCGCCTGAACGAGCTGGCGGAGCGGGGTCTGCCCTGGAAGGAGGCCGTTTTTGCGCCCTCCGCTGCATGTGCCGCCGCCGGCGGCGGCTGAAGGGGAAAGCACGGCGTCCAACGAGCCTGCAGCGCAGGCGGCAGCTGCCACTGCTTTGGAAGGAGGCAAAGTTGCGCCGTCCGCCGCCTGCGCCTCCGCCACCGGACTGTGAGGAGAGAAAGTGTTCTACCTGGAAATTATTTGGGAAATGGCAATCGGTGCCGTCCGCCGCCTGCGCCGCCGCCGTCGGACTGCGAGGGACAAGCAGCGATCTCTACTGGGAATAGTCCGTATCTGCACCCTCCGGCGCCGCCGCCGCCAGCGTCCGCGTTTCGGCTGCTAACGCGGACGCCCGGCGCGCCAGCAGCGCAGACAACAGCTGCAAGTTGCCCTGGAAGGGCGGCAAGTTTTGCGCCCTCCGCATGCGATGCTGCCGGCAGTGCCGCAGGCGGCTAAGGGGGGCAGAGGAGCGCGATGTAAAGTAGAATAAGAGATTATGAGACGCAGAAAGTAGTGTCTCTGGAATATCCGCCGATGGCGGCGCAGCCTGCTGCTGGCGGAGCTAGGCAGCCGGCTGGGAGCGACAAGACAAACAACTGGGAAGCCACCACTGCGGCAGAGAGAAGATCCTAACGCAGCTACAGAGCAGCGCGGGGGCCGCGACATCTCATGCGGCATTGGACTTTCGATGTTCGTTTTATGCATCTCTAGCAGCAGCAGATTGGAGCAGATATAATTGATGCGAGCTGAGGGATGCTTGGGAGAACGGCGCATACAACTTTTGAAGGAGTGAAATGGAGTGAGCCTGAACCGCATGGAACTGCAAGGATGTTGCAATGTTTTGAGACCGCAGTCAGTACCTCCTAGCTAGAGATAGTCGAGACATATTTTGCAAGTGCTTTTTCAAGACTTCTCACTGCAGTGTCCGTAGCGCGCACTATCCGAGGCTACCAGCAGGTATGCAGCCCAATCACTGCTGCCCGCTGCACTACTTTACGCATTCATCTTGGCTCACAAGACCGTCCGGAGTCTCTGCAGTTGGCGCGTCAGAACGAGGCTCGACAGGCTGAGATGCAGGCGTTGGGACATGCGCTGCATCCATGCAATGGCAGAAAATGTAGGTACAGGGTGTATTTACACAGGGAAGGTCAGGCGCAATGCGGCAGGCACACTCGTTGTCTTGGGAGCCTCCCACATCAATAACGGACGGCTCAGCAGCAGCTGAGCCATGCCGGCGGCCGTCACTGTTTGGCAAGAAAAGGCGGCGGCGGCAGCGGCTGCCACCCGCCGCCCTGCAGCGACAAGGCAGCCCCTGCCGGCGGGCGCCGACAGTGGCTGCGGTGCACACGCAGAAATGTTTTCTATCAAAAGAGAGACAAACCATTGTTTCGAAGGTGAACGGGAGAGCAGCTTGCACGCACAAGCCTTTCTGTGCACTGCTGCATCAAGTCAGCTGCACATGCGAAGTCTAGAAATCTGAGTGATCACGAAACACTAGGTGCTGGCTGCCCCAAATTCCGCCGTGCTGGCAAAGGTCCTCACTCGCGGCGCTTCGTTGCTGGTGTCAAAATGGACGAATTGGCCAGTTGATGTTGCTGCGGCCCGCTAAACGAATGATGACGCCATTTCCAACCCGTGCATTCTGACAGATCTCCTGTCGCTTTCAGGCTATCATCGGTCGCAGGAAGGCCCTAGTAGAATCATGGGGCCCGCCTACAGCGGCGCTGAGGTATGCGACTGACGCTCTCCCCTTCCGTTGACGAGACTGCTGACTACTGCCGAGGCTCTAGTCGTGCATCGCTAATGTGCTGACGCGCCATGTCAGGCACAGTGACCGGCTGCCGGCGATGGCAACTTGTCAGCTGCTGGGTTCCTTTGTGAGGCCATGGCCCCGGCTGTTTCTGCAAGGCGCTGCCGCAAGCGAGCTGCCTGCTGCCGCGGCTATGCCGCTGCGGCTATGCCGCCGGCGCTGTGAGCCATTCCATCGGGCAGGCTGCTGCTCCGCTGAGACGCTGCAGTGGTCTGCTGCTCTGCTGCCAGCGCGCTGCTTGCCGGCGTTCCGCGGGAAGGCCTGCTCTGGCTGCTGCATTTTTTTTGGCGCTGCTGTTCGCCAACACTGCTTGCGCCTGGCGGGCCGCTGCGCTTTTGTTGAGCGGCGCTAGCGGCCGGACGCGGTGGCCGTTGTCACGACATCGCCGCCGCCGCCACTGCTGCTGTGTTGGGGCGTGCTGTGGCCGCCCTACTGGCCCAGGCGCAGCCGGCGAGCCACCTCCGCCGCTGACACGCCCGCTACCAGCAGCATCCGAACCTTGGCTGCATTAGATGTACATCTGTGTCAGCACCGCGTCACCAACGAGTCGACAGATACAGGAACGTGTGCGTCTACTGTCAAAGAGCCCTGCTGCCTCAGCGCTTGAGCAGCCCCACTGCCCTTCATGCTCCTGTAAGCTTCAGCAATCAGATGGTCTGCACCATGCGCGCCTCCTGTCGTCCGCCTGGACCAGGCTGGCTGCAGGTTTAGTGTGACGACCTCTATGCTCAACACTTATATCGTTGAAGCATCCATGCCAAGGAGAAAAAGTAGTCCACTGCCGCTCGCGGCATCTACCTGCACCAGCGCGGCAACAGCTTCCATGCTTATGAAACAAAACAGTGAGGAGTGTCATCAAGCTTCAAGCCCAACAGGTGCACAGCCAGTCGCCACGTCCGGCTACACCAGACGGCCTATAGCGCGCTGCGATGCTCGAAATCCAGTTGAGAGAAAGCACGACTCCAAGTCTGGATCGTCTCTCATGCGCACCGCCGGCGGTCACCTCCACCTGCGCCAGCGCGGCAACGGCTTTCAATGCAGCGTCCTCTATGCTCGTCAGCTCAGCAGTTTGAAGATTGTACTACTATCAAATGACGAGAGAGCTCACCGCCGGTTTCGACGTCTGCCTGCGCCAGCGCGGCGACGGCTGTCAGGGCGGCGTCCTCCTCTCTGAGCGCCCGCAGCTGCGCCTCCAGCTCCGTGCGACGCGCCTTGCCGCGGTAGTACGCCTCCAAAGCCGACGCCCGGTTACGTTCCCGCCTGCGAAAACAGAAGCAGTTGGCGTTCAGCACGAATCAAAAGGGCACAGGTTGGAAAAGCTTTCTAACCCGCGTCAGCGCAGGACGCCTTGCCACGGTAGCATGCTTTTGAAAGCAGACGCCCGGTTGCAGCCTGTGGGTGAAGAGTGATTGCTGTCAAAACATACTGGCTGAGACACAGACTTGCCGCACTGGTAGACCTACAGGATGGATGCCCGATTGCCCTCCCGCCGCAGTGCACAGGCAGCATGGGCCGATGTAAATCAAGCAGAAAAGATGAAAGTACTTTGAACGACTCGCACACTTGAGGCGTGGACGAATAGCCTCTCTGTAGATGCACAAAATAGCAGGACAGCAGCAGAGAGGCACCTGAGACGAATAAACTAAGCAGCTGGCAGTACGGTCATGTCATAGGAGAATGTAGGGGCGAGGCAGAACGAATTCAGGCAGAAACGACTGCGGCGGAGAGCCTGCAAGGGAGTGTGTGAGCGGCATACTCCAGCGAACAGTGAGCAATACAGCCGACGACCCACCTGCGCGCCAGTGCCTCGGCATTGGAGGCGTATTTGGTGCGTCCGCCCTTTTTAGGACGCCCCTCCTCCGCGCTTGCCCCAGATGCATCGGCGCAAGCGTCCCCAGATACATCCTTGCGCGGCCGCCCCACCTGCTCAGTGGAGACGACTGGATTACCACAAAACCATGTCAATCTGTTCCCTTTCTGAAGCAATCCCCTCTGTTCATGCCCTGACGACAGAAATGTGGCGCAGCTTCGTCATTAAGGCACTCGAATAACAAAGCACCACTGAGCTGTCAATGAATCCAATGCCTTGCCTTGGGCCGATCGCCGGGGTTGAGCGCCGCGGCCTCGGCCGCCGCCATCGCCTCGGCGGCGGTCGCATGCCACGACGTGCGGCGCGTCAAGCCCGGCGCCGGCGGCATGGCGTTCCCGCCCCCCATACCGCCGCGGCCGCTGCCAAAACCGCCGTCGAGCAGGCCGCCGCTGCCACCGCTGCCCTCCTCCGCCTCTGGCCGCCAATCCGCATCCGAATCACTGCTGCTGGCGGCGTGGCGGCCAGACTTGCGCCGGCCCAGCCGCTGCTGCGGCCGCGCCGGCGGCGGCGACGCCCTCACCGAGCGCTCGCCCGATGCTGCGCCGCCGCCCCAGGCGACATCGCCCAGCAGGCACCCGCTCGCAGTCCGGCGCCGTACAGCGATCAGCGGCAATGGCGGCAGCCCCTGCGACCCGCCAGCTGCACCGCTGGGGCCGCTGCCAAAACCGGCGCCCGGCATGCTGCCAGCGCGGCCGACCAAGCCGAAGCCGGCAGGCGGCAGGAAGCCAACGCAGTCGGCGTCTGCTCCCCCCGCTAGCGGCCAACTGCTCTCTCCAACAACGTGTTCCAGCTGCGACGCTGCCTGGTATTGGCCGTCCGAGGGTCTTTGTGTGCCCAGCTCAAACAGCAGCGGCGACAGGAAGCTGGTTGGCATCGAGTGCGTCGACAGGCCGCTGCCCGTCAGACCCAGGCCGCTCAGACCCGCGTCCATGCCGCTATAGTGGGTCCAGCTGTCCGGCTGCGCCGGCCTCGCCCCGAGCAATGCCAGGCCGCCGCTGCCGCCGCCACCGCTGCTGCCCAAGCTGCCGCTGCCGTCGAAGCCGTCGCTACCCAAGCCGCCGGCGCCCAGCCCCGCAAGGGGACTCAGCGCCGCTCTGCGCCCCTGGGGGCTGTGCTGCAGGCGCAGCGCGGCGGCATCCACGGCGCTGCCGCGCTGCCCCGCGGGTGGAGCGTATGCTGCCCCCCAATCTGCCATGACGCCGGTGGCGGGATCGGCGCTCACAGAGAACAGTCCGCAACCGCTGCCACAACTGGCCGAGCCGCCCCGCTGGATCTCGTGCTGCAGTTCCGCGGGCGCAGACCTTCGGGTGGAGCTGAAACGCGGCAGCGGCGGCCGGCCGCCGCCGCTGTCGAGGCCGCTGCCGCCAACCCCGCCGCCAGCGAGGGCGCCAAAGCTGCCCGTGCTGCCGCCGCAGCCGCCGCTGCTGGCAAAGCAGCTTGAGTAGGCGCTTTGAGCCAGAAGCTGCTGCTGCGCTCCGCCCGACAGCTGGCCATACAGCGCAGCAAGTCCGCCGGCCGCATCCTGTGTGGGGCTCCGCTGCAGACCAGACAGACCGCCGGGCAGGTCGTGCCAGGGGCTGTGCCACCCTGGCGGCGGACCGCCACCGCCACCGCTGCCGCCAAGTTCCATTGGCTGGTGCTGCAGTTGATGATCCTGCACCGGCGCCCGCAGCTGCGGCAGTGAGACACCTCCCGCTGCTGTCGGCCACTCACCTGGGAGGAGCACAACGTTTTTGCGAACGCATGGAGCAGCTTGCATGTTGAGCATCTGCGAGCAGGAGCGAATCGCGTCCGATTGGTGTGCGCTTGATGAAGTGAAACGCAACAGGAGGGATGTGTCATGCAAGCTGGTGTCACATGGGAAGATGCGTCCAGCATGCTGCGATCCGAAGCACAGGAGCACGATATCTCCAATCCACATGCTTGTGTGTCAGACCGGACCATTCAATCAGATGACAGGATGCGGCTGGCGGCTGTTCTTGGGCTCCGCGCCTCACAGTCTCATTGCTGCTGTACACAAACCACACAGCGTTGATCGCTGCCGATTTCGGTACATTCATGGAGCAGCGTTGTCACCTTGCGCCCGGTCATGCGGCTGCATGGCCACCCTCTCAGCGCCGTGTGATGCGGGCGGCGGCGGCGCAGATGCAGCATCAACACCGCCACTGCTGCTCCTGCGGCCTGCGTCCCCTCTGCAGGCCCAGAAACCGTCTCATGTCACATGTCGCATCATTACAGCAGAGAAACGGCGCATACCGCTGGCAGTTTTGGCTAGCTGGGCCGCAGCACCGCCAGCACTACGCTAGTACGAGGGTGCGTGGTCAAATCGAGGCCCACGGCAGTCTCGTGCGTGCCGGCTGCAGGTGGCAGGAGCCGGCGTCTGCGGACGTGAGCGCTCCATTTCGCTTGCGCGCATGCGGTGGCGGTGCACGACATCATTATCACACTTTGCAGCGGGAACAGCAAGAGCGGTGGATCGGTAAGAACATCAGGCACGCCTCCAAGAGCCCGCGATCGATTCATTCCAGACGCGCGTCACCGCACTGCAGCCGCCGATGCAGCGAACACGCTGTAGTATGTCTGGTATTGTGGCCGACCAGCAGCAGCAGACATATCTCGGCTGGCAAAGGCGGAGCAGCGCTGCAGGCAGTTCGTCGGTGCGAGAGTGATGTGCAGACTCAAAAATGGCAGTCAATGCCGCGCAAACCCACCCGTCTTGCATGGCGCCGGTGTTTAGCAGCGCGTTGCGGCTCTCTGTGTCGATTACAGCACGGCGGGCGCGGAGGCTGCAGTGCGCGATGACTGCAGCCGGCCCACCGGTGTCCGCCTCCAGCTGCACTCGACGTCACGCAGTATCATTGCGCAAAACGACAGCTGGCTCTAGGGCCCCCGGCGTTTTGTAAAATGCAGCGATTTTCTGAATGCCAGCCTGCCCCGCCTGGCCCGTGCACCGAATGACTCGGCTCGGAGGGAAAGCGACAATCGAGCAGATGAGCTCGTCTACGGCAGATGCGGACCGCGCGCTGCCGGAGGCGTCAGCGTCAATTGGCTGTGTGGGTACAAAGCGTGCGGGAAGCGACTTGGCAACGTGGCTGCACTTGTCACGCCTCAACAAAGGCACCAAAGTGACAGAGTAAACAATTAGGAGACAGCCGTAAAGCAGGCCTGCGAGCCTTTTGTCCTTGACGCCGAGACGATCGCGCTAGCTTCTGCAGCAGATATGAAGGTTGCGTCATCACGATGGGCTTGTGCACGCAACCCTTAGTCACAAACTTTTTCGCACGATCAGTGCCTTGGCCCGCCTCAGCTTCCAGTAGCGCAGGTGTATGTGCTCAATGTAAGGTTTTCACACCAAGCGTTTGCAGCGTGCTGCGGAGCTGCGACCGTTAGTGCGCCTGCATCCAAGCCCTGCAATAATTCCACGACATAGCAGCAGCATGCTGATGTAATGATCCACAGCGTCCCCCAGCATGCAGCCTTTCGGATTGGTCAATGTCCGAATTTCATTCACTGATATGATTTTGTACGAATCCCTGCATTAGAAGTCTACAGAGCGGCAGCGGCGCCAGCAGCAGCGCCGGCAACTGGACGCTTGTCTTGTCTACAGACTGCTCTTAACCTTCCTCAGGCTAGAAACCGTGGCTTGCTGATGCTGCAACGCAGTGGCGCACCATGTCAAAGAGCACACAGTGCCACATCACGTACATGCGCATGTGGGCCCGACATTCGGACATTCAAGCGGCCCCAGACAGACATCATGCTGGTAGACAGACCAGACTGTGTCAGCATGCGGACCGCAAGCCTGCGTGCAAGGATTTGACCGGGAGTCAGGAACAAATCGCGTATCGCTTGGCCACACAGACGTTGCTTCGGAAACCTTCGGCATCATTGCAGCATCGAAATGGCCAACCAGCAGCAGCGCACAGCCGCGGCGTTCCTAGCAGGGGGATGCGTCGGTATTGCTGCATCGATCGCCGTTGCATATCACCTGCGTTCAGCACCTGCCTCGCAGCAACAGCATCGCACACCGGCTGATGCCGGCGCAATGGCGTCCGGCCGCAGCACCTCCGCATCACTCTGGCAGCGCCTGATACGGCTGCTCGCGCCTCCTGCGCCGGCCGCTGCGGAGCCTGCAGCAGCTCGCGACCTGCTCAGGGCAGCGGCGGAGGGGCGCGCAGCACAGCGCGGCGGTGGCGCCGCCGCAGGTGCGGCTGCCGGCCGCCATGGTGCAGATGGCGCGGCGATGGGCGCCCAGCAGGACGGCTCGCCAGCAGCAGCAGCAGCAGCAGCAGCAGCAGCAGCAGCAGCAGCCCATGCAGCGCTGGAAGGCGAGGGAGACGAGATCCTAGCGGAGCACTTTACCCGCAACACGCAGTTCTTCGGCAGCGAGGGGCAGTGCCGGGTGGCCGGCGCCTTTGTTGTGGTCGTTGGGCTTGGGGTGAGGTTTCATAGATCCGCCGGCTCTCCTGCTGTTCACATTGCTGGCTGGCTTTGCAACGCAACTGTGTGCAGCCGCACAAACATGCATGCTGTGCTCTTTCCATCTATCCGAGGGACCGCCTCTGCGTGTGTCAGGTAGGCCGGCCGAGCCGCCATCGCAGCATGGTCGCACAGCACATGTCCTGCACCAGCAATGTCACACATTGCTGCAAAAAGGCTAAAGAAGCCTCAGCCCCGCTGTTGCACCCCCCTGCTTGCAGGGCGTCGGCAGCCATGCCGCGGCGATGCTGCTGCGGTCTGGGGTCTCCCAGCTGCGCCTCATCGACTTTGACCAGGTTCGGCAGTTTCGAACCCGCAAGCGCCGGCCGTAGCAGCCACAATCCCAGGCCTCCCTCAACAGCAGCCGGAACAGCACCATGGACTCCAATCCCCGACTTCCATTTCGGGTTGCCCGCTAGGTGACGCTGTCGTCGCTGAACCGGCACGCGGTCGCAACCTGCGGACGTGGGCCTGCCCGATGACGCGGCGTGAGGTGTTGCCAATGAGACGTTCGTGATATTTGGTGAAGGTGACGCTGTCGTCGCTGAACCGGCATGCGAGTCAGCCGCGCGCAAACGAGGGCTGCGTCAATCAGCATGGCGCACACCACGAACATCAAGTCCTCAGTTTCTTCCACTTCACCAGGTGACGCTGTCGTCGCTGAACCGGCACGCGGTTGCGACGCGCGCGGACGTGGGCCTGCCCAAGGCGACGGTACTGGAGCGCCACTTTGAGGCAATAGTGCCGGAGGCGCAAGTCGAGGCGCGCGTGGAGATGTACACCGTGGAGGCGGAGGAAAGCGCGCTGGCGGGCGCGCCGGATTTCGTGATTGACGCCATCGACAACATTGACACCAAGGTGTGGCTTCCACAAACGAGACACCGCCTCCAAGCACACAGCCTTTTCAGTTCAGGTGTCTCACGAAGCTTGCCAGTAGGTAGTCACACAGGCGGTCCGAACCACGCCCCAGGCGCCGGAGAGCAGAGGGTGTAAGCCGTCTGGCTCCCAAACCCAACCTCTGGAGCCAGACCCTGCTACATATTCCGTGCAGTCGCGCTGCTGGAGGCGTGCGTGTGGCGGGACATCCCAGTGCTGTGCTGCACACTTCTTCTTCGTGTGCTCAATTACACCGATGTAGGCGGCGCTGCTGGCGGAGTGCGTGCGGCGGGACATCTCGGTGCTGTACTGCGCCGGCGCGGCCGCCAGGGCGGACCTCAGCCCGCAAGCCACAAACCTAATCCCTGATTCCGCTCTCAGGTGGCGCTGCTGGCGGCGTGCGTGCGGCGGGGCATCTCGGTGCAGTGCTGCACGGGCGCGGGTGCCAGGGCGGACCCCAGCCGTCAAGCCACAAGAGCAAAATCCCTAAACCCTCTTTCCCTTTCCAGGTGGCGCTGCTGGCGGCGTGCGTGCGACGGGGCATTCCGGTGCTGTGCTGCGCGGGTGCGGGCGCCAAGGCGGACCCCAGCCGGCTGCGCTTCTGCGACGTGTCCGAGTCGACGGCGGATCCGCTGGCGCGCTCCGTGCGGCACAAGCTGCGCCAGCAGCACGGTATCGACAGCGGCGTGCAGGTCAATGGAAAATCTGCAGTTCACAGTGTAGAAATTAGAACCTTTCTGTAAAGGAAGCTGGAGAGCTCCGTGCGGCTCAAGCTGCGGCAGCAGCACAGCACCGACCGCAGTGTGCCTTCAACTCGCGGTTCCATTGCACACCTTCACAATCCATCAAGGCGCGACGTTTGCTGTGGCATGATGCCTGAGAGCGCTCATTGTGCTCATCGTGGGTGCTGATGAGCATGGCCGGCCGAGGTGCCGGCTGATAGTCTGTGCACTATCCGCAACACCCATCACGTCACCTATGTGAAAATTATTCTTGCAGATGCTGATGAGCACGGAGCGGCCGCGCTGCCGGCTGGTGGACAACACCGGCGGCGGCAACCTGTCCGACTTTCAGGTGCGATACCCGGAAACGCAGTCTGCAGCAACTTCGGAAAGTTTCCGCACTCGGCGCCTGACAATCTCCGGGATGAGACGCTCTGAATGGCGCCTGCCCTGAAGGTGGTCCTCACGCGTGCGGCACGGCATGTGCTGCGCTGCATGTGGTTCCTCGTTTGCTGGTGCCACGGTGAGGACACAGTGAAGCCCAACCAACCAACGCTGGTTCTGAACCGTCCCGTTGCCCACTGCTGTTTTTGCATCTAAACATCCTGCAGGTGGTGCCCAACTTCCGGGTGCGCACGATCCCGGTGCTGGGCACGACGCCGGCGCTGTTCGGCCAGGCGGCCGCCGCCTGGGTCGTCACCCAGCTGGCACGCCAGCCCTTCAGCCCCGAGCCCATGTTTGGGTGCGTGCTGCAGATCCCGGCAGCACACACAGTGCGACTCGACCTTCGTTCGTGTTCGTGTCTTTGGTTGCGGTTCTGGTGTCGGCATGTGTCCGGTATCTGCATCTGCCGCGTCAAGAATTGTAAGTAACTGCGTGTGCCGAGCCATCATGTGCTGGCAGTGCCATGAGTGCGGCCCGCCCATGCGTGTGCAGGGTGCTACCGGCAACGGTGGCGGCGCAGCTGCAGCGGCTGCAGGAGCGGGAATAAGATAGCCCGTGGACGCCCTTGGCGCCGAACACATGTTTTCTTTTCGCGACATTGGCATGCGTGTGCAGGGTGCTGCCGCCGGCGGTGGCCGCGCAGCTGCAGCGGCTGCGGGAGCGGGAGGAGGTGCGCTTTGGCAGCGATGCCGGCGTCTGCGTCGATGCCTCCGAGGTGTGTTTCCGTTTTCTGCGGATGACAGACATTGTGTCTTAGCCTCTCCGCCTTCCAACTCAACGTGCTAAATAGCAACAAGAAGGTGTGCTTCGGCAGCGATGCCGGCGTGTGCATTGACGCTGCCAAGGTGCGTCCAAGCAATGAGTGGTTGAAATGGTTTGTCTCCCTCAAAATTTTCGTAGAGGTGCGCTTCGGCAGCGACAGCGTCTGCATCGACGCCGCCGAGGTGCGCTTCTGCGGATGTCGACCTTTTGTTGATGTTTTGATTCGGATTCTTTCATCAGGTGGCTTCTCCAGTCACACTCTTACACTGAGATGGAAGCTGCGCATGTTTGTCAGCTCCAGCTGGTGTGCGGATGCACGGCGCAACTGCGACGGCACGGGGCTGCTGGTCTGCAGGTGGTGCTACTGCAATAGGACTGCGGGTTCATGTGAAACACTTACAGAGGCGTAGATTTTGTAAGAAAAGATTCAGGTTTGCCGATCTGCCGTAGGTGCCAGTGATGGTGCGAGGCGGCTGCCGGGCGTACCTCGCCTTCAACCACCAGTTTCTCAATCATGATCTGCCATTTCCGTGGCCGCAGGTGGCGTTGCTGGTGCGGGGTTGTGGCGGCGCGTGTCTTGCCCGTGTGCCACGTACCTATCTGCAATGCGTTGTTCATTACTGATCACCTGCTACAGGTGGCGGTGCTGGTGCGGGAAGTGTGGCGGGGCGTGTCGGCGCGTGCGGCGGCGGCTGGCGAGCTGCCAACCCAGGATAAGGGGCTCACCCGCCGCATCGAGGGCCTCACGCTTACCAGGTGGGCCCTTCACACTTGGCCTTGCCGTCGACGGCATTGGCTGGCATCCTGCAGAGGGACCTGCAGGCCTTTCTGTGGCTGTGGGCGTTGGGTCCTTGGCCGTCAGGGCTCTCGGCGCAGCCGGCAGGCGGTGGCAGGATGCGCGTCACCGGCCGGCGTCGCCTAGCCCGCGCCTCTCTTCCTTGGGGATACCCGAAGCAGCATTGTTGCGCACAAAAGGATCATGCTCGTGAGCTTGCTTCGAACATGCATGTAGGTGGGACTCGACGCAGCCGGCGGACGTCGGCAACCTGGTGCTTCTCGGCTTTGCCGAGGCTGAGGCGCATGAGGAAGTGACGGATCTGGACGCCCTGCGGCGGGCGGAGCCGCGTTTTGCGGATTACGTGGAAGCCAAGCTGGACCGCGCTCGGCGGGAGTTCTTCCTGTGATGATTGTGAGTTAGCATCGAGGGCCGGCTTTGCCGCTTCACTACCTAGAAATGTGATGTAAATTTTTGACCACGCGCAGTGGGGCTTTGGAACCATGCAAAGGCACAAACGTCATGCGTGCCACTGCTTGTTACAGCGATACTGGTCACTCGCAAATTGCACCGTTTCATTCGAGGAGGACGCAAGAACCGTGGGTATCTCCCTGAAAGCTGCCTTTTCGCACCACCGATTAGGTGCCTGTGCCTGAATTTGTCTTCGATATCGACCAACTAGACATTGAAGCAGTTTGACATGCTGAGCAGCAGCATGCCATTCAGAAACACAGCCTGCAGATATGTGTGCCTTGCCAATATCTGATTGCCTGGCGATCGTGCTGCAGCTACTTAGCGACACACTGCCGCACGTGCGCAGCCAAGACTCTGCACATGACGGCAGCAACCCTGCGAGGCCGCCAGACTATCAATCGGCCAGGCCGCCAGACTATAAATCGGCCATATTCCGCCCTGTCCGCTGCAGCCATGCTGGCCAGGGCCGTTGGAACGCACGGTGCCGGTAAGATCTCTGCTGAGAATTTCTGCACCGTTGGGGCCGGTTGCCCGTGTCATCCCGGGCGCTAGCCGCGCGGAATTCACTCTGCGGCTTTGGTGATGGGGTTGTGGATGGGGTGCCCGTCTGGATACCTGCAAATCGAGTGTCACACAAGCGCTCATCGGCTGCGATCACGGGTCCGGACAGACAGCATTTCGAGCCGTTGCAGTCTGAAACGCGAGGAGATGCAAGGATGCCGTCTGCCTGGGCGTGCGTCCCCTGACGACATTGCGCTGCGGCATGGCGTCCCGCATCCACGGGGCCAACACATCGGCCTGCAAGCTGTCAGCAGCACGTCCCCATCTCGAGCCAAGTGGGAATGCGGGGGAGCCCCAAGCACCTGAAGTGCACCCACACGCCGCGAAGGTAAGTCACCAGGCTCCACACCGCGAGCACTGCACCCGCGTACAGCAGCGCCAGCGCCGCCCATGTCAGGCTGCCTATCAGGTCCGCCCCTGCAGTGAAAGGCAAACGAAGAACGTTGACAGGCGAGAAAGGAACGGTGTGAGAAGCACCACACCACCATAGAGCAGCGCCAGCGCCGTCGACGCCAGGCTGCCTATCGGGTCCGCCCCTGCAGTAAAGGCACAGGATGTTTGATCAAAGGCAGGCAAGAAAAGGCCTAAGAATCATTAAGCCATTACAGAGCAGCGCCAACGCCGCCCATGTCAGGCTGCCTACAAGGTCCACCCCTGCAAGCGCGTGTCACACATTGCAGGAAGCAGAAAACTGCACGGCCGCTGCGTGTTGTGAAGCAGCACTGCGTAAGCGGCGCCCTGGCCGCTGAAGGACCGCCCGGACACAGTGACCCTCGACCACGCTGTGCGAATTCCACCTAGGTGCAACTTTACCCCCTCTGATTGCGTGGCGCTGCTGCTGATAATGGCCTGGCAGTGTTCCAGCCGCAAAGCACTGCCCCGGGGTCCTCGGCATTCAGCTGCATGCTGATCCGCAGGTCCTGACGGTTCCGGAGGGGGTCGCTGGTGTCAGGCAGAATGTGAGGGAAGAGAGGAAAAGAACCCACATGAGGCGCCCACCAGGCGGGTGCTTTCCCGCAGCCCTAGCAGCGCCGAAATGCCCACCATCTGCAGCGCCGTCTTCCACTGCGGAGGAGCAGTGTCTCGGATCGGTCTGGCGGTCACTTGTCAAGCCTCCAGCTAGGTGCACTCCCAAGTTCCACCCCCTGTAGGTACGCTTGCATATGCTAGTGAAGTTGACCGACGCCCATGCACGATGTTGTAGCCGCACCATATGGTGGACGCCAATGGCGGTCATCGTGTGTAATTAGCGACAGGACGTGCATGAGCACGCGACAGCCTTTGCGTACATCACAGGCAGGCCACAGCCAGGCGAGCAAGCACCGAAAGGGTCTGTGCCATAAAGAGTGCAAGTCTCGGCAGCGCAGCGAGCGCACCTTCCCAAGCGAGTTGACCTTGACGGCCTGCAGTTGAGAAGCAAGCACGCCGTCAGCATGCCAGACGCTGTCAGAGTCCTGTGCGGATCCTGTGACACCGATGGTGCGTGCAAGGCGAACGTGCAGCATGTGAAGGTGCGCACTCTGACCCCCGGCAAGTCAGGGCGGAAAGCTGCTTCGTCGTCAGCCTGTCTTGTGCGGGTTGCCGCCCGCGGCGGCGGCCTATTCCCGCAGGCTTGGCAAGCTGTCGTGCGGACCCTACCAACTCAAGGAAGAGATTCGTCCTCAGGAATGCAGTTTGCCTCCCACCTTGTGCGCGTTGCCGCCCGAGGCGGCGGCCCACTCCCGCAGGCTGGACATCGCGATCTCGCGCCCAATGACCACCAGCACCGGCACCGCCAGCGCGGCCTTGTACAGCGGCGACGGTGGATCAGACGCCAGCAGGATGAGCGCTGTCGCCACCATCAGCTTGTCCGCCACCGGGTCCAGGAAGGCTCCGAACTCTGACGTCAGCTCCATCTGCAGGTCCCGCAGCAGTAAGTGTTCGATGTCCGACTACTGTGTTGCAGCGAGGCAAGACGATATGTGGGTTCCTGCCGCAGCTTGAAGCACCAGCACCAGCCTTCTCTGACTAGGAAGCTCACCGGTTGGTGTCGGCTGCTCAGCAGGTTGTGAGTGCAGATCATTATTCAGTCACACTGCGCTGCTCGGCAGCTCCCTAGCAAGGCCCACCTTTCGGGCGAGGTAGCCATCGACTGCGTCTGTAATGGATGCGCCCACAAACACGAGCGCCGTCACCAGCGGCGCATAGTACGCTGCAGGGCAAAGCAAAATGGAGCGGCGTCAGAGTGAAACTGCATCATACTGGGACGGTGTCAAGGGCCTCGATGTTGCAGCACCTGTGCTGGTTAGCGGCGCGCGCTAGATCCTATAAGGGCATCGACGACAGCAGCTGCCGGACTCGAAAGGGGTGAGCCGGCCATCCCCTGGGATTCCCGCCTGCTCCGGCAGACCATCATGCTGTGTTCCATCGGATTATCATATGCGTCTATCGATAGCCCACCTGTGCTGTACCAAGTGACGACGAAGACGGGGACCAGCACCACGCGCAGCAGCGTGAGGATGTTGGGCGGCGTCAGCAGCGGCTGCGGCGGCGGGAGCGCAGCCTCCTGCTCCGCTTGAGCTGCCGCCTCCTGCTCCGCCCGCCGGGAGGCCCTGTAGTAAGCGGACCGCCTGTCGATGAACGAGTCCAGGGACTCCTGCGCTTGGAACAACGGATGTTTTTCGGCAGGTCTTGTGTGGGAATGTGTTTGTGGTTCTGGCAGATCAGGCTGTGTGTGATTTGCGCAGCCTTTGCCGCCGACACATGTCGTTTTCTGCAGGCCGACCTGCGCAGAGCAGCGCGACCGGGCTGCCGGTCAAGATCAAGGATACGAGAAACATCGTGTTCGTGAGCAATCTCAAGCTAGCGCACTCACAGGCGTCACTGAGGCAGGCTGCCGGGAACGAGTGGCGCGGTTGAGTGCCGACCTCAGAGGGAGGTCTTCAAACAGTTCCTGAGTAGTGTTGCAGGAAGGAGCACTGGCAACTTCACGCTGGGCAACGAACACCATATCCAGCTGGCCAGAATACACAAGCCGCGGGCACGGTGCACTTGATTTCCATGTAGCCCAGTCAGCCCTCAACGCTGCCACACCCATGTCCTGCGACTAAGAATGTTTCAACGTTTCATCTCCATTGCAGGGCACAGGTCGAACGCATCGCGCGCACCTGGCTGGCTGATGAGTGGAACAGAGGCACCCTCCTCAGATTGCTCTTGGAGCCTGCCGCCGGCATGGTCTTGACCGCCGGCGGCAGCTTCACAAACGCCTGGGTATCAATCCTCACGCCTCGCCCAGGTGTGCCTGGCTGCAAGCGGGACCGGAGGAGCATGAACACGGTGGGTTGTCGTACGAATCACAGCACCGCCAACGATCTTTGTACGCGTCCAGCCAGCACAGCGGATTGTGATAGTTACTATAAAGGCAGCAACCTATGTGCAGCAACTTGTGATGCTCCGTGCAGTTTTCACAGCTTCCGGTCGAGGTCTATTTCTGCCCCCTGATGCCGCACCTCCCCCGTTGGGCAAAACTGTGCATGATCATGCAGTCAAGACTACATGCGCCTCATTTCCTGTGCTCAGTTCAATGCCTGCAGTAGTGCTGCAAGCAACATTTGTGCAGGTGCCACGGACTGAGCGGTGGTAGTGCATGAGACGAGCTGGCGGCGCAGCGGTCCACTGGCGCCGCAGCAGTCATGCAGCAATGTGGGCCGGCTGCCTGAGGCTCATCATTTGGGGGAAGGCTCGATAGAGCATCACGTGCCAGACTGTACTCCCCCTTTGCCAATACGGCCATGGCACATCCTTCAAAACGGATGGCGCGCGAGCGCCACTGCACTGGGACGCTGAGTGAATTGCCGCACGCATACGGAGGTGAGATTCGTATTGATTTCAAACGCAACTCAAACAGAACATCAACAGCTCTACCAGGACCATCAGCTGGCCTGCTTGCAGGAGAACGTCATAGTGGTGGCTGCAGCAGTGCTAGGTGAGCGAGGCAGACCTCGCAGCAAAATACACTGTGCGGCATGCAACACGCAAAGCAGATTGCGTCCCTGCGGCCCGCCACCTGGCATATCATGTGTACTGCTATATGCACAGTGACCTGCTGCCGTGCCATGACCTGAAACTGAAACCCTCATTTCCAGGTACCCGCATCCTGGAGTACGGCAACACCACGCTGACGCCGGTGGAGCTGTCCGAGGGCGAACAGTACCGTGTGCACTGGTGCGCCGCCCCTACAATTTGACAAGGTTTCCTCATCTGCACGAAGAGATGATTGTTCGCATGCTCGGCCATGGACGCAGAAGACAACTCTTGACTCACCACCCTGCTTGCCGTTGACAGGCTGCGGGGAAGACCTCCGACGTGACGAGCGCTTACAGTAAGAGCATTCTGCTGATGCATCTGCATCCACGGACCTTCATGCGTCCAGCCCAGCATCGCCACAAAATGTTGAATTGAACACACCAGGAAACAATGCCCGATGTCGTATGCGACGTGCTGTCATGTGCTGCCAGCCTTGACCTAACAGCTCCCATGCGCATCAGCTGCCAGCTGTCCCCAGCGCGGCCGGCCGCTGCTTGGTCGGGAGTCCCCTGGCAAGTGTGACATCTGAATGCGTCGACTTCTCACACTACTGCAGTGCAATCTTGAACCCCCACCCTTTGCCATGCGCAGGCCGTCCGGCTCTGTGATCTCCGCCGCTGTTGCCACCTACGTCTGCCGCCACAGCGAGTGCGGCCAGACGTCGCCCAAGTACGCCCGCATCGACACCGAGCACACGGAATGATAGCCCCTTGATTAATTATTTGCTGTGGATGTCTCCAAGCCCGTGGCTTGAGGTATTCGCAGAGGCGTGGCGTGCTGGCCACGCCACAGGAGGAAGTGAGCGGCAGACTGCCGCACGAAGTACGCACTAGAGTCTTCTGCCGCCGCAACTAATCTTTATTGCAGTCAGGTCGGGTCTTGCAATTTCCAGTTTGCAAGGCAAAACTTGTACATCACACCACACAAAAGTCAGCCCACATAAAAGTGCGCAAACGTGTCTACGATAGCCGTCGAACTCTGTTGCCTTTGAGGCTTCATCGCCATAAAGTTTATTTCCTGACGCCTAGTTTTGAGACCCCGCCTACCCTCTGAGCACCAGGTTCTAAGACTTTGCAACGCTTGCCAAACACTCTCCACGCAGACGCCACCCGCTGCATATGCTTACAGTAAAGGAGCCGTGTGCTGCTGCAACCTACTGCCGCGGCCATGACGAAAACCGCACAGCCATCGTCTCAGAGTCTGTTCTGACTTTAGCCGATGCAAAGTATAGACCTGTAGTGAAGCAACCTCCTACTAACACTAGTTGGTTTCATTATACTTTGTATGACGAAACCAACATCATGACATCATTCTGAGGCTGCTGCCGCTCCGCGGCTGCCATTATTGTACAACAGCCGACGCCATTTGCACGGTGCTGAAGCAGCCGCTAGCTCATCGGAGCGGCTTCTCCCGCCGTCATTTCCAAGCCGCCGAGTCATCGCCCCGGCTTCTTCTTTTTCCTCTGTTTCTTACTGGCCTTCGTCTCCTCTGGCGGCAACCGATCCAGCGGGCAGGCGCCGTCGGCGAAGCCCGCCAGCCAGGAGTACTTGGCGGAGACATTGGCGGCGTCGGAGGCGTGCGGCACCCTGAACTGGCCGAGCAGCGCCGCACCAGTGTAGCACACCGCTCCCTTCGTCGGCTTAACCTACACGACAGTCAATCGTATTTTCTTTTTAGTAATTCGATGGCGTCGGAGGCGTGCGGCACTCCGATCTGGCCGACCAGCGCCGTCGCCCGCATAGCACACCGCGCCTTTGGTTGGTCGCACCTGCTTATCGTCCAATCAGCACTGTGGTCGCAATCAGTACTGTCCATTATGCAAAAAGTGCGGCAAAGTGGCTCAGCAGCACCGCGCCCATGTAGCATACCGCCTCCTTCGTCAGCTTGACCTGCACTTCGCTCGATCAACTATCAGACTTGTTGTTGCACATCCGTCTGCAGTATCTGCTGCAGCTCTGCGGAGCACACCTTACCCCTCGCCGGGTTGACCTGCACAGATTCTGGTTGGCAACAATGAGGACCAGGATCGGCTGATCCAGAGTGTGCCCTGAAAGCTCTAAACCAGAAGTGCAGGTCACCTCGTAGGTCTGCAGCTCAGAGTAGACGCGATGTACGCCCAGCAGGAACTGCCGCGCGTCTGCCACGCGCCAGGAGCTCTGACACTTCAGACGATATTGACGATGAATGTGCACTACTTGATAGCTTGAAACATGCAAGCACCTCGAAGGTCTGCAGCGCTGAGTAGACGCGAAGCACGTCTAGCAGGTAGCGCCGCGCGTCCGCCATGCGCAGGTGCTGCGACAGGAAGCGCCCCGCCGCGTCCGCCACCTCCGTCGGCTGCGGCGCCGCTGCGGCGCCGAGCTCGGCAGCTGCCCTAGCAGCTGCAGCCTTGGTCGGCGGCTGCGCCTGCGCCTGCAGGGGCCGCCGGCGCGGCCCTAAACCGCCGGCGCCGCCGACGCCACTGCTGCCGCCGATGCCAAGAGTGGCCCCTGCCCCGCCGAGCAGCCTCCTGCCGCCTGTCGCTGTGCCGCCGTCGGCGCTGCCTGCATCGCCCGCGCCGCCACCGCTGGCTGCTGCCGCTCCATTCGACTGCCGTCGCCGGAACGGCCAGGCTGGCAGGAGCGCCAGTGGATCTGCGCAGCACCAGCTCTTGCGTCAGCGCTCAGCAGACAGGTGCTGGCACAGCAAATCTGGCAGCGGCAATCTTTGGTCCTGTGACAAAACAGTCGTTGAATGCCAAGCCGGCCTGATGCAGAGGTATGCTCGATGTTGCACCATGGAGGCAGCCTGTGAATGTTTTAACGCAACATGGCGTTAGACAGCCACATCGAACTGCATCAGCACATGGGTAATCTCATCAATACAGCAACGCACCAAAGAATGCGGGGCGGCCATGCATCTGCACGTGTGCGGCGTCCATCGCCCTGATCTGCATTTCATATGCAGAGTGTCGGGAGACTTTCGAAAACTATGTCACGTTGTCAACATCATTCGGCGCTCTCAGGCCGTGGTCTGGCTGTCATTTTCCTCTGCCGGATTGCACAAAACGCAGGTTGCACACACCCACAACATTTGAATTTGCAGCAAACTCATGGAGCGGTGCCACCCCGAACACGAAGCTGGAAGAGTTGCCGCACCTGGGCCACGGTCTCGTTGCATTTGTCGTCTCGCGAGAGGGGCAGGTAGTGCACCCCGGGGCGCAGTGCGCGGCTGAAGAACTCGGGGGAGCGCGGGTCGACGGCAAACACAGGGGAGCCGCTCGCCAGCTTCTGCTTGAAGTTGGTGGCCCACGCGCCGCTCTCGATGTACACATTGTACCTGCACAGGCGAGCAGGATGAGTTGTATCAGATCATCAAGTTGACGTAACAGTCAAAAGATGGCGAACACAGGGGAGCTGCTTGCCAGATTCTGCTTGAAGTAGGTGGCCCATGCGCCGCTCTCGATGCGCAGATACCTGCAGAGCATGCGACGCAGAATGTCAATTTGTGTATTGTCAGAGGAATATGAGGCTCGAAGACAGGGAACACAGGGAGAAGCTCGCCAGCTTCTGCTTGAAGTTGGTGGCCCACACGCCACTGTCCGTGTACACGTTGTACCTGCGTAGGCGGTATCAAGTCCTGAAGAGAGCGACAAGAGGCATCGCAGAGCGCTACTCTGGTTTCCATTGTACTGTCGGAGTAGTGCCTGCGGTAACCAGATTCTGCTCAAGTTGATGGCCCACGCGCCCCTCCCTATCTTCCCACGTTCTACCTGTGTGGCGGGCAGAGCTCAGTCCGGGACACAAATAAGACATGACACTCGGAGTGAAACTATACCTCGCGGATTGCGGCTTGACGGTGGTGCCCTGCTCGCCATTCTCCTGCTCACAGTTGTACCCATACGCAGGCTGGCAAATTTCGACCTGATAAAGCTCCCAACTCCGGAAAGGCCGGTTCGGTCAGATTGTTGAAGAGACCAGCTTCCAGACCGCCCTGTCTCAGGAGGTGGCCGTGCGCCTCTGTCTATCAAGGTGCTCGTGCGTGCAGGGCGGAGGATGTGCAGGTCCCCACTGTACACGGGCTCTTGCGACAGCTGACAGCTTCCAGACCCTGAACCTTGGCACCTGTACAGCGACAGCTGCGGCAGCGCGACGTCGGGCCACCAGAAGTTGAAGAGATCCGCGTCCGCCGGCCGGCTGTCGTTCAGCAGCAGCTCGCGGCACATGATGTACTCCTGCCTACAGAGCACAGGTTGGTGCATTGTCACGAGAATCGGAGGTCAGCCGGGCACCAAGGAGGCCATCGTGCGGCAGCAGCTCGCGGCACATGATGTACACCTGCCTGCAAGATTATATGGATCCTCTTCAGGTTGCTGACCAACTTAATGGCAGCGCCCGGGAAGAGATCCAGGCAAGATCCCACACGGCTGCCGATCAAGCCTGCACCAAAAATGTTCCGCAAGTCCCACATGTCTGCCGATTGCGCCGTCGCCCGCCGCATGTCATGCACGACACACTCGGCAGCATGTCGCTGTCTGCCACAGCAGATGTGGAAAGACCATCGCCAGCTGTGCCACATGCACCAAGTGGATGCATCGCTTTCTTGTTCCTCGTTCGTTCAGTGCTGGCAGCTGATACTTGAGAAGTCACCTGAGACGGTCACGGCCAATGGCGGCAGCGCCAGGGTACCTTTCAAGTACCGCATCATTCAGATCCTTCACCTCTCCAGAGAACTCACCTGAGCCAGTCGCGGCCGGGGCCGTGGCGGCCGCGCCAGGTAACCTGCGGCTTGCGCCGCGCCCACGGCCGGCCCCGCGACAGCCGCGTCAGCAGCGGCAGCTGCGAGTCCCACCCGACGACGTACTTGCCCCAGCCCTCTGCACAGGCCACAGGCAAGGTTTCGAATCCAACAGAGCGGACGCGCCCATGAACTCGCACGTCTTCAAGCTCAGCCGAAGCGCATTTGTGCCTTTGCTCCTGCCATGCAGCTGTGCACGCTCTGTGTGCACCACCTGCTCTACATGTTTCGCAGGCATGCAGCGGACTGCAGCAGCCGTGAGCAACAAGCCGTCATTTCAAGAGCCGTCATTTCAAGACGTAAGCCGCACCCCACAGCCGGTCGAACTCGTGGCCCCAGTAGGAGAAGTCGGGGAAGGGGATGTCCGCGTGGTTCTCATCGGTGTCGTAGGTGAACATCGGGAAGGGCACATCTGGCCTGAGCGTGAGCGCCCTGCGTCGGCTGATGCCGCTACTGCCGCCGCCGCTGCCGCTGCTGTTGCTGTCTGCGCCAGAGTGGCTGCTGCCGACTTCGAATTTGCCAGCGCCTCCGCCGCCACTTTCGGGGAAAGCCGCGTTGCCGCTGCCGTCTGAGCCGTCAGGGCCGCCGCCGACGGCGCCCGCTTTGAGGCTGCCACTGGAGCCGTCTCCGCTGCCGGCGCAGCCTGGCAGCAAGCTGCCTGAAGCGTCCAGTCGGCGCCTGCACACATCGCCACCGGCCACACCGCCGCTGCCGCTGCCGCCGCCCCCGCCGGCTGCCACGCTGTCGCCGCCGCCGCTGCCAAGATAGTCTGCTGCAGTGCCAGCAGCCCCAGCCGCCACCCCTGCCGCTGAAGCCTGCATGCGCCGCCGCCTGCCGGCCTGTTTCGGCTTGGGCAGGTTTGAGCAGGGCGCATCCCCGCAGCCCATGACAATGTCCACGTCTGGCACCTGATTACATAAATACAAAGCTTGCATGTCGTGTCGAAGTCTGGCCACAAAAGCCGTCTTGTGCGCTCTGCACACCGACAGAAGCAGGCGAGCGCGCAGGCCGGCCGCTCTGGCGCCCTCGAGCACGTCGAGCAGAGCGCCTGCAGCTGGACGCCCATTGACCCCAAGGCATCGTCATTACAGCTTCTGTCCGTGAGCTTGACCCGAATTCGGACAGGCAAAGGCAGAGAAAGGGGCAGGCCGCACTGGGTTTCCATCTTAGTCCCTTACAAATGATCTGTTTTGATGAAATTGAACATGTTTTGAAGTTCTAGAGGTCGAGCCCTAGTCGCACCTGGGAGCCGAACTCACGGACCACATCCATGAGGGACAGCACCGTGTAGGGCACCCGCCCCTTGGCGGACAGCCAGCCTGCGGCAGGATAAAGCAAACTTGCAGAGAGTGCAAAACACATTTCAGCTTGCGGTAGGGCAGAAACAGCTGCCCTCAAACGAGTTGGTAGTCTTCGTCCATTTCTACTGCGGCTGCTGCAGAACATCGGCTGGAATTGCAAGGAACTTGGAACGCATTCGCATGCCGACTGCTGCCCTCGGTCAGGCACCAGAAGGTCGCCACAGGTAGCCGTTGACACATGTAACTGCCGCCGTGACGCATTTCGGTTTTCTAGGTGACCGCGCGCACGCCCTCGCCCGCACATCTATCGCAGCTGCTCAGACTGTCAGCTGAGATGCCTGCCATGAGCCAGTCTCCAGGCCAGTCGCTGTCCATGCATTCTCTTGTTCAGGCACACCCAGATTGTGCAAAGCTCAAATGGGTGACCAGGCGCACACCTTCGCCCAGGCCCGCAGGGTACCACCCCGGGTCCGGCCGCGGCGACAGGTGGTCCACCCACACCGTGCCGTTCACGATGAACAGTCGGATGTCGGAGCCGTGGCAGCCGTCCCGGTGCCTTGCCGCCGCGTCCACAACTTCCTGCACAGGTGCGCGGCCAGGTGATCCAGGGGATACTAGGTCCAAGGGGTAGCCAGGAGGGCTTGGATCTTTTCAGAGGCTGTGGCAGAGCGCTTCGCGTCGCAAGCTGGCTCGGCCGAAGCCAGAGAAACCTAGGCAAGACCTCGAGCTCAACACAACCAGGCTTTGACATCATGAACACAAGCGATCACCCTGTGCAACAAGCCTGTGCATGCATTGGCTGTTGATGCTTTGTAAGTGTCTGCCATGTACCATGCATGGAAGCAGCGGCGGCACCTTTGAGATGCCGGATGCGGCCCAGTGCGCGAGGTCCGCCAGAATCCAGGGGGCGTAATAAGACTCCAGGCCCAGCGCGTGCGGCCCCAGCCGGCTGGCAGCGCCCTGGCCGACACCGCTGCCGGGCGTGAGCGCGCCGCCGGTGGCGAACAGCACAGCGGCGGCCGCCATGATGTCCGCCGGCGGCAGCGGCTGCGGCACGCAATTCACAGGGTCAGAATGGACGCCAGGTGCAGACATAGGTGAGAGTGGGACTTGTGATCGGACGATCGAACCGCTCGCCTTCGACGGGCAAACGGCATGCAGGAGTGTGCACCACCTACTTCCTTCATCTATCAATCGTGGTCCCGCTTCATTCGCCCGCCGTGTTCCCAGTCAGCCAGAGCTGTCCTGCATATGACTCTCGATCCTCACCTGCAGCCCATCGAGGCCGTGCTCCCAGCGCCGCATGCGTTTGAGAGCGGCCGCCCGCTCCGCCGGATTGCCCCGCACGCCCTCCAGCTCAGGATTCAACTGTATCGATGCCGCAAATGCCGCGCCGCCGGCGTTAGTGCCGTTGCCTTCTGTGCCGCTGCCGCCGCCACTGCCGCCGCTGCCGTCGGGGCCGCCCAAGGAGCCGGCCGTGGCGATTTCGACGAGCCAGTCGGGCAGTGCCGGCGCCGGCGGGTCGGCGGGCTGCAGTTCCATCTCTGGCGTCGCGCGCCGCGGCACCACGCGCGACACTAGTTGGATGGACGCCAGCGTCAGCGCCAGCGCGCAGAACATGAGCAGCGCGATCTGCCGCAGCCGCTGCCGCTGGATGCTGCCGTGGCTGTTGCCGGCGGCGTGGTGCGAAGCTGACGACGCTGCCTGATGGCCCTTCATGGCGCCCCGCACCGTGCGAAGGATGCCCGCCGGCAGCAGGCGGGCGCCGGCGGCGGCTTTTGGCGACCGCGGGCTGAGCATTGGCGGTGCTCAGGCGGCCCGCCAGGGTCCGCAGCGGCGATGGAGGCCGCTGCCTCGCGGTCGCCGCTGCATGCGTCCGTTGCCGTTGAGCCTGTCAGCTTGTTGCAGGAATCCACTGCGCATTCGCACCCGTAACCAGGACGTCACCTGCATCCAGGATGCCGGGATTGCTCAGCAATTTTTTAGGCGTGGCGTCTGCCAGCAGACCACGGGCATGTGTGCATCGGGGACTTGCATGATTGATGCGTGGGTTCGAATATGCGCATGATGGTGGTGTTGCAGGGCATGTACCTATGCGATGCTCATATTTTGTGGAATACGCTTGGAAGGCGCCAGCGGCGGGATGCACCCCACAGGTGGACGTCCCCCACCTGAGACAGCGTGGGACCGACGTTGCGAACCGAGGGAGAGGTGCCTCAGATCCTGCCAGCTTGGGCTGCTATCGGCTGGTCTGGGCCGAGTGGACGTGCCTGGGAATCGAAAGGTTCCCAGCCCTCCAGATCGCAAGCGCTGCGCGCGTCAGGGAGGTGCCACCAAGGCACAGCATCCGCAGGCAGTCTTGCGACAGAAGAAAATACTGGGGAATCGCACAGTCAGTCCTGACCGACCTCCGCTTGTCGATGCGAAGATGTGCGCCAGCGGGTCTGCTCAGCACGTGCCAGGTCAGCAAAGTTGCAGAGCGCGGCAGAGACTAGAGTGCATCACCCTTGCCTCGCAAAAAACGTCAGGAACGCACGCGATCAATTGGCGGGGGCGAAGGAGCCTCGGGGAACACGGGCATCGCCAAGAACAGCAACTCGTGCCAGGAATTTCCGACACCTCAACAGCTGGTCTCGGAGCAGCTATCAGGCAAGCACTCAAAAGCCAGACGTTTTAGAGAGTGAACAGAACATGTGACAGGGACGCTGCTGCCCCAATTGAACAGGCAAGCACAATTGCAGCCTTCTCGCTGCATAAGCATCCGGCGAGGCACTCCTGCGAGGTGTACGAGGCAAGCATGCGTCTCACAACACGACCGAGAGATGCCTTGCTGCACAAGTGCATCGCTGTCCATTCGACGCTGTGACTACCGTGCTCCCACACGAGGCTGCATCGAAAAAAGTTATACCGCTGCTGCGCTTGTGTACTGCAGATGTGATACGGCATGGCCGCTGCATGCAATCTGGCGAGCGACCCTGATTGTTGCTGCTTGCCTAGCCTGCTGCTTCACGGACCAGCTGTGCCGGCGTTGCTCGCGTGACCCGCCAGCTGTGCCATTTTCCAGCTGGATCCTAGGGCCGAGCAGACACGGCCCGCTGGCTCGCTGCAGCACGCTCAAAAAAACACCCACCTGCGTGATCTATACTGTAGACTGCAAGCCCGAGGCCCGTCCCAAGCAATCGGGCTCAGCCTTAGTCACAAGGTGCTGGCCATGGCAACGGCTATGCGCCCTAACAGCAAGCACCGCTGCCTTGGGTACAACAGGATCCTGTGGAACTCCTCACCTTCCTATTGCGGATCTGACGCTACCCTCAAGAAATCTACAACGCAGCCACATTGCTTGTGTTTGCTGCAGCCGGAGTCGGCAGCCAGCCAGCGGCGGAACGCTGCTCACGCGGCTGCCGCAGCAACTGCCGCAGCTCGAAGCGTTGCCAGCCCCAAAACCTGCGCGCCAGCCGGCGAGGTCCAGCTGCACGGCACTGGAGCTGGCGTGGCTGCTGTGACAGCTCAGCGCGCAGCTCCCCGCGCAGCACGATAGCAGCGTCTCGGATCCCAGCTGTACACAAGTGTCGTCACGCGCAAGCGAACGCAGCTGAGCGCGGCGGTGGCGCAGGGCAGGCGGCGGCGGCTCGGCAGCGGGCGCCTGCCATGCCACGCTGTCCCGGACAGCACAAGAGGAATCGCAGCGCTCCGGAGCAGCTGCCTTCCCTCGCGCCGCAATTGGCCGCCAGGGCAGCAGGAATCCAGAGCCAGTAATGCAGGCGGCGACACCCTGCAGCGGCCAGCCCCACAGGTGCTGCCATGCTGTGAGGCGCCATCCAGCCGCAGCTGCTGCGCAAGGCTGCCGGCGACAGCAGGCGGTCTGCCGCATGGCAGCGGTAGCACGCCTGCTCCTCGCGGCGGCGGTCCTCACCGCCGCGCTTCCCACCGCGCTGGCGGTGACGTCATCCGCTGACAAGTCAGCGCTGCTGTCCTTCAAGAACACCATCACGCAGGTGCGCTGTTCGCCAGATCCTCAATTGCACGGCATGTGCAGCTTGCAACTGCTCCTTCCAGGTGGATATTGCCGGTAACGCTCCATGGCACTACGCGTGCAGCTCACAACTCCTTGCAGGTGCAGCACGCAAACCTAGATGGCTGCTCAGCAGGTGGGACTTGCGCCAAAGCAATCATGTGTCCGAAGGGTCTTGCCTGCCCATAGCTTCTTTTGAGAGCCGAATGACTGGCAGTGGCGCGCAAACTGTGCAGTGGCGCGCAAACTGTGATCCACTGCCGCCTCGCAGGACCAGGGCCTGCTGGCAACATGGAACGCATCCACAGATCCGTGCGACGACGGCTGGCATGGCATCTACTGCAACTGCACGTCCACGGGCACCATGGCGTTCAACCACTGCGGGGAGCCCGCCTCCGGCCAGCCGCAGCGCGTGCTGCAGGTGAGGATAGAGCTCTAATCATCAGGCCCTGGAGATGCATGACGGATCTGCGATAACTGTGGCGACATGTGATGCCTGTGTTTCTGCGCCGGCCATTGAGCGGAAGTCGCATTCGCATGTGATCTCAAGTTTGTTATCGTGCATGCGTGATTAGTTTTAATGAGTTGACCGTGTATTGGAATGAGATTGCCAGCGCCTTGAAATTGGCAGACCACGTTTCCTCTGCCGCCCCGGCCCCGAACGTCCCTGTGCTGTTCGAGTCTGGCTCAGCAAGACCGGAATTGTCGTTGCACTACTTTCGGTTGTTTTCACAGCGACTTCCTTGCCCCGCAGCTCGACTTCCGGCTGCCGGAAACTAACACGGCGGCGCAGCTGGAGGGCCGCATCCCGAGCCAGATGGGCGCGTTGACGGCGCTGCGGCGGCTGGCACTGCCGCGGCACAACCTGCTGGTGCGTCCGCTGCCGCAAAGGATGCAGGGAATGCAAATACGATACATGCGCACAGCGCATGTGTCAAGGCGCTATGTTGCCAGATGACAGGATGCTGCGGGCGACGTGATGCCAGCGGTGGCAGTGTTGTTTCGGTTCCCGCTGCTGGCCCCCAGAGCGGGTTAGAGGGGCCAGTGGGCTGCAGAAACAGCTAGGAGCAAAGTAGTGTTCGCAAGCGCTCAGCTTACCCTGGCAGCGATTCCCCTGGCAGCAATTCTAGCCCGCTGCCCGGGCGCCTTGCGCCAGCACTGTAGCTCGCAGCCAGAGCAGCTGGCCGCCCTGGAGGCCCTGGGGCAGGATGAGCTGCAGGAGAGCCGCCTGGGCGGGGGGCTGCCCAGCTGGGCTAGGTTGTTGGGCACCAGGATCCGATCACTTCGTAATGCTGACTGCCGCTCGTCGCACGCAGGGTACGTTGCCGGGGCAGCTGGCCTCGTTAACAGCCCTGGAGCAGGTGGAGCTGCAGGACAACCGGCTCAGCGGGCGGCTGCCGAGCTGGGCGGGCGCGCTGGCGGACGGCGAGATCGTGCGGCTGGACGACAATGCCTTTGTCGGACCCATACCCGCGGCCTGGTGTGCCGCAAACGGCACGGCGCCGACGTACAGCATGGTTCTGACCGGCAATGCAGGTGGGTGATGAAAACAAGACGAAAAGCTTGTTTTCGGGATTTCCCGAAAATTATGGAGATTCTCATTGTAACGGCTGATCATGTAAAGAATGTTGAAGTTTTGGGGTGTTGTATGGGGTGCTGAATGGCATGGCACACCTGGTCCGGCAAGGTGTCCTCCTGAAGGTCTGCAATTTCCCAACCCTCCGCAGTACTGCGGCTCGGTGTAAAGGCCACGCATGTTGCAGGGGCGCGTGTGTGGCTTTTTGCCCCCGGAGGGATTATGCGGCAGCGCTGCATCTGCATCCGAAGGTCTGCATGCCACTAGTGATACTTGCGACAAGCCAGATACTTGAATATCGGAAGGTCAAGAGTCGCCTGGGCCGCACCCAATGACCGCACAAAACTGCGTCTGCCGCCCAGCGGCAGACCCGCAGATCGCGGCCGGCATCGCCCTTCAGCAAAGGCTTCAGCAAAGGCTTGATCGCTGAGATGTGTCGGATCGTGCTGAGCCATGGGCATGCCCACCTTTCCGAGTGTTCACAAGAGCGCACCGTGCTTCTGCAGGGCTGTGTGACACTGTGCCGTCATGCATGGAGGCGCGCCTGTCGTCCGTCTCCGGCACCGGCCTCATCTCCCAGGACAACAGCTTCGGCTCCAACGGGGTGCTGTGCGCCTTCAACACCTCCGTGTGCAGCGAGGTAGACGGCTGCGGGTGCGACGCTTAATGACTCCAAAATGTGTGGCTCCGGTTTCGTAGATTGATTGCCGCCAAGCCGCCGAAGCGGTTTGCCTGTGTAATTTGTGAATCAGAACAGGCAGCAACGCAACTGTCAGAGACGATGCCGCGAGCTGCTGTGTGGTCCAGTGTGCGGAAGCGCCCATGACCTGCACCCGAGACCGCAGCTGGCCTTGTGGAGTTGGACTCTGGCTCAGCGCCCCACGTGTGAGCTGGCTCATGGCACGATGTGACATTGGATGCACAACATCAATTGGATGCATAATATCAAGGTTGATGTCAACATCAATTGATGGCAACATCAATTGGATGCACAACATCAAGGTTGATGGCTTGTGTTGAGCAACAAAGGCAAGTCTTTCTTGTGCTGCGCCGCAGGATCATCATCAACGAGTGGAACACCAACCTGAGCAACATCTTCTTCGCGTTCACGCCCTTTGGCGCGGGCAGCGGCGCGGCGGGACCCGACGCCGGCGTCAACTACTTCTGGGGACTGGGCACCGTCAAGGGCGAGGACAACGTGCTGACGCTAAACGTGCGAATGTGGACTTGAAATCCTATCAAACAGTGCTGTTGGGGACACCGGCACCATCTACTTGTTGGGGCCTCGGCAACGTCAAGGACGAGGACAAATTTCTCACGCTGCACGAGCGACACCTGTACCCTAGACTTTTCTGAAACCAGGGCGTCTGATCCCCACTTCATTGCCCGGTGTCGGGTGGCAAGCAAGCCGGAAGGCCTTTGCCATGGCCGGTCGCGCCGCCATCATCCGAAGGTCCTGGCCACAACAGAATGTGACGAAGACGTGTCGCGTTTCTTTGCGCGCAGCCGGTGGACAAGGCGAAGCATTTCACTGACAACATCACGCTGGATGGCCAAAACTTTACGCGGACGCTGTACGCCGTCACGCAGGACCTCGTTGGCGTTTCCTTCGTTAATGGCCAGGTGAGTGTATAATTTTACTATGTTGCTTCAATCTGTTGAATGGGTGTCGCGAAAGACGGCAGTGGACAGGGCCTGATGGGCGCGGCCAGACGGGGGCGGTTTGACAATCATTTGCAGAGCCATCAACAGTATTCTGAGCAGAGCCATCAACAGTATTCTGAGCAGCGGGACACTTCCTCCCTGATGCGGATTGCAAGCGGTGCGGTAAGCGGTGCGGTAAACACGTGCGTGCTTCTGCCAACAAACGACCATGCGGCGGCGAACCTCTCGAGTTTGCCGGCGCAGCATTGAGTTGAACCCCTGGTTGACGCCGCCCTTTTTGCGAGGCTCTGCAGGACTACTGGCCAGTCGTCACTGCGTCCAGCCAGATCGACCCCGCAATCATCACCAACGTCACCGGCCCTTTCACCAAGGTAACCTGATCCCTTCAAACCCTTCTAGTCCCTCATAGTGATGCGTTATGCGGTTTCACGCCGTCTTGTGGCGGCGCTGCTCGCGTGTATAATGCTGTGACGTCACCAACCTGCAGACTGACATGCACTGTATGCTGCTGCCGCGCACGGCGCCATCGACAGCCTTTCTTGAGTGCCAATACAGGATGGCAATCGGTGTTTGTTCATGTAATTTTTGCAGACGGACACGGACCCGCCGGTTCTCCCGCGCACCGCCGCCATCGACAACACAGCAGACTACACCATAGCGCAGACGCAGTCCGAGACCGACTCGATGGGGTGCGTGAATCACTCTACATACTGTTTAGGTTTTTACTATCACGTTAGACCGCACTGACGTTGCTTTCCCGCATCCGACTCTCGCAAACAACAAACGAACCTTGTCGGTCCGTGCTGCATTGCCTCGCAGGCTGCCCAAGGCAACAGCCTGGCAAAGGTTTCTACAGTCACACTAGGCGTTCCCCAGCCTCCTGATGTGTTCAATCATGTGCTGCAGGGTGTCCTGGGACGATTGGGAGGATGCCCAGAGTGGCATCGCAAGCTACGCGTACCAGATCCTGCAGGTTTCAGACCCTACGGGCCGCGGCATCGCATCCACGTTCACCAACGCCAGCGCTATGGTAAGCTTGAGACACGACTCTGTTACTCGATCGGCATATCTCGAACATGATGTGCTCATGCGTGAGCCGCTCCCATGCCAGCACAATCGTGCATTGGCCCCCCGCTGCTGCTGCCCCATTGGGGAACCCAGCTTCTTCTGCTCACGTGCTCTTGTGAATTGCAATACGATGCCAACAGAATCTTAATGGAACGTTCTATCCTGTTGCAGGTCAACGTGGGCCTGAACACCTCGGCGATGGCGACCAACCTGAACCTGCAGGTTGGCGAGCGGTATGTCAATCGCGTGACAGCATACAACAACGCCGGCCTCTCCGCCTTTGCCGACTCGCCCGCGCTGGTGCGCTGCCCCACCCACTCGCCATCCCTCCCCCTGGAGGATTTCGTTTGCGAATTCCTTGCAAGTCCTAATGCATGTAACAACTCACTTGATGCTGGCGGTCGTGGCCGCCGCTCTGAACCTTGTGTGGCATCACACCCTGACAATGCAGCCATGACATGCCCGTGGCTGCATGCTACAGCAGAGGCCCTCTGGCGGACATGCTTGACAGACTCGCATCTGCTGCCTGCTCTCCGAGTGCAAGACATGCCACGACCATGACCTTGGTAGGTTTGCTCTGAGGCAGCGCCTTCTGTGTTGCAGCTCATCACCAACGGCGGCAATGGGGTGACTACATCCAGCGCCGCTATCATCGCGGCGGCGTGCATCGGCGTGTGCTCCGTGGTGGTCGCCCTCATAACCGTATACATTGTCCGCATGCGGTACGCCGAGGTTCTCTCATCCGGGCCAGGACCTTCGCACAGTCATCACACACCTAGCTGCGGCATGCAGGCTGCCTTGCGCCAGCCTCTTGATGCTGTGTCTCGTTGCAACCCCTCAAACCCCAAATGCCAAACCTTAAACCCCACCGTCCATGGCAGGTACAACGCGCGGCGGGCATCGCGGCAGGAGCAGCGCCGCCAGTTGAACGAGCTCAAGGGGCTGACTCCTGTTAAGGTCCAATATCATTGTATTGTACTGATGCAGGTACGACGCGGGGCAGGTGTGGCAGTGGGGGCAGCGCCGCCAGATGAAGGAGCTCAAGGCGCTCATGTTGACTTCAAAACCCGAACCATGCTGCGTTTATTCGCCGCAGGTACGACGCGCAGCAGGCTTCACGGCGGGAGCAGCGCCGCCAGATGAAGGAGCTCACGGGCCTCATGATGACCTCCTTGACCTCGAAAAAACCCTTGACCCCACTGTCTCCCCGAATGCAGGTACAACGCGCGGCGGGCGTCGCGGCGGGAGCAGCGCCGCCAGATGAAGGAGCTCAAGGGGCTGATGTACGGTCTGGTCTCCTCGGGCGGCGACCCGCTCCAAAAGCGCATGGACGAGATCCGCAACAGCCGGCAGCTGTGCTTCGTGATGACGGACCTGGAGGCTTCGACGGCGCAGGCGTCCGCCGACGCCGATGCTTTCCTGCAAGTCCAGGACATCCACGACACAGTGCGCTTTGTTTCTGTTTCTCCTGATATGTTTCATGACAGTTGTCTATAGAGCACCCTCGGTTGTGCATTGTCTGGCGACACCGACGCCCTTTTCCAAGTTCAGGACATCCACGACGCGCTGCGGCTTTTGAGGATTTTGCCATACAGTCTTACAAGATCCTAGAATCGAATATTTTGTCCGCCGACGCCGACGCCTTCCTGCAAATCCAGGACATCCACGACACGGTGCGCCACCCAGCGGCAATGTGTGCGGAAGAGTCCTCTATCGAGTTGCACCCTCGGGGTGACGTGCAGAGCGCGGTGACCATTGCAACACGCTGCAGGTGGCACCCAGTCCCTGCGTGAAACAGCAGTGGGGGATGTGCTGCGTGCCTGCCCAACGCCCTTCGAGCCACTCACTCGAGAGCTCACCTGCTGTCATTTGGCGCGCAGGTCATGCGGGAGGGCATCGCGAAGCACGGCGGCTACGAAATCAACACGGAGGGGGACGCCTTCCAGGTTGCCTTCACCAGCGTGCATCAGGCGCGTTCAGGTTTTTCCTGTATAGGAAGCCGTCATTCCTGATCTTTCGACAGCAGGCGCGCAGCTTACACAGAGTCTGCATCCACGATAGGTCCTCGCAGGCAAGGTCTGAGGGTTGCGGGCAAGGTCGCTCCTGGATTGCTGCAGCTGTGTCCACAGCATCTGCGCGACCCAATTGCAACTCTGAAGTGCAATGCAAGTGATACAGTCGCCTCGAATCTCGCCGAGTCCACGCGCAGGCGGTGCTGTTCTGCATGGAGACGCAGTACCGGTTGCTGGAGAGCGCCTGGCCGCGGGAGGTGCTCAAGCTGCCCAGCTGCAAGGAGGTGGTGGCGGCGGGCGGGTCGGTCCTCTTCCGTGGCCCACGCGTGCGTATGGGCATCCACTGGGCCGGCGAGGGCACCGTCGCGCACAGGCACAGCCCTTCCCACACCCTCGTCCGCCACCAAAGTCCATCGCAGACTCAGTACTGGAGCGCGCCAGGACATGAGCGTCGCCGGGTCTGCGAGACCGCACTGCTGCACACTGGCAGTCTTGGTGTCACAGTCATTGTCTCCTGGAGCGATGAAGCATATGTACGACCCTGCATTGCTGATCACCAACAGCTTGTCAGCTTGGTCGATGCACCGGAGGGCTGCGGATACGGCCTGGACTGAAGCAGCCTGGCCAAGCATTGACATTGGTACATTGACCAAGGCGCGCGGCCCCGCTGCCTGTGTGGCTGTGGTCAGACTGCTCGGAGTCTGCTCTCGACTCGCTGCCCTCCTTGGTGCTCGTGCATTTATGTGTGTTCAGAGCGTGCCCCTGCTCATCAGATCCTTCCTGTTGCTGACACCTGCTGTGCGGCCCTGCCGCAGGCTGCACCTGCTGACGAAGCACCGCGTGTTCTTGGGCCCGGGCTTCCTGGTGGCGCAAGGCGACTGGCAGCCCGGCCCAGGTGCTACATGTTCCTAGACTCCTCAGATTTGTGACATCGACATTGACCTCAACAGCGTTCCTGCCGCAGGCTGCACCTGCTGACGAAGCACCGCGTGTTCTCGGGGCCGGGCTTCCTGGTGGCGCAGGAGATCGGTGACGCGGCGCACGGTGGCCAGGTGGTGCTCAGCCACGACGCCTGGCTGGAGCTGCGCCACTGCATGGACCAGGTGCGACGGGTCGGCTCGAATCGAGAAGAACTCCACGTTTGAGTCTCCACACCTCTGACAGCGGCCAGGTGGTGCTCAGCCACGACGCCTGGCTGGAGCTGCACCACTGCATGGACCAGGTGCGACGTCATTGTGAGCAAACACAACAAAAGTTGTACAGGGTGTGTTCATACCTTCAATTTTCGTTGAGAATCCCGCGGCGGCCAGGTGATGCTCAGCCATGACGCCTGGCTGGAGCTGTGCCACCGCACAGATTGGGTGCGGAACTGTGAACGTGAAACGACACAGGTACACGGAGGACTCCTTCTCAGGTTTCCCTCTCTTGGCAATGCCCGCTGCCGTCAGGTAGTGCTTAGTCATGACGCCTGGCTGGTGCTGCGCAACTCCATGGTTTCAGTTGGCAAAACAGCCCTTGGAGCGCACCAGGAAAGCTACCGGACTCGTACATGGCATTGTCGATATGGAAATGTGAACTGCGCAGGCGGGCTTTCCCACCGTGGAGCAGCCGGATGTAGTGCCTTCGGAACATCGCAAGCGAGCTGGAGCCTGGGTCAGTGCCCGAAATAACCCGACTGACACTTTTTGTCGTAACATTGTGCAGGCGGGCTTCCCCACTGTGGAGCAGCTGGGCCTGTTCAAGGTCGACTCGTGGCCCGCGCCGCTGTGGCTCTACCAGGTGCGACTGCATTTGAACATGCCTGCTCCCGCACAGACTATCCGGCTTGCTGCTGATGGCGAGAAGCATGTGTAATGTCGCCTCGGCAACGAAGTAGTCCCGCTGGGGAATATCCATTTGACGC
>JAABUW010000655.1_pt1 | contig 65503 bp, 117 predicted proteins | sample 5560081 | NCBI WGS metagenome assembly JAABUW01 (sample SAMN10711882, study PRJNA513363) | rock metagenome | isolation source: Antarctica rocks | place: Antarctica: Victoria Land, Knobhead sud | reverse complement strand
AAGAAGGAAAATCGGAGACAGACGTTAATCACGTCGAATTAGAAGGCGGTGGCTCATGCGTGCCTAGACGCTTAGAACCCCACGTGGAGGAGCGCGCCTCATGATGACGCCGCCAGTGAGTGATCCCAGGTGGACAATACAATCATGGTTCGGCGACGAGGCTCGGGATTGACGTGATCTGCGCTGCGACAGGCAATCCAACCGAAAACCTTGAAGCGTAAGCGGGCATTTTCATTTGGCTTGTGATTGCCACAGTCGAAAGACGATAACGAAACCGGAGAAATTCCGAAGTCCGAGAGCATGGCTTTGATTTCTCTTTGCGGCGTCTCAACTCACTTCAAGCCATTTCTCGGTCCGCAAATAAGCTGCAATTGACGACATTCCGGATAATCAGCCGCGCTTCGGCTTCAGGGTGACCAGCCTGAGACCGCTCGTTCGAAGACGGGCTCCAGCTCAACTGAGTATTGGCGGCCGAGCTGGGCTTCATTAAGATGGTGTTACCTGAGGCCTTGAAGTCCCGCGAGATCTGACGACGCCAACAGCACCACCCCGCCATCGTACCTCTCCCCTTGCCCTGTGGTAGTTCACATCAGCTCTTCGGTCTGGGAATCGAACTGTCTGGGCGATTTTATCAGATCATAGACTTTCGACTCGACCCTCTCATCGTGCCGGCCTTTTGCTTCCCTATCTCAAGGCCTATCCCATTTGCGGCTGAGACAGCGTTGAAATCGTACGTACCATTCTCATTCATAATCTTATGCCGGGTAATTCGGATCAAAGGTGTTTTTCAAGATCCTTCGCATTTCCGTCTCGCTATTATAGCAAATCTTCGTGGTTCCGACTCCGACTTTGTCATCAGCAACATGGGTATTTTCGGACGAAAGGACAAAGCAGTCTCGCCTACTTGCTCGCCAGCACCTGTACCCATCCCGGCATTTCGCGCATCCCCTGACGTCCCCTCCCCTCCCCCTGCTGTCCCGACTCCCATCGTTTCAGAGGTCCCACGGCTATCTCTACGAGTTGTGGTAGACCCGGTCCCGGTTGGTACGGTCTCTGCAGGTGGCCTGTTCTACATCACCGTCGATCCCGACGCCGATGTGTCGGCCATTCGACGAGCGATCTCAGACAAGCTGGGGACTATGTCGATGGGGATCTTCAAGGTGTGCATCTCCAATCGTATCATGACTCAGACTGATTCGTACAAGGTTGGCATCCCTTGTCGGGCTCGAAGTGAAGCTCGGGAATATACCGAGCGATACGAGATGCCGGTGGATCTGATCGCAATTTTCCCGGCTTACAACCTCGATGACCCGGAGCAGCTGGTGGCCAGCCTTGGTCCCGCTGGTTGGAAGACTGCGACGGAGAGGCCAAGTGTCCCCAGGGTACAGGACTGGTGGCCGCAACCCGTTGGACCGAAGTCAGACCTGATCTCGGTGCTAGTACGCGTAGACTCCTCTTCGTCATCAGGTGAGTTACATTCTGCTAGGTCGTAGGCTTCGAGCTGATCACCGCAGTCGAGATCCCCCTTACTTTCCTCGCCCACTTTGCGCCTCTTGATCCTCCGCGCACGTCGCGACCCCTCAGCTCCTCGGTGAAGCCCATCAAGGCGCCTATAACACACCCCGCTGTCGTCGACATAACCCCGAGCAGTACGATCAATGAGCTCAAAGCGGCGGTTTTGGAAGCCGATGGACGCCCCGTAGACTGTTTGGATAGCGTCGTACTCTGGCAAGTCGAAATGAGTGAGGAGGAGATGATCGTTATCGGAGAGCGTGGGGGGCTTAAAGGGGGTCGCATGCCTTGGCCGTCGGTCTAGCTTCGATCTTGTCGAAACTGGGCTAACTTCCTTTCAGGTATCCACCGACTGCGCCCGTCCCTATACTCCTTTCCGACCCTAACCTCCCAATCTCGAAATACTTCCCCGACTCTCGTTCCAATGCCCGCATGATCAATCTCTCGTCTGGATACACCCCTCGGCAGCCGCAAAGCTTGCCCGAGTCAACACGCAGGACGAAGATGAGGAAGTCCCGGTCTTTGTGTGCCACAAGATAGCGCCCAAGGTCATCGGATCCGACCGCGCGAGCTTGCGAGGACCTTCCACACCTCCACCGCAGACGGCTGCAGAATCCGGCTCACAATACTTGCCTTCTGCCCCTTTCCCCGCCACATTACCGCTGACCAGGGGCAGTCATTCTCGTGGGAGGCCAAGCACCGCTCCCGCAGTGTGCACTTCGCCCAACGGTTTACCCCAGCTGCATGCATTCGGCTCGCGTGCCATGTCAAACCGCTCTGGTTCTGGACGAGCCACTTCCCCGCTCGCCGCAGAAGCCATCTCGTCCTCCTCGCGGGATCTTGGTCTTGTGTCAGATAGTTCACATCGACCCTCACCCAATCCTGTCACCAAGCAAGCCCACGGATCCGAATCCGAAGGGTCTGAGGACAACGACTTCATCCCATCGCTCACTCTCTCCCAACTATCCTTCTCGGTGGATATGCCGGACTCGCAAGGTCTCGTTACACCCGAGGCGGAAGTGACAGATTGGCTTTCAGTGCAGGCTGCAGACGAGCATGGTCGGAACATCCCGTCCTTGGCTTCGGCGAAAGGAGGTAGTTTGGGTCCACACTGGCAGCGCTCTCAACGCGTCATGTCCAACTCAGTGTACAATCTGGCTTTCGGTCTGAACTAGCGTTTCGTACATCATTTAGATCTTCTTGAATCATGCATGGGTGGGAATCTTTGAGTATGCTGGATGTCATGTCGCGACGTGCCAGTCTAGCTTCTCGGCCCACTCCGGCTTCTTGAGAGTCAACAGTACCTCGGATACATCCTTCGATCCGTTCCCGCTCAAGCATCTGATCCTCCATTAACGCGATTGCACATTGCTGAGAAACAACTTACATAACCACATCCTTGTCCTTTGGCAAGGTCTTGGCCAACTGCATCCCTCCCCAGATTGCGTGTGACGACTCGAGCGCAGGGATGATCCCCTCCAGCTCGGTACACATCTTGAACGCCTGAAGACACTCAAAGTCGTCCGCCGCCATATACTCTGCTCGGCCGATGTATTTGAGATGACTGTGCTCGGGTCCGACACTGTTGTAGTCGAGACCTGGGACAAATTAGGGTGATACAGGAAGTCCTGGAATGGAGGTAGCTTACCGGCACTGATGCTATGTGTGGGGGTGAGTTGACCGGTCTTGCTTTGGATGATGTATGAGCTTGCGCCGTGAACGACCCCGATGACGCCTTTCGCCAGTGTGGCTGCGGCGCGTCAGCACGGTCTGATCACTCAGTCATTATGCGCACCAGAATGCGCCTCGGTGTCAATACCTGGACCTCCGTCAGCACATTTCTCTCGATGGCGCCTAAGCATGACTCACCATGTCCACCCGCCTCAACACCGATCAACCGCACGCTCTCATCCCCAATGAAATCATAGAACGTCCCAATAGCATTACTCCCGCCCCCAACACACGCCACGACCGCATCGGGCAGCTTCCCCCTTCTTTCCGCAAACTGCGACTTGATCTCCCGTCCAATCACGCGTTGGAAATCGCGTACGATGGTAGGGAAGGGATGAGGACCGATGGCTGAGCCGATGAGGTAGTGCGTTGAATCTAGTCGGGTGACCCATTCTCGCATCGCTTCGTTGACTGCGTCTTTGAGTGTTTGAGTGCCGCCAGTGACGGGTATGACCTGGTGAGGCATCAGAACCATGCGGTGACTGGAACCAGGTAGCGCACCTTCCCGCCTAGCATCTGGATTCGGAACACATTCAACTCCTGTCTCCGCACGTCCTCGGCCCCCATGTAGATGACACACTCCATCCCGAATCGAGCGCAGACTGTAGCCGTGGCGACTCCGTGTTGTCCTGCTCCTGTTTCGGCGATGATGCGCTTCTTTCCTAACCGTTTGGCAAGCAATATCTGTGAGACGACGATTAGCTCCAATCCCTGCGAGACAGCTTGACGCACTTGTCCGACAGCATTGTTGATCTTGTGCGAGCCAGTATGATTCAGATCTTCCCGCCTGCCTACATCAGCGTCCAGCCCTTCTTCACCTCAACCACTCACTTGAGCCAGATCTTCGCGCCTCCCATCTGCTCCGTCAATCTCTCCGCAAGATATAGCTCGCTAGGCCGGTTCATATACCCGTACATGTCCTCGAACTCCTTCCAGAATGCCGGATCCTTGCTTGCCGCCACATAAGCCGCCTCCAGCTCGCCCAAGCAGTCCACGAGCGATTCCGGGACATATGCTCCGCCGAAGATGCCGAATCGGGATGGCAGTTTGCCCTCGGATTTGACCTGCATCTCGGTTTTCTCCATCGGAGTTGTAGGTGGGATGGGTAGAGGAGGAGAAGGGTGACCAGCCGCATCGTCGTTGTGATTGAATTTGGCTCGACCCAAGGGGTGTCGTTCCTGCCCTTTCAGCGAGATCTCTCGGCAGAACGCTTCGAGAGCTTCAGGCGCTTTCCCGATCTTCGAGCCTTCGAGGATGACCTTGATCACCCGGGAACCGATCACGACACCATCTGCTCCGGCGGAGGTGACGAAATCGAAGTGGGTGCGGTTGTCGACCCCAAAGCCGACGGCGAGGGGGACGGGGGTGAAGGAGCGGATACGAGAGATGAGTTCGGGGAGGCCGGAGGACATGGCTGTACCGGAGTTGGACCCGGTCACGCCCATCTAGATCTCAAATCAGCTTGAAAAGCGGATCAAGCTTCTACCCCGAACACACCTTGGAAACGACGTAGATGAAGGAATCGGCGATGCCGGCGAGGAACTTCACCCGATCGATACTGGTGGAGGGTGCGACGAGGGGTACATAGGACAACCTGTAGCACTTTACATCAGACCTGACTTCGATCAGGTATGAGATGCTCACTCTGAGCTTGTGCAGATCTCCCTAAACTTGAGCGCCTCCTCGGGAGGTAGATCGACCATGATGAACCCATTCGCTCCCGCTGCTTTTGCATCCTCGACACCTTTCTCCTCACCATACGCTATCAAGGGGTTGTAGTAACCTGATTATCCCACCCAAATCAGCAGAATCCCCTTATCCCGACGTAGAAGAGGACTCGCCCATGAGGAGGACAGGGGCCTTCAACCCCTTTGCTCTCGCCTGTCTGACGTATTCCAAGCAGTCCGAGTAATGCACGTTGTTCTCGATCGCCGTCTAAACCATACCCCTCAGTATAAAAACAATGGGTAGAGGTTGAGGGTGGCCTACCGTATTCGCAGCCTGGATGATCGGTCCATCGGCAATTGGATCGCTGAAAGGTACGCCAAGCTCGATGATGTCCGCCCCACCAGCTTCGAGGGCTAGCAAGAGAGGGACAGTCGCATCACGAGTGGGGAAGCCGGCGGTGATGAAGGTGACGAAGGCGCTAGTAAGTTGTTAGGAACTGCCATTGGAGTCAAACCAGGCGAGACATACGCTTCATCCTGAGGAGAAGAAAGGATCAGTCTGGGCATCGGGAGGTGGGAAAGTGAGACTCACCTGCTCATGCTTGTCTGCAAACACCTTCTTCAGAGCCTCAGCCATATTTGATACGTATCTATGCTAGAAAAGCACGAGGCGATAGAGAGGCGAAACCGATCGAATGCAAGGACAAGGACAAACGGGTCGGACAATTTTGGACGGAAGTCGGCGGAAATCGGTCCGCCAAATGATAAAGCGTCCCTGAGACGGAACCTGATCTGAAGTCTATCTGGTATCATTTTGCTGCTTCTATCATGCATATCTCGCACACATCCCATATTGACATCGACCACCGCTCGATCGCAAGCATACACGACATCAATAAAGCCAGCCATGAGCAGTAGACTCCTCCTGACCCGCCTTGACACGATCCGTCCACCCCTGTACACCAAGCGGAGCTTGCTCCCTCTGCAGATCCTCCCACGTCTTCTCCTTCTCTCCCACCTTCCCCCTCTCCGGTCCCGACTCAACCTTGATCTTCGCATCCACATGCACGAGGGGTAGAACGTCCGAGATAGCTGCTGGCCAAGCTTCGGGCAGGACGCGGAAAAGAACGTCTTTGACTGATGCGGTGGTGTCCCCGTCGAATCGGATGCGGAGGGAGATGTCTCCTGATGGAGTGGCGGAGAGGGACGGGCATTCTTTCCTCACCAGCTTGATCGTGTCCTATTCAAGCTTCATCAGTGATCAGGTCTGTATGAGAGGGGCTGAATCCAACGGCGATGGTTGGCGGGAGAGCAGCGATGAAGGCGTCCCTCTTGTCAGTGGTGAGGAAACGAGTCAGTCGCTGCTTCGGCGTGCTCCTATGAGGACGAGCTTGTTGACGGGGAGGGCTTTCATCCACGCGCGGAATGAGCTGTGCGTCCGGTCCGGGAGTACGGTTGGGCACCGGCGAGATCAGCTTGGGGGAATCAAAGTCCATATCGCTGAGCGTGGGACTGGCGGTTCTGGGCTCCGTGGACATCTTCATGCGGATGACGCTAGGGCGAGGGCCTGTTGCGGAAACTTGCAGAGATGCCATGCGTGAGAGCACCATGCTGTTTGTCCTTTTTCAAAGTATGACAGAGGGGATGCAGCGGTGGTCAAGGGAGGGCAGCACCGGGGTTGCAGAAAGGAAAGCCGATTAGGTCATCCTTTTTGAGCTTGAACTATACGCCCGATGCAGGGATGTGTGATGAAAGGAGGTACACGCAACTAGACCCGCTACGTCCAACCGAACCCAGGATCAAATGCAGCATGACACTAGATCGAGAACCGCCCATGCTGCCCATTCCACCGGTATGCGTCGATCGGACCACCTAATGGCCTGGACGAAGTTATCGACAGCGACGGGTCGAATGAGGGCCGTGCAGCGAGCCAAGATACTGATGATCTGAATGCCGTTTCGAACAAAGCTTGACTGAGGAGACCGGTTGTTGGGAATCGTCCATAGCAGTACGAGTTGTACACTCGTCGCGCCCAGCTCCGCGAACAGCATTGTCCGATTCGCACTCAGGACGTCTCCTATAATCTTGGTCTCGATATGACCGATCGTGAGGGCGATCGCTCCGATACAGCGAGCCGCAAATAGACACCAGCTCACAGCTCGCAGGAACCGCTCGTCGACGATCATTCCCTGCCTCTGCCTCATCGCAGATGGCGCGACCATCGAGCTCGTCCCGTCTGATGTTGCCACTCCGTCGAGTCCCCAGCCTGCCAACAGACTCTCCAGCCCCGTGTCCTCCGTATGCGGTTCAGCGAATATTCTCTGCTTGTTCACCGCGAACGAGTCCCAGTCGCTCGTAGTAGGCAGATCCGGCTCCAGATCATCGGCGTCCCAGGTAGATGGCGGTCGTCTTGTCCAGCCACCATTGCTGACTGCTGCTCCGGGAGACGGCTCCCAGTCCATCGCCTCGCTTTGGTCGGCAGGTGAAGGACTGCGGAGAGATGGTCGGCCAAACATGGGTTTGACGCGCAGAGATGATGCTTGCTTTGTCGATGCGGTCGAGCCTGGGCCCTGACCATTCAGCAAGTAAGGCAAATTGTCTACCGAGGATCTTGGCTGAGGACTGGTTGTATGGGTAACAGGGCGGACGAGCTGTATTGCGACTGGCTGGGTGAAACGTAAGGTGATCAGCGCGTGGGCGGAGAGCTGGTATCAAGCTGTATCAGCTCTGCCAGTCACCTCCAGGGACAGACACACCGCCAATTCCACTGCGAGAGCGACCCTCATCATGTAGACCAGTCTAAGCAACACGCCAATCTTATCATGACCCCAAAGCGAGTGCGCCGAGACTGCGATCCTTATGAGCATGATACACAGCATATCCCGCTATGCATCTTATCAGCCTGACCGGCGTAAATAGGGGTAGGTACCGCTCACGATCCATGTACCCCGTCCAAAGACCTTCGCTCGATGCCGACTCCTAACCCTTCTCAGCCAGTAGGGGTCCCAAGCGATCCACAAGATGGAAGCGAGGTGAAACACGAAGAGAGACATTTGGTAGCGAGATGAGGCGTCCAGCATCTGTTCGAGGCGAGTTGAAAAGAAGCTAGCTACACGATTTCGTGAGGAAAATCCCGAGTAACGAGCGATACTCACCAAGCAGTCCTTGACCCCAGCTCAAGCCGATACCGAGGCAGAACAAACCCCCTCTCAACCTCCAGATCACCACATCCACCCACCCGACCCCCTTGCCCGGATCTCTCCCTCGCTCAGATCCCATGGCACCTCTACGCAACGCAGAACCCCAAGCCTCGCCTTGTGCCCTCTGATCGCTCTTCCGCAAGGCTTCTTCCACAGCAGGTCGACACGCGGGGCATACAGGCGGATATCTCGAGTGGAGTTTTGCGAGGTAGTCGGGCAGGTCCGCGTATAGCTCCGGAAAGGCTGGATCCTGAATGAGTTAATCATAGACGATGGCGGGGAGGAGGGAGACGGACGGAGTCGTCCGGGAGGTAGTTGGCTAGCATGTTGGTGATGAGTGTCTGGTTGCCTAGGCAGGAATGGCAGAATGGCGAAGTCGAGGTCGTCGGGGGAAGGTGGGAGGATGACGGTTTCCCTACGATTCGCGTTCAGCTTGAATGATATCTGCTGGATAGGTTCACCTCGTAACGGGAAAGATCGCTGGTTCATCGAGGTACTATGCATTGCCGGGTGATCCGAAATCATTTCGCCCCGCTAAGCCGCTCGTCAATGATGAAAATACTCGACAATGATGGGAGGACCCACCTCATCCCGGACATTCCAACATCCGCACCCCTCACATCTCCAATTCCACCGAGTCCCGACCTCTGCGACATGGCTCTTCCCTTTGCCCTTCCTGTCGATAGGTGAGGAAGGTTGTTGAGGAGGCAGGAGAGACGGGGAGAGGCAAAAGAAGCAGTCGACAGGTCGAGGACGGGAGGATGAGCGGAGGAAGGGCATGCTGGCCGGACAATGATTCCCCAGGCATGGAAGCAGGGCGAAGAGGGGGTAGACGTCTGGATGGCTTTACAGAGGTCGTAACCGGGACGCAATTCCTCAGATTTGTTGATGACCTCGTGGCAGCGTGGCTCGCTCCCTCCAATCTGATGGAGCCACCTGTCTACCTTGTCTTCATACTCAATGCCAAGTGAGTCGAAGGAAGATCATGATGCTGATAGCTACAGCGAATACCATGTGCGTTGGATGTCAAGGTTGACGAGGCGATGCTGAGAGCGACAGGTCATCCACACCGTGCAATGCCTACAAGCCGGGAAACACGTCATGGTCGAAACGCCCATGGCGATCACCAAGGAGCGGGCCGACCAGATCGAGGACGCGCGGAAGGCGAGCGGCAAAGTGATCTTCGTTGGGTATATGCGACGCTATGCAGAAGCTTTCCTTCGGGTGAAAGAGCTTGTCCATGCTTTACCAACGGGATCCATCAGCTACGGTCAGTCTCAGTACCCCAAACCGCTTCGTAACTTGACGTACGTAGTACGCGTCCGGGATATCATTGCCTTGGTACGCACCGTGAAAAGCCTTGGCTTAACAAGGAATAGAATCCATTCTTCGTTGAGCAGAGTGGCGCTTTCCCGGCTCAATTCAGCGGTGAGCACCCCCTTTGTTTCTCACCTGAACCAAGCAGATTTCCACTCCGAGGCCATCACTGAGCGTACCGTCCTTTCGAAGAAGCTTCTCTCCGAGGCGCTAGGATCGAAGTCCAAGAACGAGGCGGAAGTCGGAACGTGGAACTTGCTGAATGGACTCACGACCCACGATGTCAGTGCCATGCGAGAATTGATCGGCATGCCACAGAAGGTCATTTCGGCGAGAAGGGCGCCTGACGGACGCTTCCTCTGGGGCGATGTTCCAGTAGTGAGTCATGTCAGACACTGCGAAGTCGGGCTTGGTCAGCGCTTAGTGAGGGGTTCGCGGCATATCTTGAGGTACACTGTACTGTACCTGGTCTACGCTGACGTCAAGACGGGGATCGATGCCGTGCGCAAATATGACTGTCATATTGAGGTGTACACCAAGGAAAAACACTACAAGGTCACATACGATACGTGAGTCGTTCGAGTGCGCTTTCTTAGTGAGCTGACATCAGTAATTAATTAAATCAAAAGCCTCCCCGTGATTGCGACCATTCAGAGCAACAAGCCCAATGGCGATTTCTCTGAGGAGACTATACGACCAACGTACGAAGACACGTATACAGCCGAGTACGAGGCGCTGTACGAGGCGATTGTGCACGGTGCCGAGATGAAGACGGACTCGATGGGCGCCAGGCGGGATTTGGAGATCTTTGACATGATCATGTCGGCCATAGAGACGGTTTGAGCGGGGCAGATCGAATGCATCGGTGGTATGATGACGCGCTGCCATCAATTGAGACCTTCTGAAAACTCCTGCTCAAGCCCTTTCGGCAGAACATAGCCACCTTCGTTCCTGACCTTGTCGATGATCTGTTCGTCAGCGAGTCCCATCACTCCGACGCACCTCGAGCTCCAATCTCGTTTCGCTATGTGGCATTCTCCCGTTCTCCAATTCACCGTCTGAAAGTGCTGAAGTCATGATACACACGTAGAACCCATCCCCGATAGATCTCGCTGCAGCGTCCGCCTCAAACTGCAGGCCAAATCCAGGAACCCGTGCTCTATCACTTCCGGTTCCGCCCATCCTTCCCCTACCCTCCGCTTCACCGTCATCTTCGTGATCCAGAGAGCCCATCGTTCAGGACGATCTCGCTTCGGTACATCAGCCTGTTCTAGAACCCACGAGCGTACCCCTCGATCCCAATGATCACGCAGAGCTCATCCTTTGGTGAGCTGTACGCAAAGCTCGCGGTCAATACTGCCATCGCACCCAGCTTGGGGAACGTCATCGAGATGGTGGTGGTGAGATCGACGCCGGTTCTCGCCGTCAACATCGACCCATGTTCGTTCTCCGGTTCGCTCTTCTGATTGTCCGGATGATGGTACAGCGTCAACAAGCGCTGGTAGGATGACATAGGGTCCAATGTCGTACAGTGGACCGCCAGCAGTCTCTAGCGCTATCACGTGATGCGTGTCGGTATGATCTAGATCTCAGCTGTGAATGGCAGCGCGAAATCGGCTCTGACCATCTTGGTGTCACCAATCGCCTTATTGTCGAATAGCTTGCGCTGTAAGGTCAAGGCCAATGGGAGAAAGCGGGTCCAGACAGCCTCCATCAGGAAGACACCCTTGCTTTTGGCCAACGATGAGAGAACACGCCGCATTCAAGCATGCCGGTTTCTCAAGCACGACATGCTTCCCCGCTTCGATGGCGTCTCTGGCGTCGATATAATGAGAGGGATGGATCGTGCCGACGTACACGATGCTCACGTCCTGTGTCTTAGTGCTCGCTTTCGGATTCTGCTCACCTTGTGATTGTAAACCTCCTGGTATGACCCGCAAGCTTGGGGCTGGAAAGGGACAAGACCTTTCTTCTGACCTATAGCTCCCTCGGGACAGTATTTATCGATGTATTCTTCAGCCTTGGCCAAGTCTCTCGATCCAACGGCAGCAATAGCGTGTGAAACCTCTGTGACCTCAGGTCGATCAAGTGAGATATCTTTGGTGAACTCGCTCGAGATCCAGCCGCAACCGACGATGCTAGGACGATCTCAGGATGAACTCACCCCCATTCAGCGGCGAAAGGAGCCATGATATCCACCTAAAGGCAGCAGTCTGTCTTGTGCGAAGCGTCAGGTTCACCTGTATGCCATGCGCTCAAGTCGTAGCGGAGAGTCGTTGCGGGGCAGATGATGGGGCACCGTTGTGAATTCGACGATGACCGAGGACTCATATCCACTTCGTACTGTTCTCCAAGATGCGCTTCATGATGATGGCCCAAGTATCTCCGTCTTACGGATATGGACTCCCGTCGACCACCGTCTCCAGGAAAGACGATCTCATACGCTGACAAGCTTCCAGAATGGACGCTCTTCGGTCTGCGTCGGCGCGACCGTGGGACATCTGATCTGAATAGACTGCTGATCATGGGCCGGCTAATCGACGACCTAGTACCAGCGGTGAACCGGACGCATGGGATCACAAGCGACTGCGTCTTGTCTCTACGGCTCATTGTACGACTCTCTACGGGCGATCGCGATCCTCAGAGGCGGCAATGACCTGCCCTGAGCAAATCGACTCGCCTCATCGTTCATACCCGGTGATCGCATAGAGTACTCCTCCTCAAACATCCTCCGTTCCGCGTCGGCGCGATCCATCCGCTCATCCTGCATCTCGACAGCTGGCTGCATCTGTGGCCAGGAGAGGACGGATGGCTGTTGATTCCTTGGACTACGCGCGGAGACGGGGCGAGGCGAGACGGAACTCCAGCCTGAGGGTTCGGGAGGAGTTGATGGTGGTGCGAAGCCGTAGGAGCTTCGTGAGGTGTATTGTTGGCTAGTCTCGTCGGGCGGGGTGGAGAGGCATGGCTCGACTGAAGTGATGGAGTAACGGTGAAATCGGCGGCGGAATTGAGGTCGCACAGCGCTGAGAGGGCGTTAGCGATAGGTTTTGTTTCAGGACGGAAGTCGCGCTTACCCAGGACAAGGTCCCCGCTTCTTCTGAGCTCCAGAGTAGAGACACGAGATCCCAGCTTCCCTGCATCGCGAACACGTCGAAGGCTCATCGCTGGCTACGGCGGTCGAGCCGCCAGCGTCGCATCGAACCTTTCGACTCCGGCAGGCGTTGCATGCCTTGGTCGTCCGGGAGATGGGTGCACGTGAGCCGAACGCGGGGAGCAAGTCCATCTCCGAGACGTATGGCGCCGATCGAGAAGCCGGGTGATACTCGTATGGATGGGAGCAATGGCGGCGGAAGAGGTCAGGTCGAGGTGGAAGGGGACCATTGACGGAATGACGGTGGTCATGGGGGAAATCTGATGGAAGCGCCGTGTCGGGTAGTGGCGCGCTGAGTGGGGTAGGATGAAAAGGACTATGAGGGGAGCGAGGCGAGCGAATTGGCGCGGACAAGAGGCGAGCTTGCTCCCTTTGCATGGTACCGGACATGGGAGAGGACGTGGATGAGGTGAGTTGCAAGCCCTTGAGGAGGGAGAAGATACTCTGAGAACCCCGGCGATCAATCCTGATGCGGGGTGGAGGGAGCATTCGGCCCTCTCTCGATTTGAAGGTGGAAGTCCATTGATCGAAGGGAGGTGAGTGGAAGGGTGAAAGTGGTGAGAGAGGGGGAGAGGCGTAGTCGTTCCCATGACCACTACCGTCGGGCATGATGAGCTTGCCAGTCAGACTGTCTTCCTGGATCAGCAGATGCCGGAGGCGAGGGGAGAGGGTCGTGTCGGACATCGTGTGTGGGGAATCCCGGGACCACAGGCTCGGCACCCAGCTTATGAGGAATCCGAGCTCGATAGGTCTTTGGCGATCAAGGTTCGACAGATTGCGAATGTCTCGGGTGGGACAAGCTAGATCGGTCGTCCAGTCGGAACGATCCTAAATCCGACCCCGGCGCTGCTGCTTCCGATGGAATTCAAACGCTCTCGATGGTAGTCGGAAAGGTAGAATCGCTATTTGCAGCTCTACTCGATGCGAGGAATGAAAGGGATGATGGAGAAGGCTGATTGGAATGTCTCACTGTTTATTAAGCATTCGGTACAAGCACTAAGTTTCGTGACGGATAGCTAAACTGGGAATATCGCGTCGATTAGCCATTTCCCGTCGGTAGGTTCATCCCCTCGCCGTCCGTCATGTTCGGGGGATTATTCGATATGACGCAACTGAGATGAATTGGTGCCTTGCCGGCAGCAAGATGCCGCGCCGGACAGTGTATTTTTTCCGAAAGAAGCTCGGCTGGATCGGATGGGTCCCTGTCTTGGAGCTTTCTTTCCCTCTTACCAGAAGTGGCTCTCGATTGGATAGCCCATCGCCTTCTCCATGAATATCTTCCCATTGAGCTGCAGATGCGCATCTGTGCTCAAGCCTTGTCGTCAACGTCAAACAGCCAGCGCTGGTCACTTGATGTTGTTGGGCAGAGACCACTGGGATGCAGATCCCAGGCTGTGGACGATCATGAGCTCATAACTCATCAAATCTATCCGGCACGAAGCTACAGTAGCTCCCTGCGGCATCTCGACTCAAAATGGTTGCCGTAATCTTCGTTGGACTAACTCATAGCGTCGGATGGGGTAAGATGGTTCTGGGAAATGGCTCTGCCACAGCGATCATACTCGAGATATCGCCGTATCCCCCTGACGCAGTGTGGAGGTGCCACAAAAAAATTGAATTTCCTCGAGACAAGCTGAAGTCATCTCGCAATGTCCGCTCAGACACCTCAATCAGCGACGAAGCGTCCGCGCAAACGACGGAGGAGACAGGCTTCTCATTCTGCCTCGTCATCCGACGATGATTCCAGCTCCGACGACGATGTCAAGCAAGAACCATCTGCCACCGCGACAGGAATGGACATTGATGCCACCGGATCTTCCTCCTCTGCCTCGTCTTCATCCGGAGCATCGTCCTCATCCTCCGGATCCGATGAGGATGACTCCGACTCTGATTCCGAACCGAAAGCTGCCGCCGCGAAACCCGGTCCCTCAAAGCCGCTCAAAACCAAGCGCGAAGCATACCGTCACCCGACCCTGTCCCCAACACCACTCCCAATCGCCCTCCCCTCCTTCCTTGCACTCCCACCCGGCAAAACCCCCTCGGAAGCAGAGGACGATCGACGGGCACGGTTCAAGAGGGTCTATATGGATCATCTCGTCCAGGGCTTCGGGTCGGATCTGGAGAAACTCCGAGCGGTGAATTCTTTCGGCGAAGTCTGGCATGAAAGATCATGAGCTGATTGGTGTGTATAGGCGGACTCGGGTATGAGCGCTGGGAGATTGCAGAGATTGATCGATAGCTTACAAGCTGGTGAGTGTGGCCAATCCACCTTGAGGTTTGTGGGTAAGCGGACTGACTGGTGTGTCGTGCAGGAATGGACGTGTATAATGATCCGGAGAACTTACGGGAGGGTACCGACGGAGGAGGCGTAGATCAGGTCGGGCTGATCCTTGGCGACAAGTAGGATGTCTGGTCTCGAATCGACTTTATGAGGCATCACGACAAGTCATGACATAATGATATATGCATACAACAAGGCAATGATTTGTGAATTCCCCCTGGCACAAGACGTCGAGGCAGCAGGCTTCGGCAGTCATGCAGGCAATGTACCGAATGCTGTGGTAGGAACGATGCTCGACCCGTTCATTCCGGTCTCCAGCCCGTCCCCATTCTGCAAATGGGATCCTTCCTGCTGCGCTCGTTTCACAACACCGCCAGCGTCTCCGAGATCCCGCCCCAAGACATCTCGAATCTGATGCCTCAGATCCTCGCACGCCTGGTTGGACGCCACGTCGAGGAACCAAGGCTTGCTCATGTAATTCCGCACGCCGTCGGGCAGGATGACCACCACGTTCGCCTCGGGGTCATTTGCGATCGAAGAGCCGGCCGCAGAGTGAAGGTACCGTAAAGCACCAGACATGGCGGAGCCGCAGGAGCCGCCGATGAAAAGTCCTTCTGTCCGGCTGAGAGAAGATCAGCTGTTATTCCGAATCACATCAGTCACTCACATAATGCGCTTGGTCATCGCGAACGCCTCCTCGTCATTCGTCTTGATCCACTGATCGACCGTCGGCGGGCTGGCATCCAGGACTTCGGGGACGAAATCCTGCTTCGATTTGAGCCGGCTAAAAAGCCACACTAGATGATACTCACGTAGCCAATCCCCTCAACCTGATAATTGCCCGGCTCTCCTCCGCCTAAGATAGATCCTTCAGGATCCACAGCCACAACAGTCGCCCGGCAGCAATCTCCCCTCTTCTCGTTATCTCGAATCGCATTGGCTAATCCAGTGATCGTTCCGCCAGTTCCGGCGCCCGCTACGATCAGAGAGATGTCCTTCCGGGGAAGAGTCGAGGTTTCGAGGGCATACTGTGAGACGGTAAGTAAGCCTGGTGGCAAGGGAAGAAGGGGTCAGGAGGAGTAGACCCACCATGATTTCCTCGTATGTGCCAAAGTAGTGAGCGAGGGGATTTTGAGGGTTCGCATATTGATCCAGGATTACGGCGTTGGGGATGGCCTTTCGTAGTGTCCGTGCAATGCCTGTGACACATATTTTAAGCTCGGCCCAGGTCAAGCAGAATACACTTACCGATATGACTTTCTGGACTGTCCCAACTGCACGATACGCGACATCAGCTATCATAGCACCACATTCCGAGTTTCCAGCTCACGCTGCTTCAGTCCTGACCAATTTAGTGAAGACAACAGGAAAGATGGACGAAATGCTCACGGTGTCCTCACTATCTCCGCTCCTAAGGCCCGTAGCATTACCTCCTTCTCCATGCTCATTTTGGCCGGCAAGGTAATGATACATCTGTACAGCATGAGAATCAGCTACTTGAACCTCATATTCAAGCACTTGAAGCAAAGATGGAGGCAGATCCAAACGACGAGGGTCACTTACTGGTAACCCTTCAGTGCACAAGCCAAAGCTAATCCGATACCTGCAGGAGTGTGGGGGATCAGCTATGCACGACTTCGAAAGTATCTGGATCATCGCTGACCTGTATTGCCACCTAAAAGATGTGGTTAGCGAGATCTACTGCTGACGTGTACGAGTCATGCAAGGCTCCTCGAGCTGAAACTCACTCGTGGGTTCAATGACAACGCTCCTTCCCGGCACAAGCAACCCACTCTTCTCAGCATGCTCCACCATGCGCTGTAAGACAATATGTCAGCATAGAGCTCTCTTACCAAGCAGCCATGGACGAAACATGAGCTACAAGGAGAGACATCGCACTGACCTTGGCTATGCGATCCTTCACTGATCCCCCAACGGAGAAGTACTCGCACTTCGCCACTAACGCACCACCTCAGCTCGTCCTCGCTGTGACTCGGCGCAAAACAAGCTTGCACTCACGAAGATTACATCTCAGTCCCTCCTGCTGAGCGATGCGGTGAAGGTGGATGAGAGGGGTGTGGCCGACTGCATCGAGAGCTGAGGAGAGGACGCCATTCCAGTGATGCTGAGTGGATGATGTATGACCATTAGTGACGTGATCGGGTGCGGCGGCGAGGGATTCCTCGAGTGAGATTCCCATCGATGAGATGCGAAGAAGCAAATGATCCAAGAAGAAGTGGTGAATGAGAGTGATCGTTCTCGCAAAGCATTCCATTGACGCAGGTTCCGGCCGGAGCTATGATGAATTGCTGACGTAATGCTTCGGGGTTTCTCTGTTTGACTTTAACCAACCATCCCTTTAAATTGGTGTCCCGTCATGACAATACTACGCGCTCTGATCATTTCACGAGTTTCAACATTTGCTTGTCCTGATCCGTTGCCATCTTGGACCTTGCTGCAGCCATGTCTTCCACCTCACTCTCACCCGCCCCATCCGAGGCTTCCACCTCGCGAGTCCCTCGGTCACCACTCAAGCCAGTAAAATTCCTACATCCCAACACGTACATCGCGCCGAAATCCGTCAAGAGACGGCGAGCACCTTCCTCTGAGCTTTATCCACCCGCTCAACCCAAACGTATCCGAGATGGGACTCCGATATGCCAGGAAGCTGAAGATTCGACATCTGGCGATCGTCCCGCCGGAGGTCAGAATGCATCGGTTCCGGCTTATACCACCACTGCAGCTGGGCCGAGCTCGTATGCCGCTCAAGAAGATGATCCGGGACTGGTGGCGGTGACAAGTGATGGCGGAGAGGGGAGTGTGCTGTTCTCAGAGAATGCTGCCATTGGAACTAAGGGGAAGACCACCATCATGGACGGTGATATTGGCCATAGGCAAGCAAATGGGTCTGGCAGACGCGACGATGCCCCGGCTGGAGATGACTTTTTGCCTGAAGAAGGAGTGGATGGCCATGGCGATGGCGAAGATCTGGGAGAAGAGCCCCGTGAAGATGGATCAGAGGGTGAGGATGAGGCGTGCGAGGAAGACGGTGGAGCGCACGAGGAGTCGCAAGATCAAAACGACGTGAATGAGGAGGACGAGGACGGCGCTGAACCGCCAGCATGGCTCAAAGAACCTCAAATCATCTCATCTCGCGCTCTTCCTGATTCCTGGAGCTCATTGCCCCTCGACCGCATGTCCCGCGTCCTCGAAGCAAAGATGGAACCCGAACCCAAACCCAGACCCGCTTTATCCCACCACATCGCCAGCTGGGCCGAAGTCCCCAATGCAGAGGATAAAGAGGTACTTTCCGACGATCCACCAGCCTCGCCAAGCAGCTATCACTCTGGCGACTCCGATGACTTCGTTATGGCCCATCGTCCGATTCTTGAGCGGACGGAGATCAAGCGGGACATCAAGGCCTTTGTCAGCAGTCTCGGCACTTATGGCTCGGACATGTTCGAGCCGCTTACGGGATTGTGCCGGTATCCAGTGATCGACCGGCTTGGCGAGGGTTCGTGGACTTCTGGACCTCACGAGACATACTGACCAGTGCCAATGCAGGCACTTTCTCATCGGTCTATCTCGCTCGTGACCGGCAGAACAACCTGCATTGGAATGAGTACTGGTCTGGGGAGCCAGCCGCAGAGGAAAATCTGGTGTATGAGGATTCGAAGGACAAGGTCGTGGCGCTCAAGAAGATCTTGGCGACGAGTAGCCCGCAGCGGATCGAAAACGAGCTGCACATCTTGGAAAGCTTGAGGTGGGCAAGGGTCTATCTAGCTGTTTAAGCGTAGCTGACGAGCGAGGTGAAGGGGGTGCCGGAACGTGTCCCAACTGATCAATGCCTTTCGAGAGGATGACCAGGTCATCATCGTCCTTCCTTTCCATCGCTCCGACGATTTCCGCGTGAGCATCTGGCAGCCCCTTGCCGGACATTCCCCGCTGATGGCTTGATCCAGCACTTCTACCGACATATGGATCCGTCCCATACGCGACTGTACATGCGTGCTCTTCTTGCTGCCCTCAAGGACATTCACAAGCGAGGAATCGTGCATCGGGATGTCAAGCCGGCGAACTTCCTTTTCGACTATGAGACAGGAGATGGGGTGCTGTGTGATTTCGGTCTAGCCGAGGTGAGCTTCCGTCTTGTCCGATGACGTGACTGAAATTTCGCAGCGATACGTCCCACCTCGGAAGCCGAGTTGTCAACATGCTCCAGACACTTCGTCATTTCTTCAAGGATCCAAAGTCAAGACAGCCGAGACATCCACCGTCGAGCAAGCAGTGTACGATGCCCGCAAGCGCTCCAAGCTGGGTGAGGGTCGCATCGGGTTCCTGCAAGAAGACAAGCGTCCGACAATCAAGACGAATCGGGCGGGAACTAGGGGCTTTCGCGCGCCAGAGGTCCTGCTCAAGTGCCCGGATCAGACTGTCGGTGAGCAAGGGTATAATCATGAACGAACCAGGACTGAGGAGGAATAGCCATCGATGTGTGGTCTGCCGGAATTATGCTCCTTTCCATTCTCACCCACAAATTCCCCGTCTTCAACTCATCAGACGACATCGAAGCCCTCATGGAGATTGCCGCGATCTTTGGTCGACCCGCTATGGAGCGCTGCGCCCTTCTTCACAGTATGTCGAGTCACCCTTCTCGCAGAATCTTGCCTGACTGTCTAAGACCGAACGATCATCTCCAACGTCCCTTCCGTTGACAATTCGCCTCCGACCTTGACCTCCTTAGTGCTCAAGCTCAACCCTCACATCTTCACACCGCCCATGCATCATCCTTCACCGGCCAACGCAAAGGCTCATATCGAAGCTGTCGATGATGCCGTTGACCTGTGCACTCGGCTGTTGCGGCCTGACGCGACGAAGCGACTCACTGCGGCGGGAGCACTCCGGCATCCTTTCCTGCGTCCGATGAAGGGAGAAAGTATGGAGGATATGGTTGAAGAGGAACCTTTGGGCGGAGAGGATGGCAAATGCGGCTATCTTCATGGTGTGGAGGAAGGCAAGCGTGCGTGTGCTCATGCCCTTATATGAGTCACTGACTGATCTGGAATACAGATCGTGCTTTCTTCTCGAGAACCCTAGAGGACATGCAGTTCGGTCAAGGCATCCCTCCAACCCGTGACCAGCGTAAGCGTCCTGTGTCCCAAACGCAATCTAGCTAAGGTAGTTCATCAGTCTGCCCTGAGCACGAGCACTGGCAGCTCCGGATGTACAACAATCCCCTCGTCTCGTGCCAGCGCTTCGACGATGATGAGGAAGGGAGCGAGACAGGGGATGACGAAGAGGAAACCGGGGACGAGGAGCAAGAGGAACATGGAGATGAGGAGCTCTTCGTGGAAGAGAAGATCGAGAAGCGGAATGGAAGGGTCGCTTTGGCAGAAAAGAATGCGAACGTCGTCACAGAAGGATTGAGGCCAGCGAGGCGGGTAAAGGCGTGAGACGGGACGGGTGGTCTTGCGGAAGCAGGACTGGAGGATGGAGGTCCGATTCACATAGCATTGCATTGTCTCTTTCGCCTTGATGCACCGTTTCTTTTTGCGAACACCGAATCCCGTCCTGCGCTAAGGATTCGAATTCAGTGGAGTGATTTGTTACATGAGTCCAATGCTATGCACAAGGCGGAGAATGCTTCGTAAAGTCCATCACGATCATCCGACTACGCCTTGTTGAGGTAGTCCAGCCCTCTTGTCCGGCACTCGAGTCGCACCCTCTTCTCCTCAGCCAAGAGCAGCGCACCCATCTGCTGCAGGACTTTCGGGTCCTGGTACCAAGCGTCAGTCAATCCCGTCAACGATCCACTTGATCTATCGATCAGGTGACCGATAAGTAGGAGTACTCACGTCCCCCTCCTTCCACCCATATCCCACCCACTTATCCTCATCCTCCCGCTGCGCTGTCGCCCGCATCTTATTTCTGAAATCCTTGATCGAGCCGGAACCATCATTCTCCTCGTCGTCGCGTAACTACGACGGCGGGTAGATCGTCAGCTTCTTGCTTTCTCCCTCCCAGTGCAGCGGCAGCCCGCCGCTCGATGGAGGTAAGCGTCGAGCTCACCTTGACTGGCCGAGCTGGACGTCGTCCCGCAGTACCATTGGCTTTAGGCCGCCTCTCCTCCTTCTCTCCTTCTTCATCATCGCCATTCCGCTCTCTATTCAACGGCGCGCGTTCACGGAGCCGGACATCGTGGTCGTCCAGGTATGATAGCGAGGTCCTCATCTGCAGCAGCTTTGAGATCGGATGCAGGTGCAACGCTCCTACCACTTCATCACTCTCGATTCTCCTTACTGAGAAAAGGAGGGACTCGCCATCATGTATGATACCCGAGTAATACCCCGTGGCATTGGGAACCACCTCACTCCTCAACCGTACCGTATCACCCCATTTCTCCTCCTTCCTCCTCTTCTTCTTCTTCTCCTTCTCCTTCTCCGTGCCCGTCACCGCTCCCCTCCCACCAAATCCATATCCTCCTTCGACTTCCTCCCCTTTTCGAGTGCCATTCACAGCGTCGACATCCAAGACGAATCCCAAGTCGCGAGCCCGATCTTCTCGCCAGACGTCCGCTCCGGCATCTACGGGGATCTCCACCTCCACACGCCCGACACCCTCTTTCACACGCGCTGAGATATGTTTACCCCGATCCATGGCCCAGGTGGGTACGGATAAGCTGCGGTGATTGAGCGGGTACTGGAGTAGGTGAAGGTTTGGGTGAAGTGATGGGGAGAGGTAGATAGGGAGTTGGGTAAGGACCTCGTCATCGGAATCGTCGGAGTCTTCGGAAGCTCGGCGGAGGTCGGGCAGGAGAGGTGAGGCTTCACGGGGGATGTAGGTGGAAGAAGGGCCGGGTAGGTCGGCATTGAGTCCGTCTGCTGGATTGAGGGTGAGGAAGGATGAGGTGTTGGAGGATGGGTAGGAGTCGATCATGGCTGGGACGGCTTCGATAGCTGGTGAGGGTGGAGCGAGGATGGGGACCGGGATTGGGCTGTGTAGGTGGAACGAGTTGGCATCTGGTTGAGATATCGCTTTGACATCCAGGCACGATTTCATCAAGGTAGGCCTGCTAATCGTAAGCGTAATCCCCCGAATCGATAGGCGTCGTTGTGGCCGTCTCTCCACGCGAGGGCCTCTTCCATCGAATCCCATGCTTGTTCCATTCAACTTCTATTGTCATCCACTCACACCGACAAACTCAACCCTGAAAACCATCCCAACTTCTCCTCTCAGCATCACCTTCCCCTTATTCATGTCATCACCCTCGTCCAACCCTTCATCATCATCATCATCCTCCACCTCCCCACCACCCCACTCATCCCACTCGCCACTGCCCTCCCTCACCAACAACCCACTCAGACCTCCCTCCCAACCCTCCTCATCCACCCAACACCCCCTCCTCGCCCCTCTCGGACATCGTACATCCAGTGCACCAATCCCACATCACCCCACACCACCGGCGACACCCGAGAAGTGCCTGACGTTCTGTTCGCAACGGCATGATGCGCCTCCACTATGCAGGATGCTCTGTCTGCGGCGACGACAACCCCAACTCAGTCGCGCAGAACATGTGGCCAGATTAAGACCTCCACGTCGGACGGCTCCTTTGCCGACAGAGGATAGAGGACCTGCCTACTTGGGAATGTCGTCGTCATTCTCGTTCACCCCGTTCGATTCGCTTCGGCGTACACTCGAACCCTACTCATTCGTCTATGTACGAGGGACGCCAGATGGGGTCGTGGGGAGGTACATGGAGGAGATGGAATCTGATGATGGGCAGTACGATTTCGGCTCCTTATCGCGGAATGCTGGGCATTTACAACGGCGAAAGCGGGATGAAGGTGGGATGGAGTTCCTCGATTGGGGGGAGCATGGGTACCTCTCTTCCCTTCATCCTCCTTACTCGATCTCACTATCTCAAATTTAGGTCAATGGCGTACCTCCCCCTCACCTCCATCTTTCATCCCATCCTCTCAATCCCCACTACCATCAACCGGATCTTCTCCCCAACCCTAAACTTTCTCAACCGGTACCGCGATTCCTTCACCGATGGTTCCCAGACCCGAGCGCTCGAAAAGTTCCGAGAAGAGGTGGACAAAGGCGGTGCAGTGGCGGTACTTGGGAAAGTGAGGGGGCATTGGGAGAAGAAGGTTCAGCGACAGAAGGAGCAGATCGAGAAGCAGAAGGAGTTACGGGAGATGGAGGCGAAGGCGGGGGCGGGGTTTGAGGGGACGCCGAGTGGGAAGAATGTTTCGGTGGGGACGCCTACGCTGAGGGAACGGTTCGAGGCGAAGGCGAGGGATCTGGAGAGACAGAGGGAAATGGAGAGGGATCGGGTTAAGAAGGTCGGCAAGGAGGTCGAGGGGAAGGGGGAGTAGTCCGCTAGACACGAGGGCTTGGCTGTCGATAGATTGCATATACCTAGCATTCAAACATCATGTCACTCGCTCGTCTCTAGCTCGCCAGTGAAGGAATGAGCAATGTACTGAGAGACGGGCAGAGCTTAGCGATACTACAGCATTGCTCGATTGAGTGCATGCAGGAAATCATGATCGCATCCAGAGACACAAGCTGCGTGTGAGGAACGTTCCATTCCTGACCAAAGCTGTATGAGGGTGGTGTGAAGATCAAAATGAGGGGAAGACGGAATCAAAATGAGGGAATCCAAGTGCAAAGGTATACGAAAGACAAATGAGATCGAGCCGACATGATCATTGGTGAGATACCGAAACGCTGCTCAAGCCTGTTCCCCAATCAGCTCCGCTCCAGTAAATCCCGAGATGCAAACCTTGAGTGACACTATCCAACCCGCTGTCGTATCCGCCCATCGCCCTACCAGTGACGTTCGGCCGCAGATGTGGATGTTGCCCCGGGAAATACTGGCCCGTCGCCGTATTCGGGCTCGACGCGAGAGCTCCTGGTGAGGGCGGTATTGGGCTAAAGGCGCCCTGCGAGCCGGACTGGGAACGGGAGAAGTTAAGCGAGGTGATATCCAAAGACTGGGTCCGAGCAGACACGGAGCGTCCAACGTGTGTATGGGCTTGTCCAACTGATGCTTGGCGGACCTTCTCCTGGATGAGGGGGTCCGAGTCTCGCTTGGAGATTTCAGACCCCGTACGAGGGGGTGCAGGCTGCTCGAGCATTTTCAGAGATGCGGTATGCGTGCCACAAGGAAAACCCACAGCTTGGGCTCCGGCTGGCTGCCAGAAGTCAGGCACCCGCCGTGGATCATGAAAACTGAGAGGTCCAGCAAAGCCCAGGGATGCAGGATCTTCCACTACTCGATAACGTCCACCTGGACCGTCGAAGAGAGCTTTGACATCCGTCGTGATGGACACAGGGCGCTGTCTCCGGTCGACAAGAGATTCTCCCTCACGTTCTGATCTCAACGTCAGTCAGGATAGACCACCCCAGGCAGAACGATGTCTCACCCGCGGCATTTTTTCCAGTAGCTAAGAGCTTGCTGTTGAAGTGAGAAAAAGCGTCTGCAAACGAGTCCAGCCGTTTATACGCCGCGGGCGGATACACCTGAATCTACGCGACATTTCAGCATCGCTGCCGTCATGTTCGGCCATGCTCACGTTGTGCTGGCCCAGCCACTCCTCTAACGAATCTCGAGCTGTCTGGAGGAAGTCGATATTGCTTCTCTGACACCGGAATTTGAAGACCGCCTCGTCGCCCTGGCCAAACTTGGCTGATGGAACAATGGCGATCTGATGATCGCGCTTGACACGTTCCGCAAAGACAATGAACTCGGAGGACGTGACGAGACGGGTGAGATCTACGTTTGGCGGGACATGTAAGTCTGCTTCGAATGGGACATGATCCTACAGCGCGTTAGACGGGCAAGTGAGGGATATAATATTACCCACAAGAAGCATCGCTGCGGCGATGTGAACCTGGCTTTCCGGACCAAAGATGATGACGAGGTCACTCGCCGTCTCCTTATAGGGGAATCGGACGATCGAGTTGGTCTTATGCTCGATATCATGGATGAAAATGCTCTTCTCTCCAAGCAATGTACGTTGGTACCGACGGGGGATGGACACGCTCTCGACTGTGTAGTCCTTGTCCTAAGCTGATATTAGCCTTTGACAAGCATATGCAACCCGACGACTGACCTTCGGGTTGACCAACTCCATGACTGACTGCTTCAAGCTCTCCAAGTTGATTGCTTTCTTCGCAGGCGTTCTCGCGACAACGTTGTCCTCGTTATCAAGATATCCTCCAAGAGCGGCAAATTCCTCCGCGTTCGAGAATTTTACGTAGACGCCGTACAGCTTCATGATCCGCTGAATGTTTTTCCCACCGACCCCGATGATCCGCTTGTGATAGCTCTCAGGTACGTGGAAGGAGACCTCGGCAGGAAGCTCTTCCTGTAACATCGACAGACCTTGAAGAGCGCCGATATCGTTGCCCGAGACGTCCATGAGGAAGTTGTAGTCGTTGAAAGTCTCGAACTTGATCCTGACGCCGGTCATCTTCATGATCTTGTTGATCTTGCCGTTCTTTTTCCCTGATATGAAATCTCGGTGCTCGTTGGCTAATTCGATCTGGAAGCGAATCTCGTGGTGGAAATTCTGCCAGCCATCAGCGAAGAGGGTCACTTCTCCGATAGCTTACATGGATCACGTCCAGCTCAAGTACCATCATCACCGCTGCCCGTACTTCGTGTTCTAATCCGTGCATTTCGAAGCAATTGCTCTTGAAGACCACTTCGGCTCCCGTCGTGTGTGCTATCCGTTTGAGGATCGGTTGCATTTGAGCCGGATTGAGGCTTGCTTGAGGCATGAGCACGTCGAAGGAGATGGGAAGAAGCCAGAACGAGGCGACATAGAACTGACAAGCCTGCAGAGGTTTAGCACCGAGTTATGTACTGACCTGTTAGCTCACCAGGGCCATGATGCTACGTATAGTTCTTTCGATGTTGACTCGATGGTCGCCAAAAATGGTAATGAGACTCGCCTGCGAGCCGATAGAGGGTACCTGAATGTACGTCCCGTTGTCGCTCATAATGCCCTTGACCTCTTCGAGTCGCTCGGTAAGCAGCCAGTCAAGCTTGCGCGGGAGGATAGCGGTGTCTCGAGATATGACCAGCTTGCTCTGCGGATTGGATATTATTAGCGATTGCGGTATGTCCCACATGCGGCACGCACCTTTTGCACCGCTACGTTGAGGAGCATGTCCCTTGCCCGTTGAACGCCAAAGAACTCCCCGGTGATCCAGATCTGGTTCGATTTGCCGAGAACGCCCTGTTCGCCGCCGTGAACGCTGAGACCAGGGTGCGGTCCAGCACCGAATTGCCCCATGCCCATGCCCATGTTCATCCCCCCTGCCATACCTCCCATTCCTGGTCCCATGCCGGAGTTCACACCCAGCGGTCCAGCGCCCAAGCCAACGTGAAGGTGGTTCTGACCCGTGTGAGCGTAGGGCATGTGCATGTTATTCCCCGTACCCATGCCCGTCCCTGCACCGTTGTTGCCTATCATTGCCCCACCCATCCCCATCTGTCCGTGCATCCCAGGGCTCGGGGTCATGTTCATTCGCATCGGACTGCCCAAGCCTCGGCTGCTTGGATAGCCTGTGTGCATTTGCGACATGCCGGTGTGGTTCACTTGCATAGGACCAGGGCCATGGTTCATACCGTTCATCGGACCGGGGCCATAATGCTGCATGCCCGGACCGCTGTATGGCATCCCTCGTGTCGTTTGAGGATTGATGTCGAGCGGTTGTGGCTGATACGGATAGTGGACATGTTGATGAGGATTGTAGGCAGCGGGAGCGTTGTTGCCTCGATGGAAAGGTGGATAGCCTCCGACGTTCATCCCGCCCATGCCCATTCCTCCCATGCCACCACTCATTGGACTACCCATACCCATTCCCATTCCGTTCATCCCGCCTCCCATCCCCATCCCATGCATTTGGCCAGTCATCTGGACTGACATGGTACCGGTAGGCTGGACGCTCATGCCACCCATACGCATGTTTCGGTAGCCTATGCCCTGCTGGGTGCCGGGTTGAGGAGGATTTGATATGCCGACCAGAGGGGTGGGATAGTAGATATTGGTTGCGGTCTCTTCTTGTATCGATTGGATCGCGCATCGTTTTCGAGATGCGATGATCGCGTGAAGCTTGTAATCGATATCGCAGACCTCGGAATGCAGACCGCTCTGTGGACACGAGGTAAGTATCACTCAAGCTAGGTGGACTCAGGATTCACAAGTTCGTCCAGCATGACGAGTAGCCGGACTTTGGCGATCTCGACGCTCTCGACCGTTCCAGTGAGCACAAGCTCACACATACGCTCAGTCTCGAGACGATAGGTGACTGGTGCGGTCTTACTCGTGGTCGGCTGCGAAGAATCCAGAGCCGAGGAACTTTGGCCATTCTGGGTTTCTTCCCGAGGCTTTGTAGGAGATATGTTAGTAACGGCATCGCCTGTGGTGCCATTGGCACTGCTCGAACCACTTCCAGTGGGAGCGTCCTGCACAGCGGAATGCGTCCCTTCTTGACCTTCCGTCGCAGAATCGGCAAATCCTCCTTGCCCGTCGGCCGTGGCTAGAACGGTTCCTGCCAGTCCGCTGGATCCGGGTACGTCCATATTAAGAACTGCAACGTGCGCATGACTATCCGCGGCGATCTCGTCAAGATACCGCCGGACGTCTGGCTTGAGGGGACTGATAGTAGCCAAGGGTGATTCGAGGATGTCGGTCCGTGCAACCTTGATAACGGTCCGGTTGTCCTGCGGCGTCTCGCGTAGAATCGCTCCTCGTGCAGCCATGACCGACTGGTATCCGCCAGACAGGTGGAAGTTCCACAGGGTGCTGTCGGGGATCGGTGCGTCCTTCTCGCCATGACCCATCGGTATTGAAGGGGAACCACCGAGATCCATACCGAGCTGCTCTTTGCTGACGGTGACGAGACAGCCCTCCCTTGTCGTGATGGCAAGGCACATCTTCTGTACCCCATCCCAGTCCTTCTCGACCAGAGCGGTAGTCGTGAAGGGGACGGACGAGGACGGTTTCTTCGGAGTTGTCGTGGCGCTAGTGACATTGGGAAGAGCGATATTGGATAAGATACCCGAGCCGGGAAGGGGAAGGTTTGGTGGTAAGGGCGATGATGAGTTCCGGATGCTGCGGGGCGATGGGCGGGGAAAAGTGAATGAAGTGGTGTAGAGATCCATGATGTCAAAGATCTGTGATTCTATGCTGAGTGCTCGGTAGGATCGTATCCTTCGTTTCGGGGTAACAGCGATGCTGGGATTTTGGCTTGCTTGGTATCGAAAAAGGGACAATCGGGCACAGAACCTGTATGTATGGTCAGCTCAGGGAAGCATAGTATGCGGCGCCGAGATTGGCCAGCTGTATTGAAGTTCCAACAGCGGAACCGGACCTCGCTGTCCAGGCTGAAGAGCTGCACATAGCCAGCCAGCCTACGAAACTGCCGGAAAGTCATGCAGAATAAACTTGATGTAGCTCAATCAGACGACCAGACAGCACAGAACGGTGAATGGGAACCTGGTGGATGAGATGGTACGGCTTGCGTACCTGATATCAAGTTCCACTCCTCAGCGCATTGAGCACGTTCTGACCGAACCTCAAGAAGGAGATGGGGAGCTGTCAAACCCGAGCCCAACAGGTAGGATGCAAGATATCTAGTGGGTATGTCAGAGGCCGACCGACGGCCGCTCCGGACAGAAGAATAAAGGTCAAGACCTTGAAACGGTGTAAGGAACAAAGGGATAAGGGCTGGCAAAATGGCAGTACAGAGCGGTCGGACGGGTCCCGGGGTCAAATGTCAAGCGCGTCAGGGTCATTTCAACGTGGGGTTTCAGGATAGGCGGCGCAAATTGCCAAAAGTGCCGCCTACGTTCAAGGAGTATGTAAAGGGGGGTGTAATGATGCACAAGGGTCTCATGACCACAGGGTCCCGATGTCCCCTAGATCTCGCGACAAGACCGCTTCCACTTGCCCCCATACCATCTCCTCAACCTCGTCAATTGTCCGATTTGCATCTACAGCCACCCATCTGTCCGCCCCGTGTCTCGTTCTGATCTCCTTCTCTATCAGCGCGAATTGCGCCCTCACTCGCGTCTGCATATCCTGCGTCTCATAGCGCTCGATACCGTAGGAGGCGCGCGAGGCGGCGACTTCCGGTGGTACGGTGAGATATAATGTCAGGTCCGGCAACGGTAAGCCGGTGTCGGGGTTTAGGCAGAATGTGAATGGGAGACCCTAGAGAACAGGTGAGTTGCGACAAATGAGTAGGGTGGATTATGAACCTTTGCGGCAGAGAATGCAATGCCTGAGAACGCGTAACGATCAGCAATGATGGTCATCCCCTTGGCGAGGTCCCGAGTGATAGCCGCTCTGCAGAAGTATTACGAACCATCAGCACGCCGATGTCAGCGTAGCCAGCGACTCACGCACATTCCCAACGGTTGGCACTGAAGAGGAGATGGATAGCCCGATCGTCGAGCTCCGACTGAGATCGCAGATACGCATCTATCATCTTGCCTATTACTGTGGTACGATCTAGGGGTTCTATCAGTCAAGCAAGACGCAATGTCGATCCAGTGACCTGGAAATTTCTGTAGATGAGCCTTCCGCCCCTCCCGCTCGAGCCGCTTCGTGAGTCGGTCGACTTGAGTGGATTTCCCGGACCTGTCAAGGCCTTCGAACACGATGAAAGCGCCTCGTGAGGGTGATGATTCGGTCATAGTTCATCCGCAAATGTTGACTTGAGGCGGCGATATCGCTTCAGAGTCGGTGCGTCGTTCCGTTCGATGTCGACTGCGGAGGTATGTCTGCAACTTGTCAGATCTGGGATGACCCTTTTAAGTCTACTCACGAAGAGATATTATCTCACCTAGTATCATGTGCCGCGAGCTCCACCTTACAGCTCCGAATCGGACAGATGCAGGATTCCCTGGCTTTCGGCTCCAAGATGGAATCGACGATATCTACACTCGCTCCCCGGGTTTCAATGTATGGTGTCCAAGGAGCATACACTATTGGTGGGTAGGAATAGTACTACAAACGGCGACCGTTTCAAAAGCTGGCGAATGAGGACTGTAGAACAGACGCGAGGAAAGATCGGGTTGAACGCTGCGGCGACCGCCGCCCGCTCAAAGGGTCTTGGAAGCCTTTGCTGACTTTCTGGTGAGCTTGTCCCGATTGCAAGCGGGACCAGCGCATCCTTCATGCCGACCGAAAGGACCGGGCTCCTTGCTACGCCTACAACGTATGAGACCGCTAATAATGCTGCGCCCGGTTCTCTACAGACGTCCTCGCTGCACCAAGAATCCACCTCACTGCTCGAATGGACAAGGAAGTCTCTCTCCTCGAGACCGCCAGCCTCGACGTCTAGCCGGCCGAAGCCTTCAGATCCGAAAGCTGATATTGCTACCCTCCTATACGCTCTGAGCCTCCTCTCTCGTCCCGCACCGAGGGGATCATCGATCCGAGCTACCCTTCCGAATTCGGTCCTCGGATTGAAGGTACAGGCGTACCTGTGCGACGCTATTGAGGACCTGCTGGATGCCGGTGGAAGCTCGCTGGACGACGCAGAGGGAGAGGAGGAAGAAGAAGGAGAAGTTCAGAGGATTTGTTGGCGTCTCTGGGCGGTCGGCGACGGAAGTGAGGCGGAAGTATGCGGTGGGTTCCGTGTAGAATGCGAGAACGGCGGTGCTGATCATCGACTCAGTGATCGACCTGATACTTCCACCGTACGCCCAAATTGCGCGGACGTCGCCATTCCTCTCCCATCCGCTACTCCGACATGTCCTCGCGTATACCTGGTCTCGTGGTATCCCTCGAGCCGAACACGAACATGAGTCGACTCTTACCAGTCTCAAGCATCGATTAGAAGCCACTATGACGCAATTGTAAGGCCATGAGATCCACGCTGAACCGCGCTGACACGCTCAGTCGACTACACCTGCTCCACTTGGCTTCATTTTTGGTCCTCATCGGGCTCACATTTGCCCTCGCCATCCGTCCGCCCCTTTGGATGTTCCCATACACCCCTAAGGACGAATTACAGCGCTTCTCTGCTCTCGAGATCATATGGGCTATCTGGACAGCTGCCTCCTTTCTCGAGGTACGCCTCATGTCTCCCCGTCTGTAGGCCTCATTAAAGCCTTGCAGACCCTGCAGCAGTCCACACCACTGATCCGCAGACTCCTCCGTCTCCCAGCCCACCTCGCCCTCTTCTTCATCCCCCTCAACCCGACCACATCCTACTCCCTACTCACAATCTCCATCCCCACCCTGACGACCCTCCTAGTCCTCCCTATCCCACCCTCCGTGCCACTCCTAATCCACCCTCTGCTCCCACTCTCCAGCCTCCTCCTCAACATGCTCCTCGGCTCCATCCGTTCCGCCGCGCTCCTCATGCCACTTGTCATAGCCCTCTTCCTCCTCTTCGCATGGGCGATGAATGGCGATATCTTCCGGGGTTTCCATCTCCTCCCTTCCGCTCCAGAGGAACCTAGAATAGCGCCATTCGAAGCTAGATTATGGATATTCATCACTGCTATCCTCCTCCTGGTCTTCTCCATCACTATGACTATCTCTCGTGCCATCGTACCGATTCGGGAGGGATGGGACGAGGACGGAGCGAGGAGGTGGAGAGGCGCGATCAAGGAGGGCGATGAGTGGGAGAGGGAGTATGGGGTGACCGTCGCGAGGTTGGCGAGGAGGAGGTTGGGGTTGGCGGTGCAGGAGATGGTCAGGCCGGTATTATCACCGATACGCAACCCCAGGACCTCCAATGGAGATGGAGTGTCGGGCGGGGAAGAAGCGCGACATCAAAGGGAAGATCTGGATCCGAAAGTCACGCCGCATCGTTCGGCCAAAGCGAGAGCAGTCTTGGTGCCAATCAACGTGCTCTGCCTGCCTTTGGACATCGCTTTGCTAGCATTACACCTGGCGCAAGTGCTTCGTGTCTTCTCACTCGACCACCGCACTCATTACGGGCTTTTCGAAGTGCGAGACTGGATAGCGGTGATGGTCGTAGGGCTGCCTTGCTACCTGTTCGAGCGGGTAGGGAGATTGACAGACTATGAGTCAAGCACAGCAATAAGATCGTGATTTGGTTATGTCTCGATATCCGGCTCTCCAAGAGGGACTCATGCTATACAAGGCTGAGTGCAATGCAGATAAAGCTCAGATGCAAATCTCAATCCACGTCGGCCTCATCGTCCTCCGCTTGCCGCGGGAACCCACCAGGCATGCCGCCACCCCCTTGCGCAGCCTCACCCTCCCTTCCCACATCAGTAACCCGCAACAGCTACGACCGTGATGAGCCATCACTCAGCCATACCACGGACCGCTCACCATCCGGAGAACATCCTCCCTATCCCCTTCCGGCATATCTTCAAACTCTCTTCTCTCCGTAGAATCTCTCAATCCAGCTATGATTATCTGGAGATTCGCCGGATTCTGCTCCACGACATCCAAACCCCCTCGCATGGCCTCATCAACTACCTCTGCTCTACCCGTAGTCGCTCGACCAGATGTGCGTACTCCATTAAAGCGTACTCCATTAAAGTAATCATCGTCGTATATTGAGATCGCCGTAGTGGGTGGTAGGGGATCGTACGCGTTGAACGGGTGAGAGGTGATGCGTGGAGGAAGGAAGCCGAGCCATGAGGTACTTTCGGAACAGAGAACGTGCCGGCAGATGAATAAAGGGACATTGAGGGACTCGTCGATCGGATCTCTTGGTATTTGCATGTATGCCAAAGCATTTGATCGGAGCTCTTTCGCGTCGTGAGAGTCAAGAGTGGACAGAGCAGCGGCGACCTGGCTTTCGAACCACGACAGATTCGAAGCTTCTTTCCACAGAGCCTCGGATCGAGCGACGTAAATGTGTGACAAAAGGTGAATAACATTGGTGGGCGAATCACTGATACATGTTAGTTTTGCTGCGGAGAATTCGGCCTGTACTCACGTATCTCCAGCCTCGACTTGCAGCAGGGGATTACTCCGCGCTCCATTTGGCAGGGAAGCACCGATCTTATCTGCGAGGAGCGGGATGACCTGCGGAAACGTCTGCATCGCTGCTTGCAAGGCTGCGTTGCTCGTCGTTTCGTCCTGAGACAGTCTAAATGGGCAAAACCCGCTGGATGTCTCGCTCACCTTGCTCTTCTCGGCGTCCTCCTGGGCGCGCAATGCAAGAGCTTGGCTGTAAGCCATACCCGGATATGCTGGTAAAGCTGCGATGGCTGGCATGGTGTAGCTGTGTTCAAGGATAGAAAGCAGCCACGCCCCGTTATTCGACTTGATGGCGAGGAAGTCGAGCCAAAAGGCGGCACCATGCGGATCGCCCTGAGCATCGTCAGGTTTTATGCAGCCGCCGTCATGATTCGGAACATACGAAAGGATCAAGCGCGAAAAGGAGTTTAGCGAAATTGAATGCTGTCACCCAACATCCACGCCGACCGAGATAGCTGCATGCTTGTCAGCCAAGGATCAGACTGACGCAGGAAGACTTGCGAGATCATTCGATGTAACGCGGTGAACATCGGTCGATTCTCTATTCTGTCAAAGTCGAGTCGGGATGACCCAGTCGATACGCTGAAGGATGGCATCAGACACCTGTCGAAGGCATACAGCGCGCGCTCTGCAAAGTCCGAAGCGGCTCCGATATCTGCGATCAACCTCGTTATTCGCTGGGTCCTCTCTGAGACCCGGCAGACCTACCAGACTGTAATCGATATACCTCGCTCATCTGAAGCAAAGTATCCACATGCCACGGATACACCTGAAGCAGCGCCATCAACTCGTTTGGATCTAGATTGCTTGATCAGGTCTGTCCGCACAACACCAGGAAGAGCGTACCATGTGATCTGACCGCGCCCAAAAACTGCCTCTCCACCTCTCTCCACTGTCCCGAGTGCACGAAGGTGAACCACTTCTCCCCCTGAGCGCCCATCTCCAGTCCTTTCCGTGCGTACACCCCATCCACCTCGTCATCCGTGAGCTCTCGCATTCCGAGACCGGCGAGCGAGGTTGCAGGCGGATACGTAAGTTTGGGCTTCGATATGGTATATCGAAGCTTGGATGAGGCGGCGGTACGATGGCGATTGGGACCAGATTGGGCGGAAGATGCGATCTCGGACAGGGTGTTTAGGCTGAGAAACAGATGAAGAAAGGGGGACTGACGACCTTCGAGCCGAAGAAGCGACGCAGCTCCGCGTCCGCATCAAGATTCTTCGGATCGAGCGAGAGAAGGTTGCTGTAGATAGCATGATCAATTAGCTAGCTTGTTACCTGCGTCGACCTACTGGACTTACCGAAAAGCCATGAATTGCTTCGACTCGCTCGATGGTCCCGCTCCAGTAGAGGATCCACCTCCAGGTGTTGCCGACGGCTCTCCATATCTACTCACATCGTCAGTCTGGGGAGTGACTCGCATGAGGTCCTGACTAGCTTTAGTTTCAGCTCGGCTAGCGCTCGGTCGACCTCGTCCATTCCCTCCGATGCATCCTCCCGTCCTTTCGTTCCGCTCTTCGCGCCTTTGGCCGGTTTTGACGTCGAGGATGTAGCCTGATCAGAGGCATCCTCATCGATGTTCGGTGTCATTGCGGAAGACTGCTTCTTCTTCTTCGGTTTCTTCTTCTTGTTCTACCACAATCTCATCAGCTTTGTGCAGTCATTACCAGCCAAGACCGCACACCTTGTTCGGGACTGAAGCAGGAGCTTCTAGCTCTTCGGCTGATTCTCCTTCCTCCTCGACATCTTTTGCGTCTAGCTGTAGGAAAGGTCAGATCAGCTTTACTGAGCTACGACGCAACCGCACTGACTGCTGCAAAGGGGTTCACCACCTCCTCATCCGCTTCCTCCTCTTCGCTGACTTCTTCGACTTTTGGTGCATTCTCTTGCTGCGCCTTGAGCTCCGCAAGCTCCTCCGCTTCCCTTTGCTGTCGCTTGTTGAGTCGTTTCGACATCATTTCCGATCGCCTGGTTTGGCCTCACTGATGCCAGACACAGATAATTGCGGATCTCGAAAACAAAGGATCATGGACAGCGGGGCCCCACCGAGGGCAGAAACCGCATTCTCAAGCGAAGATGTCGGCGTTAATTCACAAGCCGATTCGCCATTTTAGCGTTAAGTGAGGGGACCGCCGTGGGAGGCAACCGGTTGCAGTTGGTGTATCTCGGAACCCGTCTTTCACTCCTACCAACCCCACGCATTCACCATGGCCGAACAAACGGAGAAGGCGTATCAGAAGCAACATCTGTTTCAGAGCGCGAAGGCCAAGGGTCAGTATCAGCGTTCTCACAAGGAGACTCAGGCTGATGGTCTCGCGACTCCTTCACTTCCTCCTCCTCCCCCCAAAACACTCGGTCTCTTCGTAACTCTTCGATCTGACATGCTTTCCTGCCATGCCTCTGATCTCGTCATACCCCCTCCTCTCATCTCGCCATTTTCCGCATGACTACTCGCCGGGACCTATCGGGTGTAAATAGGTGGGAAGAAGATCACGACAAAGACGAAGCGATGGTACAAGGATATCGGTCTAGGCTTCAAGACTCCTGCTGGTGAGTGATCGGTCCCACTATCTGGTGTAGAAGGAGGTGAAGCGGTAGACGCGGCCGTCTAAGCGGATTTAGCTCTTTGGAGCTGGTCTCCGGCACCGGAGACGCCTCTCCTTCGCTGTTGGGATACAGCTTGTATCGGATCATCGCTGATTCTTCTCCCATTCATAGAGGCGATAAGTGGTACCTATATCGATAAGAAGTGCCCCTTCACAGGAGATGTCTCGATCCGCGGACGCATTCTTACCGGTGTCGTTCACTCGACCAAAATGACCAACACCATCATCATTCGCAGGGAGTATCTCCACTTGTGAGTCTTAGCTGCTCCAAGCATCTTCTCTCTTGCATCGTTTGCGAGATGTTGTGGGTTTGGAAAGCTAATTCTGGTCAATCCAGTATTCCCAAATACCGTCGTTACGAGAAAAGACACAAGAATCTTGCTGCCCACTGCTCTCCCGCCTTCCGTGTCGAGCAGGGAGACACTGTGACTGTTGGTGAGTCGAAGGTTTGACTCTCATAGCCTTTCACGCTATCGGGGATGAACGTATCTGACTTGCACCAGGTCAATGCCGTCCCCTTTCCAAAACCGTTCGATTCAATGTCCTCCGAGTGTCGAAGAACAAGGCGGCGGCGAAGGCTTTCAACAAGTTCTGATTGGGAGTTTTGGCGCTGTTGGGGGCTTGATGTACACGTTCGATGCATCGGCATTCTCTGACATCATGAAGGGGATGAGCTTGCTTGTCACTGTACACAGCAAGTGCTGCCTCATCTCGCTGAACGGCAGCAATTCAGCGTGCCAGGCGGCTGTATCGAATCTCAGGTGCACTGTGCATCTTCGTTTGATGAGCTATCAATGCGGACTACTTCATTTTCCTGTTGACGGTAGGATATGTCACGTGCATGAGCATCCCGAGTCCCCTCTCCCGCCTTTCCAGTCAAAGCTCGTCTCCCATATCATTTCCAGTCACGACTGCCTCTACCAAATATCAAGCTCGTACCCGGAAACCCAAAATGCCTCTTCGAAGCACACGACCGCCAAAGCTCGACTCCCTCCTCCCTCCCATACTCTCTCTCCTCACCTTAACCCCTCCAAACCCCTACTCCGCCCACCAAAAAGCCTTGACCACTTCCGCCCGGCTCGCACAATCCGGTCACACCCCACTGGCCATCGAGATCCTCTTCTCCACTTCCCGAGAACTGCTCAAGCTCGGTGAAGCTGGGAGTGGGGTTGAGTTGGGGGTAAGGATGGTGCAGGTCATGGGGGACGCTGAGGTTACTGTAGATGACAAGAGTAGAGGTTCGCGTTCTTCCTTCCTTCGCTGCTTTGTGAGAGGCTGATGGATGGAACAGCTTCGATCACTCAATTGCTCGCACTGACACCGCCGTCCGGACCGTGGAGGAAGAAGCTAGCAGACTCTGCTATCAAGTGGTCGGCCGCACATGGGCCGTGTCCGACCGGTGATCCGGGATTGCATCAATACATCGGCGAGATGTACTACAAGGGTGAGTCGGATATGCTTGTCAGTGCAGGATGGGAGGGATGGCGGCTGATAAGGGGGAATGGGCTGTAGAGAGGCTGTTCGTCACCGCTGAGGTGCACTTGTTGGCGAGCGGGAAGAGGGATGCGGCGAATCTATTGGCGGAGATGATGTTTGAGTGGTGAGTTAGGCTCGACGACTGGGTCCTAGGCCCAGCGACTCTCTTGTCGATTGAGCTGGTATGATCCATGCTGATGCTAAGCAGGTGCGAGAAAGGCCAGCTCGACCCCGGTCCATATGCCATACGCGGCACATTCCCGTATGTCCCTTTCTTATGTCTTGCCCTTCAGCTGACGCCTCCCAGCTTCCTCTCCCAACAACCACCAAACGTCCTTCCAGCTACGACCTTCCTCACCCGCTTCCTTTCCCTCCTCTCCTCTTCTTCGTCATGCAAATCCATCTTTTTATCCACCCTTCCTTCCCAGACCTCTTTCTCAGTCCCCGATATCCACTTAACCTCGAGCCCTACTATCAACTTCATCCAGTTGGCTCTCATCACAATCCAACGAGCTCCAGCGGTCGGGACAAGTGGAGTGCAAGCGCGAGGGATGGATGGTGGGATTGGACGGGAATGGGAGAGTCTGGTCGGGAGGTATCGGCGGATGAGTGGGGTTAAGGGGGTCTTGGGGGACAAGGAGGCTCAAGAGGTGAGCGTCGGTAGAGTACTTCTGCCTCGAAGTCACATCAGGGGGGAAGACTACGCTGATACTCTTACCGCAGGCTCTCGCGCAGATCTCGACGACTGTGTTCCTAGCTGCTCCTCGGAAGGGACAGCAAGGCGGGGACCTCCTACAGAACCTCATGGGCTCGCTCTTCGGCGGCGGAGGAGGTCCACCAGCACGAGGATCCATTGGATCGCGCTGATTCACGCCCATACGCATGTATTTATGACGGTACTCGACGTTATCCCATTCATCGCTTGCTATATTGCGTACAAGTCCAAGACCCTTCCGTCTGGCTGCCTCGTCTCCTCACACCACCGGGGAGGATGTCTGAGACGACCTAGAAGTTGCTGCCACTCTTCTTGCCCTTGTCGGCCTTCTTCCCCTCCTTGTGGAGCTTGTTGATCTGTTTCTTCCATCCGACTACACTCGCCAGCACAGACGATCAAGAGAACAAGGATCGATGAAGAGGATGAATCGCATCAGTCAGCGCGGTCCTCGAGGGGTCCAATGGAATGGGCGACCCACAGCAGGATTTGCAGTCATTGTTCGCATGGGCTTTACACATGATCGAGCCATCCTTGTTGGAGCGATAATGAGGCGGGAGCTCGAGCGGGGCACGCGGCGCCGGGTCGAGGCTGAGCAACGAGGGTCATCTCACTGAATCCCACGTGAGAAGGGTGGAGAGACATACCCCATCACGGCGTCATTGTCTGGTAGTTTCATCAGTGCTGACGGAGAGAAAGCGTGGGGCTGACGTACCTTCGCGACCGTCAAACTCGCAGTTCTTGCAGACTTCGAGACCGTGCTCGCAGAAGAGGGCGTCGTTGACCTCGACTAGGGTGGGGTCAGGTCAAACCGTCCAAGTGTGAATGCGGGATGGGAAAGGTCGTGTCGAAGGAGTCGTGATGGGGGTGGGAAGGTTGAAAGGGAGGGACGGGACATACTGGAAGAGGACGAGCTACGGTAAGGTCAGCGCTCTTCACTGGGTGCCACATCCGTGAGTGTGCAGGATGGAAACGGGCCGATGGCAGCTGGATGGGTGGCTTGCGAGAATGAGAACCGTCGTCTAGTAGTGGCATTATCTGTCTCCGCAGCACTTCCGTTTCCCGGCTCGGGCCCAACCATGAGATGAACCAACCATGAGATGAATCACTCACTCCGTCGGCGAAGTCCCAAGATCAGCCATAATGTCTCGATTCTCTGTTGATACCAGTGATCAAGCGGCTAAATGCGAGGTAGATTGGTGAAAGGGCGATGAGGACGTGGCGGGGAACTGGAACTCGTCACGGGATGAGATAGCAGCTATATAAGCGGAAGCACTGCTACGGCTGGTGATCATCTGACCGGGGTGAGGAACGGGCCCCGAGGTTCCCCAGGGTGTTGGAATGTGGGGGCAAATCAGCGGGAATTACCGCTTTTGGCCATGTATCTCGCCGGCGGGTGGCGTGGAGATCCCTGCCTGGAGGATGAATGCATACAAACTACCATGCCGACCTATGCTGATCTCATGCTGGGGCCCGCCTTCCCCTTCCCCTTCCCCTTCTGTTTCCCGTTCCCCGCAGCTCCACTGACTCGCCAAGCACTGACAATCCCCTCCATGACCTCCCTCACCCCTTCGCCATTCCGAACGCTCGTGAATAATGTCGGGCCGCCTTCCCGCATCGCCGCTGCGTCTCTACGCATCACTTCCAGACTAGCCCCGACATACGGCGCCAGGTCCGTCTGGCCCGTCTCATCAGCTTCTCATATAAGGATGAGGGGGATGGACACACCTTATTGACGATGAGCAGGTCCGACTGGGATATCCCCGGTCCTCCCTTCCTAGGTATCTTATCCCCCCCACTCACATCAATCACATAAACAATATAATCCGCCAATTCCCTCGAGTAGTTCGCTACCCAATCCCTCATCAGCTCCACCAAAGCATTGTTCACTTGTGCAGTTGGACTTACCCGCGAGGTTGTCACCCCCACTCTCGACGAACAGCATCTCCGTCTCGAACGCCACCTGCAACTCCTCAAGTGCTCCAAGGTTCGCCGAGATGTCCTCTCGTATAGCGGCGTGAGGACAGCCGCCGGTCTCGATGGCGCGGATACGTTCTTTGGGGAGGGCGTCGTTGCGGATTAGGAATTCTTGGTCTTCGCGCGTGAAGATGTCGTTGGTCACGGCGGCTGGGGGACCCTGCATGAGCGGGAGCCAAGGATGAAGCAGGATATGGAAAGTGCAAGGTCTTGTTATGGAGGCGCACCGATATTGTAGTCATCCCGAAAACCTCGACATAGAGCTAGTAGGAGCGCAGTCTTCCCGGACCCAACCGGCCTGAACCACCATCAGTCAGCACGACTACCAGCGTCTGAAGCAACATACCCGCCAATGCCAATAGTGAAAGCTCGCTCATTCCAATCCCGTCCCGAGTAATCCGGTAAATCCCTCTCGCTGAACTTGCCTACCAACCCATACCACCATCGGTCCCTCTTCCAGCTAAGTCAGGAGAGAGTACCTACCGGCATGTTCCAGATGTTCATGTGTATGACCATGCTCGTCAGGTGTCCAAGTCCCATCCCCACCGTGGGTGTGCATCATCATCCCACCATCATGCGAGTGCAGACCAACCCCGTTGGGCGTCGACGAGACAGAAGAGTCGCCGGAGTCGGGTCGAGGTGCGACGTCTGAAAGCGCTGTGGTTAACCGGTCTGAGAATTGGCAGATGGGTTGTTGCGACATGGTGGATGCTAAATCGTAATAGTCGAAGCCTGACGAGTGTTGCGTGATCCGCTGATCTTTTTGAGCCGATCAGGTAAGCATCTTCCGGTTCTGCGTGCCGAAACGACCTCACCCGGGAAGACGACCATGACTCACCGCGGATCAATCATTGGACCTGAAAAGTAAACCCCCGCGTGGGGACAAACGCGGGTGAAACATCGTCAAGAGACAGCAGGGAACACAAGTAGCATCGCTCCTAGTCATCCAAGACACTCTCCACGTCCTCATCCTCATCCTCGTCCTCCTCTCCTTCCTCCTCCTCCTCTCCTTCCTCCTCCTCCTCTCCTTCCTCCTCCTCGACAGCAGCCATAGCCTTGCCGCCTCTCCCTTTTCTGACTCCCGCTGCCGCCTTCTTCCGCGGGGCTTCCTCAACATCGTCCTCGTCCTCGTCGGACGACCCAGCAGCGGTCGTCGTATCGTCCATTTCTGAAGGCGCTTCGTTTGGCTCTCGAGACATGGAAATGGGTCGTCGCGAGGTCCGACGTGTCCGACGAGCTGATCCAGCTTCGCTCCGCGCGTCGACATCCATTTCCTCGCTGTGCCAGGTCATTCTCTAGACTTCTGGATAGAGCCTTACTCACACATCATCGATAAATCCGAACAATGCTGCGACCTCTTCTCTATCTGCGCTCCGGAAGGCATCCTCATCGAAACCTTCCAGCTGAGTGGGGTATTTCTTCAGCAGAGCCGAGCCGACGCGACTCAGTGCGTTGCGCGAGGCCGCGTCTCCGAACGGTCGTTTCTGAGACGCGCTTCAATACCATTGCGAAGAAGAGGAGACACGCAAAGACTCACACTGCGGATACTTGCAAGGAGCGTCTCGACGGCTTTGATCTTCCATTCCTCGGTCTCTTCGGGTTCAGAGAGGTTGAGCTTGCCGAGGAACGATACGAGTGCTTTACGGATATCCTCTATGGATTGGCGCGATCAGTACAGGTTCCCTGTGCTCACAGAGCACCCAGATAGCAACAAGTTCGGAGGACACACGTACTCGATGTCTCCGATAAGATAGATTTGAGGATAGCCATTGCCAACTCAAGATGCACCGCTTGATTAGATTTGACTCCGTCTCTTTCCCTACGAGGCGTTAGAGCGGGTACTCAAGCTTGGGTTGAGATCGCCCCAGAATCGCACTCACACTGCCTTCTGCGGGTCCAGCCAATCAACCATCATCAATCCCATCTGTGCAAGCGGTAGCATCTGCTGTTCATTGTCGAGCTCGTCGTGGAGCTGAGCGAGCATCCCAAAGGTCTCGGAGAATATCTGATGTGTCCGTCAGGTCATGCGCTACGGTCTGAGTTTGTCAGTCCGTACCGAGAGCAAGCGTCCTTGGTTCTCGGGGGAGGAGTAGCAGTATACCGGAAGGAAGTAAGTCAGACATTGGCGGAGGGGCTGATTGTCCGCGGTCTCTGGGGAGAAGTAAAGCAGGACAAGCGATTGGAGGATCTGAGCGAATGTGGAGAATCAGCTCCGAATGCGTGCTCCTCGCGGCGACTTACACTCTCATCGGCAATCATTCCTGCCAGCATGAGCTTAGCTACTCCCTCGCAAGCCGCCGCTTGGACCTCCGGCGCCTCCTGATTTAGCATATGCCGCACTAATTCGATGACTTTGTCGACCTGATCCACACGATCAGCGTGGTCTCCGAGTCCTTGTCGGGACGACCTACCGGCATCGTCTTCGATACGAGAGAAGGTATGTCCTGAACCACGAGGAGGTCAAAGATGATCTGAACGACCTTGAGTTTGAGCTGGTCATCGGCAGCATTGAGCTGTTGGACGAAAAGACCAAACGAGTTCGCCGCCATGTTCTGCGGTATCGCTCAGCGTCCGACCTCGCCGAGAAGGGGAAGAACCGTACCGAATCGATCATGCAGCATAGTCCGAGACAGATGAGCCCTTGATCCCGCAGTGCCGGTTCTTCCTTGTTTCGTACAGCTGGAATAATCAAATCCGGCAGTAGACCGTGAAAGACAGAGTTGTCCTGTAGATTCTACCGGATCGTCAGACCCAAGCAATCACAGGGCTGAGCAGCTCACCGAGTGGACTCGCTCAAGAAGACTGATGCATATCAATAAGCACCTCAAGTCGACCAGCGCGGCTTTCATGCGTGCGTCTGGGTCATCGACATCGAAGCGAGGCGCCAGCGACTTTCGCCGTCCTGGAGTGCCGAGAGTAGACGCCTGACTGGGTGCGGGCTGAACAAGGTGTCAGCTTCTTGATCTGATACAAGTCAAACCACGCACACCGTCCATCTCCTCCTCCCCTTCGCCTTCCCGCAATTCCGTCACCACATCCACAATGACACGGATCAAATCCCTCTCGCCATTCGAGATCTTGCTCAGCACGTCCAGACACCGCGGGATAAGCTCTTCCTGCAGATTCGCTTGCGAGATTATCTCCCCTTGGGTGACAGTCAGTCTGACCGCTAACGTGCTCTTGGCGGGCGCTTACGCGTAAGCTGGAACATCTTCCGTCGACCCGTCTCGTCCGCATAGTCCATCTGCACCGCCAGCTTCAGCAATTCGCCCACAACAAGCGCCCGCTCAGCAGCATCCTCGGCTTCGTCGTTGACCGAGCCGACGAGCTTATTGTACTCGTCCTGTATCCGGAAGGCTAGAGCCGTGACGACCGGCATAGCCTCCTCAAATCGCGCTTCGTCCTGAGCAGCTGATCAGCGGGTCTGACCAGATCCTGGAATGCGCCACTCCAGATTCAGGAATGCGCCACTCACCTTGATGGTCAGCTTGCAGTGTTCGCCGAAAACCCGGACCAGAAAGGCTTTTGTTGGCGTCATATCGGTCCAGTATACGTCTGATTGCGGATTCAGACCAGATCTGTGACACTAGGAAATGCTCACCATCGAAGTTCACGTTATCAAGCACTTCCGGACGAGTGACAAAGACAGAGAGCAGAGCTTCTTCCGCCACCTGGCTGGACAGCACGTCGAGTCGCGACAGGAACTAGAAGTTCAGGCAGGTCAGCTTCGTGACAGACAAAACCAATAGCACACACCGCAACCAGCTCGCCCTCAGCGTGGTCTACCCATCCGCCTAACATTGCTGCCGCGGCCTTCCTGACGCTCGCCTCCCGATCGCCCAGCCCATTTCGCACCACATCCTCCCGCTGTGAGACACTGAGCAGTCTCGAATCAGGTAGAGCTGTGGCTGAAAATGAGCCGTGGTACACCGTCCGCCGAAGGACGGGGTCGATGTCGCGGGTTCGAGCGAGGATATAAGGAAGAGTGACAGGAGTTCGAGGAAGATTGTACAGAGCGGCACGGCGAACCTCACTTTTGGAAGCGCGTCAGCGGGTGAAATGCAAGGTAGCAGTCATGTGCTTATTACACGGCGTCAACCAGACTCACGCAGCTAGGTCATACTGCAGTAGATCAAGCAGTACCTCGCTGAGCGGTTCCTGCCCTTCCTCAAGATCCTCTTCATCCTCCCCGCTCTGCAGCTTCGCTAGTCCGAGAGCTGCTTGTACCCGTACAGCCGACTCCTTGTCCCGTGATCGGTCGAGCAGGCTCTTGCGCAGCAGGACATAGAGGTCGTCGCTGAGATCAACCGCATCAGAACAAAGCGTGAAATGGTGAAGAGTGAAACCTACTCCATCTCGCCGAGACCGTTGATCATGGAGACCGTAAGAAGGGTCACACGAAAGCGGACATTCTTGTCTTTCGCATCCATTCCTGACAGAAGATGTCGGAGCAGCTTCGTAACGAAGCGGGATGAGGTCGTCTCAACCTCCTCTTCGCCTTCCGGTCTGTTCACAGCATCTGTTTCAACTTCAGCAGGCACAGCCGTGGGATTGAGAAGCAGACCCCTGACCCTGCTGAGTTGTATATGCCACATACTGGGCAACGAACTTCACCACCCTGTCCGCAACCGCCACACCCTTCTTCACAGGCAATACCCGATTCACCATATCGATGAATGCGGCGTTGAAAGCCTTCTCGCCAAGCAGCTTGGTACCCTTACTCGACTTCTCGATGATGGTCGAGCATGATGCTTGGATCTTACAAAGGGCGACAATGTTCTTTCGGTGATTGGCGGTCGTATGTTGGGTTTGATCGAAGATGGGGGGAAGTGCGAAGGGGAGGGTGTCGGTAAGGTAAGAGTCGGGGAGAGCACGGGGACGAGCGGCTACCATGATGGAGTCCTTGAAACGCTAGCCTTCAGTCGAGCGCACGCTCGTGGTCCAAGGAATGACATACAATCCTTTACGTATTCGAAGTGGAAAGTGATCAATTGATTGTTTGCGCCGGAAAAGAAAGCCAATCTTTACGTAAGCAGCCACGCGTGTTTCTTTTTCAAACTTTTCTGTAAACAATCGTTGACTGCTCTCCGTTAAAACTATTCATACTCTCCACCAAGATCTCCAACGAGCCCACAGTCCACGATGTCACAAGCACGCATCCCTCACCAGGAGCTGGCCGGCTTCCCGATGATGACGACGAACGAGATCCTAGACTGCCTACTCGCCTTAGGCATCACCGTCCAACAGGAGGATGTAACGAAACCTTCCCCTCAATCCGCTCAAATGATATACGCTGCACTGCTTGATGCGCTCATGGCTGCTCCGATGGAGTTACTGGAACAGCCAAAGGCGGCTTTGATGGGGATGATGGAGTATAAGGTGGGTTGACGAAATTCCGATCTGGCAGCAGGCTGACCGAGGAAAAGGAGTTATATGGGGACGCGCTGCACTTTACGATGTTCTTCCGACACTGGTGAGTTTGTCGACTCAATGGATGAGGAGGGTTCTGATATCAGTCTAGCCGAGAGCTCTCGCTTCTCTGCGGTATCACCAACTTCAGCTTGTCCGACTTGACTCGACCGGAAGGATCCCGATTACGCACCATGCTGAGCGGGATCATGAACTTTGCGAAGTTCCGGTGCGAGGACCATCTCTCGAGGTGCTCAGAAACTGACGGTCATAGGGACGAGCGAGAGCACTTCCATCAAGCCCTGCGACAGAAGGTGCAGAAGCAGGCGGACAAGTGGGTCTCTTGCCCTCAATCCCCAACATGGCTTGACGCGATGTCAGAACCATCAAGCTTCGAAGACAGCTCGACAAGATCGAAGCGGCCATCAACGAGATCACGCTAGTCTTGTTTTTCTCTGAAGCTTCCTGCTCATGATTTTCCAACTTGTAGCGCCAAGAACGCTGCAGATAGACCATTGACCGAGGAAGCGCGAACTCGGAATGAGGGGATCCGGAATGAATTGCTTGAACTCCGGAGTCAGCAGGTCAAGCTGTCGCATGAGGTCGAGGAGCTCAAGAAGGAGAGGCAAATCGTCATGGATCAGGCTGTGCGTCGCGTCTCTTCCCCACATATAACGTAGCTAATGCTAGGCCAGGCAAGCAAGATGCATGACGTTACGACCCTCACCAGCCAAGCAGCCCAAGCTCGATCACGCCTCGTCCAGTCCCCCGAGAGGATCAAGCGACACATCTCCGACATGTCCACCACCGCCGCTGCCGAAAAAGCCTCTCTCGCATCGTATCAGCGAAAAGCTCGAGAACTGGGTAACCGGATTGAGGTGATTGCCGGGTTGGAGATGGATCTGAAAGGGTTGATCGACCTCGAGAAAGGGATTGATGAGCAGCGGGGGAAGGTGGAGGAGGCGAGACGGGCAATGTTGGCGCTCAATGCGAGGTTGGAAGGGAAGGACATCGAGTCGCAGGGACACGCGGCTAGGCTCGAGGTGGGTCCTACCTTGATTCGAGCAGGTAAGAGATTGACGGTGGAGTAGCAATTGGATCGTCAGTTGCAGAACGCGAGTGATAAGCTGTCGCGACAACAGGAGATGGGGAAGGATATGCGGGAACGCGCAAAGTCAAAGATGGCATCGCTCAAGGCGGAGTAGGCGGACTCTTTCTACGCATATGGCATTTAGAGCTGATATCCGTAGGTACGTGGTACGAGCGAAGGAACGCGGTGTATGGCAAAAGGAGCGAGAGCACCTCCTCGCCGAGCAGAAGGAGGTCGAGGCGGAGATGGCGGCGTTTGTCGCGAAACATGAAGGGGAGATCAACGAGTTGCTGCAGGAATACTGGACGATGCGAAAGCAAGCCGGTGAGTCCGGGTGATGACGAGCATGATGGAGCTGACGTGAGTAGAGGACTACATGAACACGATGACTGTGAAGCTTGGATTACAGATCAAGGTCTAGCTTAGACTCGTAATTTTTGGATGCAGCATTGTGCTGCATAGGTGTAGAGAACCGAGGATCCATTATGCGCATGAGTTGGTCTCATATATGCTAGATACGCCCGAACAAGCCGCAAGACAAGGAAGGAACGTGGTATATGCAGTATTTTAACCGAAAGAATGACCCTAATCTATTCACAAGGCCTAGTCTACATGAGAGTCCCATATATACAAAAAAAGTGTCCCGGTCTATATCCATTGTCCCGGGTTCGTTCAAGCATAGACGACCTCCAAGCTCTGATATGATTCGTCGGCCCAGCCGACCTCGACCGATTTCGGCTTCTGGCGTGGAGGCAGTGTCGCAGACTTCCACTTCATCGTGATCACCGGTGGGGGCAGCATTGGGTGCTCCTTCTCTTGAGTCGGGATCTGCGCTTCCCATCCCTCGGTCTCGGTCAGGCTGTCGTCGCTTCGACTCGTCATGAGAGACGGCGTGTCGTCCTCGGATTCAGCGTCCTCGGCATCCCGGTGCATGGGAGGTGGTCGGACGATGATGACTTTGTCGTTGACGACATCCTCGATCGAGGAGGAAAGGTGGATCATCGGTCTCGGCGAAGCTAACCCCTCATCGGACGAAATCTCGCTTTCCGAGTCGGGGCACGAAGAGCTGACCTCCTCGATCGCGTACAAGTCCATCATCGCGGGGTGGGTCGGGTGGTCCGCCTCGTGTTGAGCGTGCTCCTCGTCTTCGGGTGTCCAAGATCGCCACAATCTAGATCCCTTGACCGGCTCGCACGTGACGCCGCACGCTTCCCGGAGGGTGTGACCGTTGCTGAGTGCTCGGCGGTGCGCTTTGTCACCGGCACGACCGCATTCGAGACTTTCGAGCCAGCGGCGCTTGCCCATTTCCCGCTCGTACATCGCGTTCAGCTTGTTGATCGCTGAGACTCGCGAGGCGATCCGAGTGAGTTGAGCGAGTTGCGCAGAGTAGGCAGCGCGGTAAGCGGCGGGAAGGACGTGTGCTGGCGGGATGGCGAGGAGGAAGGACTGCGGGTTGGGACTTGAGCGGGCTCGAGGGGGAGTTGAGCAGGCTGAAGGGGAGAAGCTCGTGGTGGCGGGTGTGACTGGGGAAGGCGTCGCGTCCGAGTCCGAATCGGAATCCGAGCTCGAGCACGATGAGGATGATCGACATCGCTTCAGAGGAGTGCTGTACGCGTCGGTCGTTTTGTCCACACCAGCGGTGACCAGGGTCGCGTCGATCTCGCCACGTAGAGTCTCAAAGTCCTCTAGTCGCTTCGAGGACTCGCTGGCGATAGCCCAAGGAAGGTAGGCTTCGGGCAGCTGTTCCTTGACGAGAGGGAGGACGTGCCGGCGGTAAGCGTCGACGAGAAGAGATCGAGCCTGACGGCGGTGCAAGCGGGCAGGAGGCTGTTGGACGATGCGCGAGGGAGCTGCGCTGGCGAGGGACTGGTTGACGGGGAGAAGTGGGGAAAGGAGAGAAAGAAGAAGTGCGGATGGTGATCTCCGGGTAGGCGGGGTAATGGTCCAGGAGGGTCTGCAGGATCCCGACGAAGATAATGATGTCGAAGCCGGTGATGTACTGCAGGCGGTCTCACGCGTGAAATGTTCGGGTCCGGGAGCGAAAGACAGCTGAACCTCGTGGATGACGCATTGCAGCCGCGTCGAACATTCGCTGGGGAGTGGAAGGGTGATGGTGGAACCGTTGATCAGGGTGACCGAGACTTGATCCCGTGGAAGGGAGAAAGTGACATCGTCAATGACCTGGGAGTCATCAGCGAGGTTTCTACTGGAGACCGGGACCACTTACTCCACTGATCCAGCTCGACTTCTCCCCCAACAGAACGTTCGCGCATTCGACGTCCTCTTGCAAGCAGACCGAGCGATGCGCATGGAGGTTGGGTGGTAGGGGCAGAGAGCGCGAAGTGTAGGGGTGGCTCTGCATGGGAAGGGTGAAGAGGATGGTAGGGGGAGAGGGTTGCGAAGGGGAGATGGTGGGAAGGAGTCGGAGAAGCATCTTGGTGGAAGTGGGATTGATGACGGTGACTGGTGAAGCTGGATGATGGTGAAGGCAGTGGAGGGTGATGATGAAGGCGAAGGCTACGCTCCAGGGTCCTTCTGAAGGCCAGAAGATGGGAACCGATCCCTGAGTAGCGTGTGACTAGCGTGTGATGTGAAATTAGACTAGCCACGATGTCGAGCCCAGCTCAATGAGCCGAGAGTGATCGTCGGCTGATGGAGGCACGCTGTGACCTGTTCGAGGCTCCCGTCTAGGGGATGTTTCGGATGGTGGAGTGATCGACAGCGCTATAAATGGTCGGACTCGCAATGCTAGGCGGTGATCACTCGATCCGACACAGACGGGATGTAGGGGGAAAACCCGAGGCGTCCTTGGCGGTACTTCTATAGCCTGACTCGACTAGCGAGGGGTTTCAAGATGGAATGGTCTAGTTTGACGTCGAGACGATCCTGCGGCTAGACGCATATCTTTCGGGAAGAGTGAGAGAGAAACTTGAGTCGTGACGAGATTTGATGCAGATGAGAGGCTCAGATATGATTTATCCTCGGGAAGCTCTTTCGCGAATGGGACCTTTTTAACGCGTGGCGTTTACGAGATTTCCGATTGATACACGCTAGCGCGGAGCTAAAATGGACGAATGGACGACTTCGGAGATAAAATTCCGGGGAGCCGAGTCGTTATCCTATCTTTACCGAGCCGAGATCAGGACACGGAGGCATTAGTGCCGTTCCTCGGATATGATCTTGCGGTGATCTAGTGGAGACGCTAGATGAATGACGAGCCATCCCGGAATCCATGCGTATTTTTGCTTGATTCGAGATCACTCCTTCAACAGTCCGCAAGCATAACCACAGTCCAAACTTGTCCCTATTGATCTACACGCCTCAACACCATGTTTCATCCAGGTTTTCCCGAAGTCACGATCCTCCCCATTTCTGAAAGCATCTCTGGTGAAGCCCAAGGTCGGAAGCTGTTTCCAGGATTTGAAACCGGTTCCCGCAATAAGGAACTTTTACGGTATTGCCGTCATCCCGGCTGATCGGACCTCCCTCAAACTCCGAACGCTAATGAGGCGCATAGAAGGAAGGGAGGGCCCTCTTTATTTTCAATGGGGATCCTCTAGACGCGTGGGATGAATCTCCTATCGCTCGGTGAGAAAGCCCGCCGTAGTCGAGGTCCCGTAATGTTCGTGCCTCGTCTGCCTTGTGAATCACGTTTCTGGACCTTTCAACATGTTCGTTTTTAGCAGCCATCGATGACCGTCGCGTGCTCGTCACAACGACGAGTTTGACGGGAAGGGGACGATCTAGACGATTACGCGGATCCTTACGCCCAGGTCCAGGTGCAAGGACATTCCGCCTGATGTTCTTACGCCATCAGGACCATCCGCTAGGAAAAGCCTCTAGCTGTTCTGGATCATGATCAGAACCGAGAGATAAGTAAAACGTGCGACAATGAGTGAGTATGAGTGGCGCCTGCGAAAAAGTTTCCACAGCACTTGCTGGCTATCTCGGACCTTCTTCTGATCGTGACGTTACGACAACGCGCGGAAGGTCTTGCGCCATCAGGTCCTTCCGCTATTAACAGGCACCAGCCGTTCTAGGTCACGTCGAGAAGCGAAAGATAATTAGAACGTGTATAGAGTGCGAAGGCACTCGTGAGAAAAAGATTCGATCAGACATGCTGGGTATCTCGTACGTTGGTTTGATTAGGGGGTCACGATAGACCGCGGACAACGACCTCAAATGTGAGGAATATAACGATATTGACCTATTCACGTTAGCGTATGGAATAGGCACTGCAGCTTACCGGGACAGCACTGTCCAAAGCGATATCAGCGGCGGTTCGCGCTCACTTATCTTTAAAACGTACCGGATCAGAGTCGGCGCTAGACCCGCAAACATCACTCTCCACCCTTCTCTGCTCACGGCGTCCCCGGCAACACGACGCAATGAAGGTGCTTTCAGTGCCTCGCCGTCTGCCCACGAGGTGCTCTGCATGCGCGTCTTGAAGACATCGATGGGAAAGGTGGCCTAACATAAGCTCGGCCGAACGTGCAATTCACCATCCATGCCGTGACTCCTGCTAGGCCCCCAGCGGTCATCAATTCCGGCCAAGCGAGGCTCGACCGCTCTTCTTCGGCCTCATCGATGAGACTTTCATGATGGTGCTGAGTTGAAGGAATGGGGGGAGGCTGTCTCCTCCACTTGAAGAAGCGACATGCAGCTTCATACCTTCATCTCAGCTCAATCCTTGCCTGTTCGCACTCACGTGCAGAAATACGGCCCATATGCCAAGTCGCGCAAGGCTGTTGCTGAGAAGCCACGATAGAGCCCTCGGAGACCGGCCGTGTGGATGATGGAATGACAAACGGTGAGGACGGAGGGATTGAGATGAGGAGGGGCGGACTGTTGGCGGATCTGTCTGTCCGGTCAGATAGTCGAATCGTTTCAAGAAATGGGTTTTGACCTTGATGAGCTCGGTCGGACATGTCACGAGTCTACTCAGGTAAGCTTTCGAACAAAATCCGAAAGAGAAGCTCACGAGCTCAGAACTCCGCTACCGGCACCGGAGGCAAAGATCTGCCCTAAAGATGGCTCTCGAGCGGAATGAGGCGGCATCTGCAGCTTCATGAAGAACGAGTATGACGTGAAGACGAGGCCATTGATCTGACGTGGGCCATTCAGGATTAACAGCAAGACCTTATGGGAGAGGTCGAAAGACATACGAAGGCGATTCCTGCCTATGAGCGAGGTCAGCGTTGCTGGTCGTTGGGAGTAGCGGACAGCGTACCATGGGGGATGTGACGCCTTTGAACAAACCTTGAGCCTATGCGATGTCAGTTCCGTATACTGCAGTTCAGCTATTGAGGTGCACCTTCTCTTCCCGCATGATCGTACCTATCGATCCATCAGCACCATCTCCACCAAGTTCAAGCTGCTTACCCAATGCCTGGTAAGTCGACGCATATCGTCCAGCGAACTGCGTCGTCTGGTATCGTACCTTGACCACATCGAATGGCTGGCCGACCACCAGGCCCGCGGCACCTAGAAGCCTTAGTCTCAGCGTGTGCGGAGCTGGAAAGGAGTTGCGAACCTGCTATGACGCCTGCTGCGAAGTCGACGGAAGGAGCTGGTCTTGACTTTGCTACAGGAGCCAGTATCAGCGTGATCTCTGCTAATCATGAGGGGGATACGCGCACCATTTGAAGGCCCAGCATCAATGTCCATTGCTGAGATCACCGGAGAAGCGGTTGATCCTTGAGTCGGTCGTAGATTTGGTGATCAAACGGAGGGATGTTGAGAGGTACGGTCGAGCTCGAGTGTGGAGGAGCAAGCATGGGTGGCGTGCTAGATGGATGGAGGCAATCGAGGTATCTGCATAGCCCCGACCTGCAGAGAGAGATCGTCAACGAAATGTCGGTAGGAAGGGGGGAGAAAGGAAGACAACAAAGATCTGCGAGAATCACACCTCAGGGGGGTCCTGCTTTCACTACACCTCCACCACCTCACATAATCTCTTTCCTTTACATTTCTCCCCCAAGTCCAACCTCCAGCAGTCTGTCTGCGACCCCAGCGCTCCGATGCCACGATGAATCTCGACGAAGAGGTCCGGCTATACACCACAAACGCCGAGCGGGAACGTACCGAGAACCTCGCGACGTTGTACAGTATCATCGTGAGCTTGGAGTACCTCGAGCGGGCCTATGTTCGGGACAGTGTCAATGGCAGGGAGTACGCCGCTTTCTATCAACCATCCTTCCAAGCTGACGGGTGATGGGTAGGTATGCGCCGGCATGTATCAGGTCATTGGCGCAGTATAAGAGTTTGATGAAGCTTGTTGGTGATGAGATTGGGGGTGTCGAACCGTTTATGAAACGCTTCAAGGTGGGTAAAGCTCTAGAAGCTGGATGAGGGAAGGGACAAGCCATTGGGAGAGCTGATCAGGCGACCAGATGGACCATCCTGCAGCACTTCATCGACTGAACGTAGGCGTCCCGGCGACAGTCGAGCATTCCGCGGAAGCGGCGGACGGGGGAGCGGAGACTGGCAAATGGGTCGCCGAGACCACGCAGGTGGGTCTCTCCATCTTAGAAGAGAGGAGGATGGCAGAAAACTGACGGGACCAGTCGTTCATCACGTTCATGGATGCGCTTAAGCTTAATCTGAGAGCGAAGGATCAGCTACATCCGTTCCTTACTGAGCTCATGACCGGGTATTCCCGGTTCAAGGGGAGTCAGGAGTGGGAAGGTCGGGGGAAGATACTGCATTGGTCCGTCACCATCGCGCAACCGCAAAGAGACGAGCTGATGCATTGCTAGGCTGATCACGCTCAACGCGATGAAAGCGAGCGACGAGATCACCGAAGAGCAATCACGCCAGGTGAGTCTGCCCTATCAATATCGCTGACCGCAGATGCTCTTCGACATTGAAAACGCCTATAACGAGTTCTTCCGGTCGCTCAGCGGAAAGTCCGCTTGAGATGCATGCATGCCACACGAAGCATGGGAAGTCCGCGAATAGGATCTCCGGACTTTTCAGCCCTCCCCTGCTGCCGATCCTCCCTCCCATCGCCCAGAGCCTCAACCAGAGGATCATCCTCCTCCCAGATACGATTACCCCACCTCGTCAGATCTCCTCCCGCGCACAGTCACGTCTCAGGCTTCCCATCGCCACAGAAGGGAAGAGAACGGTCGTTCCTCATACACTCCAAACGACCTCTCGTGAACCGTGCCCTCTCGCACGAAGCCAACCGCCTCAGCCACGACCCACCACACCCCGGGCTGAGGACGTCCGCGCACCTCCGTATCCCACCCCAGTGTGAAGGCACGAGCGCATGACTCTAGACTAGGTCTCTCCGCTGAAAACGGCGGGGGAGGCGGGACAGTCCTTCGCTTGCGGGTGAGACGTGCGGTGACGATTGAGTCGGGCGAGCGGCCGGGTTAGTGGTCTCCGAGGGCGTGGATGGGTGACAGGACCGATAGCGAGGCGGGGTGGAGTGATGGGTCACATACTCCTCCGCATGCTTTATGGGATCGCCGAGCTGGCTATAAGGGTCGGAGATTCTACTGACGCCGAGTGCGGACGGCGGGTATAGGCGTAGCGAGAGTGGTGAGGTCCCCAGAAGTCCGAGAAGAAGGGATAGGCAAACGGAACACACCGGCAGCGTACAAGCTCTTTTCGCCGCGATCCCACGTCCCAGCGGGTCATCCCGTCCATGATCCCCTCAGTGCGCCCACACTGTTCCCCCATCACACCTCGCAGGAGATCAAGCCAGCCACCCATAAAACATCCCTCTTCCGCCAAGATCGCACAGACCCGCTACCCTTGCTAACAGACACAGCCACACTCTCGACCCGCAGGGAGGAATGACGATCGCAGCGCCGTCCTGATTCCGCGTCCCCCGCACTGACCACAATGAAAGGAGGGGGAGACGCCCGGTGCGGAGAGCGCTCAGGCTGGTACACCGTGATAGTGATTGCTCACTCTTCCCGCTCATTGAAGACCACCTCTCGAACGGGATCCCACTCGTCGGCAGCGGAGAAAGGAGCGGTGCTGGGATCATGAACGAGGGGAATAGTGGGAGAGGATGAGGCGGGGTTGGAAAGAACTAGGCTCGTCAGCGCTCCTCTCGACACATGGTTGAAAAGGCATACCTTAGGGTTAGAAGTCTCGAGAGACAAGGGCGAGCCACTCCATCTGTATATACAGGCGTCTCTGAGCACAGGGGGGAACGTGAAGCCAACAAGAACGAGTCCGGACGTGCTCAACAGAGAGGGATGGAAGGTGTCTGAAGCAGGACGAGTGGGCTGAAATCCTCGGCTGGGGATAGGGACGGTGAGAGAGGGCTGAGAGGGCGGGCGAACACGGCAACACGAGCTGGGGAGTGGGAGCCTGTACCGGTGTGATGGTAGTAAAGTGAATGAACGCGGACACTCGAGACGCAGTGGTCCATTCAGGCACAAGCAAATGTTACGTAATTTGAGGCCGTGGACTTTTCATGCTGCGTCTATCGCGCCCGGTCGGATTTGACTATATCCTCGATATGGGGGGGCCGTTCCCTTCGTCACGTTGAAACACAGCTCAACATCCCTCTCCGATACTTAAGACGACATATTCGCTTGGAACACCCGGAGGAATCGTATCGTCGAGAACGACCGTATGGTAGCTGCTCTGCTCAAACCCGAATGGGAAATACACCAGAAGTACCTATCCTCAGCGAAGTCGGGAGTCACGAATCACCTGAGATTCGAATTGATCATTACCTCATCTTCAGCGGGACGAGCAACTGTGCCTGACCTGCGATGGCAGCTTCCTCGAGGCGATAGGCAGCGTTTGATAACCATTCCAGGGTTATCGCGCGGGGTCATCGCGGAGTCTATTCAGCTCATCTCGGATAGTCTGAGAGATCGCAGAAGAAGACGATGGCAACTCGATCGACCGCATTTGTGCGACGTTGGCGGAAAGGATGGGAAGGTTGGGCGGGAACGATGGGTGATTTGGGCGATGGGTGATTTGGGTGAAGCGTGCGGTACTGGGGTTCAGCGGGGTTCTAAAGACACCGCTCACGTTGACAGAGTATATCATCCGTCTGATGGGACCACCCGCACGTTTTAGTAATGTTGACCACCACGCCGAGATGGCATCCTGGTCGGATTGTCCGCCGTATTCCGCTTTCATCGATCGTACGTCAAGCTGTGACAACCGCAACGTCACCCGCTCAGACGCGGCTGCAGCTGCACCGTAGGCTGCGTAGCATTCTCCAAGATCCCACGGCGCGAGGTCGCCTCGGGAAGAGGCGGATAGACCGGCAAGTGGATGTGCGGGAAGAAAGAAGGTGGCTCCTTGACCGGATCTCCGACGTATAGTGACGAGAGATCCCGTAGGAAACGATGGGCTGACGATGCGTCGCCAAGGAAGTGACACCAAAGTACGCCGATCACGGAGGAAGAAGTGAGGGTGGTTGAGGCGGAAAGATATGAGCGGGGCATCGGTCTTTGGGAGATGGAAGTTTACCGGTCTAGTAGGAAGGTATGGTGCTAGAGTTGGCTGTACTCACATCCGACGTGTCAAGCACTGTGGATAGGGAGATGGTTTGCGTCTCGAGAGGGATAAGTAAGCAGTGAGGTCGATCTGGCGCGACGTCAGCGGAACCATGAGCAGTACTCACCAAGAAGTCTCCCATCCCTCATCTGTTGTAACTTATGGTGCTCCCACTGACTGACATCTCAGTGGGAGCACCACTGTTGTGACTTATGATGGATGCATAAGAAAGCACGAGCGAAGTGAAAACTTTCACACTATGAACGAACGCGTCGCGCGCGAGCTTATCCGAGCCTTCCGACATCATCTTCCCCGGCTTTCTCCCGCTTGACATATCGACCTGCGACGTTCGGCCACAGCGCCGAAACACTCTTGATAGCCATTTTTACAGGTCGAGATCGAGCTGGCCAGGGAAGACGGGGACGGAAGGAACAGTCCCGACTGGCCAGAGGGATATCGGGATGGAGCGGTAGGCAGGTTGTTCCCGCTGGGATATTAGGGTTCGCAGGTGGGTCGTGGGTGATGAGGTGGGTCTCAAGGGTGGTCGGGGCTAGACTGCGAGAAGACGTGATCGACAAGGTGTCGGGAGTCTGTGAGCGAGACTATATAGGCTGGACCCGAGTCATGGTCGTACTTGACTTGTCGTCGGATCCGGCTGGGTTTCCAAGGGTCAGGCACTGAAGATAACGGGCATCGCCGAGTCACAGCAGAAAGGTCAGGTGGTATCCCGACTGCTTTTCGCACATTACATTCTGAATAGTTTGGAAGGTTCACTATGAGCTCCGTTTGCGTTGGTACGAGTACAAGTTCGCATATTATCGCTGCCTTAGCTTTCATATCGACATACCGATCATCCTCTCATCCACGTCACCGCCCCCAACCATGCCCCACCAATAGCTGTCAATCGCCAACTTGCACCGTCGGCAACTGCGGCGTCACCGCCGACTTCTCCATCTCTTCCACTTGTCCATGCTCCGTGGTGACCGCCTCGGTCCCACCATAGGCCCCGTCCGGCGAGGCTCCCGACATATCGTGGAACCGGGCATACAGCTCGTCGTCGACCCATAGGCTTGGAGTGATGGCTTCTCTGCTGAGATGGAGGGACGGTATATGGCGACCAATGGATTCGCGGCGGTGCCGGATGGAGCCGACTGGCGGGCAGAGGCGGCGCTGTGTGAGGTGGTGGGGAGAGCCGAGAGTTGTTCCCGTTGAGGACGAAGAGGACTCTAGCGAGCCTGAATGGGAGATACTCGAGTCCTCAACGGGGTCTGGAAGAGATATGAGTTCTGACGGGAAGCGAACGATGCTCGGCAGTTGATGATTGGCGGACGTTGTAGATTCGCGACGAAAGATCGAAGTCGGCACGGCGTTCTCCATCACTGATTCCCCCTCGACCTGCGTTTCACCCGACCCCCGCATCCACTCCATCCCCGTCCTCTCCTCTACGGCAGGCGTGCGAGCCGATCGTGTAGACGCACTCGCCCTACTCTTCGACGGAGCCTCGGAAGCACGCCTCAGCGGCCGAAGTGGACGGGAGAAGTTGAGTTTCCCTTTCGTCGTGGTAGGGGCGCGGAACGGCTCGGGCGCTGGCTTGAAGAAAGCGGAGATGGTGGACAAACGAGATGCCGGGCGGGTTGGAAGAGCCTTAGATCCGAGGTCAAGAGTAAGCTGCTCGTCAGCGAGGGAATGCACCACTCGGCTCACATGCAGCCTTCGAGACTCTTCGCGGGAAGCATCCCCTTTCTCCCCCGGCGTTTCCGCCTCCGCCTCCAGCTCGCGGAAGCGGGACTCCCAGTACTCGTCTTTGTCGTCATGGGCCCGATCGTACCTGTCTGAAGGCCGGGATCGGCGCAGGCGTATAAGAAGGAACAGGAGGACGACCAGTGTTACGAGTGAGCCAATGACGGAACCGGCTATCACCGCGCCGTGGGAGTGCGAGGTGTTGCTGGCGCTGGAGGCAGCAATGACTGTGGCAGAAGTTGTGGCGGAAGCTGAGGTGGTAGTCGAGCTGATCATACTTTGACTTGGCATGATCTCGCTGCCCATCGACAAAATCGACGTGATCGACGAGGTCGTAGGCTTCGAGATTCGAGGACTAGCGCTCGACGATGAGCCTGACGACGAGGTCGATGGACTTGATGATCTCGTGACCGAAGTCGAGGTCGAGGGCGTAAATCCCGGCCCGTGGCTCGATGTATTCGATGACTGCGACACTGGCGATGCGGAGCTGAACGTCTCTGCGTCCATCCCCACCACACTGGAGCTCTCACTCTCGTCTGGACATGGGGAGTATAGCGTCTGTCGCGGCACGATACTGGTCAACACGGTCGTAGCATCGACCTGAGTGGTGATCGTTGAAGTGATGGTCGGAATGACCGTCACGAGATTGGTGATCGTACTGGTGATACAATTGCCAAGGACATCGCATGATACCGTAAATGAGGTGGACGGCGAGGGAGAAGGTGCACCTGGGAAGAGCGAGAGGGAGGTCGTGGTGATCTGAGTAGTGCTGGTGATCTGGGTGGTACCCCATAGGGTCACCGAGGGAAGCGGAGTGCACGCCATGTCTCTTGTGAAAGACGAGTGACATGAAGACGACGCTGACGGATGACGGGAATCTGACGAGTCAGTAGCATTAGTTCCTCCAGAAGACAAAGGAGACATGATCCCTTTGATGGACAGGGGAACGCCATTGAGTAGTCGCATTCTGAGCCAGGTCCTTTGATGGCTTCGAAGACGGTGATGCATGATATATGACATGTGAGCATCTATGATCGGAATGTATGGGTCTACTGTGGACCGATGCGTGCTGTGGACCGTACATGTATTTTCGCTCTCGTGATTATGCTTATCGTCTTGATGTACTTGAATATGCGAGGATCTGGAAGGGTCGGACCCAAAGTTCACCGCCACCGTAGCCGACGCAGGCGTGGTCGTCATCAATGAGGCATTCTGAGTGTCAGCGGGGTTCGATGGGGTTCGCTCACTTCCTGGATGTGTCCCACTGCACACATCAGCGACGGAGAGTCAGGCGAAAAGGGAAACTCACTTCTCGTATTCTCCCTTTGCGACGAGTAACGCCGCTCCGTTGGATTCTCGTCCACCCTCGACCGGTTGCCACTGCTCCACCGTCGCTTTTTCACCATGCCGGAACGTCATCCACTTGACGGAATCTGGATCGGACACACAAAGCACCTCGTACGCGGTAGGAGCGTGCTCGGCCGCTCCATACGATATTTTTGCGTGGGAGAAGAGATGGGGACCAGCTCTACATGTTAGCGGGATTGGGACGAAAACACTCACTTTCCGAGATGCAGTCCTCCCTCATGCCATGCCCTCGCGGAATAGAGCGGTGCGCCATCCGCCTCTTGACCGATAGGTAATGCATCCCGGGGGATATCCGACCCCTCGACCAGCTTCCACATGACGGGTGGCTTGACTCCTCTAGACTCGGTATAGAGCTTTGTTCTTGCCCTCGCCGAGCTTAACCAGTCCCCCTTGCCGTTCTCTTCCCGCCATATCTGCCGCTTCTTCTCTTCCAGAGCACTATCCTGACTGTATGCCCATATCCCGATCCCGCCCACCCTCCACACCCGCTTCCCTTTCAGCTCTTGTCTCAACTCCTTCTCATCCCTCTCTTTAGTTGTCTCCTCTTGCTGGACGATATACCGCATCGAATCCGCCGCTTTCGCCTGGAAGAAGCGCAATCTACTATCCGCTGTGTCCTCGTAGATGACGGTTTCGGGGGAGGATGATGATCTGCCAGGTGAAGGTGGTCTCGCCGGCATGGGCAAAGGAACGGGGCTGAGGATCTCGGGGTGGGTTGGGGGTGCAAATTGAGGGGGAGGCATGGTCGGATCTTGTAAGGGGTAAGGTCCGCTCGAAGAGACCGGGGTCCAGAGGTGGAAATTACTCGAGGGCTGGGAAGATTAGCTGATTCCTTCGCACTTGACCCGGGTGAGAACTCACCGCTCCTATCGGATGTTTCCCGCTGGTATGCCCAGCCTCACATCGCCAGAACGTCCCGAGATACCAGACGACCATGCCCGGTTGATAAGTTGAGAAAGCGCTCCAGGGCGGTGGTGGCGAATCGACGTATTGATGCATCGTGTGCCGACAATTGGATTTGAACCTTTCAAAGCGGATCAAGGTGGTGGCGCGGAATCAAAGCTCAATCGTATGGCGCGATCAAAGATTGTGTTGGGGAATGACGAATCGTGCCGTAAATCCACGTGGGATCACACTTCAATATCTGATGAGCGGGAGCATATAGCGTAACGAGATTTCCGCAAGGCACACACGTCCGGCTATCACCAAGCTTTTCATCTGCGTTCGCCGCCCAATCCCACACGCTTTAGTCTACTGGTACCGCATATCTGGTCTAGCGAATATATGGCAACCATTAATGGAATGATGCTGAATAGCTGCAGAAACGCGGCGATCGGGGTCAGGGGCGATGGCTGCGAATCAGGAAGAGGACGACGTAAACGACTCTTCCGGATTCTCATTCGATGAAAGCCGCAAGAGCAGGTCAGCTGTAGGACTCAGAGGCGAGTGCAACGAGGAACGAGCACAGTCGACGGACTGTCATCGCGGATGAAAACGCTGACACAATGTGCTTTACATTGAACGGCGGAGAATTGCGAAACCGACCTCCCAATCGAACCGATCTGCATGGCCAGTCGTAATTCTACGAGCTGCTTAAGAGATGTGGATATGACTACATTGAACAATACGTCACCTCGCCAGGGTTACCGTTGTCTTCCGCTCTTTGTTTCTGAGTACGATCGACCGCTACAAAGACGTGCGTACCTCATTGGACCGAGAATCGGCAGGCCCGTAGGCATGGGGAAGTCTGTCGTTACGGCTCCTCGGAGCTAGACCCATAAAACGCGCCCTTTTAATGGACGATTCTCACAGCGCATGCTTTACCGTCGTCATCAGTGTCCTTTCGGTCGAATTCAGTCTAGTATTGGAGGTCGGATTGGAAGGAAGACGGAAGGCAAGGCGTTGCTATTGCCTCGAGTCCAGGAATTGAGTTAGACTAAATGTCCGAGACCATCCACTCTGGTAGCGATCCGTCGAAGCTTGTCCTTGGGAACGATCCGAAGGACTTGGGATCATCTGGATTCGACCTTCATTCGTGGGGTTGATGTTCTAAAATGATACAGCGCCCAAACGACGACGGAACTGCGAGAAACATGCGTCGAAATGCGATATCTTGACTTGACCCGTGTGATAAATCGAATGGGGACACGACCTTCAACCGGCTTCTCGAACGTACGTGACCTCGGTACTGTCCTCTTGATTGGCGGTGGTTGTGAATATGCGGCGAATTTCTTTTGGCGATATCAAGGTGTTTCTGCAGGTTTCAGGACGGACGCTCCACCTCGATTATGTGCAAGGGCAGTTTTGGTGTGGCTGCCGTGGAGCCAGAGCTGAGCAAGCAGGACCAGAAGCGGCCAGTCCGAACTCCATCAAAGCGATCTGGTAAAAGCAGGGTATTTCTTCCCGGTCAACATACTTCTGTCCAGCTGACTGGCAGACCCAAGAGCGGCCTTCGGGCTTGAAAACAAAAATTCTCGGAATGAGAGCGTGATCCCATCCTCGTAATCATATATCGCGGAAACAGCGGAAGCGTGTAGCATGGAAAGGTCCGCGGAGTCCCGAGGAAAGCGGAGCGTGAGGAAACTGGAGAACAAAAGCAGCTGTTGTTCTCCTACGCAGAGGGATTTCTGCTCGCTTGCCTAGACCTCGGGAAAACAAAGCGAGGACGCGAGGAAAGTGCAGAGGAGCATGTCGCAGATTTTCGCAGCTGATCGTATAGTTTTTCGGCCGTAAGAGCGTGATATGTCCTCCTGTCCCCTTTCCCTTTCCCGTTACTCGCCGTCGGTCGTGGCCCTTGGATCCCAGGGGCATCAAAGGAGAAGATGGAGACTCCATTGTCCCCGTGATCTCCCATCAGAAGAGTGTCAAAGACACCTCGTAATCACTTCTTCGACGCCACTCGGCGAGCCGTGAATGGCGAGGTCCCGTGTTCCGGTCCAGCCCACCTAAATAGACAGCGATATGTCTCGCCTATACACCAAGCAGTTCTACAGTTCTCAGCGCATTCAAGAAAGCTGGACAAATTCAGCTCAACCCGTTCGAGACTGTATACACCATGTCTATCCTTGTTGAAAATCCCGCCCCAACTGCGTTCTCCGTTCCCTTCATCTCGGACGCCGTCAACAACCACCAGACATCCTTCCCAGCACCGTCGGCTCTGCCGTCACCGGGCCAGCATCTTGCCGCCGTCAGCCCCAAGGTCGTAAGCATCCGAGCATTCCTCGTCAATTTAGCTGATCGTGTCGGAAGGGCGACTACCCTTCCATCCAACATGTCCCCACTCCGGACATTCAGACGCTCCGTCCCGGCGAGGCGCTGGTCATGGTCCACTTCGCCGGGGTTTGCCACTCTGACGTGGCGTTCGCCCTTGGACACGGCGTCATGCTCCCGATGGAACCAATCATTAGTGGCCATGAGGGTGCTGGGTATATTGTCGGATTGGGCGAACATACTCGATCGGGACCGGCGCCCAAGATCGGCGATCGTGTGGGGATCAAGATGTTTGCGGATACATGCATGACTTGCGATGCTTGTTTGGCGGGCGATGAGGAGTCTTGTTCAGCGGTATGTTCCCTACTTAAAGAGAACGTCGACGGGAGGATATTGACCGTGATGCCATAGCCCATTATAAGTGGTGTCAATCAGCCTGGTGTTTGTGGGTCATGTTTCCATACCGTAGATTCGTAAGCTGACGACAGAATTAGTCCAACAAGCAAGCGAGCCTTCATACCTGCCGTCTGGTCTGACTCCTCGTAGTTTGTCGTGACGTCTACTTCGCACCTCATCCCCATCCCCGACGAAGTACCACTCTACATGGCCGCCCCAATCCTCTGCGCCGGACTATCGAGTCAGTGCACTTCTGCAATCTTCATGCACGCTCCGCTGACAGAACGTACCTGTATCAGCATACAAGGCGTTGCTGAACGCCCATCTCAGGCCTGGCGATTGGGTCGTCGTCCCCGGAGCTGGTGGCGGTCTCGGTCATCTCGCCGTCCAGGTCAGCTGATTGCCTTCGAGACCGCCTGACTGATCCATGTTTGGCCGCAGTATGCCTTGGCGATGAACTACCGAGTCGTCGGGATCGATACCGGAGAGGATAAGCGTGCTCTCTTGGAGGGATACGGGATACACAAATTCATCGACTTCATGGTCGAGAAGGTGCGTCCATCCGGAGGCATCGCTAATGGCTGTGCGCAGGATATCGCCTCGCGTGTGAAAGAAATGACTGGCGGCCATGCGAGGGCTGCGATCGTCACGGCCGGCTCGATCGGGCCCTACAAACAGGTAAGCAGGCTCTTTCCCCGCCTCTCAAAAAGAAACGATGCTCACGGATGTGCCCTAGGCGTTGACATACCTCGGCTACCGCGGCACTTTAGTCTGTGTCGGTCTCCCCAAAGGCACAGTATTCGAGGTCGACCCGGCAGCGATGGTTGTCAATTCGTTCCGGATCGTAGGGTCATCGCTCAGTAATCGGGCGGAAGCGAAAGAAGCGCTCGCGTTCGTCGCCATGGGCAAGGTCAAGGTCGAGCTCACCTACCGTCATATGAGTGAGATTGCCGATGTCTACAAGGAGCTTGAGGCTGGACAGGTCAGTGCCGCCCATTATCCCATTCGTGCGGCTGGCTCGTAAAGGATGCTGATGAGACGGTTTGAATCTAGGTGCGGGGACGAGTGGTTATCGAGATGCCGGGCTCTCCGGATATTCCGAAGGCGATCTCGTGAGAACGACGCTTTATCGGTGAATGTGGGGAGAGTGATCAGCTTGCAGGTAGGAGTCAGCAGATATGCATGATTAGCATGGTCTTGGTCTGAGTGACGGAATCCAACAGAGCATACAGTGGCTATCACATGACAGATCTTCGTAATACGAGCAAGAGAAGAAGACGTAATTTGTGACACACCTTCTTCACGTCGGATCCGACAGAAAGCAAACAAGAGGCCCTTGGCGCATCATCATCACATGTCCCGGAAGAACTCCACGGCTCTCGTATCGCTACATCCACCTGGATTTCTGCGGCCATGCACACTCTGTTCCTCTCTCCGTCTGACTCGAGACACTCACCTTGCTACTCAAATATATTTGACAAATGACTCAGAACGTCATCGTTTTCTGCGCGACCGGTGACCAAGGGTCCAGCGTCTGTGAATATCTCATCGAGGATGGCAGTCACAAAATCACGGGGATCACTCGCAACCCAGAGAGCGATCCAGTCAAGGGTGCGCATTCAGCTTACCACTTTCACTAACAAGTCGGAGTAGCGCTCACGAAGATGAGGGTGAACCTTGTGAAAGGGGATAGGGAGGACGTCTCGAGCTACTGATCGGCTTTGAGAGTGGATGGAGCTTTCATCAGCGCGGATTGTGCATGTCCACGTCACAGCTCCCAGCGTTTCCATTACTGAGACTACTGATGCCGATACAGATAGGGCGACATAATTCAGCAACGGCTTCGATGCGGTTGCAGCAGGGAAGAACGAGGTCGATTGCTCCAAAGCCGCAGTGGACGCCTATCTCGCCGGGGGTATCAAGCCTCATCTATTCTACACAAGGACGACCTACCTGCGGATCCGACGTGCGAGTATCTCAAATCCAAAGCATCCGGTCGGTCTCCCGTTCCACATCCTCTCATCATGCTTAACCACAAATCAAAGCGCGACCACAGTGACGAAAGATATCAAAGATCAGAACACTCTTGCAACCCGACTGTACACCTCGAGCTATTTCACAAACGTGATCAAATTGTATTACCTCATGGGGGAAGACAACGATTCTCTCCGGCTCAACATCCCCGTGATGGACGATTGCCCGATCGTGTCTTTCGCGGTCGAATAGACCGGTCTCTGGGTCAAGGCAGCGTTCAAGGACCCCGCCCCAATGGATCGGCAAAGACATGGACGCATGCAGCGAGGTCATCACCCTCTCCGACAATTTGCCAGACTCCTCTCGGAAGTCTGTGGGAAGAAGATCGATACCCCTCACATAGCCGAGAATGACTTCAATACCGAGAAAATGAAGCAGAATTTACGGTGGAGCAGTGATTCACTTGGAAGATCTTTGCCAAAAAGTGCGCGGTCCCCTCTCGCCTTCTCGAGCTCAGCTGCTGACTGACCATACGAAGAGGTAAATGTCTCGTGACATGGCCGCGAGCGAGACTGTCGTGCCGGAACAGTGGGACTGTGTGATGTGGGCTCGGAACAGTCCGGAGCTGAAGGCAGCTATGGGCTTTTGAGAGGTTCTTGCCAAAGAAAGGACATGGGCGATTCACGAGGCTCCATAGGAATGGGGGGTCTGGACAAGAGAGCCTCGATTCTTGGACTCGGTACTCTCAGCCATGGATATCCGTGCGGAGTGCATCTGGAATACACCATCCCCCTCGATCAGCGATACAGTCTCGTGGCTTGGACGCATCCAGGTCGTCGTCTAGAGGCTAGACGAAGAGCATTCCGTGACACTCCTCGTTCGTGGCAAACCTCGGGCGATTCCGTTTGCATCAACTCCCTTGATCCCTTATGTCCATTGATAGGCTGTTGGCTCACGATAAATGGCTCAATACCGAGTTCTGGAGGCGCAGTCACTCTTCTTCGAAAGAGGATCAGACCGCGCTACGCATGCTTGGATCAACGCGGCCAAACCTCCAAGGCGGATCGCTTGGATGGACCCAGGATCAGAGCCTGTTGTAACTTATGGTGCTCCCACTGTGATGTCAGTGGGAGCACCACTGTTGTGACTTATGATGGATGCATTAAAAACCACGAGCGAAGTGAAAACTTTCCCACTATGAACG
>JAABUW010000654.1_pt1 | contig 65533 bp, 68 predicted proteins | sample 5560081 | NCBI WGS metagenome assembly JAABUW01 (sample SAMN10711882, study PRJNA513363) | rock metagenome | isolation source: Antarctica rocks | place: Antarctica: Victoria Land, Knobhead sud | reverse complement strand
TTGTTCGTATTGTGCAATGGAAGTCACAACACCACCACCAGGTCACTGCAATCGCGACACGCACATTACAGGCCTAGCGCGTATCAAAACAAAAGCAAATCCAAAACGGACTAGCTCCCCCGTGACTTGACAGCAAGAGGATCTGCAACACGGCCGTTGGGCGTTTGGAAGTGTGTTTGCTAACAACGTATGATTGGTTTTCCTCCACCAGCGACAGCGCCCATTCGCGTGGACAAAATCCTGGGGAAGCTCAAGCCTATTGTATTGGTAGCTCAAAGTGTATATCAACACCATCTTCCACGCCTGTCTATTGTTTACGCATCTTCGTATCACGCGTGGAGAAAACTTGAGCTATTGCCCAGACCGCAGGCCTCACGCCTTGGTAGTATTGTCGAGTCTATAGGAAATCAACCGCAAGTCTTGGGCTGTTTTGGTAAAAGCGCTTCGAAAATCACAATGGAAGCAGTGCCTATACGCTCCATGAGCACATCAAAATCGGCCAAGAATGTTTCCGCCGAAGCTGGTCATGACCTGATCTCATTCATCAATGCTTCACCAACTCGTAAGATCACGCGTGAAGTATATGGATCACGGACGTTTACCTACTGAATCATCTAGCTTTCCATGCTGTTGATGCAGCCAAGCAGAGGTTTGTGGAAGCTGGATTCAAGGAGATAAAAGTGAATTCAATGAAGCCTCGCTCGCAAAGAATGCTGGCTTATGGAACTAGTAGGAACGAGATTCGTGGTCCGAGACATGTAAGCCAGGTGGGAAATACTACCTTACCCGCAATGCCTCGACCATCGTGGCTTTTGCTATTGGCAAGGAATGGTTGGTCAGTATAGCGTCCGAGGGCGTTATAGGAAACCTTCTGATATAGTCCCATGAATCAGCCTGGCAACCCCATTGCCATGATCGGTGCACACACCGACTCCTGCACCCTTAGAATCAAGCCGGTCAGCAAAAAGCAGGCAGATGGATTTATCCAGGTAGGGGTAGAGACATATGGAGGAGGATTATGGCACACTTGTTCGCCATTCGTCTTCTAACCTGAGAAGTGAATCAAGTTGACGAATGCTTCTAGGGTTTGACAGGGATCTCAGTATCGCAGGTAGAGCTATGGTCAAGACCGAAGATGGAGGCTTTCGGCAAACACTTGTCAAGATTGACCGACCAAGTATACTTCTTTTTCGGCGTGCTTGTGAAGGTATCTCTTTTGACTCTTGAGATAGTCCTTCGTATACCTACCCTGGCTATACACCTAGACCGCCAGGAAACCTTCTCCTTCAATAAGGAGACTCAACTCTTCCCTATCGCCGGCCTAGTTGCGGCGGAGCTTAACCGCCAAGGAAAGACCGAGGAGAGCGAAAAACCTGATGAGATACCCAATGGAGCGTCCGAGGATTTCAAACCTCTCAAGGCACCCACCGAACGCCATCACCCGTACGTCGTCGAGCTCATTGCCAAAGAAGCAGGCGTCGACCCTTCCAACATCATCGACTTCGAGATGATCCTTTACGACACCCAAAAGGCCTGCGTCGGCGGCTTAAATGAAGAGCTCATCTTCTCCGCCCGTCTCGACAATCTCGAAATGTCCTACTGTAGCACAATGGGCCTTATCAACTCCCTCAAATCCCCCACAGCGCTCGACAAAGAGACATCGATCCGCCTAATCTCACTGTTCGACCACGAAGAGATAGGCAGTCGAACCGCTCAAGGAGCCGACTCCAACATGCTACCCGCAATCATCCGGCGTCTATCGGTACTACCTGCTGACTCACAGGGCCTCACTCTGGACGACCTCACCGACACCGTGACTGCCTACGAGCAGACCGTCGCTTCCTCCTTCCTAATATCCGCAGACATGGCACACTCCGTGAACCCCAACTACGCCGCCAAATACGAATCCGACCACCGCCCCGAAATGAACAAAGGCACCGTCATCAAAATCAACGCCAACGCCCGCTACGCCACAAACTCCCCTGGCATCGTCCTGCTCCAGGAAGTCGCCCGTCGCAAGGGCGTGCCTCTGCAGCTATTTGTTGTCCGCAACGACTCGAGCTGTGGCAGCACGATCGGGCCGATGTTGTCGGCGGCGCTGGGGGCAAGAACGCTAGATTTGGGGAACGCGCAGTTGAGTATGCATTCGATTCGGGAGACGGGCGGGATGTATGATGTCGAGTATGCGATTCAGCTGTTTGAGAGCTTCTTTGAGCATTTTTCCGAACTGGAGGGTAGGATTTTTGTGGATTAGGGGTGGTGGTTTGGCCCGTACAGCGTCGCCGTACAAAACCCACTAGAGGGTGCAGAAAGTCAGTAAACAGTAACCGATGTCTGTAGAGATATTCTGAATGGGCAATGGGACTCGATACTTTCTTTGATTTGGGTCACGATGGAAAGGTTCCGCGACGATGAGGATGAACAAAGGAATGAGTGAACTTGATCAAGAGTGACTCTACATAATAATTTCGTCCCGTCGTTGGTCTGGCGTGCCTGATCGTTATTATTTATTTACGGGCTTCCAACAGCTCTTGTCTAGCATGAAACACATCCGGATGAAGTTTGGCGCATGATCGTTGAAGTAATATGCACTCTACGAGATCTATCTTTCTATCCGAATTCCCCAACAGTCTAGGACCTCCCTCTACCCTCGACCCTCCACCATCTAACTCTACACCCTCGACCCCAACCAACCACCCTCACCCTCTCAAATCCCCCAACCGATCAACCCAATACCCCGGTCTCACTCCCCCCTCCCCCTCCCCCTGCCCCTCCCACCCCACCGCCCCCTTCACCACCCCCGTCAACACACACAACGTCCCCCCCAGCCCGCCCTCAACCCCAAACCTAATATCCGTATCAAGCCGATCCCCCACCATGCACGCCATCTTGCGCTCAAACCGGAACTTGCCCTCGATCGCCTGCATCATCTCCACGCTCGGCTTCCCCAGCGCTATCGGTTTCCTCCCCGTCATCGCAACCAGGGGAGCGGAGATGGAGCCCGCGCCGGGGAAGAAGCTGTTGGCGCTCGGCAAGGTGGTGTCGGTGTTTGTGGCGAGGAAGCGGGCGCCGCGCTGGAGGTAGGCGAAGGCGAGGGAGAGCTTGAGGTAGTTGATGTGGAAGTCGAGGCCTGCGAGGACGGCGCCGACGGTGGGGTCGAGGGCGGCGCCGGAGGCGATGGCGGGGTAGTCAGAGGGCGTGATGGCGCGGTTGAGGGCCGGGTCGGTGCCGCCGATGTGGGGGATGTGTTCCGAGTCGAGCTCGGTTTCGATGCCGGATTCGCCAAGGACAAAGACGGTGGGGTGGGTGGGGGGGAGGTGCAGGATGCGGGAGATGTAGATGGCGGCGCTGTAGGCGGAGCCGAAGATTTCGTCCTGGAGGTTGGAAGGGGTGGGGTTAGGGATGGTTGATTGAGGGGAGAGCGGGTGCGGGACGTACGACTTCCGCAGGGATGCCGAGTTTGTCAAGCTTGGACTTGTAGTCGGCGCGGGATTTGGTGCTGTTGTTCGTGACGAAGACGATTTGCTTGCCTTTGCTTCGTAGCATTTCTAGGGTTTCCACGGTGCCTTCGAAGACATGGTCGCCGGACCACAGCACGCCTGTCCTTCTCAGCTCCTCAGCTATTGTTCGAGATCTCCGCTGTATGATGCCCTGGAAAGACCGGAGAGGTAGGCGGGATTACGCACCATCGCAGTCGAACAGGAAGACCTGGGATCGGAGTCAGAAAATCATTGGTATATCTTAGAAGGATGGAGACAAAGGTTGAGTATGAGTTGTGCTTAGGAAAGGAGTCGCCGCAAGGCAAGGTACCTACGTCGAATCTGTCGATGAACTCCTTGATACCCTCCGCGTCCCCTGTGAGGTATTTAGGAGGGGCTGCCATTCTACTTTTTGTTTGCTATCGGTCCGGACAAGCTGCAATACTTTGACATTGGGAAACGGATGCCCTGGACCTTGTGCTCGACAATTCAAACTATAACCTAATTTAGTCTTAGGGCTTTGGCGATAAGATAGCCGAGAACGACTACGGTATATACTTGGACGGAGGCCGGAAGAGTTCGATGGTATAGCCAAGGGATCCTCACATCTACACAGCAAATGAAAGCAAGCACAGCTCAAGCGATGTGTTGCAAATAGTTTCATGCACTTTATTTAGACTATATCTGTATCATAAAACCAATCGCCCAGGTTCAACCTGCAATATCGTCTTCACTCTCTCCAAAAACACCCTTGCTCTCTTCTCCTCACCTTTTGCCGCACTTACACTAAACACATTCGACGCTTCCCCAGAGCCATAGCTGGCCATGATTCCTTGCGGCAGTACCCTCACCTGCCGCGATGGGGCTACCAACCGTCTACCCGAAAGAATATCAATGATATCTACTTTCTCCGGTGGTCCAGGTATAGATTTGCTCAGAGTAGAGGGGAGCGCAATTATTTGAGGGGTGAAGCTGCCTCGTGAGGTCTTGAGGTTAATTTTGTCGAGACCGAGAACTTGATTAAAGAGCTCGTCGGCTGTGGGTTTTGTGGTTACGGATCGGGGAAGATCATCGTTCGCGACTTCTGTGGCGCGGGCGATAAAAATGGAGAGGGGGAGTGTGATTCCCAGCGTTGCTTGGATGCGATTTTGAACTTCGAGGACTTTTTTGAGGGAGATGGAGACAGCGACTTTGGTGTCCGGTTCTGGTACGGGAGCCGCAGGTGCTTCCGGGGAGAAGGCGTTAGGTTGTGGGGGAGGCATTTCTTTGGGAGACGCGAGTACGATTTTGCTAAGGTCGAGGTGGCTGAGGTTGGTTATCCGCGCGGATTGCTCGGAGGGATATGACGAGGATATACTGCCGAGGTAAGCGAGGACATCGCCTTTGAGGAGACGGCCTTTGGGGCCGCTAGCGGGAATTTGGTCGGCTTCTGAGGAGGGAATGCCTTTCTCGTGCAGAAGTTGGGCGACGGATGGGTAAAGGGGATAGGTTTGTTTGGTAGGCTTGCCAGAAGATGGGAAGGGCAACTTTGGCTCTGAAGGGGTTGAGGCGTTTTTGTCCACAGGTTTTGACGATGGCGGTGCCTCTGCTTGCGATTCAGAAGATTTCGAGGCGTCCATGCCTGACTTCAGGTCTTCCTGGGATGATGGACTTGAGGCGGATTGGTCCGTTGGGAGGGAAAGCGTGCTCAGGTCGTCGTCGGCTTCCGCTATGACAGCTATTCGAGTACCGACCTTGACACCTTTTGCGCCGTCGTTTTGCTATATTCGAACAGCATTTAGTCCCTGAGTAACGCGCCATGGATGAGACTTACTATTATCTTTGCCATTTTCCCGTCATCTTGCGCCTCAACGTCCATTTGCGCCTTATCGGTCTCGATCTCAAGTAAGACATCGCCAGTAGAGAAAGAGTCCCCTGTCAATTAGTTGTTGAGTTCCTACGGTCTCTGTGTTGCAGGCATTTCCCTTACCTTCTTTGACCTTCCAGCTGGCAATGTTTCCCTCCGTCATTGTAGGTGACATGGCGGGCATTGTAAGGTTCTGTGCAGCAAGGGATTTCGAAGCGCTTCGGAAGCCTAGCTGAAGGTTAGCAAGCTCTCTGATGGGCGCTCCAGGAGGAGAACTGAAAGGGAGGTCGACGAACCTCGAGAAGGGCCATTGCGAGGCCACGACCGGCTTGAAAGCCTCACAGCACCTCTACATGCTGTTGCAAGGGAGGTCATATCCCTTCCGAAGGTGTGTAAAGCGTCACCAAGCTCCCAACCGTATTGTCATTTTATGAAAAACTGAGCTCTGGATTGTTGGGGCTTCGGTGTCCGAGCTTGGCGGGCCAAATCCCTGCAATTTGTAGAACTAGTGTCGGCGGATTCAATCACCGACATCATTTTCGCGAATTCTGGAGGTGTAAAGTACTTGCACGCAACGTCCTATTCAGAAGCTTGGGTGTGTCCGAGCATAGTCTTCCACGGACCGGCGATGGCAACGACGATGAGAGGCTTCCTGCGACTGGGGCTTCGGCCTCCAAACTTTCACTGGTCATCCTCTGGGCCACTGACGGCGTGCAATCTCTCAAGACCGCTTCATCTGCTTCAGACTCATCTAAGATGTACATTCACCACCTCTAGCTGCCAATGGGCCGCGAAGAAATCTCGTCTACCTCACAGCGTGTCAAGCACTGCTTTCAAATCAGTACTACCATACAAGTCTCCGTTCAATGCGTACACGGAGCAGTTAGCGAACCGAGCTTCCCCAACCCTTCTTTATGAGGCACCATCCCATAATTTCTACAACACTGGATGGCTTCTGATGGGCGCCTTTTGTCTCACTTGGGCGATCATCAATTTTAAACACCAATATCTTCATCCTGTGGAGGGTACACCAAAATTCATACCATACATGATGGGTGCTGCTTGTGTAGGTATGATGTTTGGCGCGGGATGGTCGTTCTCGAAGGTGAGTATTTCTTCCTTAATATATGAGCATATGCAAACTGATCGAGTAGCCCGGGCGAATCATTCGCACTATAACTGCTATTCCGTCATCTATTGGCTCTGGGCATCGTTCTCTAAGACTGCAGATTGAGCATACACCCCTGCTACCTGGCAAGCAAATCAAGTCTCTTCTAGTGGCTCCCAGCGATGTGGAGGCTTCGGATCGCATTTATGGCCACGAGGCTAAGCGATCTGAGGCCGAAATGGCAGAGATACGTCGACGTCAGGACCACATGCGCGAACTTGACAGAACTAGGATCATGACAAGACCGTTCAGACAAGCTAGATACTTGTCGTGGAAAGGATTTGTAGGGTTTAGGAAATTTGTAGGCTCAGAAAATTTCATCTATGTAAGGATTAAGGGCAAGAACGGAGTGTGGAAGCTTGATAGGAATGCGGCCTGGTCATTTGAGGAAGGTAAAGCCATTGATAGATTGATAAAATGTACCCCATCTACACATTAGGCCTGATTTCTACGCTCTGACACTCAACAACACGCTACGTACCAACCGAAGCCTTGCTAATTTACAAAACACTTCCAACACCGCGTTCGCTTCTGCTTGCATGTAAGCTCTCTTACATCAAGTAAATCCTATACGTTTCTGTGAATCAGCTTTTGCCATCCAGGGGAATTCTCATATACTGAGTGATTTCCCATAAATAAAGGCTTCAGGAAGTAGCCAGATTGCTTCGTGGTCTCCCTTCGGTGGAAATTGAAAGCGGCGAGGAGATAGAGCTTAGGCGTTGAAGCTCTCCGTAAGTTTTCAAATCCCTGTCATGGCTCCTTGTTCATATTAGGGTACTTCAGACTTGAGTCTACAACCGCTGACATTTGGCAGTCAATCAAACCAAAGCTAATGGAGCCCGAACAATCGAACACTCGGGAGTCTCGGCTAAGGTTAGTAGCTACTCCGATATGATTTCCTTGCTTTTCTAAGTACTACTGAGCAACATGAACCTCAGCGTTTACCAGGAGCGACCGGTCAAAGTCATTGTTGGTATCGACCCAGATACAACAACATGGTACATTCACCGTGCGCTGTTAACCAAATACTCACCATACTTCCGTGCTGCCCTTGCAAGTGATCGATTCGCCGAGTCAAGCTCCAATACTATATCCTTGCCAGATGATGACAGCCACGCCTTTGAAGCCTTAGTATACTGGGTCTACAATTATGCTGGAACTAAGAACGGATTCGTGATAAAAGACTGCTTGAATAGCGTTAAAGCCTATTGTCTCGGTGACAAATTCGGGATGGCACCTTTCAAAAATGATATGTTGCGAGCACTCGCCAGAACGAATAAACCCAAAGTCACGATTACTCCACAGTCGGTCATCTATGCGTTCGAACATACTACTAGTGGCAGCGGTCTTAGGACAATGCTTACTGACATTCTTGCAACGTCAATACAGGATGGAACTATAGTACTGAACGGGAACAATGCGCGCAGCTCATCCGACGGGTTTGCGGATCTAACCTGGCCAGAATTCTTCGAAGGTGGTGGCGAATATGTTTCAGCTGTGTTGAGCAGATTCGTTGGGGGCAATGCTGTCAAGTGTTGGACAACTAAAAAAAGTAGTCATGTCGAGGATGTAGAAGGGGAGAAGGCTACAGCCGGAAAGCGTTGGGAATTTGATAGTACTCTTATGAGCACCTGAATTACCCGATAGAAGAGTCAGAAGCTCTTTAAAAACCTCAGGGGCATTTCATAGGACTCAGACACATTCAGGGCATGGGCGTTGATATAGATTAATTGATGATCTCAGCACACCCAAGCATACTCCCTGCCTAAAGGCCTGGCGGTTGTTGCGACAAGTATGCACGACAGCACAGAAACAATTTATGGATATTCCGTGACAGCACTCACAGCAATGAAGATAGATTCAACTGATTTCCTACACCCAAGCCTCCATCCCTATTTGGCGCAATTTCAGTAACACAACAAGACGTCGTGAAATACAACCTACACATAAGAAGCTCGTTCGAGAAAAAGAATTCTCGATTCGTTAGTTGTTGAATCACACCTTTGCTCACCTCTCCTTCCTTTGTAAACAATAACCCCTGCTTAATCAAACAAAACAAAATCATCTTATCATTATATGAAACACATATTATAATAGCAATTCTCATTTCATCAAGTTCGAAAGTCATAACAATCTAGTGCACAGTGTCACTAAAAGTTCTGATGGGGTTTGCGGACTTGGTTAGAGGGTATTATTCACTGCAATGTCTCAGGGGATTTATCTTTTTGACTTTTCAGGTTAAGGATTTGAGGGTTGGTCCGAATCTTGTTATTATAAGATGATCTTTTTGAGCTACTTTTATGTTGACAAAACGGGATGTTGTGAGGCTACAACTCGTTGCTCCAAACAGAAGAACAGAAAATAAACAGAACGACGAAAAACCAAGCCGTGAATCGTCCCATCCACATGTCTTTTTACACATGTCTATACGCAACACACCTCAACCCTTCACTTGGCACCACATTTCGAATCCTATAGCTGGAAGTGCAGCAAGCGGCCAACGGCACGCTCTCTCCTCCGGCTCAGAGGTCGCGATCAATGGCCCCAGAGACCACCCATTGCCTGTCTCCTTCAGTGGTGGAGCCTCTTCCTCCGTCGAATCTTCCACGTCGACCACAAGATCCCGCGTTTTCTTCCACTCCGCAACTTCAGCACCGTGCTTCGACATTTCTGGACTCGACGGCGTGCTCATAAGCCAGTTATATATCTCCTCGGGACTGTCTGCGCGGGGAAAGGGCGGTGGGTGGCGAGGCGGTGTGCTATGGCTCAAAGAAGGATTTCCAGGAGGAGAACTGGAAAACGGCTTGGGGACGACGGGAGGCATGGAAGCCGAACGGATAGTTCCAGATGGAGAGTCTCCAGGAAGAAAAGCGGCGTTGGCCATGCTTGAGGAAGGAAGGCTCAGGAAATTGTCACCGTCTGGCATGCTGGAAAAGACAGGCGCAAGAGGATTTAGCAGGGCACTTCCAACCTGACCATTTCCAAACGGAGCAATCGCTCCCGAGAACCCGTCGTTGTTGTAGACGGTCAAGCCATTGAGCACCATACCCGCCGGCACAGGAGCCAAATCTTTGCCATCCAGGCGCAGAGTCTTGACATACTCCAGCCGCAATAGACGAAACGGCGATCCAACGAAGTGGACCCTGACCATATGCTTGTAAAGGCCCCTGAGGCCTTTGAGGTTGACCTGGACTTGCCACCCCGGATTCAGCGATTGTACGTACTCGCGAACCGCGCTGTCGCTCTTGTGTTTGATGTCCTCGAACATCTCCTGGAACTCTGAGCAATTGTTCAGGTCGAAAGCTCGGAGCCTCAAGCTGTTCTTGATGCTTTGTTGTACGTCGCGGAAGTAGAACCCTGAGAAGAGCACGATGGGTACGGAAGATGTTTTGCTTCCATTTGGAGCGATAGCTGGCTGGATATATCTCTGTTGGTAAGCCATATTATCTGTATGCTTGACTAACTGAGCGACTCGATGGATGAATAGTTGTGAAGGTGAGATAAGTGGGAGATAGAAGACGTAAAAGCTTTCGAAGTTTCTTTGATTGAGAATGTCAAACGGAAGACTGTGACTGGAAAAGTAGAGCAGCACAATCTTAATATACATACTCAAGCAAGACGAAAATCCGCCATCAAGAAAAGCCCCCCCAAATTCGGACAAACGCTGAGCAAATTAAGTGGACCCATGGGTTTTTCCAAAGTGGAGTATAGACGTCTCGATTTGTAGAGGCTGCGCTACGATGTCAGAGCACCTTACAATCCGAAGGTGATGGTTTGACCGATTAGGCATGGTTGGGATTAAACGACGCAAAAAAAGACTCAAAACCCCCAGCAAGAGAAAACATCAGAACGGTTTGACTCATTCTTTCTTTTCAAAGTGGAGAACGTCAAATCCCTCGGGTTACTGAAGGCGAAGCTGCTACGTCGGTTATCCTTGCAGTTGGAAGGCGATGGTTTGACCGATCGGGCATGGTTGGGATTAAGCGAGTCAGACCTTCCACATGTGAGCGTTAGTTTAGAGAATTCTTTGGATCAGATAACATGATCGTGCTCAGCGTCGTTGTGTGTTATTAGCGGTAATGTACAAGTAAATTACCATTAGAGGCCTAGCTGTAGAGCCACGCCGTGGAAGACTAGCTGGAAGTAAGATCCAGAGTACAAAACGCATTTGAACGGTATATCCTATCCTACATCCACCAAATCTACTGGTATTTACGCAGCTGAGAAAAGGTTAGCGTCAAGCTCATCCACAATATCAAGATAGCGAAAATACCCACATCCAGCGTCAGCGCCTTGCTAGAATTCGCTCCCTGATCCCTATAGATCCCCACCAACGCCTCACTGTTCTGGAACAGCCCCGTCTTCAAACTAATGACAATAAACTGCATCCCTGGTCCCGCATGCTCATGGATGTAGTTGGCAATCTTGGCGACATTTGCATTATCCAGCGCGGCGTCGACCTCGTCGAGGACGAAGAATGGCGAGGGCTGGTAGCTGTGGATGGCGAAGAGGAGGGCGAGTGCGGCCATTGTTTTTTCGCCGCCGGAGAGGTGTTCCATGTCGCGGAAGCGTTTGAGGGGGGGCATGGCGTGGTATTTGATGCCGTCGAGGTAGGGCTCGTCGCCGTCTTCCATGTCGAGGTAGCTGGTTGGTTGTTAGTGATAAAGGAACTTATGTGTGGGATTTGGTACGAACGCTTGACCGCCCATGGGTAGATTTGCATCTCTAGTAAGGTCTCGATAGATAGGACCGATTTGCTCGGAAATGTGCGAAAACGCTTTGCTAAAAAGCTCGAAACGCTGCTCCTTCACTTCCTGGAAGTCGTCCTTTGCCTTTTTCGCTCGCTTTCTTGCATCTTCGAATTCTTTGTCGGTTGTTTTGAGCCGGTCTTGGACCCCTTCGAGTCGTTCGATAGCTCGCATGTTTGGCGCCATGTGTTCGAGTTCGCTGCTCAAGGTTTTCACACGGTTTTGGAGTTCTTCATCCAGCTTGTCGTCGTTACTCTGTACCCACTGTCAGCATACTGAAAAATAATGCCCTTCGGGGGGGTTGCCATCCGAACATGCTTACCTCTCGTAGGTCCTCGTCAAGGTCATCAAAATCGATTTCTATGCCGTAATCCTGGATGGCCGAAGGGCGTAACGTGCTTGCCTCTTGATCCTCGTCCATGTCCATCGCATCAGGATCGCCTTGAAGGACATCATCGATAGGAAGTTGGTCCAGCCCCCTAGAATCCTCTTCTAAAGGTACGTTGATATCTTCCAACTTGCATCGTCGTAGAAGTGTATATCTGCTGGAGGCGTTAAGCTGCCTCTCGGACTCCAATCCAGATATTGCTTTCAGTGTCCCTTCAAGGCTCTTGCTTCGCTTCTGCACTTCTCGTCGCGCATCGGCGACCTTCTCTGCCTTCTTTTCGGACCTTCCTTTCTGCTGCGCTAGTTGCTCTGTCATTTGATCAAGCTCTGCACTGAGGGTGTCAAGCTCATTTTGCGTGGATTTCTGTTCCGCTTCGAGCTCTTTGATCAGAGTCTCATCTTGCCGGGCGCGGTCCCTTAGTACCTTGATACGATTCTCTGTCTCCTGCAGCTGCTGTTGCTCGTAGCTGATCCGGCTCTGGAGGCGGCTTTTCTGCGTACTGAACTCCAACTTCTTCTGAGCTGCCTCTTGCTGCAATGTACCTTGCTGAGCTTCGTAGTTTCGGATATTCTCATATCCAAGGCGTTCGCAAAATTCGGCGAAAACATCATCCTCGACCTCGCTAACAGCATCCTTGAGTTCATTCAGATTGTCCTGCAGATGCCTCAACTCCCGTAGCTTTTCCTCATACTTTGGCTTCGCTAAGGTTAACTCCTGCCGTGCATGAGATAGCTCTTTCTGCTTGCTAGCTAGATTTCGTTCATGCGCTCTGATTTCATCCTTCGCATAAGCCAACTTTTGCTCAAGCCCTATCAGCTCCCCTTGCAATACTTCCTCCTCGGATGCACCACGACGAGGCTCTGGAAGCGCACTCAGCTCTGCTACCAACTTGTCTTTGAGCTTCCTCAGATTCTCCACTTCGGTATCCTCCCATCGCCTCGCGTCCCCTTTGCCCAACTGACCTCCTGTCATGTTTCCTCCTTTATGGATGATCGATCCATCCAGAGTTACAGCCTTCACATCGTTGCGCTTCTCCCAACATATGTGCTTAGCGACAGCCAAATCATCGCAGATGATCGTATTACCGCAAACATAAGACATGGCACGTTCGAGAGACTTATCGTAATTGATCGCGTCTATCGCTAATCGGCTACCCCTATGCATGCCTTTAAGATTTGAGTTGATCGCTGTCCACTGGATTGTATCAAGAGGGATGAACGTCGCTTGGCCACGTCGTTGATCTCGCAGATATTGAATGCAATCTATGGCGGTCTTTTCATTCTCCACAATGACGGCATCGAAGTTGCGGCCAAGAACCGTGCTAACTGCAATTCCGTATCTCTTCTCAATGGGCTTACACAACTCGCTGACTCGACCTTTCACTCCGGGGAAATTGCGCTTTAGGTCGGCTATGGTAGCCTTAAGCCGAACCTCCTTCTCATTCTGCTTTCTCCCATCTTCGGCTTCTAGTAGTCTGGTTAAAACTTCCTGGAGCTGTTCGTCCTTCTCGGTCCTAATCTGAGCTAAGCGAAGTCGTTCCGAGGTTTGTTCGTTAAAAGCCTTTTTCTTTGCATTGATGTCTTTCGTGGTCTGTTTGATCTGATTATTGATGCTATCCTTCCGTTCACCGGTTTCGCCAAGTTCGCCCTCGAGTTTCTGGCTCTGCCATTCCGCTGAATCTACCTTGCTCTTCAAGCTGTTGACAGTCTCTTCATCAGCTTTCTGCTGACGCGCTGAATTGTCAACCTTGATCTGATCAGCTGATGTTCGCTTGTTGACATCCTCTTTCAGTCGGTTGTACTCCTGAATGTCAGCCTCGCTCAGTTCTCGACCTTCCTGCTCAGCAAGCTTCTTCCGGTCAGCCTCCCATTGAGCCTGCGCCTTCTCCACTACTTTAAGATCCTTAGTCGATTGTTTGACAGTCGACGAGTGACTATCTCGTTCCTTCGTGATGTCAGCAATGCGCGTGTTGTACTTCTTGAGGTTCTTGTTGGTGATATCGATCTTCTCCGCTATAGGAACGAGGCTATTTTCTTTTGCTTCAATTTCTTTCTCTTTCGTCTTTATGTTCCTTTCGACTTTGCCGACCTCTCGACTCGCTTTCGCTTGGTCCTTCTTCGTTTCCTCCAAGGCTTTATCGTATTTCTCAATACCTCGTCGTTGCTCCTTCAGTTCCTCCTGATGCTTCTGGATCTCCACGCCAGACTCTTCGATGACGCGTTGAAAATGATACAGTTTCCAAAGAATATGAGTCACAATAGCCTGGTCCCTCTCATCGGCCTTCTTTGTGTAATTCTCGGCTTCCTGCTTTTGCTCTTGGTATTGCTTGACTTCTGAATTGATGCCTCTCCGCCGATGGAGATTGATGTTTTGATTTTCCAGCGCCTCATCTTGAATCGCTTTCAGCCTCTCATAGTCGGCTTTATACTCGAGACTTCCAGATATTTGTTCGATGAGCCGTGTCAGATCACGCGGTGACTGAGAAGCGATAGCCTCAACATCTCCTTGAAAGACAAGGAAATTGCGCGCTTTGATCAGGATGTTTTCTGCTTCTAACGCTTCGTTGTATTGCTGGGCAGTTACCACGCGTTCGTTGATTCGATATTCGCTAACACCTTGATTGGTGATTGTGCGCTTCCAAAGCTGCTCATCTCCAGCGTCATCCTCGTATACTGCCATAACCCAAGCGCTCTTGGGGTCGTTACGCTCTTGTGTGCTATTCTGGGTACCTTCGTCTCCGGAGCCCACGTCTCCATTCGCGTGACCGTTGACACCGTTCTTCGTCGCGGATCCATCCCCATTGATCGTAGATGTTCGTAGTACTCGGCCACGGAAGACTAAGTCTCGAAGGTGTGCTGAGCGTAGATGAGATGATTTAATGCCGAGTACAAAAGATATCGCATCCATACTAACGTCGCATTAGCTTCACTCTGTCGCCTGGGTTTACAGCTTACATACGAATTAGATTTCCCAGAGCCATTGGGACCAATGACAGATGTGAAATATGAATCCCCAAGTAACAACGTATGATGGCCCTTGTACGACTTGAAATCTTGGAAGCAGTCAGCGCATCGAATCCAGTCAAGCATAGCTACTCTACTCACTGTACAATTCAAGGCGAATGAGCTTGCCCATAATGGCAAGATCTACTGTCGCAGAATTAAGAGGCGCGTGTGTCTATATGATAAATCCCACGTAGAATTGATCAACGGGCGACCTTGGCACAGGATGTGGTTGAAAGATCGTCCACCGGTACATGGTATTGATACGATAATAACTGAAAAGCTTCCAACGTTAGTAACACGGTCGAGGATGCCAAATCGTGACATGTCGCGTTCAACGCGCCAATAGTTAGGGCTAGATCTCGGCTAATTACCGGCAGAGAACGGTGAGTCGGCGATAAAGTGAACCCGCTACCCGTGACCAAACCTTTGTTGGTAGCTCTGAAGGGAAAGCAGCCAGTCAGCATTCGCATCTTGAACACGATCCCCAGATGCCCAAGCAACTGCTTCATTCCCCTCACTTATCTATACTTACTGCTCATACACAACAGAATCGCGACTCATACGTGGGGTATCACGGGGTCCGTTCGCGGCATTGTGGACCACATCAGATAACGTGAGTCTGTCAGTTCCTTCCGCATCCTGCAGTCTGGTCTTTACCTTAGCAACACCTCATATGCCTCCCCGTCCCTCGAGAGCGTATCTTCAGATCCAAAATCTCAGATACTGACGGCCTGTCATGGTAGTTCTCGCTCTTCAACGATTCGGGACACGGTCCAAGTCATTTCAGTCGAGACACCACGAGCTAGTTGCGTTTCGGGAGCACGTCCGCAACATGTCTGACCCATCAGGTTTGCAAAGGACTGGATCTGACCCTATCCTCTTAAGTGATGGGCTTTCTCCGGAAATGGCGAGAACTTCTTCTACAAACTCATCAGCCATTGGCGGCTCGTCTGCTTCGGGCGGTAGGACTCCCACGTTCTCATCCTCACCTCCCAGTCCTGGTATACTTCCTAGGAATTCTTCGTTCTCTACGGCCAGCTCTTACCAAGAGGACTGGGAGGTCTTCCCTCCTTTGGATACTCTCACGATTTTTGACATCCTAGATAACCTTGCATTACCCCAGCGTCTGGAGAGATGGCAGAATAAACTATCAGCGCAGACAGAGAAAGTGCGTCGCCAGCGCGAGAAATTGAAGTCGACAAGTCTGAATGCCAAGGAACGTGTGGTGGAGGAATGGCGGCGACGTTTACCTCCACCAGATGAACAGCTTGAAAAATACCGGAAGCGTATGAGGGAATCTGTCGATCGTCTCGGCACTAAATGGCATGATATAAAAGCTGTAACAGCTCGGGAGAAGCTTTCCTTCATTGCTGGAGTTCTCAACATCTTCATCAGTGGTTACCTGATCGGAGCGTATCCAGAACTCTTCTATTACTGGTTTACTGTGCAGCTCTGCTACTTTATGCCCATAAGGTTCTACACGTACCACAGCAGAGGCTACCATTACTTTCTAGCTGATCTGTGCTACTTCGTCAACGCCCTCTTACTATTGTCGATATGGGTTGCACCGCGCTCTAAGAGATTATTCATCAGCACCTATTGTCTGGCCTACGGAAACAACGCAGTTGCGATTGCGATGTGGAGAAACTCTATGGTGTTTCACTCTCTGGACAAAATGACTAGGTAAGACCAGCTCTACTCTTAAATCTCGAGTTAACTAACGCTCTCAGTCTATTCATACACATCATGCCTCCGGTCACGCTACATTGCCTGGTTCATCTATCGACCGCGGAGTACCAAAAAGAGTCATTTCCGGCTATTCATGCCATTAAGTACAGCCTCCCTGATAGCAAAGAGCATTACTCTCTGTGGGCCATGATGATCTGGGCGACAGTTCCCTATGCTCTTTGGCAGCTGGCATACCATTTCCTCATAACAGTGAGACGACGAGAAAAAATTGCTGCTGGCCGGCCTACGAGTTTCACGTGGTTACGGAAGTCATACGCAAAAGCCTGGATCGGCCGACTCATACTCTCACTCCCGGATAACCTGCAAGAACCCGCCTTTATGCTCGTGCAATACTCTTATGCCCTGGGTACCATGATCCCTTGCCCTATATGGTTTTGGTACCGTTGGGCCAGTTCAGCTTTCCTTATGTCTGTGTTTGTCTGGAGTATCTACAACGGAGCAACGTTTTACATAGACGTTTATTCGAAAAAGTTCCAGATTGAACTAGAACAGCTAAAGAAAGATGTGTCGAAGTGGCAGACCAGTCCAGACACAAGTACTAGTCCGAGGTTGACTCCAAAAGCCGAAGATGACGCTGTGACTTCACATCCGCAAAGCATAGGGGATGCACTTGATCTCGGCGTATACGGCAGAAGCAAGAGTATTGACCATATACCAATGCTCGATTCGAAGCATGCGTTGTCCACGGGTTCGGACAAGGCAGATGAGGATGCTGTTTGTGAGAGGGGGTGAATTTAGCCGGGATGCCGTTACTGATTTACAGCGAGCAAGGCGTTGGGGGGTTTCCAGCTGTCAGTCACTCCTAGTTTGTTGCGCCCATGGCTGTGGTAGTATTCCTTTCTCCTGCGATTCCTTTCTTATGCATGATACCCAGTATGAGTAATTAAGCTTTTGTGAGGAAGGGATAGTGCTTGGATGCAGTACGGAATGTCCTAGTGTAGAGCAGAATATAATTCACTTTATATTCACCAAAATCTGGTGTTCCCTGCATCGTCTTGCACATGACTCTTCATAATGTCCAAAACACTTTACACGGCCGGAGTAGTCAACTAAAGGAATACTCCAGCAAGTTCAAATCTTATCTACACCAAAGGTCTGTCTCCTTCTGAATCCAGGCCTGCCGAGCATGGATATTTGCAGTCTACGTTCGTCTAGGAAGGTATCATGCCTATGTACCCCGCAAAAACCTAAAGATCTCAAGATAATGTAGGTAGGGGAACGAGGCCCAGCAACTACCATGTACCTGTGTCTCTCGTAGAAGGTAGAACTGGAACCAGCAGCCGGCGGTCTCTAAGTTTGTCACGCGAGGGTACCCCCCACGACCCCAAGATATGAACGCGCAATGCTGACGCCGACGGGCCTGGTTGTGTTGGCAGCAAGTGCTGGGGGCATTGGGTGGTTTAGTCCTTTGAGCTGGGATGATCTGTTTGGAGTTCAGGCATTTGGGCTGCTGAGAGTTGTCTCTCCTACCCAAGTACTTTCACCTTCTTCGGGGACTTTGCATCCCGGTAGACACGAATCTTATAATACCTAGATCAGCATGCTCATGGTCCATTGTCATGTCGATTTTCCTTACTGATTTTCACCCAGTCGCAATCCTGAAGAGTTGCACAGCTCTGACGTCGGCAAAACGCGGCTTATCCCCCCACTTTCGCTCATACTAAGCGAAGTATGAGCGGAAAACATAGATGAAATCTCTGCGATCTTTCAAGGTCCTTAGCAGGATCGTGGCCGATCAACATACAGAAGTAGTACACACTCCGCTCATAACGAATGCTGTTCGAACCGGGGGACACATACCGGGGGGTTCCCAAAGGTGGAGGAAGGATTAGAGTTGCCCAAGTTTCAGCACCAGGGGCCCACTGATCTGGATACAGAAACGGCATCTCGGAGGAAGAGCAAAGTGGAGGGGGCTGCTTTCGGCTTGACAGGTCAACATCTTAGGGATAATCGGATCATCTGACTGGTCTCAGCGTCAAACCGTTGTCGACGGTATGAAACGTCGGCATAACCGAGGATACCGTCCCACATGGTCCTTTACTCTCCCAAAAACCTCATGTCCCTTGGTCCGTGGGCGGCTTCCAAAATGCTGACTCAAAACATTGTGACTGTCGTCTGGGGTGCAAATGGTTCCCTCAAGATCGATTGACCAACGTTGCGTGGGCCGTCTCTTGATCCTCGACCATCTGAAATGTTTCTGTTGGTGATGACGGGCAAGGAAATAGAACGAGACATCAGCGGCACGTTCTATGGCTTATACGTGTACGTTGACCCCGGATGCTGGTCATAAAGAGACGCTGTACCCATGACGATGTTTCGCCTTTCTGGAAGCTGTTCCTTGAAGCCGCCCCTCCTACTGAGTTCAGTTCAATCTCCGTCAAGAGGGGCTTGCTCATAAGTCCTACGATGCATACTGATCAATGCTGTTGATCATGTTTTCCCCATATCTATAAATCAGGTCTACTGCTCTCCATACTTAATGGAAGCAACAGGCGCAACCACCTGATTTGTCTCCTTTCTATACTTCATTATTCTAATCCAACTTGAATATCACTTTCTACTCCAGACATAAATACCAAATTTCTGTGAAACATGTTTTCAAAACTACTTGCCACTTCGACCGTTGCTTTAAGCCTGGGCAGGGCCCTCGCTGGGGTTCAATTCGCTGGTGTCAATATCGCCGGTTTCGATTTTGGCTGTGGCACTGATGTACTTCCCTTATCTTTACCCGACATGGTTCTTGTCTAATGGCTCGTCTAGGGTACTTGTACGGTCTCAGGCGCTTATCCACCATTACTCCAATACAGTAGTAATCAGATAGATGGAGCTGGTCAGATGAGTCACTTCACGAAAGATGATGGAATGAACATTTACCGATTGCCGGTTGGCTGGCAATTTCTCGTCAATGACAATCTCGGAGGGCCTCTCGATCCAACTAATATCGACAAGTATGATGCGTTAGTGCAAGCTTGCTTGTCAACTGGCGCCCACTGTATCATCGATATACACAACTATGCTCGCTGGAACGGGCAGATTATCGGTCAGGGCGGGCCCTCGGACGATCAATTTGCAAGTGTGTGGGGGCAATTGGCAACAAAATATGCCGGTAACGGCAACGTCGTCATGGGTATTATGAATGAACCTCACGATAGTAAGACACCCAACTTTCTCTCAAGCCGATCGTACTAACTCTCGACTCCAGTACCCGACATGACCAGGTGGGCAAACACCGTCCAAGCCGCCGTAACAGCAATTCGCAACGCAGGCGCCGGGTCTCAATACATCCTCCTCCCAGGAACCGACTACACGAGCGCCGCCAGCTTCGCCACCAACTCGGGCCCCGCTCTCAGCAATGTCAAGAACCCTGACGGCTCTACTACAAACCTTATCTACGACATCCACAAGTACTTGGATAGCGACGGCTCCGGCACCAACGCCGTCTGTGTCTCCAACGAGATCGACGCCGCATTCTCCCCTTTAGCGACCTACCTCCGCGACAACAAGCGCCAGGCTCTGCTTTCCGAGACTGGCGGCGGCAGCAGCGATTCCTCATGCCTAAACAACTTTTGCGCCGCTCTGGACTACCTCAACCAGAACTCCGACGTTTACCTCGGATGGACTGCTTGGGCGGCTGGGAGCTTCTCAACTAACTACGTGCTCTCCCTCGTCCCCACCGACAACGGCGGCTCGTGGACGGATCAGCCTCTCATGAAGCAGTGCGTTGCGGGCAAGTTCTCGCCCAATGGTACAGGCAAGAGGCAGGTTAGGTGGAGTGCTTGAACCTGCATGATATGGATTTCATTTCATCTGATAACGCTCCCAAATTCAGCGTCTTGGGCATGTCCGGAAAACACGGATCAGGCATTGTTTCCAGTTGACGTTGGCGTGGTTGGAAGACCACGGGTCTAGAGTAGTGATAGTGAACAACCAGAAGAAGTTCTTCACGCGAATGAAAATTCTCTGACCTCTAAACCAGCGTTCTTGAAGCGATGTAGAATAACGAGTTTGACAGATTAACCAAGCTCCCTTTACTTTTTCTCCTTTACGAGAGTTCGTCCGAGCGCGTCGTTGATCTTGCATGGATTTTGAAGGAGTGGCTCGTGTACAGCTTCTACTCAAGACACTTATCACCTATTCTATCATATACCGTAAGGTAAGTTGAGAGATTACCTTAGGGTTATGACCTTGGACGAGCTACAGTAAGATGGTCTTGGCTTACTTAGATGCTCGGCTAAGGTAGTTTTGACAGTGGCTGCAAGGATTGAACAAAACCTTCTGAGTTGAGAAAAACCAACTTCACATACGCAAAAATGCACATGCTGTGTTCTTTTCACCGTCAATGATACTCATAATTTATTAATTAATGCGGTTAAGCAATTGTATTCATTCATAGTTGTTGTTTGACGTTACTTTTGTATAAGTTGATCAAAACATGATCAAAATACATCGGCGAAATTTTGACCCGGCGCCGGCTTCGAGAAAAGTGCTTTGGCCTCACCGGCCCAGCCAGCCCTGGGCTTTCAGGGCTCGTCTCATATGTATGTCCCTGGGCTTTCAGGGCTCCCAGAGCTCCCAGGGCCCAACTATTTTAGGAGATTTCTTTAAAACTTATTAGTGGGGATACAGTCAAAGCTGGCTATAAGGAAGGTGGCAAATCGGCTCTCCAATTCCGTAATCAACTGCATACCTGGTAACTCTAGCTGCTTCTTTCAACACCCTCATGACATCGATCTTTCGGAACAATAAGTGCGAGGCACCACTGCCATGCGCCCGTTCAAGCAGGAAATGAAAAGATTGTTGAACCAGCTTCTACAACTAAGCCGATGCAGACTCTTTCGCGTCGACTGATACTGAACCTGAAGGTGAGGCTCGTTGAACAAGTTGAGCTGAAAATCTTTCTATGAAAACTACAGAACACGACTGCAACGTCGAAGAAGAATTGAAAGAATCGACATTAGACCATTAAATATCAAGCTTCGATGGTGACATGCTTGCTGGTACTTAGGGAGTTGCTAGGTTTGTAAAAAGAGAGTTCGATTTACGAATGGCTTTTTCTTTTTTGGATGGAATAGAACGTGGCGGTGAAGAGTAGTAGAAGCGACAGGAATATGAAATAGGCACAACGGTCGTGTTTTGTCAGATGGCGACGTTCTCATTTATCTATCACAGTCAACAAGCTGATGCCATATGAGTATAGAAACTTCGCAACAACGTTTACCCGCGTAGTAGAAACACAATGTCATCAGTGACGCAGTACACCTAACCAGAAACAAGCACCAACCCTCAGTACACTAATCACTCATCTACTCTTTCGTGGCCCTCTATCCTTTGGAGAATGCCAGCATTCTACCCTACGCCCCCGAAACCTTGAACCCCCCAAACTGCAGTCTCTGAAACACCTGCTCGGGATCATACTCCCTACTCGCCTCCTTCAGCTTTCTCAAATTCTCAATCCCGTAGCTCGTCAGCGGATTCTGCACCTCGTTCGCATCATTCTGGAAAATATAGGGCAGAAGCAAGCCCTTGGCTTTGGCAAGCTGCTGCAGTGTACTTTGCAGGGTGTTGATTGCGTTCTGGGCGGGCTTTTCGTCGGCGGGGAGGGTGAATTGGGCCACCGAGTTGAACCCTAAAAGGTGTTGGATACTGATGTCGAAGAAAGGTGAGGAACTTACAGTTTTGTTTGGCAGCAGAAAGACCCAAGGGGTTGCCGCCGCGGGCTTTTCCGGCCGCGACGGTAGCGCGGCCGATGGGTTGGATCACGAAGGATTGGTCGGCGGTTTTGGAAGAGGTGAAATTGGAGACGGTTAGGTAGCGGGTGAAGGCTTGTTGGTAAAGCTCCAGGTCGGTTTTTACGGTCACGCCGACGATATCGCGGCTGTGGAAGGAACGTTTGTGAGTGTTATATAGAAGTGTGGGAAGAACGGCTTACGTGGCAGCTGTTGTGTATAAGAAATTTAAACCCTGGCTGAGAGCATAAACAGTGCCATTCGTTTCGGGGATGAAGGAGGATACGGTTGTCAAAGGGTAGAAAGCCTCGAAGACTACGGGTTTGGGTATCCAGCCGGCGTACATGAGACCGATTAGAATGGTGCCGTTAGCAGCCACCCAGATAAAGTCGGCGTTGGGATCGTCTTCCATTAGAGTTTGGGTGTGGATGGTGGCTGCTAATATTGCTTTGTAATCTGACTGATTGTACAGATCAAATTTGTACCAGATATGGTGGAGAGGGACTGTATAGAGATCGTAGCGAGTGATGATACCTGTAGACTCCGTAAGCTTAGTATTTTACCTATTGCATTGTGCAATGAAGATTTTACCATAGTTTGGTCCTCCGCCCTTTAGGGCAAAGAAAAGATCACTTTTTGAGGTAGCACTTGCTTGTATTACGGTCGAGTTTCCAAGAACGATCTGATCCGTAAGTTTTAGTTGGATCGTCCAAAATTTGACCATAAGCAACACACCTCATAACTCTTCACATTATCGCAGCCAAGGCCATACAACGACGGAATATAAGGTAGTCCTGGGCTCAACTTAGCCATTGAGTAAAGACCAGCTTTAGGAACCAGATCTTGGATTGCGTAGAATATATCACGTACCTCCTCCTGTAAGAAAACCACTAACTGCTGGCACAGGACTTCTGCCACCAATGGCAGATACACCATAAGGATCAAGATGGTTATAGACCTCTCCCCAACGAGCGCCAGGCCCGACGATTACGGATTTGTGATCTGCACTAATTTGCAGTGCGTTCATGTTCCCGACATCGATCAATACCCCTGATCCATCGATGCTTCCAAATCCTGGATTGGGGTTGAGACCTCCACTACGAACAGCAAATTTACTGCCAAAAAAGTTGACAATCCTAAGAATAATGGCGACGTCCACAACGTTATGCACCTCCGTAATGCAGGCGGCTGGAAGCCAGCAGTTTTGTGACCTGAGCACTCTAATGTTAGCCGAGGATTTGCCAACTTAAAGCCGCTCTAACAGCCTAAGGCGATTGGGGTAGAATTTACCAGTTCATATCCGTCTCGTTAACATAAATAGGGCTTGAAGCATCCATGTACTTGCTTGACCCAAAGACGATGCGACTGATTCGACAAGCAACATTACTATGGCTGTCGCGTCTGTGACTATTTTCGGCTAAGCTATCAATTGGAGTAGCTTGACTCTCTATTGTGCTAAGCATTAGAGAGGCATTGTAAGCAGCTTGAGTATTTTTGAGTCTTTCCAAGACTGCTACTAATTCTGATGAAAGCGTTGAAGCTCTGGCTGTCGACAATTGCGAAGGAGAGGCTGCGATACTGATGGCATCTACCAGTAACAACAGTGTAAGGCATTTCCAAAAACCGTGGAGATGGTCAAGAAGAGGCATAGCGAATTGAAAACACAGCTGACACGCCCTTGAAGGAAGTTCAACGAAAGTGTGATTTGAAGGAAGGAGAGAATGACGTTGAGTGCAGAAAAACCGAAGCAAAAAACAGTATTGAAAGAGCAGAAGCTTTATATCATCTTAGGTCTTTGAGGGTGCGCCAGATTATAACACAGAGAATTTGGTGTCTGCAGGATCATATCTGCTGAAACCAGATGACGCTGTGACTATTCCTAGTTCCTTCCGAGGGCGTAGTGGAGGCATAGTGGAAGCACAGCCCATAAAGTCGTAATCCATAGCTGAAGACTCTTAGCTTATCCTATGTCACTTGAAACAAACGAAGTTGGGGGCTTCTGGAGGTCTTTCTTGGAGCCAAGCATGGAGTGGCATGTGTTGCATGTTTAAAAATCTGTGCAACCAATAGCATAAAAGGGTGATCTACGGCAAGAATGAATGCTTTGCACTCAATTGTCAGTGTTACCAGATCCTTGGAGGGATGACATTCCTTACCTCGTAGAGAGACCGTCACAATTATAGGTCTTCAAAATTGTCATCTTTTGGTGTCCTTTGGTGTCCTTTTCTTAGTTCTGAAACTTTGCACCCTAAGATCCGACATCAGTAAGGTACTCCAAAGCTTGTATCAACCCGTTTCGGAAGTAGCCATGCCTAGGTATTCTAGTTTGACCAATGGAATACAAACTTCTACCCACACACCCATCCCCAGCCAGCTTCGGCTTTGAGTTCAATGCAAGGGATGTTTAGGAGATTTGTCAGGTCTAAGGTGGTGCCATCGAGATACAGCCTGTTCTAGAACATCTTCGTGATGACTTGTGAAAGGGGAGAGCTCGCCTGGGTTCGTGACGTGTGTCAGTATAGAAATAATAGCCAGAAAAAAATCGTATTGCCTTTTCAGATGCCAAGGCTCGGGGGTATTTAAATGCCCGATTTACGCCATGAAACCACATCCCTGCTTCTGTCGAACATTTAGATCCTTTCGTTCGCAATAAGAACTGTTATTGGCCACTCGAGCTAAAAGATTTGTGGAACCTGGTCTCGGGTGCGGCTGTGCAGCGACGTGCGCCAGTCCGAGCCCTTAACGCCATTGATGCATACAATAGGATTTTATTTCACTCGCCTAGCGGCAGAGGTTCTCCTCGTTTAGAAAGTCAATGATACACACTTTTATGTTCCTTGGACACGAGAAGATCTTTTCCAGCCGTAATTGTTGCGTAACACACACCCATCGAGGTTGCGATTGGCAGTTGTTCACGAGACCCTGGACCATGTTGATGAGCGCACCTTCTTCCTCGGATCTTTCTCTTTCTCATCTGCAGCTAGGCTTGACGCTGTTTGAAGACTCACAACCTGCACATCTAGATCTATGCGCCTCCTTCCTGCGTCACTTGGATCATCCGATCACGTGCCATGATTCTCTCACCACCCCGTAAGAACGATCGTAGATGACGGAAGAATTGGGATAGTCTCAAACAAGGCTCCTTCTTCCCAACGCGGCACAGAACCGTGTGGAGGTCCAAATCTGTTCTATCGCAAACCTAGCGTGAAAGATCCATAAGTGTTTCCACATCCGTTTTTCTTTCAGCTCTTTGCCAAAAGCTCCTCTCATTTGAACTTTGTGCCTGTGTATCGACAGGAAAATAGTACATTGATCTTTCTTTCTATCTATCCATCCGATAATATTGGACGCTCGAATACGCTGCACAGTACCACGACATGTCTACATTAACTTCAGATCAGATTGCCTACCAGAAAGCCCACATCAGTGAAAACAGAGGCCCGGTATTAGTTGGAGTCGAAATAATTTTGATAGCTCTCTGTTCACTGGTACTATCCGCTCGTGCTTTCGCTAGAAGGATGACTGGAGTCAAACTCGCCGTTAACGACTACCTCGCTCTTGCTGCGCATGTATGGGTTCCCGTCCACTTGCATGTTTTGAGAGTCGACTGGCTCATAATTTGAAGGTTCTCCTGCTCGCGCTTGCCACAATTTGTTTTCTTCGTAGGGATATTCTTCTATTATGGTCAATGCTGGGGGTTATGTCAACTGATTCAGACTGCAGTCGCTCATCATGGGATTGGACGGCATGTTTTGACGCTTACACCAAAACAGGGGGTCACCATTGGCAAGGTATGTTTCTAGGAATCCCTAGTTGACGAGTGATGGACGATTCAACGCTGACTAGACCCAGCTGACATTGTCGCTTCAATTCATCTATTCTGCGTGTATTTGTTTGGCGAAAGCTTCCGTCCTCCTCATGTATCGTGACATTTTTACCCTCAGGGTAAGGTGGTTTAAAATTGGCTGGTGGACGAACCTTGCCTTGATCATCGTATATTTCGTCGCTATTACGATTGAGATCTGCCTTCAATGCCTTCCTCAGTCCGTTGATACGCTCTGGGATTCAAAACATCCTTGTTATCCGTCGCAACCACCACAAATGGTGTTTGGGATCCTAAATGCTGTTCTGGACTTGACGCTTTTGCTATTACCAGTACGAATGGTATGGGGTCTTCACATGCCTCGAAAGCAGAAGATCGCCGTTTCCGGTATCTTCCTACTCGGATTGATGCAAGATCATAAAGAATTCCCAGATAGCTTCAGGTTTCCAGCTAACCCTTTTGCAGCGGCTTCACCGTGAGCATTTTTAGAGTAGCTCTTATCTACGGGAATAGCAAGGCAGACTTTTCCTGTAAGAAATCCTTATCCGAAGTATCAAGAAAAGTCATGTGATCTTACGCATCTTGGTACAGACAGCTTCCTTAACGGGTTCATCTGGACAACTGCGGAGCCGGCTGTCGCGATTATTTGTGCTTGCCTCCCCATTTTGCGCCCACTCTTTGTAGGCGCTGTGAGCAAAAAAGGAAGCAATGGTGGCTATCAAACCTCGGGAAAGCAATATTCGAAGGGAGGTAGGTGGACGTCGATCAAAAGCGGAGACGATACCCGACGAATGCGTCCTGACCGTGTACCGGAGCGACGATTCAGGGAGGATGATATGCAAGTCCACGTCGAAGACGGAGTACGACTGAGCTACTCTATGGACGAACTGCCACCAGTACGATATGAAGCGAGAGCCGAGCACAATTTATGAACGTTCCAAGATGTTATTCGTGATTCTTGGCAACGAAAGAACTCGGGATATCGAGCAAAGAGCTGTTGATGAATTCATTGATTTTAATCTGATATAATGGTGCGTGTCGAATAGTCGGTCATAAATAAATAACTGGCAAACCACACATCGATGGCCCAACCCAATGGTAATATTGTTAGTACAAATAAGAAATCCTGTTTAAGTCAAGTCTAAAATTACATGTATGATTTGAACTCGGCAGCCAACAAGGCGCGAATAGATATATCTCCTGGTAGAACGGGTCCGATCACGATTTCGCATAAGCTCTGAATCGGATCATCTGCTTGCGATCCGGAGCAATCCTCTCATCGATATACGCATTAGACGGTCTCTGTGTTTGTCCCCCTGGGAATGAAATATCGTAACCAAGCAGTATCTTAATAAGAACGAGCTTGATCTATACCGCTGCGAAAAACCGTCCAGGACAAGAGAATTTGCCATATCCGAAGGCCAGATTTGTCGGAGCAGTACTTTGAGTAGAATGAACAAAGTTATTGACGGATAATCCAGTTGTAATAACCTTGGAAAATGGGACGCTTACCTGGTAAATTGATGACGGGTACTCTCTTGTGGTGAGGACTGCCGCAGGTTGTAAAAACGGTAGGGGTCAAATTGATCTGGATTAGAGTAGTATTGGGGATCGTTGGCGATTGAGGCAGTTGGCATGCTTATGAAAGTACCCGCTTGAAGAACAGTACCGTCAGACAAGGTAATGTCTTTCATGACCTTACGATTGAAGGACACTGGAGCTTGAATCAGTCAAAAGGTATCTCCCTATAAATTTACGAACAGTGCATTACATATCGAGGTGTACGATAGTGTACTCTGACATAGACTTACAAGATCCTGGATGATTCTTTCGCTGAGATTCTTTCAAGAAGCTGTCTAAGAGTTTCATGTCGTTAATGGCGGCTATGGTAATGCTACCATGATCTTTAAGTGCTTCGTCTATCTCGGTTCTCAAAGGCTGAACAATTTCGGGCATGGCGCATAGGTCAAATAATGCATGACAGGTGGTCGCCGTACTGGTATGTATTGAAGCCATGCACAAAAACAATATCTTTAACAAAAGGTGTTCAGGAGCCTTCTCCTTGCCCTTTGCCGAATCTGTTATCCATTGCAGTAGGTCCTGGTACTGGCTCTCTCTTTGAGAAATGGCCCGCTCCTGTGGGAGCGGTAGCAGATGTTTTTTTGCGATGCTTAGGCGACTCTTGATTCTCCGGCGAGAGGATAAGAACGGGTACACGAGTGGACGAACCAGCCAGTGGCGATTTCGAAGAATTCCGGCAAGTTGAAAGACATCTTGAGTGTAGCCAATGGAAGCCTCTAGCCACTCAGGGTCACGACACAATGGTGGACCGACAAAAACTCGAGCTATGGCCCTCGAAACAACACCAAGAAGAACATTGTGACCGTTGTATGAATGCCATGCTAGACGAAAATCCATTGTCAACACGTGTAAAAATGGTAGAAACTGTGCTTACAGGTAGAATTGCAACCACCTAGTTCTCCGTTCAGCGCATAGTCTATTTCCTCTGATATACTACGAATAGACCGCCCTTCATGCAGCAGAATCTCAGCAGCTGCTCCTTAAAAGCCACATCATGCACCAACCTAGAGTCTGCGTTAATTGAACTCGACATACTTCATTCTGCAGATGGCTCTCTAGTATGGTATCCACAGTCGTGTATTGACCCAGGTGTCTTTCAGACATTGCAATTCTTAGGCTTAGCTGGGTCTCTGGCAAACTTCGAAGCTCGTCACAATATTTTATGGACAAGACGACGCGCTCCATATCGGCTGTCTGTATCTTGAACATGGAATCTTTAAACTAGTAATTTAGAAAGTTAGGTTAGTCATCTTCGATTGTTATTTTTAATAATTTGCTCATACTTTAAGATACCCATCCTGCAATAGACGATAGCCGTTGGCGAGAAAATCAGCTCTCACTGCCATGATGTTGAAAATCCCTGGGTCTTTGCCAACCCTAGGAACCTCTAGCATATTTCCATGGTCAAAGAATCTTCCTATAAGCACAACGACAACGCTAACAGCAAGAACTTGAAGTACGAGGGGCAAAAAGGCATCGCCCAATGAGGTAGGTGCCATTTCACGGTCTTTTCCTTCAAATTTGTTTTTGTTTGAGTATTAGAGAGAGAAAGTCGAGCAGAATTTGCTTGAAGTACAAGAAGCGTAGAGACCTGAGGTAAGATACGACTAGTGACTCTGACAGACAAAGCAGAACGCCATGAAATAGCCGATAGCACGGTAAAGCCTTCTTTGTTAGTTCCAAGAGCGTTTCACTGATTCTTTCGCCATGATAAGGCCTTAGGGGCTATGGTTAGCGCTTTCGAGGCACATGTTGTTCCAAACAGGGAATACAACATCGGTCAAGTACAACGATTCACGTTCCCACTAGAGTCCCAATATAACAACTCTTGAGGTAAATAGCGTGGGCGGCAGACGAGAAGGGGTCCATAGGTTGGAGGACCACATTTCACAAAATGGCTAGGCTATTTCAGACAGCCAAACATTGATGCGCAAATTATGGCTGTTGCCTGGATTGACAGACGCATGCTCTCAACCCGTCGCAGGTTGACACGGATATCGATTCAATGGCCCAATCTTAATTCAGCTGTAGTAGCGGTGGCGTTGCAGTCGAAGTTGTGGTGTGGTACACCCTCGCCAAAGAATACATACCATGCGGTTCAATTAAACTCAGCTTCAAGGTTGCTGTGATTAGGGGTTACAGTTGGTGGGGGGTTGGAAAAGTTGAGCCAGGGCCGGAACTTTTTTTTTTGGATTCCGGCCCCGACTCAACTTTCTGCATATGCTAACCATGAGTTCAAAATTATTCCAACCCCGACTCAGCTTTCTGCATATGCAAATCATGAGCTGAAGAATTAATACTATATAGCTAAAGTAGTTAGAAGATAAACAGCAAGAGCGAAATATTGAAGTCGTGCATATGCACAGCTTGAGCGAAGCATCGAGAAAACAGCACAATCACAGATCATGCATATATCATGAATAGCAAGACGAGCAAAGATTCTTCTACATATGCTTAGCATATGCATTAAACATGCGAATTATGAACTCAACTTGTGACATTCTCATTCACAAGCTATCGTTCATGTTATCTTTGTCAGATCTTTCTTCTGCATTTTCTTCTTCATTCTCGTTGTTCTGCTCGTGATTTGCGATATTTGCATTGAGAGAATCTTGAGTTTCTTCTTAGTATATGCGTGACATACTCTTTGTGCTCAGTTGATGCTGCGCATATGCACAGACGAGACTTTGATGACCAGATGTGAATTTATTTGTGGCCTCGCTTAATGCTCTTGGCATATGCTTCGCATAGGGCCTGAGACTTTTCCAACCCGACGCCAGGTCTTGGATGTGCGGGGCATATGCCATTTTTAAAGTCCAACCCGACGCCAAGAATTTTTTCCAACCCCGGCTCAACTTTTCCAACCCCTCGACCAGCTGTAACCCGCTGTGATTACACTGTACTCGTATTTACGGGGTTTTCGCGCACACTGGGTTTCCGCGTACACTGGATTCCCGCGCACTCTAACCTAGAAAGGTTAGTTTTAGACAGTATCTAGTTTAGCGTGCGCGGAAACCCAGTGTACGCGGAAACCCCATGAATACGAGTAGCGTCTGTTACAACGGAATATAATACCACTAGCAGTGGCGAGGATGTTGCCTTAGCATACGTGTCTCATCTGAGAGCAGCAACAACGAGGCAAACATGGAGCTGGATGCAGGCTGCAGCTCAAGATTGCTAGATCTACATGACGGCTATCTCTCTAACCATTGATCCCGGGATTTTCTGCAGTCATGGCGTAGTGACGGAGCAATGCTGCAGTCCTTTTTCCGATCTGGTCATTGGCAATGCTACTGCTTCACAACCTGGTCATTCCTCTTCGATCCAGGCTATATTGTATTTTTGTTTTCTGGCTCACCGTCTCCAAATGCCGAGATTTGTATTTTGTTAAATGGGGCTCAGTACGATTATGGAAAGACAGAATACTTGTCTAGTAGTTGTATTTTCGGGTGGTTAGAGTAAGGAGATTAATGCCTCTTACACAGGGCTTAAGGCTATGTTGGAACTCCTTTTTCAGTCGATGATCGAGACGCCTCATCTATTGGCAGCATAAGATAGGCGAATTGATCAGTCTGTGCACAGGGGCCAAATTGAACCTGGCCAAACAAAACATTTTTCGACGAAACTATTGAGCAGATATGGATCCCATTTCAAGTCTATCTGATACACGTGAGCTCTCTCAACTTAAGGTGCAACCCAAGTGCATGACTTCACCTGCGGACTTTGTCGAGCCTAAAGTATTATATCATCAACACCAGACGTCGGCCGTCGACAGCAGCTCAACTTCAAGCAGTGTTCTGGAAAACTTGCACTCCTGGAACCACGAGTCCCTGCAGTACGAGACAGAACGTGTTAGTTTGTCAGTCATGTTATATTTGAATAGAGCTTATGATTTTTCAGATCATAAATGAGCCGTACTATTATCTGATCTCTCATCCTGAGAAAGACTTCCGTAAGCAGGTGCTACTTGCCTGCAACGCATGGCTGCATGTAGATATCGAATCCATCGGTATTATAGAGCGATCAATTGCAATGCTACATAATGCCTCCCTTCTGTAAGTATCGTTCTGAGCTGAACCCTCAGTTGGAGTTCTGTCTAGACAGAGACTTACTTGGGCACATTATTGGCAGCATCGACGATATCCAAGACAGCTCAAAGTTGCGTCGTGGCTCAACTGTCGCCCACAACATTTATGGGGTCGCGCAGACAATCAATAGCGCAAACTATGTATATTTTCAGGCACAGCAGCACCTAATGCATCTAGAATGCTGGCCACGAGCTATACAGATCTTTAATGAGGAGATGCTGAACCTCCATCGCGGCCAGGGCATGGACTTATTTTGGCGAGACACCTCAACCGTTCCGACAGAAGAAGATTATTTACAGATGATTTCCAACAAAACGGGTGGCCTTTTAAGACTGCTTGCCAGGCTGATGATGGCAATGAGCAAGAGCAACATCGACCTTGTGCCCTTTGCGGAAATGCTGAGATTGATATTTCAGATTCAAGACGACTACAAGAACTTGCTGAGCTCTGAGATGAGTGCGGCCAAGGGTTATTGTGAGGACTTAACAGAAGGGAAATTCTCCTTCCCCATCATCCACGCCATCCGGAACAGTGCGCCCGGGAACAGTGAGATTTTGCATATTCTGAGGAAGCGAACCGAAGACACGGCAATCAAAGACTACGCAGTCACCTACATGCGGGATGTCACGAAGAGCTTCGAGTACACGAAGACAGTGCTTCAAGGCCTACATAACCAGTTGAAGAAGATGGTGAAAGATATTCGTTCGTTCAACGAGACTATTCAGGGGATTTTGACTAAGCTTGCGATCGACTAGTTGTTTTGTTGTGTTGCTGATGAATTTGACGTTAGTGCAGAGTTTTTTGATATAGAAATATTCAACTCTGATGATCGCTAATGACTTTTCGCGCTTCTCAATGTCGTGATAGATAAGTTTAGAGATTAGAAAATCCTTTCAGCCCCCTAATCGAGGTACGATTGTACATATTAGGAAATTCTTTAGTGAACAAGGAAAGTGCGTAGGGTCTACCTGTAGCGCTGGTTCGAGTTGCCCGTTGTAATTAGGTGCGTTGGAGAGGTTTGAGCCTTGACTGTCTTCTCAACAGGGTATTCGCATCTGTCATGCATGATCAGCTAGTAGAAAACTTATACCTATTAAAGATTAATTTGTTATTAGTTAGCAAAATGGAAACAGTCTCAGAGCTACCAAGACATCTTGATGAATATTATTGATCAAATACAGCAGCAATAGAATCCTTCGGGGCCACTGGCACCTCGCAACATAGCCGTCATATAAGCATCTATCGCAGATTCAAACACTAGCTAACTAATGCCTCACAGTAGTCAACCGCACCTCGAATGGCTGTTTTTCGACAAGCATGTATGTTTTCTGGCTCGCCCACGCCATCACGCTTTTACCTTCGTTTGGAACCGCGATATCGAAGTTCCATAGCACGCGTGCAAGTATCAAGCGCATCTCTGCATACGCGAGATTCTTACCAATGCAAGAACGTGGCCCTACACTAAAAGGCTGCGAAGAGATTGCTTTATCTGATGCGAATTCGACGGGGGCGGAGGATAGCCAGCGTTCGGGGATGAAAGAAGTCGGACGAGCAAAATTTTCGGCAGAGTTCGAAAGGGTCCATTGAGGGACAGATACGTTGGTCTATTGTAAAGAATGTTAGTTGGTCCAGTTTAAACCGATATTGAGGATTTTAGGAGAGACTTACGTGCTCCGGAAGCCACTGTCCGCATACTGTATCACCTCCGGCAGGGACCACCCGAGGTAATCCAGCAGGAACTGGTGGGCATAAGCGGAGGCCTTCTTCAATGACGGCATTGAGGTAGGCCAGCGTTTGAAGTGAGCCGATGGTGATATTTTTCTCTTCCTGGAAAGAACCACGGATTTCTTGGACTAATTTTTGCAAGACTCTAGTGTTTTGTACTAAGTAATTTGTGATACCTGATAGTACTGTAGCGGTGGTCTCGCTCCCAGCCACAATGAGTGTGTTGAACGTAGATCGAATCTCATCGACAGACATCCCTGTCTTGTCGTTGTGTTTGAGGAGCTGGGACATGAAGTCATCACGTTGGGTCTCAAGGTTCATCCTGCGATCGACTCGGTCTACAACAAGCTGATAGTGATCGCGTTGCATCTTGAGGGCGCTTTTAGGTATGCATTTTCGAAGAAGAAATTCGATTGATGGGTAAAATCTGACGGTGGCGAGGTACGTGCTGACTTTGAAAAAATTGTATATAATGGCAACCCAGGGATGCAGCGTACTCTGCTGAAGACAGTCAAACGATTGACCAAGGCCAAGATCACCGATTATGTCGAAAGTGGTATAATTGTACCACTGCACAATATCAAGAACAGTTCCCTCGCTGTGAGTGTTCTGCGCCGTCCGTTCTCGGAGTCTTTTCATCAGCAGATCAACATAAGACTGAATCAGAGGTTCTTGAGTTCTCAAGGCTTTCTCAGTAAAGCTATGAGCCAGAACCCTACGCATGCGTGCATGTGCTCCCTCATCTTGGACATGAAGTAATGACGGTGTCTGGCCTTGTGGGGGACTCCACCAAACGGGGTTTTTAGGGAACGGCAAATGGCCTGGCCGATGGCCAAATATTTCGCTCCAAGCTTCACCCCTGGCAAAAGAGACTTCGTCGGGTGCAAGGCGGACGATGTCGCCGTATTGTCGGTGGATTTTCTGGACATCGTGGACCAGACTGCCTTTCCAGACTGAGCGGATGAAGGTCACCCGAGTTGCCGCCCAGGTCTTGGGGCCTGGAATCCTTGATAGTGGATGAAAGTAGAGGTTGTAGACTACCAATCCCAGTGGGTACTAGAGAAAGAGGAACAAGTGTTAGCCGAAGCTGCCTTGATCTGTGGACGAGGTCTGTCCATTCTCGTCGCAATCTGCCTGTTCAGCGTTCGACACTCACCAGAAGAATAATTCCAAGGGCTATGAATACTCGACTGGCGAGACCTGGAGCCTGATCCATTAAGGGTAGGATACTCATCGTCGCTAGGAGTTAGGTTTTGGCGGAGTTCAAGGAGGAGAGTATGATACACGGGCGGTGTTGTGATGGATTTCTTTGGCGCACCGCAGTTGAGAATGGCTGATGGCTTTGGCGAGCTGAAGATTGCGAACGATTAAAGGAGGCGTTGGGGCATTTCGAACAAAAGAGAAGGCGGGGGATGTGGAATACCTGAGCATACTTCACGCTGGCGAGGCTGAGTCGGAAGAAGTCTTAGAATACATGAAGCCGAAAGGAACTTCGCAATAGAATATAGGTAACCGAAACATACCCTGCATAAGGTACAGCGCCGCAACTGATGCCCCTCATGATTATTACAACTCTAGGATTCTGAGGTCTGGATTCTATTGTAGACCGCTTATAGATCAACGAGGCATCACCATTTCCCATTGTTACTCTGGAGCCTTGTCGTTTTCTATCCAAGTAAAACAACCACCGAGACAACGACTCGGTGGATGATAGTTCAAGGATGAATGCATGTTGAAGCAGTAGGAGCTGCAGTAGGAGCTGCAGTAGGAGCAGGAGGAGTAGTCGTTCAATTAGGAACATACCTTACCTAGGTAGTTGTTGCAGTGCCATTACATTGCCCGCTAGCCTAGTTGGGGCTAGCGTCAAGTGCGGCACAAAACCTAGGTAGGTAAGGTAGATAGGTAGGCAGCTTGCTGCTGTAGAAGACACACCTTTAGTCAATTATCAGATCTACACTTCATCAATGCATGAGACCTCCTTAAGGGAATCATTCTCATCGCTCAGCGCTCTATTCGCTAGTATTCTTTTGGTTGTTTCTAGCAATCAATTCAGTCCCTGGTTTCTATGTTTGATCAACACCCTTGCTGCTGGATCGGGAAAGATGTTGTCGTCTGCAGTCATATTGGCAGGCCTTCCCATTCCATCAAAATACTTGAACTTGTACTCTAAGAGAATATGTGAAAGGATCATCTTAATCTCGGCGGCGGCGAAAAACCGACCCGGACATGAGAATTTGCCATGCCCAAAGTGCAGCTCTGAACTCGTTGTCATAGTGAACTGATGTCGATTGGCTTCATTGGGATCGGAGCGCATGCGGTGAAACCGGAAACCGTCGAATTCGTCAGGGTTTGGGAAATTGATAGGATCCATCATAATTGGAGCAGAAGCCACGACAAAGTGGGTTCCCTGTGGGAGCAGTACACCATCCGATAGTTTCAAAGGTTCCATTGCCACGCGATTGAATGATACTATATCTTGTAAGTCTCTAGATTCTATCGACTGAGCATTTGCTGCGAATTCAAAGGACTTACAAAGATTAGGTGGGTTAAACCTTTGAGACTCTTTCAAGAAGCTATCCATCTTACGCATTCTCGATAGTGTAGATTTATCCAAGCCCTTGTTTGCGAGCAGGAGGTTTTCCACTTCTGCTCTTAAAGGCACCACATATTCTGGGTGTGCACAAAGGTCTAGAAGAGCGTGAGTAGCAGCCATAGTGGTTGTATGGATCGCTCCAAGAGTCAAAATAAGTTGCCTATGTGCGAGCTTATCAGGCTTCCCTTCGTCTTCGTTAGCGGCATCCATCATCCATTGGAGCATATCATCTGGCTTTTCGTAGTTTTCGATGGTTTCAGATTGCGCCTCGAGCCGCTGTTTGACGAGAGGTGTAATGAGCTGCTTTGCGCGCCGAAGGTTTTGGTGGACCCTGTAAGACGACGGAAGAAACCATACAACGGTAGAGTGCAAGAACTTGGGAAGCATACGCAAGGTCATAACGGTCGTGAAGACGTTCTCAGTGTAATGGACTGAAATATTAAGCCATTCATTGTCTCGGCATAATGGGAGCCCCACGAACATCCGTGCTGATATCCGAGCAATAACATGGAGGAAAGTATCGTAGACCGCCAGTTCAGTCCAATCATCGTCTTAATACTGGTCAGTTTCAGTCCTTGACATGGGGACGTTGTCAATGTTGCGCACCTTGAACGATCGGCATATCTAAGGACATGCCAAGATCATGCTCATACCGAATGGTGTTGTAGAATTTGCCAAGGTTTGGAGTGAGCCTGGTTTGGAGTACTCGTGTGTGTAAATCGCTTTCCAAGAGTAGATCCGTTGTCGAATATTTCCCAAGAAGATTCTGAGAGCAATCAGGAGCAAATCGCCGAGTTACTAGCTCATCCTCACCTTGATATGTCCTTGTATTGGGCTAGCTATTGATTCTGGTAACGCTCGAAGCTCGTCGACATACTTCCTCGAGATCACGAGGATGTCTTTATCATTTCGGCGGATCCAGAACATGGTATCCTTGTACTATGAAAGCTTCAGACGGTATACCTAACAAAGATGATGAAATTACTTTCTCATATCCTTCGTTGACTACCTCTCGCGCTCCTTGGAAGAATCGAAGTCTCAACCAAATGGTAGGCTCCCAGAAGCGACGGTATCCAACAAATGGGGCCTTTACGCTCTGTTCTTTGCGCGAATAGTAGAAGAGAAGCGAAGTAACTAGAGCTATACATGTCAAGTAAGAGATCCATCTGGAGTCAAGAGCTTTCGTCTGGTAGACGTTCTTCAATGCGTTTCCGAAGAGTATCCTATCATGGATTAATCGAGCCAACGGCGTCGCAAAATTGTCCATGTCTTCAGCACTTTTATCTCGGAGAACGGCAATCGTATCAAATGTATTGGCATACAGGAGCAATCAGTCGGCAGTCCTGGTATTAGCAGCAAGACTGGCTATGAGGAGCCGAAAGAGGACTGCAATGAGGCTACAACAATCATTCGGCATTTTGGGACATTCTCTTCAGTATTGGTGCTAGCTTGTACAGCAAGACAAACACTCCTGTTAGGCAACATAAATACAACCCATGGGTCATGGTCCATCTCCGAGAGGCAAGGGTCGCTATGCCGTGTAAGAAGTGGGAGTTCCTCTGCTGCAGGTTTGGAGGGTGGCACGACTGCATATTTCTGCACCGCATGGAACCCCAGCTTTTGGTGACCCAAAGAAGTGTTGCATGAGATGATAGGTACTGCGGAAATGGCGGAAGTAGATAGGTGTGTGGGTGGGTCGGATCAGTGGTAGCTTATTGTACTGTAATGAAACGGTAATTTATCGTTTCCATTCTCTCTCCCCCTTTCGGCCCCTCGAAACCTTTTCAACACCGACTCCTCATTTACGGGTCTTTTATCACATGTTGAGTAACCCTGTAGCGCCAGGATCTTGCCCCTCTTGTGCAGCCAAAGCGTTGCAGGAATGGCGGTGAACTTGATGCGCCTTGTCTCTCTGATCCTGGGCAATAAGGACGTAGGGCAGTTTCAAAAAAGGGTGTACAAGGCCCGGCAGATTTTCACAACCTATTGGGTTGCTAGACCTGTATCGTTGCGAGCCTTCTTCGATTGAGTGAGCTACGAACATGCGTATGACCGGAGGCCTTCTAGACTGTCTGCGGTGGAAATCGTATCAATGTGCTGCACTAGTACCCTACGATTTCGCTTCTCTCCAGTTCAGAGTCTTTTCTATCCAGCATTTTGATCTTGGAGCTTATTCATACTCTCTAAGTGGTGGTACATCTTTATCATTACCATAGTGTTAACATGGCTTCACAGTCGATAGATACGAAAGATATCTCTGAGCATGCTAGACTTTTGATCAAGCAATTAGCCAAAGGTATTCTCAACGAGCGCGGGATCGGATCGATGTCGCCAGCGATCTATGACACAGCATGGGTCTCCATGATATCGAAACCCGCCGCTGGGGGCCGACGATGGCTCTTTCCAGAGTCTTTTGGGTTTATCTTGAATACACAAACATCGGAAGGTGGCTGGGATATAGACCGCTCCGATCTGGACAGTATCTTGAATACATTGGCAGCGCTGCTTGCCATGAAGATGCACGCAGCAAATCCGTCTCTTATTGGTGATGGCTTGGGACATGATATTGGCTCGCGTATATCCAAGGCTACCGTATTCCTTGGACTCAAACTTGAAGAATGGGACGTGGACACCAGTCGTCATGTTGGCTTCGAGATTTTGATCCCCTCACTCCTGGAAAACTTAAAGCAAGAGGGCATCTCTTTTGATTTCCAAGGTCGACAGTCTCTTATGATGCTCAACCGCAAAAAGCTCGCCAATTTTGACCCGGAAGTACTATATAGCACTCGGAAGACAACTTTAATACATTCCCTGGAGGCTTTCCATGGCTCGAACATAGTCGACTACGACAGGATTAGTCATCATAAAGTCTTCGGCAGCATGATGGCATCCCCATCATCGACGGCAGCATATCTAATGAACTCATCGATATGGGATGAAGAAGCTGAAAGCTACATTCGAACTGTCATAGCTGATGGTGAAGGTAAAGGTAGTGGAGGCGTTCCATCTGCTTTCCCATGCACTATATTTGAGATAAGTTGGGTCTGTTCCCACTATACGGCTATAGATGGGGTCGGAAAGTTGACAAAATGGCAAGGTCGTTTCTACTCTGCTCGAAAGCGGATTTTCTATTGAGTCATTAGGTTCGGAGAACATTCTGAGCATAGCGGGGTACCTCGAAAAGTGCCTCCAGGATGGAAACGGTCTCGCGGGTTTCGGTCAGATCATTTTCGCCCCCCCATTCAACGATTAAACTGATATTCTTGAGGATTCAGCGCCCCATCTGCTTGCCGATGCCGATGACACGGCGAAAGTCGTGTTGATCCTCAACTTGCTTAACAAGAGCGTTCTTCCAGACCAAATGAATACTGAATTTGGAAGCGTATCCCATTTCAAGACATATGCCGGAGAGCGTGACGCAAGCTTTAGTGCCAACTGCAATGTACTGAACGCCCTCCTTCATGTGCCTAATCCGAGCAGGTACGAGACTCAGATATGTACGTCAGCAAACTTTCTGTGCGATTCCTGGTGGACTGGATCGGTAGACGATAAATGGGTAAGTTCGAAGCGTGTATAGCTTGTGATGCCCTTGCTGAAAACTTTCAGAATCTGTCTCTAGAATATTCAATGATGCTTTTGGTGCAAAGTTTAACGCGATTTCTTCATCTCTGGGATGAGGGGCAGCTCACTGCGCTATCTGACACTCTTATTCGAGACCGAGTGCCTATTGTGTTACTCCAAGCATTAGTGCGCACCTTACAACGGCAAAATGCAAATGGATCTTGGGGCAGCAACCAGTCAAGTGAAGAGACTGCTTATGCTGTATTATTTCTTGTCTCAATATTTGGTATCCCATGGGTGCGTTTTCTAGAGCCCCAGATTACTTCGGCTATCGAGGCAGGCCGGCTCTATTTGAACCAATATTGTGAAGGATGGACTAAGCCGGCGCCGCTCTGGATTGAGAAAGTCAGTTACGGCTCAGGAGTTCTTTCTCAGGCTTACTGCATCTCCGCTATAAATGCTCCAAACCAACCTGCCAAGGATGGGGTGAGGCTGCAAAGAACCTGATCGATGTGAAGATGGAAGCCGTTACAAAATTCTCCCAATTCTTCTCCCACCTGCCATTGTTCTGCCAAGAGCCTAGTTGGAAACTCCACGCGGCCGTCGTTGAGGGCTATCTTTTCTTACCGCATCTAAAACGTGTTCGGCTAAACATTTTTCCTCGCAAAGAGATGGCGGAAGATAAGTATCTAGAGTACATCCCTTTCACCTGGATCGCCTCAAATTATCGTGGAGGCGGCTACCTCAGCACAAAGCTTATTTGGGACATGATGATCATATCAATGCTCAATTACCAAGCAGACGAATACATGGAGGCGGTAGTCGGGACACAGTTGAAGGACAATCTTGAAATTGCCAAGCGGACCGTAGAGAAATTGATTAGAGAAACGAACGGACTCTCTTACGGCGTCAAAGAGAGCCCCGTGGATACCTCAGCTGTCTCCACAAATGATCTTGCCAGCATAGCAGAAACGGATGGTGTGATCAATATCTCTCAAATCGAAAAGACTCTGACCCGGTTCATCACCTACGTACTGGACCATCCCCAGGTGCAGAGCTCCAGCGCGCTGGATCAGCAAATTCTCCGTCGAGAGCTTCAAAATTTCCTCCTTGCCCACATTACACACATCGAAGACAACCTTCGTTTTTCCGACCAAGAGTTCTCTTACACTATCACAACTCCTTTTGTCGCCCCAAATGGCACGTATCACAAGTGGGTGCACACCACGTCTGCTGATGATACCTCTTGTCCATACTCCTTCGCCTTTATATCTTGCCTTACTGCCAACCCGGGAGAAGACCGCTTCCCCAGCGTGCAATCTAAATATATCTCGCAGGACCTTTGCCGCCATCTCGCAACTATGTGCCGCCAGTATAATGATTATGGGTCCATTGCTCGTGACCGGGCGGAGAAGAATCTCAACAGCGTCAATTTCCCAGAGTTTCATCATAATAATGTAGTGAAGCAAGAAGGCAGTGTTGAGAATCAGAACGATGTAAGGGAAGAAGCATTTAAGGCGGCACTATTCGAAATTGCGGATTATGAGCGCGACTGCTTGCTCTTTGCAATGCAGAAGCTGGGGGAAGCGGTGCCGAAGCAAATGGGGATATGGAAGACATTTGTGAACGTGACAGATCTGTATGGCCAAATTTATGTGGCGAGAGATATTGCGAGTCGGATGCGTTGATTCTGGGCCAAGCGCTTAACGTTCCTTCTAGGTTTCGGTCGTACCTTTGGTTGGTAGACCTGTTGATTCCGATCATAAACTGTAAAAATCGTTCAAAACTCGGCACTCGCCGTCGCTGTTTTGCTAAACCATCGGTATGTGTACTGCAATCTGTTTTGCATCATGCTTGTTTCTAACAGCGCCTTTACCTTAGCTAGGCCAAACCCCGTCATGCTGTTCCGTGGAATGACGGGACCCCAGTCTTCTCCACTGTACTCTGATTTCTGATATCGAAATCCTTACAAGCGATTCCCCGAACTTGCTACAAGCCAATGCTGCTAGAGCATACAATGGCATCTCAAGATACCTCATCCAGGGTAGTCCCAACCAGAATGGATTGGAACACAAGGTCATATGGGGCATTTTGTTAGGAGTCTATCTAGGAGCGAGCAGGTGAAAACTCTACTAGTGGGCCCCAGCCCTATCAGCCCTATGAAGGCGGAGATTACCATCTCCCCTATTTCCAACAAACATAATGTGACTTAGTTCGAATTTTCTAGAGATCGAGTAAGACCAATGCTCTTCAGTCATACGGCAGCGAGATAGGCGGAGCCTCACCAAACTAGTATGGCGGAAGGTCAAATGAGGCGGCGCTTATGGCGGAGAAATGTGACTGTCTTCGTCGAGTAAGCGACTGTCCTGAATGGAACTGCTTATAAGGAAGTGCAATTGTCTAATCGCTAGCTGCAAGTAATAAGACAGGCGGGCTGACGTGCAGATGCTTAAAGAAAGTTGACATCATATGAATCGTGACGGTGAACTTATCCGGTCCGCGACCTTAATCCTCCTCCGCCAAGACAGCCTCGATCAAGCTCTGCACGCCCGGTTCCTTCGTCCAAATGCCAGTAATCTTAAATCCAACAGACTGCAGAAGGCTACACCACTGAGCCTCCGTCCGCTCCGAAGATGCTGCAAGAGCCATCATGAACCAATCCAGCGAAGTGATCTTCCATGATGCTCCGACGTCCGGAACGACATTTTCGTTAATGAGGATCTTGGAGTATCCCTTCTCCATGGCTGGAATAAGCTGACGGAGGATTTCGCGGCATCGCTCGTCAGTCCAGTCGTGGAGGACGGAGTGTAAGTAGTAAGCTCTTGCCCCTAGCATCTTTTAGCAATGGAGGAGAAGAGTAAGTCGAGACTCGAACCTTTCACTGGCTGTGGAGTCAGAAAGTCGTGTATCGTTGGCTCAATCCCTGGCTTGATGAAATCTACTTGGCTGATGACAGCCGGAAGATCCTGCAGAACCAGACGCCCAGGGAGCTCGGGATGTTTTGCTTTGAATGCAACCAAGTCATGTCCCAGACTTCCACCAACGTCCACAATCAAAGCTTCGGATTCGCCCTTTAGGCCTCTTCCTAATCTTTCTTTGAAGGGATAGAAATCATGGTCCATCCACCTAGGCTGACCCTCAACGTATCCGGCCATATGGTTATTGAATGCCCGTTGGACTGCTGGGTGCTCGGCTCTCCAGTCTTTGCAAGAAAGTTTCGTGTCATGGCCGTATTGAAATGGCCCGTTAGTCGGATTCTCAGGATTCTGATATCCGTTCTTCGATAGGTAGCTAGGGAGCTTGAGAAAGGATGGTCCTGCACAGTCGAGACTGTACTTTCATTAGGAGCTTCCGGCTATTTATGAGACTACTCACCAAAAGGGTATCCCATCACGGTACTTTGGGATAGTCAAGGCCGTTGAAAGAGCGGTGGGCGCAAATCGGTCTGCTTCGACTTCCACAACCATGTGCATGGCAGAAAGATGTCTCAAGATCCTTCCTAATTGTAGCAATTACCTGTGAGCAGATATTGTTTGTTCAAGAACGAAGACAACTCACCAATCAGCACGGGATCTCCGCCAACCTTGATCGCCAGTTCCGTACTGCTCTTCGCACGAGCATCCTCATCCGCCAGCTGCTCAAACAACCCCAAGTCAATGGCTACTCGGGTAGCTGTGTTCCTAGTCGGCTAGCAAAACAGATTCAGCTAGGCCTAAAGATGTGTTAGACCCAGGTATCTACCTCTGCCCATGCCATCCAAGTGATTGCCTCAACCGATGTTTCGAGAACAGAAATCAGACGTCGGGCGTTTGCCATCAATTGTTCTCGTGCACCTGCTTTCTTTTGAGAGAAAGCTTCTCCGACTAGATTGATATCTTCCAGAAGAGCAGTAACAGCAGTAGCTTGAGTTTGCTTGAGGGTAATGGACGCCATCTTGTGAAAAGAATAGAGCTGGAAGTCTAATTCTGAGAACTCAGGAGACTCGATTCGGGCAGCTTTGAAAATATCTATATCTTTCAAGCTTCCCCATTGGAATAAGAAGGCTTAGTGCACAGTGGTGAGAAGCCTCGCGGCGTCTCGCATAGGCCGCACTCTCACTGTTATTCACTCTCTATCCTGGCACGGTTTCCGGTATTCCGCCATACGCCTGCTTTTACGCTACCTTTGTCTCTCAGCGAACTGGAGATGTTCGGACAACCACAGCCGCATGACGCCATCATGCATATGCAGCCCACGCGTACATACATCCAATAATCTCGCGTATTACCAGGTTAGGAGCCATACGTGTGTACCATTGACAAGGGCCTTTCTTCCTGTAACGCACATACGGTCTTGATGTGGTCTTATCCCGAGAAGCGTGTTGGGCCCCAGCCCAGCACGGTGCTGAACTTCCAAGGGCATCCAAACGGCTACTCCCAACCCATGGCCGAGATGCATACATAGATGCATACAGTGATGCTCTATGGTGGCATGGTATTGTCAATAAGGGCACCTGCGGAAAGAGGAAAATGCCACTGCGCCATGCATTTACTAACGCCAAAGGATTCGAACACAGAGGTGTTAAAGAATCACCTAACCTTCCGCAATCTTTTTTCTTTGATCGACGGAGCTCCCTATCTTTAACTGTTGTCATCAGTCTTTGAGCTGAGTCAAGCTTTTACTGCACCTTGAGAGCGCTTGGGAACGAAATTCGAAGATATCTTGACCGAGACAAAGCCTCAAAGCTCGTCTCTACTTGGGTCATCGATCTTCAGCCAGTAGGAAGGAATCGATATTAAATGCCAGACATGGCCAGCCCTCCTCCTGGGGGAGACGTGACTAGCGCACCGCTTTTAGATGGTGTAGACTGGTCGATGACTGGTCTTGCTTTGATCTTTGTTATCTGCCGGCTCTTCTCCCGCTACAAAATCATCCGCAAGCCTGGCCTGGATGACCTCGTTATTACTATATCAATTGTAAGTGAACCTGCAGCAAGTTAAATTTGATTAGGCATCCATATTCTCTAACTCGTTACTTTCCAAGGTTTTGAACATCATCTCCATTTCATTTACCACGGCGGCCAATACAATGGGTATGGGAAGACATGAATACTACTTGACTCCAAAGCAGAAAACGAACGCAGTCAAACTAAATATTATCGGTCAACCGTTTGGCATAATGGCTTTTTGCGTACCCAAACTCGCCGTTGCTCTTCTGATTATCAAACTAATGCCACCGAGGATATATGGGAAATGGTTCCTATACTCCATCACGATCAGTCTCATCATACTCTCTATCCTTGCTGCGATTTTTCTATTTATTCAATGTTCTCCTCTGGAGGCTTTGTGGAATCCTACCATATCGTTCCACTGCTGGCCACCGTCGATCCTCTCCAACTACTGCTCAATAATGGCTGAATATGTCCCGCCAATTTCCATGTGCTTTACTGCCCAAGCTGGTCCGAGATAACCGTGTTGGTTATATGAGGGTCAGAAGGAGTATGTGCATGTGTATATATTGGTTGAACTACTCTAGAAAGTAGGAACTACGGAGGGAGGAACGAGGTGAAAACTCCAACTTCCGCGCCCTATAGGGCTAAGCGAGATAGCCAACCACACAGGGGTAACAGTACTGTTTCCCTGTTTCCAACAAACATTAGGTAGTTCTAGCAACAATTAAAATTGCATGTTGGCATGAGTGCATCTTTAATCTTTGATCAAGATCGTGTATTGTTCCCCAAGATCAGGCGGCCGTCGTATCTGGGATTTCCCGAAAAGTCTAGAGCGTGGTACCTCTGCATCAGCTTCTGACGTGTCCTCGACCACGGTTGTAACGCTGATCTCCTTGAATTCTGGCCACGCGGCTCCGAGATCAGGCGCTGGAGACGGCACTGAATTGACTACACGCATGTCGGGCGCTGGGCGATAGATCAAGGCATCAACTTCATGGGAAAAGAAGGCAGCAAGTCATTCTGAGAATCCTATAGGTTGGCACAGGTTTCATGCAAGACGCGTAGACTTCGCATTTTAGAATATGACTTGTAGGTGTCATCTAATGTATGATAAAAGTGTTGAGACTTGAAATGCTATTTCTCAATTCGAAAGAAAGGCTTTTGCTGAAGTGACTCGGACGCTTGTGAGTGAGAGCTCTAAAGTCGCTCTAAATGGAATAATTCAATGTCGCAGGAAGAATTCTTGTAGTTTCGAAACGAAAATAATTAATGTGTTTGTAAGAGATTTTTGTATTTCCCGAAACGAGGTATAGTGCGAAGGGCTTGAGCAATGTCAGGAATTAGCTACAAGGTTAACATGTTACTCATCAGCTTTCTTCAACATCATGCGTTGTGCCTTGACGATTTCGATGATGAACTTCTTTCGGCTCTAGGCCGTGACTTTCTCGTTCAGCGTATCAAAAAGAGAAGAAATTGTGCTCAAAATTGAGAACAATCAGAAATCATTACGAAAATTAGGAAAGCATACACGATGTATTTTCAAGATCATCATGTCTTTTATCAAGGTGACACAAATGATCTGACCTGAGAACGAAAATCGAGAAATGTCTTGCTCATCAAGCTTTTGATGCGGTGAGTTGCGAAGTTAAATTTCGTTGACGAGCGTGAGTGAGAGTGAGTGAGAGCGATAAAGAATTTCCTAGTTAGAATGTGTGAGAGCGAATAAGAGTGATAAGAATTTTTTAATCAAAACGAGTGAACTTTTTGTATACTCGAAATATGAAGCGAAATTTCTTACTGCGCACGACATCGCTTGCATGCCTATATTCTTCCAGACTCACACACTATCGAGATGACTCGCCTTCATTTTAAGGAGGTTTATGAATCAAAAACCAAGGATCAAAACCGTCCGCATAAATGTGTCAGGATGCAATCAGAGCAAGTCATGGTGATTTGGTGACTGAGATACTAAAGCTGAGGAAAGGAAGCAAAAGTATCTACATTGACTTGCAAAGGATATAGCCTGCGCCTCCTAAACCTAAATAGAAAAGGCCACCTGGAAAGGCCACCTGGTCTGGTTCGTAACAGTCAGTGAGATGGACCGAATGTCGTGGACCAAGTGATGACTACTACATGTGTGTAACTATTCCGAATCCAGCGCCCTGCATGAGGCTGAAAGAGATTTAGGCTCCTCACTTAAGTTGAGATAATGTGTGGTTTTCTGTCTGATTGTGATCAACCTCCAGATTAGAAGAGTTTCATGTCACGAGAGACCGACTCTTCAGCGGAACTATCGCTCTAGGCCTTTACAGCTGGGACCATGGATTCTCGCCCTTTGCGACTCTTATCTCTAGGTCAGTAACTCTGACCTTATGCAGCCGTATTAAAGTCTCAGTTGAATAGATGGAGGGGGTGTTAAGGGATTGACCTCTCTTTTACTGCTTAAAGAGATATTCCGCGCTCTTGAGAACCAAGGCCACACGGTACAGCCGTACGAATATTTTGATCTCATCGGTGGAACTTCCACAGGAGGGTATTTATGCACATGTCTAGTCAGTCGTGGCCAGCGCTAACGATGTGCTCGCAGCCTTATAGCGATCATGCTCGGTCGGCTACATATGACCATCGACGAAGCCATCGATGCCTATAAACAGCTCTCGCCGGAAATATTCAAGAAGAAGTGGTGGTCTCAGAATCTGTCAGCAAAATATGCCGGGGCGGAGCTGAGACACTATTGGTTTGAAGGGAAGAATCTGAAGGACGCTGTACGACAGTTATTGAGTGATAGGGAGCTTCATCCGGACTTGGAGCTCCTTGAATCCGAGGACCCAAGCTGCCGAGTGTAAGTCTTCAGAAGGTGTTTAATTAAAGTCAAAACTGAAATGCCACGTGCAGTTTCGTATGCGCTGCTAGCGCCGTGTCGACCCATATTGAACTACTCCGCACGTACAAGTCGAGAAGAATTGGGCATCAGAATTATGACTGCTTTGTATGGGAAGCCGTACGAGCAACTTCAGCGGCACCGCTGTTCTTCGAGCCCTTAACTTTACAGAAATCTCAGGCCACTTTTGTCGACGGTGCCGTCAGGGCCAATAATCCGATTGATCAGATTACAAGCGAAGCTAGACATTTATGGCCTGGCAGAAGCATCGGGTGTCTCGTAAGTTTGGGTACGGGCGTTAGGATTCCGCAAGGATTCAACGCAAATAAGTCTCGACTACATGAAGTCCTACAGACTTTAGCGGACATAGCGACAGATGCGAACAATAAAGCTCGAGAGTTTAGGGACACCTCGGAAGGAAGGGAATTGATACGAGGCAAAAGATACTTCAGATATTCTATTCCTCAGGGGGTAGGCGACGTGGGCCTTGCAGACTTCGAGAAGATACCCTACATGGAATCGATGACTTTACCGTATGTGGTAGAAATCGATGACAGCATAGAGGACTGTGCCAAAACCTTGGCCCATCCAAGCTTAAGCAGTTAGTGGCAACTAACGTTCTTAACGAAATTATCTCAATTAATTCCTTTCTAGTAAGTGATGACTTCAACGTTCCCCTTAGCCTACGGGGAATTCCTACGGTGAATCAATTCGTGGCCCGTGATAGTGATTTCGTTCGGCTGGAAAAAGCTTTGATACCCATCTTAGGTTGCGATATGCGTCGCAAAGTCTTCGTCCTACATGGCCTCGGCGGGATCGGCAAGACTCAACTCGCAGTCGAGTTCGCACGAAGGCACCAAAGAACGTTTAATGGTTCTTTCTGGCTAGACGGATCTACGCACGACAGCATACGACAGAGCATTGCCGGCATAGCAACGCTAATACCAAAATCGCGGATGAGCGAAGCGAGTAGAAATTGTAAAGGAGTCTCTGAGAAGCTTGACATGGTTATATTCGAGGTTCTGAGATGGTTTAGTATACCTGAAAATAATCGATGGCTGCTGGTTGTCGACAATGTCGATCGAGCATATCCTCCAGCTGATCAGGATCTCAACGCTTTCGACATAGAGAAATACTTTCCAGATGCCGACCATGGTTCAGTATTAATAACTAGCAGGCTTGAAGAATTAAGGCAGCTCGGATCTAGCCACAAGCTCAAAGGCATGAACGAGAATCAAGGCAAGCGTCTGGTTGAGCTTAGAGCGGGAAAAGCGTTAGAAGGTATTAAGTGATATTGGCGTTTACAACATTACATCAACTAACATTATTAGGTTCAAAAGAACTTGTACAGGAGTTAGGCGGACTGCCCCTTGCGCTTGCCCAGGCTGGCTCTTATATCCATCAAACAAACAATGATGTCATCGGGTACCTGTCTCTGTACCGAGAGAAGTGGTCGAGTCTCTTCGAAAGCGATAGATTTTTATCTTTAAGGGACTTAGGGGGAAGAAGTATACTAACGACCTGGACGTTATCATACGAAGCAATCCAAAGAAAATGTCCAGACGCTGCCCAAATGCTACAGCTCTGGTCATATTTTGATCATGGAGATCTCTGGTACGGGCTATTCACACCACTTCTAAGTGTTGCAACTACCTTAGAGACCAAATTGCCCGAATGGTACGCTCGAGTTGTTAGCAGTCCCACAAACTTTAACGTTGTCATTCAAGCTCTTCTGAGTTATTCGCTGGCTGAGCCTCAACCAACGCCGTTGGCATATTCAGTGCATCCAGCGGTTCATCGATGGTGTTACCACAAAGCAGTCAAAGATAGAAATGCAACTGCTCGACTTGCATTAATTATACTCGGCTCGACGGTACCTCAAGAAATGAATCGAAACTATTGGGTCGTTGAACGACGATTGTTACCGCATTGCAACCATCTTCATAAAGTCATGAAGGACATGCCGGTAGCTAGTTTGAAGGAGTATGGTGACAATAATCTTTTACTTTACTCCTATCATATGCTGGGCATTCTATACTGTGATCAAGGCAAGCTGAAGGAGGCCGAAGAGATGTATCAACGAGCGTTGAAAGGATACGAGAAGGCATGTGGATCAGAACACACATCTACGCTTGACACCGTCAACAACCTGGGCAATCTATATCGTGGTCAAGGCAAGCTGAAGGAGGCCGAAGAGATGTATCAACGAACGTTGAAAGGATACGAGAAGGCATGTGGATCAGAACACACATCTACGCTTGACACCGTCAACAACCTGGGCAATCTATATCGTGGTCAAGGCAAGCTGAAGAAGGCTGAAGAGATGTATCAACGGGCGTTGAAAGGATACGAGAAGGCATGGGGATTAGAACACACATCTACGCTTCGCACCGTCAATAACCTGGGCTTACTATATTGTGATCAAGGCAAGCTGAAGGAGGCTGAAGAGATGTATCAACGGGCGTTGAAAGGAAAGGAGAAGGCATGGGGATCAGAACACACATCTACGCTTCGCATCGTTCACAACCTGGGCAATCTATATCGTGATCAAGGCAAGCTGAAGGAGGCTGAAGAGATGTATCAACGGGCGTTGAAAGGATACGAGAAGGCACGGGGACCAAATCATCCGAATACCATAAGAATAGCTAGGAACCTGGAAAACCTTACACAAGATAGTGTGTGTTCCAAAGCGACATAAGTTTCGCAATTGGCTCACTGGATTGAGGTCACTCGCCTTGTACATAAAAGGTAACCAGTTCGCGCACACTCAGTTTCGGTAAATACCACACCCAGTCTTAGGGTTCGAGAATTGAACAGGAATCAAGCTGATCCGCGCTGAACGCGCACATCAACCTCAACTCTTTCACCACCTTCCTGCATCTACACCTCATCGTCGCCATTATGGTGCTGCAACCACCGCCTGCGGCGGACTATCCTACACTCGAGGCTCTTGTTGAAGCTGTCCAAGCTCACGCAGTAGCGAAAGAATACGCTGTCGACGTCCCATCGGAGCAAAGAACAAGAAAGGTACTATGACTCGAGTTGAAAAGACGAAGGCGAGGTCTACTAGGAGGGACCCCTAAGGCTTTGAACACGTCGATGCAGCTATTCAGGCCTCGCGCGGTGGTAAACACAAAGCCGGAAGAGGTGGAAGAGGCGGAGCAGTCCCCGCACGCGGGAAAGCCATACGGAAGAAACAGAAGGACAAGGAGCTAGCCTCCGTCCTCGTCGCAACGATAGACGCAGATATACAGACGCTAAATGAGGGTTTTAACGATATCGAAGAAGACGTAAGGGGTATAATTACCAGGCAAACAGCGAGGAGGGCGGCGGGGGCGACGAAGACCTCCGCAACCTTCAAAGGGGCTATACACGTCGATGACGAGGGACGAAACTAACGCAGACGGTGACGGTGACGGTGATGCGGATTCTGATGGTGATTGGATATATGATTGGGATGATTGAGGAGGACGGAAGTCAGTCTATTTACCACCTCAAACAGGTGTTATCCCGGGGGCAAATGCATGCATTTAGAGGTTATTTGGAGCTTCAAAAACGGTTTTAATCAGAGGTAACATAGAGGTCCAGAGAACATAGAGGATATGCAATGAATTTGGGGCCAGGGAATCGGTGTTTTCCCAGGCGATATCCCACGCCCGTAAGCGGTGGAAATGATGCGCAAACGAATGCGCAAACGGCCGTTCAATTGAACATCTAATAAATCTATAATATCGATGGGAAGACTCAGGGAACCTAGGGTTCAACCCTCGACCCTAAGACTGGGTGTGGTGAACGTCAAAGAAGCGACGAACCGAATGTGAAAGACCTAAGCTTAGTCGATAGCTGCTTAGACTCAGTCGCCTGCTGCAACTGTCGTACAATTAAGCTAGAGTGGTAACTACGATGCAAATCACGTACATTTGAACCTTACAAACAGTTATTGCGACACAAAGAAGAAATGTGTGCACGAGGGCAGAAGCTCTTTTATGATTGCCTTTTAGATAGGGACCCTATTCGGGCATAGTCCCGAACTAGGGCTTAGCGTCAAGTAAGCTCAATTCCTAAGGTATCGCATTCGGTAGCATCAAGGTAAAAATCATCTTCATATGATAAGTCGGCCAACGAAGTCGAAAGACTCTGTAGCCCGGCTGCTCTGTCAGATCCAAACACCCCTCTAATCGAGTCCACTGAGCTGCTCTAGGTTGCTCCAAACCAACCACATCCTCTATCATCTCTTCGAGTCCCAAACCCGATCCTGCATCCGGCAAAGACCATCGAAGTGGTAGAAAGAGAAAGTAACCCGACAACACCAGGTGCTCGGTGGAGCCGAAGTAGCCTTGACGATAGGAACCTCCTCTGGCTCCGCATTACCATCTCACTGTCGCCGAGACTCGAGCAGGATTTTTGCCATAGGGGCCAGCAAACTCCGCCCTGCATGTGATGGTCTCTATGTCTTAGAGGGGGTTACACTGTATGGGGAGAGTGTTCTCTAGATGAAAGAGGGCACTTGTATCCAAGGGCTCTGGTCGTCACAGTTATGTGAAGGTAATACTATTGAGATAACTGCTCGCAGAAGATGAATTCAATCAATCTACTCGTAAAGGGGCAGGGTTTACAGTATATGATAGCCCCAGCAAGCCAAGTGAAGCCTCGAGGTGAGCGTGGCATAGACCATGGCTGAGGTGCAGCCATCAAGTAGTGCAGCGTTTGCAGAGACCAACCAAATATCGCCTGCTACTATGGCCTTGACTTTACATTGTGGATTCATCCTTATATCCATCCTCTACAGACATGTTCATCATAGACTATGCTTTCATGCAGAGAACCGTGGTGGGACCTGCCGGGGTATCAAGTTGCAATGTTGGAAAATATCAGATTGACGTGGTGCAGCCATCCTTTAGTTTTCACTTCTGTATTCGTTCAGACCATTCACATGCCCTGCCAGACTATCCAACCCCAGCTAAAGCAGCATGCGTCTTCGCCTGAACACCAATTGTATCCTGTGTCGTGCATACACTTCCAGGGTTTCAAGCCTTTGTTCGCTTTTATTGGATATGATGGATTCCCGCATAGTCGGGCTACGCAAACGCTGATAGCTTGATTGTAGCCTTATCCTCTCTACTTTTCCTTGCGTTTCTTCCATCTCACACAGCCTCTACAATTTTGCTCTTGCGCCATCTACAGCTTGCCAGAACAAAAGAGTGTGACGAGATCATTGGCTATGGCTCCAAGGGGTGGAAGAGGTGGAAGAGGACGAGGGAACGCAAACCAAAGCCGAATGAATGGAGCTGTATGCCGATTTTTCCTTCAGGGTAATTGCCGGCACAACGCTGCCCACTGCCACTTCTCGCACGATTTGGGCTTAGATCGCGAAGTGTCATCAGTTCAACAACGTGTCAGAGCCGAAATCACAGAAGAAGAACAAGCCGCAAAACAAGACTATACTACATGGAGGAGACTGCTGAGAACACCGTTGCAGTCCAATGACTTCCAAACAATCGAGAGCCTATGGAGCCAAGCTCTGGAAATCCTGGATCATGGCGAGAGGAATTGGAAACAAATGCTCCCTCAGGATCTTATCAACGACGAGCAGCTTCACGGCTATCAGCATATCCAGGTCTTGCTGAGCATGACGGTCAATGCTGGCGGCTGGGCGAGGTTTAACGAACTAGCATGGCCTTTCCTAAAGGTCATTACGCATCCAGCATTGCTGGATTGCCTTTCAGTAGACACTTATGTTGGAGACTTGTACAACTTTGTTAGTGGCAGCGGTGGTTCGAGAGCCATCCCTTTCTTTCAGCGACTAAGCAGTAGCCTGCTGGAAGCAAGTCTAATACCAGCGTCGGCTGACACGAAATCATTTGGAGAAGTCCATATTGCGATTACTACAGCTGTTCGAGAGATCCTTAGACGAAACCCACGAGCGTTGTTTCATGATGAGCTCCCAGATCTAGTTGAGTCTCTACAGAACAATTTCGAGGTCACGGCTTTCGATAAGACTTCGGCGTCGTATGTTATCGTTACAAGACGTGTAACCGAGCTTCTGCGAATGGTTCATCGAGCAAAAGGTCTACTGGTGGAAGAGAACGGCAATGAAATCGACAACGACCAGCCACATGTAGCTACGTCTACCTATCCGCGAGACCTTGATATGCCTGGGGACAGACATGATAATGACAAGATGGATATCACCAGGATTAAGATAGTCCCGACAGAAGACGAAATCAGATGCGATCGTCCTGACTACCTACCATCTACAAGCCTTGATCAGCCACATTTCTTACACGGGGTTGAGCGGCTATTCGATACGCACTTTCGTTTACTCCGCCACGACATTTTTGGAGAAGTCAAGACAGCATTGAATGGATTAATCGATGCCTGTGAGAAGGACTCTAGCCTTGCCAAGAATCCCAAGCTGTTTCTTGGAGACTTACAAGCATACAGCTATAGTGGCGCCCGTGTCAGCTATCTTTCATTCGACAAGAAGCGTGGATTGGAAGCTCAACTTTCCTTTCTGCAGCCTTATCAAACGCTGAAGAAGAAGACAGCAGAACGCCGAAAATGGTGGGAGGACACGAAGCGTCTCGAGGAGGGCTCACTATTGTGCCTCGTTACCTTTGAGGACGCGAAAAGCTCATTGCTGTTCTTCACTATTAGTCACAAAGTCACCGATGCCAAGGATCCGTATGGACTGGCTTCGGAAAAGTCAGGAGATTACGCTACGATCACTGCAAAACTTATTTCTTATGGAGACGTGGAACCGTTGAAACAGCTGCTTCTGCTAAGTCTGGCACAAAAGAAGTCACAAACTAAACTGATCATCGAATTTCCAGGGGTACTGCTTGCAACATTTATGCCAATCCTCGAGAACATACAGCAAATGCAGAAAGTTAGTCGCTTGCCTTTCCACGAATGGATTGCCCCCAGCTCAACCGGTGATGGCGCAGCAGAAGCTCGCACCCAAGTCAATGTGCCTCCTCCTATTTATGCTCGTAGTCCTGAGTTTACCTTCGATCTAAAACCTATTCTGGATAATACAAACGATGCCTTCTTCTTGAACCCGGCATCTGCAGACGACCCCAGTATATCGGATGAGCTCGACCGGAGAACGTCTTTAGACAAAGGACAATGCGAGGCTCTAGTCACTGCTCTTACGCGTGAATTCGCTCTCATCCAAGGCCCACCGGGCACGGGTAAATCACATCTTGGGGTTCAAGTTATGCGAGTTCTTATACACAACCGGGAAAGTGCCGATTTAGGTCCCATACTGGTCGTTTGCTACACCAACCATGCTTTGGACCAGTTTCTTGAGCATCTAGTGAAGGTTGGCATTGACAAGGTTATTCGTATTGGGGGTGAGAGCAAGTCTCAAATTTTGGAAGGAAAGAACCTGCGACTAGCATCTCTAGGCGAATCGAAGACGGGTGCTGAGAGATTCCTCTTAGGTAAATCGTACGGGGAAATAGAAAAACTTGAACGGACCGTCAAGTCTAAGCTGGCTACTTTGCATAGATTTAAGCCCGACTGGGAAACTCTCAAATCCCACCTATTTCGCAACTACCCACACATCTACTCTCAATTCTCCCGTATTGACAATGAGGGATTTGAGCTGGTGAGTCGTGAAGAGCCGTTCGATCTCTGGAGAACTGGTCAGGGAGAGGATCTCGGAGAACTTGATGACTGCGCAGGAACCACTAACAACATCCTCCGGAAGGCAAATCGCAAGATATATAATGTGTCGATGAGGGATAGACAAACACTCTTGAATTACTGGTTACAGGAGATGCATGATAATCTTATGGATGACATCTTCAACGCGGTAAAGGAAACAGAAACGCTCAAACAGTGCGTGGCCCAGGTCCACGACGAAGTCGATCGGCGGGTCCTTGAGACAGCTGAAGTCATTGGTGTAACAACCTCAGGTCTTGCAAAGAGGATCTCGGTACTGCGACACATCCACACCAAGGTTGTAATCTGCGAGGAAGCTGGCGAAGTACTGGAGGCGCATATGCTTTCAGCCTTGGTTCCTAGTGTTGAGAGCCTTATACAGATCGGTGACCAACAACAGCTTCGACCCCAGATCAAGAACTTCAAGGACTTGTCACTTGAGAGCCCACAGGGAGCACTATACAAGCTTGATCGCAGCCAGTTTGAGCGACTTTCGGTTGTCGAAAATGGGAGGCCTGCGTTTCCTATTTCGCAGCTCAATGTCCAGCGTCGAATGCGCCCCGAAATATCCGCACTAATCCGCAATACTCTCTACCCTCGGCTTCAAGATCATGAGACTGTTAAAAGCTTGCCTGATGTAGTAGGCTTGCGGAAGAATCTATTTTGGCTCGACCATACCAACCTCGAGGAAAGGGCTCTGCCTGATGCTCACCAAAAGTCGAAGAGTAATCTTTGGGAAGTCGATATAACGCATGCTTTAGTCCGACATATCGTCCGCCAGGGCGTATACAAGAGTGAAGATATTGCTGTATTGACTCCTTATAGCGGCCAGTTGCAGAAGCTTCGTGCGAAAATGCGACATGACTTCGAAATTATCTTGAGTGAACGAGATCAGGACGTCCTCCTTAAGGATGGATTCCTAATGGAAGACGCTGGTCAGGTGACTACAAATGGTCCAGTTCTCCAAAAGAAAGCTATGAACGAGTTGTTGCGAATCGCCACCGTGGATAATTTTCAAGGCGAGGAAGCGAAGGTCATAGTCGTTTCCCTTGTCCGGAGCAATAGTGAGAGAAAGGTTGGGTTTCTCAAGACTACAAATCGCATCAACGTCCTTCTGAGCCGTGCTCAACACGGCATGTACCTCATTGGCAATTCCAAAACGTATTCGAATATTGCGATGTGGTCCAAAGTTCTTGGAATGCTCCGTGTAGATGACTCAGTGGGCGAAGCTCTTGGCCTTTGTTGTCCACGGCATATGGAAACAGAGATATGGGTCTCTAAGCCGGAAGATTTCGCCAACGTTAGCCCCGAGGGAGGGTGTATGCTCCCTTGTGACAGGCGTCTCAGCGCATGCGGTCACCGATGCTTTGCGAAATGCCATTCTGAGGCCATGCATCAAGTGTTCCCTTGCCCACAACCATGCCAGCGGCTCCACAACGTATGCAATCACGAGTGCCCCAAGTCTTGCGGCGAAAAATGTGGGGACTGTATGCTGAAAGTAAATGGCGTGAAACTCCTTTGCGGTCACATCAAAGACAATGTCTATTGCTACCAGACCCTTGATCTTGAATCAATACAGTGCAAAGAACTGGTCCATCGACAAGTACCAACATGTGGCCATGATATTGAACTGCAATGCTTCCGAGATATCAAATCAGTATTATGCCCGGTGCGATGCGAGAAAGTCCTTAGTTGTGGGCATCCTTGCCGTGGAACTTGTGGTAAGTGCAATGGCATAAATCAAAATGGTCAGGCCACAATGACACATACCAAATGCACTGCCTTGTGTGGAAGACACTTTGGTACCTGTAATCATTCATGTCCTCGGACATGTCATGGAGGATCTGATTGCGGCCTTTGCTCTTCGCCATGTGAGGTAAGCTGATCCCATGAGTATCTGTCATTTGTCGAAGAGTACCGAATATGGTTTGAATTCTGTGCGGCTATGGACTGATGTAACCAACCTTGCAAAACACAGACTCCGCTGACATATACTAGGTCCGCTGTGGCCACTCTCGGTGCAACAAGTCATGTCACGAGCCATGTGCGCCGTGCATTCAGGACTGCAGCTGGTTCTGCGAGCACCAAGGCCGATGCAGTATGCCATGTGCAGCACCGTGCAATCGACTACCATGTTCAAAGCGCTGTAGCGAAGTCCTTCCGTGTGGTCACCAATGCCCAAGCCTGTGCGGCGAGATCTGCCCTATCGACTACTGTCAGTCATGCTCATCTGACAGCAAACGAGCGCAGCGTATCGATCTACTTGAGTTCAAATCGTTTAGCGAGGTTGACATTGACGAAAGCCCTATTGTTGTTCTTGGTTGTGGCCACTTTTTCACCGCCGAGACTCTCGATGGCCACATGCAGATGAGTGAAGTCTATGATCAAGACCTTAACGGGGAATTCGTCAGGCTTAGAGACGACCAAGGGTCCTTGGCTAAGGCAGTACCCCAATGCCCAGACTGCCAGCAGCCCGTCAGGCAGTATGCCACCCAACGCTATAACCGAGTCATCAATCGCGCAGTCGCCGACGAAATGTCGAAGCGGTTTTTGGTAACTGGCAAGGTCCAAATCGAAGAGCTTGAGCTTCAAGTTGATCGACTGGCAGGGGAGCTTGAAAAATCGCAGAAGGAACTTATTGCTGGTATTACTGGGCAATCATTGAGCCCAGCAGCAACGATTGAGACAAATCTTAGATTAACTTCTAGGCACGATAGGTCTCTAAAATTGTCTCGCTCTGTTGCCGCTTTTTTGAAACAGGTTGACGACAAGAATCAACCGGCCAGAAAACTCCATGATGCCACCGTAAAGGCCGCCAGAGCCACAGCAAGCATCGAAGAACAAATGAAGCAGCTCTCCGTTGAAGTCTCCGCTGAGGTCCCACGGGATCGTCGAATTGTTCTTGGTGCACGGTCAATGCAAATAAAGCTCTTATATATCATACTCGCCGATAAAGTGGAGACAGTCCAGGAAATAGATTCCATATCTGCCGGTATGACCATAAAGATCCCAGGCCAGGATCCCATCCAACTCTCCACCTCCTTTTTCAAAACCTGCGAAGTGTTCATCGCCGACTGCAACACCGAGAATCTCCCAAAGCTCAACGTCGCAGCTCGCCTCTACTACGCCCGGGCTGCTCGCCTCTTCCAAAAATACGCGGCTTCGAACCAGAACTCCAGTACCAAGGCAACAGACTACGTAGCCACCGCGCGTGCCCAACTTGAAGAAGCCAAGGAAATGTGTACCCAGCCATTCCAAAACGCCCAAATCCTCCTCCTCGCTGTCGAAGAGACGCTCAATTCGTTGCGGAAAGAATGGTACACCCCCATCAGCGCCTCGGAACTATCAGCCATCAAAGACGCCATGGTTGCCGGTCCCCGCGGTCTTGCTACTCACTCCGGTCACTGGTACAATTGCCAAAACGGCCACCCGGTAAGTCCAAACATGCTATCCACCGTTATCTTCTGAGCTAACGACCTTGTGCACAAAAAGTTTGCAGTAGGCGAGTGCGGTATGCCAATGCAGCAGGCACGGTGTCCGGAGTGTGGCGCCACGGTAGGCGGGTTGAGCCACGAGCCGGCGGTGGGTGTGACGAGGGCGGTGCTGATGGAGGGGTGAGCGGTGAGAGAGATATGTGGGTTGAGGGACCCCGACGGGAGCGGAGAAGGGCAATTCGTTGTTGAGGATGGTGGAAGACGTGCATTTGCATGGATGGGTTTCCGACTTGGACACAACGGAAAAGGCAGTAACGGGTTCCTGGAGGCAAGTTCTTCTTCGGCCTTAAAGTGTATGAACACCTACGGAAGCATAGACCAACCAGACACAAAACACTCCTACCCGCCTAATCACGAAAATCACGAAAATCATACCAAACAAACAGCGTCACAACCATGCTTTCCCCTCAACAAACCCCACTACTCCCCCTCAAAAAATCTGCATCATCACCATCATCCCCCCTCTCCACCCTTCCTTCACATCAACCACCCCCTTCAACAACCCATACATGCCGACCTAGCCCGAACCCAAAAACGCAGCCAAACCAAACATTTTCCCATCCTCTACCTCAAGCCACTGCAACCACCCCCCGGGATAGCCATCACGAAAACCCTTTCACTCCCGCCCCCGCCCCACCTACACCCGCAAGTATTCCCAACTCCGCCCACAGCATCCTCAAAGACAACAGCAGCGCAAATCATTCGTTTGCATTTCCTCGACGCCGCTTTCATAGGACCTTCAACTTGCCTGGTTTGAGTGGGGGTGTTGTTGATGATGTAGATAGGGGGGGGGGAGTGTAGATTTGCTTTTAAAAAGTAGGGGGGAAGGGATGGTGGAGGAAATGTCTGGGAAGGTGTTTAAGTAGGGGGATAGAGAATGGGCTATGTAAGAGAGGGGGAAATAAGTGGGATTTAGTAGCTGGCTGGGTAGGGGGAGACGGAGGGTTTTTTTTTCGAGCGCGGTATGGAGCTTTGGTTCGCGAAGGGGGTTTTGTTGCGGGAGGGGGGGTTGGGGTTTTGTGGTGTGGTGGTGGGTGTGGGTTTTGCGGTTGTGGGTGGTGGTGAGGTGGGGAGGGTGTGGGTTTGGTGGTTGCGGGTGATGGGGGGTTGGCGGCTTTTGGTGGATGGTTCTGGGTGTGGGTTTGGTGGAGGTTTTCTTCTCGGGTTGAATTGGGTGTGCAAGGGGTGGAGTTGGGTTGGGTTGGGGAGAGGGTGGATTGGATTTGGCGGTCTGATTGTTGGGGGTGGAGATTCTTAAGTGGTATGTCAAATTTCTCAAAGGTACATGTTTTCGTTTTTGTGTGTTCTTGGGACTTTGACATTGTTCTGTTGATAACGTGTAATTTCGTGTTAACCTTTTTTTTGGGGGTGACAGACAGAGTGCTGATATAGAAGTTTATAATTTCTGAACGTAAGAGCGAAGCAAAGGAAGGAATGAATACACAACCTAAGCATATGTGGATTTAGTAACGGAGAATTGGAGATAATGCTTTGGGGGATTCCAGATTTGCGTAAGAGTTAGCATTAGAGCTTCGTGCAGATAACGGGATAAGTTGTGTCAGACGTACAACATGTTGCTGCTCCTTGTACTCAAGGTCTTGTTTTATCGACGTACGACTCCTAGAGATCGAAAAATTTGGAGGGAATTTATCAATCGCATGGGAAGATCTTGCTATGAAAAAAAGTTCAAAATCGCTCAGAATCCACCGTGGTAAGGGAACATCAATATGGCAAACGCGGGGATAATATGCACCACAACCCCTGTCGTTCTCAACAAATATGTCGTTGCAAAGATGATGGGAAATATAGGGGGGTTAAAGTTATGGAACATGCTCTTACTGAGATCATGGGTAATATGTGGGCTCGTGGGGCCTGAATGTCTGGTTTGAGGGCTATTGCTACCATCGTCAGAGATCTTCTCGCTACTACTCAAGATATCCTCAAAGCTGTCATCTGATTTGGCCATTACTGGCCTGCGACATCTCATCCGCGCGAGACTGCGGGCGGCTTCAAAAACGACTGCACCGTTTACTTTAAGCTCCAACGGTCGTGTTGGATGTGCCGCAACAACATGCTGTTATCGATTGCATTCAGTTATTGACTTGTAGTTGCATGGCTTGAATGAGTTGCTACCCTGCGGCTTCGACCAACAACACTTGTCCGTCAATCTGCGGTTTCTATCATCTCCTTCGCAATGACGTTCCAGATCTCTCAAGCACGGTACCGAAGCGACGAGGTAGTTCTTTCCAGACGGAATCGGAGTCCAAGTCTGACACACCTCTTCGGCATTACGTGGCCTGATGGGAGGATCCAAATTTCTACGAAAATGAACAAGCATATTTGGGTGGTTGCCTGTGGAGCTGATCCATGTATCATCTTCATTATTCTGAATGACAACCTCCTTTCTTAGAATGGGCACTCGAGCGTCGATCATGTCAGCGAGATTCTATCCATAAAGACGAGGATTCTGAACTCATGCTAGTAGCCAGGAGACTTAATTGGATGATGACGTTCGATCCTGTGTGGCTCTGCAAGCTTTCAGAATCAGGACGAAGTCTTTAACAATATTTATAAATCTTCATGGCGCTGCATCTGATTGTCGTCTGATTGTCGCTCAAAACTTAGCTCTCTATTGCTTGCAATGCAAATTATTGCTGCACGCCCTTCATCCGCTGAGATCAATGCACTTGGCAGTCTCTCTATTTCTTCGTAGGCCAGGTCCGTTCTTTCGAGAAATCAGGACCATACTACGTGTAGAACAACGTTCAATTCTGGAACTAGCCAGGCAGTGCTTCTTGCAACATCGTACATCGGTACCGGCGTCCTCTGTGACAAGTTCAACCCACGATCAAAGCTGTCGCGTGATTTCATGTGTGCTGTTTGCGTTCTGGTCAGACCTAGCTCTCCAGCTGCTGTGACCCCGAATACACCCATACCGGGGGTACCCATTGAAGTGCCTACTTTCTTTTGCCAAAACATGCGGCTTTGTTCAACGCGGGCGCCAGACTTGTCATCTGATGTCTGTGTCTCAAAGCTCTTGGCCCCCAAGTAGATTTCTGCAGAACTGCAGTATCCTAGGAATGACCTAGCCTTTCGAGTCAGATCCAAGCTACAGTCTTTCCAATTTGGAATGTGGCGAATTGAAGAAAGAGCATCGGTTAATCGGGGATCATCTGGTTCATCACAGGACATAAAGTGCCATTGTATTCTGGCAAAATCTGGAGAGGCTCTTACCGGGAAAAGTAGGGTCGACCAACCTCTGAAGACAATAACATTACCATAGTGAACAGGGTACTCCACGTTTGCCAAACGGATCATGGCATCAAATGAAATTTCAACCCCAAACTCCGAGGCCCGTTCAGGGGTAGGAAACCCACTTGCGATGACTCCACTAAGAAAAACCGGAAGCTAGCAAGAGGCATAAACATCCGGGCTTGGTGAAGGGCTGACAGTTTCAAAGTGCAGTTTTGAGTGTGCCAGCCCATCACAGCCGAGTTTAAATACACTGGAAAGCCAAGCAAGCTGCTGCGTTACCTGAATAGTTTGGTTCTTCGTACCTTGAACATTGATGTGAATCTTTGATTGAACGGTAGGTGAGATATCAACCGCAAAGTCTCCATCGTAAGCACTGCGGGCAGCCAGCAAGCCAGTTTGACCTTCCTTCCACCAGACCACTAGCCTGCCAAGAGCCTCCAAAATTGTTGATCCTGTATTTGGCCACATCCGCTCGGTATATTCTTTACATGTCGCTGCCCGAGCGCAGTCTGTCGTACCAGTGACGGTAAGGTAAGCATGTCATCTAGCGCCTGGCCAGCGCTCATTTCAGCTAGCACGTAGTTTTTGAGGTCCCACTCGATCTCAAGAATTGTTTCGTGGAGATCGCTGAACTCTACGGCGTTCGCAATAACAGATGCAATGTAGCGCATTGGATCAGAGGTGCCATCAAAAGTAGACGAGGCCACACTTTCAGAAAGCTCCTCTGGACCAAAGAATTTCTCCCAAGTCTGTAAGAATAAGCCTACACGCCGTTTACGATCCACTTCTTGAGACTTCAAGCGAGGTATCTCAACAAGCTTGTTGCCTAGCAGAGATCTCTCCGAAGAAGACTCGTCACCGTCTTGGTTGGTTTGGGAGTACAGCCACGCAAATATAGCACTGGGGTTGCTTTCCAGGTAGTAGGGTTAGAGGAAGATAATATATTCTAATCAGGCCACGTTAAACGATTGTGTTCATCTCCAGAAGTACTATGTGCTGTCTGTGGAAGTCAAGCGTGGCTCAGAAGAGTCACGTGACTAAACATAGAGTATCCCGCCTTTCGGCTGCCCCATGATTCGGTATGTATGTAACCTTAATCTAAACCCTAAACCCTAAATCTTGAAGCTTGCTGAAGCTTGAACGTTGATGATCGTATGTATGGAGGCTTTAGGGATCTGAGCGGTCGAGATTATGCTTGAATTATCCCACCAAACAAGTCCGATTCGTGACACGATGGAAAAGTGTATCTAGTTGCTCTCATCCAAGCTAAAGCCGTCACCGTCCAGCCTACTCATGAATGCAGTGGTCAGAAGTCCGAAAGCTGAGCTTCAGGAGATTGACGGATAATGACTCGCAGGATTGTAAGTGCATATCCTCAAGAGAAATCAAAGTACTCACCTGGAGCCCTTGGTAGGTACGCACTAGCATACAGCTTGGAGTCCTGACTCTTATCATTCTCCTCCTCGTCTTCGTACTCGACAACCGCTTCCGAGTCCTTCCAGAAGCCATACATAATGCCCTTCCTATTCACCACCCGGGACTTGTCATCACGGACATAACACTGGCAACCTGCTCCAGCCTGAACTTCCTCTCTAGCTGCAAATTAGACCCAGCGAAGTGGCACCGCATAGACAAGGATCTCTACCTCTCTCGTGGTTGGATCACGCATGCCTATGTACATATTGAGAGGAAGCAAGAGTCAGAATTGACCGAGAACGATCGAGTTATTGTCGATGTTCGCGTCGGTCGCCTTGACCCTGTCACCTCAGAGAAGGATCAAGGCGCTGAACGCTGGGAGTCACGTCCCGGAGGCATTTGGCTTAAGCGCTCAGCGGCACGGCATGCCTCCGACTTCCAAAAAACAATCACAGCGGTAGACGTTCTCTTCGGTGCTGACGCCGAAGAACCCCGACCGGGCTGGGAAATCCGTGACCAAGCTCTCCTCCTCTCCAACCCTGGCGACAACCAAGAAGCCCGCCTCAGTATTCGTCGCGGTTCCCCACCCCCCATTGAAGCACCTGTACTTCGCGTCAATAAAGACGGCAAATTCAAGATCCTTCAGGTCTCTGACCTCCACCTTTCCACGGGCCTTGGCATTTGCCGTGATGCTGAACCTTCCACCCTCAACGGTGGCAAATGCGACGCTGACCCGCGCACCCTCGACTTCATCGGCCTGGTCCTTGACAGCGAAAAACCTGATCTAGTAATCCTTTCGGGTGACGAAGTCAATGGCGAAACAGCGCCGGATGCCCAATCCGCGGTCTTCAAATTTGCTGAGCTCTTCATCCGCCGCTCCATCCCCTACGCTATGATATTTGGCAACCACGACGACGAGGGTTCCCTATCCCGCCCAGCCCTAATGCAACTCGCCCAATCCCTCCCCTTCTCCCTCTCCGAACCCGGCCCCTCCAACATCGAAGGCGTAGGAAACTACTACCTCGAAATCCTCGCACGCGGCACCTCCGCCCACAGCGCCATGACACTTTACCTGCTCGACACGCACGGCTACAGCCCCGATGAGCGCCAATATCGCGGCTATGACTGGCTCAAAAAGTCCCAAATCGACTGGTTCCACACCAAGGCGCAGCAACTAAAACACAGCCCCGTCCACACCGGCTACAAGCATACCCACATGGACATGGCCTTCATCCACATCCCCCTCCCCGAATACCGCCTCCTAAACCTCATCTCCGACCGCACAGGCACCTACACCGAGCCCCCCACAGCCCCCGGCTTCAACTCCGGCTTCGCCGCCGCCCTCATCGAAGAGGGCGTCCTGGCCGTCAGCTGCGGCCACGACCACGTCAACGACTACTGCAGCCTCGCCAAGAACGAGGACTCCGCCAAGCCCGAACTGTGGATGTGCTATGCGGGCGGCAGCGGCTTCGGCGGGTATGGCGGGTATGGGGGATATCACCGCAGGGTGAGGGTGTTTGAGGCGGATTTCAATGAGGCAAGGATCGCGACGTGGAAGCGAGTGGAGTGGCCGGTGGGGGAGGGGAGGGTGGGGGAGGCGATCATTGTTGAAGGGGGAAGGGTGGTTGAGGCTTGAAAGGGTTTGTGGCTGTGACCTTTGCGGAGGTTCCAACGGGAAATTGTGAATCTGATAAGACAAAGAGGGAGTCTGTCTTTTTGGGAATGAAGCATGGCGTTTTTGAAAAAGGCCAAAGTTGTACGATTATGGATACAGCGGACATGGCTATATGCTGGGGAATTTGGCTAAGCAGCGATTTGGAACACGTTTCTATACTGGCGCTTTTTTTTGGAAGTATGCATTATTCAGTACATAACCGGTTATAGGTAACGGGCAATGATAGCACTCTCCACGTACACAGTTTGATGATTCGTGTTGCAGAACCTACCCATTTAGATACTCCCTGTCCCTATCAGTACAATTAATATCCCATCCCCATACACATTTCCTTACTCCTCCAGCTCCGCCGTAGCCGTAGCCGCCGTTTCCTGCTGGCTCTCAACACGCGCGCCATGCTCCTCCTGCCGCTGTTCTGACGGCTCGTCGCGCGGCTGTATGGGCGCGGGAGTGATGGCCTGGGGTTTGAAAAAGGGTTCGCCGTCCTCGTCAGCGTCGAGTTGCATGAGGAAGGTTTCCCAGAGCTCAATTAGCTGGCGAATGTGTTAGTAGGGCACTCTTGAGAATAGGACAGATTTTTGTAGATTGAGAAGGTATCGTAAGTAGCGGAAGCTGGGTGGACATACCTCCTTCTGCGCCTCAATCGCCCCCTCCAAAAACGTCTCCACCCCACTTTTAAAGTCCTCAACCTTCTCCCTTTCAAATCTCTCCAATTCTACCCTCATGAGCCGTCC